>ULXD01043844.1_pt1 | contig 34665 bp, 26 predicted proteins | sample 1960961 | NCBI WGS metagenome assembly ULXD01 (sample SAMEA4835829, study PRJEB28245) | human gut metagenome | biome: gut microbiome; material: fecal sample | place: Denmark | collected 2008 | reverse complement strand
GTCGTGCTCTACCAACTGAGCTATTTTCGCAGTCGCTGTTGTTTCGCTTTTGCGAGTGCAAAGATAGAACAGATTTTTTATTCCCGCAAATTTTTCGGTAAAAAAAATAGAAAAAAATCACCGGAATCCTTTTGTTGACGGGTGTTTTGAGGGATAAAAAGCGGAGGAACAAACTGTTATAAATTTGCTCCTCCGCTTTGAAATTTTTCTGCCGATTAGTAGTTTCTTGCGAAGATTACTCGGCGCTCAGAAGGCTTGCCTGTGAAAATGCAGGTGCCGGGTGTTGTGTCGCCGTCCAAAGGAATGCATCGGATTGTGGCTTTTGTCTCTTCTTTTACGCGCTCTTCTGTTTCGGTCGTGCCGTCCCAGTGTGCGAGAACGAAGCCACCCTTTTCGATAAGCTCTTTGAACTCGTCGTAAGAGTTCGCCTCGAAGATGTGTGAGTCGCGGAAGTTGCGAGCCTTGGTATAGATGTTGTTTTGGATATCTTCAAGAAGGTTTGCAACGTAGTCAACGATTCCGTCGAGCGAAACGGTCTCTTTCCCGAGTGTGTCGCGGCGCATGACTTCTGCCGTGTTTTCCTCCAAGTCCTTCGGTCCGATGACGAGGCGCACAGGCACACCCTTCAGCTCGTAGTCGGCGAATTTGAATCCCGGGCGTTTGTTGTCGGCGTCGTCGTATTTCACGCTGATGCCTTTTGCCTTCAAGCCTTCCACGATGCCTGCCACTTTTTCAGAAACCATGGCGAGTTGTTCCTGCTTTCTGTAAATAGGGACAATCACCACTTGTATAGGAGCCAGATGTGGTGGCAATACAAGGCCGTTGTCGTCGGAGTGGGTCATGATTAGAGCGCCCATGAGTCGTGTAGATACGCCCCATGACGTTGCCCAAACGTAGTCGAGTTTGTTTTCCTTGTTGATGAATTTCACGTCGAAAGCCTTTGCAAAGTTCTGTCCGAGGAAGTGCGACGTGCCCGATTGCAGTGCTTTTCCGTCCTGCATCATTGCCTCGATGGTAAATGTCTCGAGAGCTCCTGCGAAACGCTCATGTGCTGTCTTCACGCCTTTGATCACAGGCACGGCCATATATTTTTCAGCGAAGTCGGCATATACGCCGAGCATCTTCTTAGCCTCCACGAGGGCCTCTTCCTTAGTGGCGTGTGCGGTGTGTCCTTCCTGCCATAGGAATTCGGCGGTGCGCAGGAACATGCGTGTGCGCATTTCCCAGCGGAACACGTTTGCCCATTGGTTGCAAAGGATAGGGAGGTCGCGATATGAGTGTATCCAGTTTTTATAAGTGTTCCAAATGATGGTTTCCGAGGTTGGTCGGATGATGAGTTCTTCCTCAAGTTTGGCTGCGGGGTCGACAACCACACCGCTGCCGTCTTCTGCGTTTTTAAGACGGTAGTGTGTCACTACGGCGCATTCCTTTGCGAATCCCTCCACGTGTTCTGCCTCGCGGCTGAGGAATGATTTCGGGATTAGAAGAGGAAAATATGCGTTGACGTGTCCGGTTTCTTTGAACATATCGTCGAGAGTGCGTTGCATTTTCTCCCAGATGGCATAGCCATAGGGTTTGATAACCATGCATCCTCTGACTGCCGACTGCTCGGCGAGGTCTGCTTTAACGACCAGGTCGTTGTACCATTGCGAATAGTTCTCGCTGCGTTTTGTAAGTTGTTTTAGCTCTATTGCCATTTTCTTAAAAATATTTTGTCACAAAAATACGGTATTTTTCTGAATGTTACGGAATGTTGTGCTAAAAAACTGTGCAAACGCGACTTCCCCGGGGCGATGATTGCGCGATATTGCGATTTTTCACAAATAACGTCCGGCGAGTTGGACAAAATTGGTATATTTGTATTGACTGATTCTTGCGTTGCCGCGTTTGTTGTGGCTTGGCGCGGGGTAGCATGATATAATTGCACGATAATGAGATTTGGTGTTAGCAGGAAAAAGTTGATGGTTGTGGCCGGAATTGTGTGGACAGTTGCCGGCGTCAACATTCTGCGTATCGGGATAGACTGCTGGGTGCAGGTGTCGGGCGGGTTTGTGCTGATGTTGCTGGGGGCGGTTGCGGTGTTCGCGGCGTTCCACTATATGGTTTTCAGCAGGATGTTTCATAAGCACAAGCGTAGGATTTCGCAAAAAGGCGACTCCAATTGTCTGATGGGCTTTTTCGACGCTCGTGGTTGGATTATTATGGCGTTTATGATAACGTTGGGTGTGTCGATAAGGCGTTATGAGTTGATGCCGCTGTGGTTTATCGCTCCTTTTTATACTGGGCTGTCGTCGGCATTGGTGCTGACGGGCATCCGTTTTTTGTTCAGCAGCAAGTTTTGGAACAGAAAAAGTGTGGGGTGAATTGCTGTCGTGTCCGGCTTTTCAGCCGTGTGTGTGGAGCATGGCGAAAACGGTGGCGAAAAAACTTAAGTGTGTAATATAGTGTGGAACAAGTGATTATGGTAAATGAGAGCGGAATGCGTGAAAAAAGATGCCTGAAAATTTGGAGATGGATGAAAAAGTTACTACCTTTGCACACGTAAACGAAACATCGCGGGATGGAGCAGAGGTAGCTCGTTGGGCTCATAACCCAAAGGTCGTAGGTTCGAATCCTGCTCCCGCCACTAAGAGAGGCTCACCATTTGGTGGGTCTCTCATCTTTTATATGCTCGGCATAGGCATGTGCGCCGCTCATCCGTAGTGGCGTACCTCCGGCACGCAGGCTGCTGGGGCATGTCGAGTCCCGGCGCGCTCTGCTGTGCTCGCGCATCGGCTACGTTGGCAGGCATGCGCTCCGATAGTTTGGATGCGCCTGTGCGATTCCTCGCCAAACAGGTGTGTGCTGCCGTCACGCATGCCGCGCCGTTTCTCGGCTTATATGCCGCTTTGCCGCGATGGGGAAGTTTTTCTCCGTCGGCGCATACGCAAACAGGGCGGAGTCAGCTGCTTTTGCAGCTCTCCGCCCTGTGTTGGGGTTTAAGTTGGCGTTGTCTTATTTCGCCTTTGCTTCCACGTCGGGAGCAATGAGTTTGTAGCCCTTTCCGTGGATGTTGATGATTTCGATTGAAGGATCGTCCTTCAGGTGCTTGCGCAGTTTGGTGATGTATACGTCCATGCTGCGGGCGTTGAAGTAGTTGTCGTCAATCCAGATTGTCTTCAGGGCGAAGTTGCGCTCGAGGATTTCGTTTACGTGAGCGCAGAGCAGGCTCAGCAGTTCCGACTCCTTGGTTGTGAGTTTTGTGATTTTATCCTCGATCATCAACACTTGTTTCTGAGTGTCGAAAGTGAACTTGCCGATTTTGTACATCGTGATTTCCTTGCCTTTCTTGCCTTTCACGCGGCGCAGGATAGCCTCGATTCTAAACACGAGCTCTTCCATGCTGAACGGCTTTGTGATATAGTCGTCGGCACCGATTTTGAAGCCTTCGAGGATGTCCTCCTTCAGTGATTTTGCCGTAAGGAAAATGATAGGCACTTCGCTGTTTACGGTTCTTACTTCCTGTGCGAGCGTGAAGCCGTCTTTCTTAGGCATCATCACGTCGAACACGCACAAGTCATACTTACCCTTCAAGAAAGCCTTGTAGCCGGCTTCACCGTCGGGAAACAAATCGGCGTTGTAGCCTTTCGCTTGAAGATACTCTCTCAGCAGCATGCCGAGGTTTTCGTCATCTTCACATAACAAAATACGCAATCTTTCTTCCATGATTATTCATTTATTAATGGTAATGTAATTATAAATTTCGATCCCTTGTTGAATTCGCTCTCCACGCGGATTTCGCCTTTCAGCTCGGTCACCATCTTGTGCACGTATGCCAGTCCGAGGCCGAATCCTTTCACGTCGTGGCGGTTGCCGGTCGACACGCGGTAGAACTTTTCGAACACCTTTTTCAAGTCGTCGCGTTTTATTCCGATGCCGTTGTCGGCTATCGAGATTTCGATTTTGTCGCCCGGAAGGCTGCGTGTCGCCACGGTGAGCTGCAGCGGGCAGTCGTCGCGTCGGTATTTGACAGCGTTGTCGAGCAGGTTGAAAATCACGTTGGTGAAGTGCATCTCGTCGACTTTCACGTCGGCAATCTCGGCGTCGAGTCGGGCGTCGATGCGTCCGCCGTATTTCTCAACTTTGAGCTTGAAGGTGTTTACGATGTTTTGTATCAATTGGTTGGCGTTTACTTCCTGCAGTTTGAGGGTGGCTTTCTGACGGTCGAACATCGACATCTGAAGCACCTTCTCTACTTGGAAGCGCAGCCGCTTTGTCTCGTCGTTGATTACGGTTGATATGTGCTGCATCATCGTCGGACTTTTGCGCATGGTGTCGTCGTTGAGCATCTGCGCTGCGAGCGAGATGGTTGATATCGGAGTCTTGAATTCGTGGGTCATGTTGTTGATGAAGTCGTTTTTCATTTCCGACAGTTTCTTTTGGCGGAATGCGATTACGATGGTGCACAGGAACACTACAAGCAGCACGAATGTGAATCCGAACGACGGAATCATGAACCGTACGGATGAGAATATGTATTTGTCGCGCTCGGGGAAGTAGACGTATAGATAGTTGCGCCGCGACTCGGTGTCGTTGGGAAACAGCGTCTGTATGAATACGTCTTCTTTGTCTACCGTTTCGTCGTAGCCGTTAGTCTTGTAGACAATGTGGCCTTTGCGGTCGGCTATGGCATATTCCCATGCGAGAGGAATGCCGTTGTTGCCGAGCTCGGTGCGAAGGTAGTTGTTGACCATAGCTGAGTCGGCGCGCTCTGTGATGGGGCGGTTGCTCGACTGGTTGAGTATGGTGAGTATCACTTCGTTGAGCAGGCCTTTCTGATAAAGGAATTGCTTGCGCAGGTTTTCCTGAAATTTGCGCAGCTTGTCCTGCTCTACGGGAGTGCGCCGGTTTGTTGCCGGAAGGTCGGACTCTTGCGAGAGGGATGTGTTCATGAAGTTGTCTGTCTTCAGGAATGGGTTTGAGTCAAATATCCCTGGCTCCAACATCAGCAGCTCTTCCTCGAGATAGTTTTTTGTCTCGTTTTTCTCCAAAGCTGTCGACAAAGAGTAGAGGCTGCGCTTCACGCCTTCCGAGAAGTGCTGTTCGCGCATCTTCACCATCTCCTCCATATATACGAACTGCATATACAACAGGCCGACAAATGTCAGCGCCATTATGATGGTCAATATCCAAATCGTACTTTTCTTCATCGTTTTTACACTTTTTTTGATATTGCAAATATATGAAACATATCTTAAATCCGACTCTTAAATTTATTAATTTTTTAATTTTTAATTAAAATACACGATTGTAAACTGTTTTTAACTTGAAAATGCGGCGGTTGGACGGAAAAGTGTGATTTTTAATGGAAAACGCTTCCTCCATGTGGAGGAAGCGTTGTGCCAGGTTTCTGAATTGGCAGTTTTAATTGGCAATGAATCCGCCTAACTGGTATGGCATTTGCTGCTGATAGGTGTAGGCTCTTGCAAACTGCTTCAAAAACTCGATTGTTGATTTTCTTGGTTTGACGGAAGATTGTTGTGTTCCGTTGCATTCTTTTGTAATCAAATGAGTAGAGTTTTTCTGCATAGGCAATATTGTTTAAAGTTCATACATATCAGTAACGCATCAGTGTGGCGAATTATTATATAACAGGCAAAAAAATAATGGGTTGCACACATGCGCAACCCATTATTTATGATAAATATCAGACTATTTTTACTTAGTGATGCCGAATTCTTTCGCGATGCGGTTGATTTTCTCGTCTGCGCGTGCCTCTGTTGCTTTATATTCATCGGCGGAAGCGAGAGTGTCGTGAACCTCGATGTAGAATTTGATCTTAGGCTCTGTTCCCGACGGGCGGACAGACACTTTCGTGCGGTCGGCTGTGTAGTATTGGAGCACGTTTGACGTAGCCGGCATGTCGAGTTTCTTTGTCTCGCCTGTCGCCACGTTTGTCTCTACGAGCGACTGGAAGTCTTTTACGGTCACCACTGGCGATCCGGCGATTTCCTTCGGTGGGTTCTCGCGGAATTGTTTCATCAAGGCGATGATTTCCTCTGCGCCCGATTTGCCTTTGCGCACCAAAGAGATGCCTTTCTCGCGCGAGAAGCCGTACTTCATATAGATGTCGATAAGCATGTCGGTCATGTTCAAGCCCTTGTCTTTTGCCCAAGCTGCGATTTCAGCCATGAGCGAGATTGCCGACACTGAGTCTTTGTCGCGGACGAAATCCTCGGCCAGGAAGCCGTAGCTTTCCTCGCCGCCACCCAGATAGCGGGCTTTGCCTTCGTTTTCGCGCATCACGTTGGCAATCCATTTGAAGCCGGTGAAGCAGTCATACATCTTTATGTGCTGAGCTTCGGCGATTGTGCGGATTGTCTCGGTTGTCACGATTGTCTTCACGATGTATTCATTGCCGGTGAGTGTGCCGAGCTCCGTGTTGCGGGTCATCAGATAGTTGAGGAAAATCATCACAATCTGGTTTCCGTTGATGAGCACATACTCGCCGTTGTTGTCGCGGATCACGAGGCCGATGCGGTCAGCGTCGGGGTCGGAAGCCATCACTACCTCTGCGCCGGTTTCCTTTGCTTTCTCGATGGCCATTGCCATAGCCGACGGCTCTTCTGGGTTTGGCGAAGCGACGGTAGGGAAGTCGCCGCTGAGCACTTCCTGCTCAGGCACGCCGATGATGTTTGTGAAGCCGTAGTTTGCAAGAGAGCGGGGAATCAGTTTCAAGCCGGTTCCGTGGATTGGCGTGTAGACAATCTTCATGTCGTGATGTCTCTTGATTGCCTCTGGACTGAGCGACAGGCTTTTTACTTTTTCAAGGAAAATCTTGTCAACTTCCTCTCCGATGATTTCAATCTTCGACGGGTCGCCTTTGAATTTGATGTCGGCAACGTCGGTCACCTCGTTGACATATTTGATTGTGTTGACGTCGTGAGGGGCGATCATCTGCGCGCCGTCGTCCCAATAGGCTTTGTAGCCGTTGTATTCTTTCGGGTTGTGAGATGCAGTGATGATCACACCGCTCTGGCATCCGAAATGGCGGATTGCAAACGACATTTCCGGAGTAGGGCGGCAAGAGTCGAATAGATACACCTTGATGCCGTTGGCCGAGAAGATGTCGGCAACGATTTCGGCGAATTTGCGGCTGTTGTTGCGCACGTCGTGACCCACCACAACCTTGATTTCCGGAAGGTCCTTGAACGCCACTTTCAGATAGTTTGACAAGCCTTGGGTGGCGGCGCCAACAGTGTATATGTTCATACGGTTTGAGCCGGCGCCCATGATTCCGCGCAAGCCACCAGTGCCGAATTCGAGGTCTTTATAGAACGACTCGATGAGTTCTGTCTTGTCTTCGCTGTCGAGCATAGCCTTTACGGCAGCGCGTGTTTCTTCGTCGTATTCAGGAGAAAGCCATTTCTCGGCTTTTTCCGTAACTTGTTTTAGGAGTTCGTTGTCCATAATATTTTTAGGTTTTATAAGATTTTTCTAAAGTGAACAAATTTAATGATATAAAAGGTAATGACCAAAAATAAACGGGTCATTTTTCTTCGTTGCCTTCTTTTCGGCTCCGTTGCGGCAATTCTTCATCGTTCTCGCGCAGCTTTTTGAGGCGCTCTTTGTGTTTGAGCGTGAAATGCAGCAGCACGATTACGAGCAGCGACACGCCCATCACTCCGAAATATTGCAGATACTTGCCTGCAGCCACCTGTCCGCGGCCTACGTAGGCCATCACCATCAGATAAACAAGCAGCAGCAGCGGCAGCCATGTGGATTTTTTAGTTTTCATTGTCGGTTGATTTTATGACTTTATATTTTGACTCTTCCGGCACAAACGCATCGCTGAGCAGCCGTCGGTAGATGCGTATGCACGCCCATGCGTCGATGGCGGCGTAGGATGTCTGGGCCTCGGTGAGCGTCTCGGCGTCCCAGTTCGACAGCTGTTGCGACTTTGAGATTTTCATGTCAAACAGGATTGCGTAGATTTTCTGCAGGCTTGAGCAGCCGAAATTGTAGTCGGGCACAAGTTTCTGCAGGTCGATGAATCCCTGGGGGTGGAAGTCGTAGTTGTGGGCGAGCATCGAGAAGTCGTCGTGGAGCGACAGTCCGATTTTTGGAATGTCGGGGTTGTCCATGATTTCGTGCAGAGGCTCGAGGTCGTCAATCTTGCGCACGCGGAACAGGAAGCACACGTCGTCGGCTGAAATCTGAATCAGCGAGACGTGGATAGGCACTCCTTTTCTGAATGTGGGCTTTGATTCGGTGTCGAAGCCGAGGATAGGATATTTTTTCAGTATCGACACCGCTTTGCGTGCCTCGGCGGCGGTGTTTACCACCTTGATTACACCGGGAAACTCCACTCGGGGCAATTCTGCCAGTTGTTCTTTTGTTATGGTGAGAGAATAACTCTTGTCTGTCATCTTTTGAATTTTGGTGCAAAGGTAGGTATAAATAATATATTTATGTCTAATTTTGTGCCCGATTATGGAAAAATTCAGTTGGAAAGGCCACGGCGCGATGCTGCTGGCGAATACGAGTTGGGGCTTGATGTCGCCCCTTGCCAAGGTTGTTATGGCTGGCGGTGTGGTCACGCCGTTTGTGCTCACCGATTTGCGCATTTTCGGCGCGATGGTGCTGTTCTGGGCAGTGTCGCTGTTTCAAAAACCGGAGCACGTGCCGCCGCGCGACATGCTGCGTCTGTTTGCCGCGTCGCTTCTTGCCATCGTGTTCAATCAGGGAAGTTTCATCTTTGGGGTCAAACTGTCGTCGCCTGCCGACGCGTCGATAATCACCACGAGTATGCCTTTGTGGGCAATGCTTCTTGCCGCCGTATTCCTTCGTGAGCCGGTCACGGGGAAAAAGGTGGCAGGCATAGCTTTCGGGGCTGGGGGTGCGTTGATGCTCATTCTGGGCAGTGGAGCCACTGCCATGGCAGCCGGCGCGCATCCCATACTTGGCGACCTGCTTGTGCTTTTCGCCCAACTGAGTTATGCCACCTATCTTGTCCTGTTCAAGAATTTTATATGCCGCTATTCGCTTGTGACGGTGATGAAGTGGACGTTTACCTATGCTTTTCTCTGCACGCTTCCGTTCTCATATTCGAGTCTTGTGGCAACCGACTGGCTTGCGCTTGGATGGGACGATGTGCTTGCCGTGGCGTTTATCGTGGTGTTTGCCACGTTTGTGAGCTATATGTTTATCATTGTCGGGCAGAAGAATCTGCGTCCCACGGTGGCTGGAATGTACAACTATGTGCAGCCCGTAGTGGCGTGTGTCGTGACGGTTTGTCTCGGGCTCGACTCGTTCAACGTGATGAAGGGGCTTGCCGTGGCGATGATTTTTGTGGGCGTGTTTCTCGTCACAACGAGCAAGAGCCGCGCCGACGAGCGCCGCGAGGCACGACGGTGACATGCGCAATGAAATCGGCGCCGTGCCTGTGCAGACACGACGCCGACCATATTGTGAAGCTTTAGATGCTTGCTGTTAGTTATTCTTTAACAACCTTCCAAGCCTGCTTGCCATTGTAGGTGGTCTCTACCGATTTGTAGCCAGGGGCAACGAAGTTGGTGTGTGCGCCTTCGGCAGTGTTGTCGGCAGGATTGAAGCCTACGAATATGCCGCCCATGATTTTGATGGCGCATTTGCCATCTTTGTATGGCTCGTCCTTGCAGTTGATTAGATATTTAGCATCTCCTGTTGTCTCGAAAACGCCACCATAGATGTTGAGGTTGCATTGTCTATAGGTCCCGCCCCAAGGTTTTATGCTTTGTAAATAGATACATTCAGAGTCCCCGTTTAATCCTCCTGCTGTTTTGAAATGACCGCCGTAAATATTCGCCGTGCCATTAACAAGTCTTAAAGCATAGCTGCCAGCTGCTCCTGAGTTGCCCTCGAGCGTGACATTGTCGTATATGTTTACGGTTCCAGAATATGCTTGAACTCCGACTTCTATAGCTGCAGCCTGAGATGTTGTTGGGTTGGGATTAATAAGGACAGGGGCAATGATAGAGCCATTGCCTGAAATCGTCAAATTGCTATTTTTGCGGACACTCAATGTGTATAGGCTGCCTGTTTCTGTTGGCTCTAACTTTAAAACGCTACCGTTTTTGAATACTAAATTTGACTTTGAATGGCAAGTTGTGATAGTAGCTGTGTTTATGTTTGAACTAATGGCAGTTACAGAGCCTCTTTTGAAAGAACCCTCAAGTTCCGCTTCTGTTGTAGCCTCCACAGTCGGCACAACTTTCCAGATGGTGCGGCCGTCGGCAGCTGTTCCGTTGGGGATTGAAGCATAGCCAGGGGCTACGAAGTTGGTGCCGTTGCCCTCAGCCTTGCAGTCACCAGGGTTGAATCCAATAAATGTGCCGCCGGTAACGATGATTTTTGCTGTTCCGTTTTTGCGGTTCGCGTCATAGCAGTTGAGCACGAACTCATCGGCTTTATCTGCGTCAGGATATTTCTGCTGCACCTCGAATGTTCCGCCTTTTATTTCCGCAGTTCCTTCTTCTACATAGACTGCGTGGATGTTGCCGTTGTAGTGTCCGTCCTCGATAACAAGATGTCCTCCGTCCTGAACATCGACAGCGTAGCAGTCGTTGGCTTTGGCGATGACCTCACCGTCGCCTGAAAGAGTCAGTTTGCTGTCGGTGCCTCTTACAGAGAACAGAGACCAGCTGTTTGGCACGCTTGGGTTTTCCCACAAGTCGGTGGTGTTTTTCACCGTTTTCCCATTGAGGTTAACTGACATTGTTTTGCCTGGCTGCACAGCGATTGTGCGGTCAAAGTTGACGTTGTCGCTCAGCGTCACCGCTCCACCGATCTGCGAAGCTGTGTATAGAGCGCCGAGATTGTAGTTGGTAGTTGCAAATGCCGGTTCGATGACCACATTGAAATCAGTGGTGTTTGTGAGCAGCGAGCCGTAGATGTTTGTGCGGTAGTTGCGCTGCACTGGCACGTTTGTGAACGTGCGGCTCTGCGGGCCTCCATAGTTGAAAGCCACGTCGACAGTCGCCTTGTCAGCACCTACGAGCAAGTAGTCCATCGACAGGTATTTGTAGCCGCCGGCAACGGGAAACTCTCCGTCGGATGCTGTCGGAATGGCTTTCATAGTGAATGTGCGGTCAGCCTCGTCGGAAACTTCGCCTGTGGCAAGGTTCAGCGTGGCGAATGCTTTTGCCACAACTTCGGTCTGGGTCACTTCCAGTCCGGAAGCCTTGGCGGCGTCAAAGTCGTCGGTTCCTATGTTCACCTGCGCGAACGGACGTGTAAGTTTGACGTCAACACTTTGGTTTCCGCTTACGGTGATTGTTTCTTTCTTGAAGAAAGCGTCGCAATTGTCGCTGTTGTTGTTCACCTTGCTGTAGTCCACACTCACTTCCTGTGATGCCGGATTGAAAGTGTATGGAGAATCGGTTGTGGCGTCAGCCCAGAAAATCACGTCGTAGGATTTGCCGGAAGTCAGTTTCAGTGTTACCGATTTCTTGAGGTTGACCATTTCGGCTTCTCCCACAACAGTTGTCTCGTCGCCGAACACCTTCAGAGGTGTTGATTGCCCAGCCTCATACACTGCATATTGCAGATGTTTCGCCGTCAGTCCGTCGGCAAACGCACGAGTTCCCATTTCCGAAGGCAGTTGCGCTGTGAATGTCACGGTTCCCTCGTCGCCTGTCTTCAGGCCGTTGTCCATCTCATCGTTACACGATGTCACGAGCAGCGCCGCGGCTGCAATCGTGAAAGTGGAAAGTAGATACCTTTTCATTGTTTTGGTTGGTTTTTGTTTGGTTATGTCTATAATTTAATTTTGTTTGGTCAAGTTTGTCGGATGTTTCGGGGCTGTGTCCCAATATTGGCACAAGCACCCGCGCTTAGCGGAACGCCGACAATGCGTCGCGTTGCGAGGTGCTTGTGATTTTTATAATTATTGTTTGGGAATGGAATGTCGTAATGAGAGAAAGGACAGGCACAATGTGTCCTTCAGCCGAAATTGTGCGCTTCTCGGCATTGTTGAAGTTATGAATTGTAGCATTCATTGTCGTTTCTCTGATATTTTTTTGCAAATATAGGGGGGGGGGTAATCAAAAAACCAAATAAATTCCCAACTTTTTTCACAAAAAAATTACACTAAAATCTGCTGAATAGCTTAAAATGAGCTATTTATGAGTCTTTCACCTCAATAGAGGTAATGATTTGGCAACAGTTCCAATTTCTGCAATATGCATACGTTTGCTGTCAAACAACTCTTCTCCGCTGCAAAGGTGCAATAACTACATGAAATAACAATCGCTATATTGGAATAATTTACATAAAACAGCTTAATTTATAATGATTATCGCAAAATTTAATGTATTTTTGTAGCAAAATTCGGTGAATTTATGAAACTAAACAAGATAAAAGATGTCTTAGATAGCAAGGGTATTTCACAAACCTGGCTGGCAAAACAGTTAGGCAAGAGCTTTAGCACGGTTAATTGCTATGCTCGGAATAAATATCAACCCGATTTAGAGACACTTCTTGAAATCTCAAAGATTTTAGAAGTTGACCTCAAGGATTTGATTACGGACGAGAACGAAAGAGTGTAATGAACTCGTAGTTTCCTGTCTTAGTAAATATGTTGTAGAACTTCTGATAATAAAATATTAGTTGAATATGGGCATAAGCAAAGATTTAACAGAAGAGGATGTCAAGTTCCGCTATATCAACGAGGCCATTACAAGCAAAGGATGGTCAAAGGATAGCATTTTTATGGAACAGAAGGTTAAATTTACTGACGGTAAAATTAGTCTTCATGGCAATCTTGTGCATAGAGAGAAACCTAAGTTTGCCGACTATGTGCTTTATGCAAATAAGGCAACACCCTTAGCCATTGTAGAGGCAAAGGATGCTAATCATTCTGTTTCTCATGGATTGCAACAAGCTATGACTTATGCCCAAATGCTTGATGTTAAGTTTGCATATAGTTCTAATGGGGAGGGCTTTGCCGAACATGACTTCTTGACAGGCAAGGAACGCACTTTTGCCATGGACGAATTTCCAACAAAAGAAGAACTTGTCGAAAGATATAAAAATGGGGCTAACGATGGAAACGGACTTAACGAACAAGAGCTGGCTATCATAGAGCAGCCTTTTTGCACTGGTCAGAATATATTTCCGCCACGATATTATCAGCGCAATGCAGTAAACCGCACAGTTGGTGCCATTGCCAAAGGACAAAACCGTGTGCTCCTTGTTATGGCAACTGGCACAGGCAAGACATACACTGCATTTCAGATTGTATGGCGTTTACTAAAAAGTGGATTGAAGAAGAAAGTGTTGTATCTTGCAGACCGCAACATATTGGTAGACCAATCCATACAGCAGGACTTCAAGCCGCTAAACAAGGTAACACACAAGATTGACTACTCCAAAGATAAGAATCACTTGGAGGAATTGAAATCTTATCAAGTGTTTTTTGCGCTATACCAGCAGTTGATTGGACAGAATGATGCCAAGAATTATCAAGAGCTGTTCCCTAATCCCGACTACTTCGACCTTGTTATCGTTGATGAGTGTCATAGAGGTAGCGCAAAGGATGATAGCAACTGGAGAAACATCTTGGAATATTTTTCTTCAGCTACTCATATCGGTATGACTGCTACGCCAAAGGAAACGAAGTATCAGTCAAGTATTGGCTACTTTGGCGAGCCAGTCTATACTTATAGTCTTAAAAATGGAATAGAGGATGGTTTCCTCGCTCCTTTCAAGGTAATCAACATTACAACAAACATCGGTGACGAATGGAGACCGACAAAGGGGCAAAAGGACATCTACGGCAACGAGATAGAAGACCGCATCTATAATAATAGCGACTATGATTATAACATTGTTATCGTCACCACGGAAGATAACAGAATCATTGAAGGCAGACTTCTTTAGCTTGCCCTCTTTGACGAGTTTCTGCTTCTCTGCTTTTATCTGTTCAATCAGTTCTTGCGCTGTTCCTTCTTCGGCTATTTGTGGTACAAGCTTGCCTTGTATAGCTTCTTGTAAAATTGATTTCTTTAAATCTCTGTAAATGTCTGTATCAATATCGTGTAACTGCTCCTGTAAATTAGAAAAATGATTCACTAAATGCAATGTGTATTCTATTTTTGAAACAATTTTAGTTTGTTCCGCAAAAGGTGGAATTGGGACTAATGTGTTTGCAATTCTAAAAATAGCCAACTTAGGTTGCCCAACTTGCTTTGTGTTGTCTCGAAATTGAGATTGTGCGTATCCAGAACGTACATAATACAAAAGAAAGTATTTATTGATAGGAATATTTGTTAGTTTAACTGCGTTTTCTGTCAAATTCATGTTGTCAAACATTTTAGGAACAAGACCAGCCTTACCAATTGTAGAACCAACGATTGTTAGATACAAATCGTCTTTTCCAATAGTGTAATTTTGAATTTGATTATAAACATCATCAGTAATATACTTTAAATCCTTACTTACAATTGTACCATCTTGCATATCTGAAACACGGATGTAAATGTGATCAGTTTTATTATCTGTTAATTTATATCCAGCAGGTAGTCTTTTACCTCCTTTAATATCAATTAAATTTCCAAGCCTCGCCCAACTCCAAGATGTAGGTATCTCAAATGGTATCTCCTCATCAATGCATTTCACCTCCCCCGTGGCAAGCATCTTCTCATAATAGGAACTCATAGAACAATACCATGCCTATTTATTAGGACAACTTAATGTTTCACTAATAAACGAATAGAAATGGAATTAGACAAATTTGAAGAGTTCCTAAGCCAAGGCAATATGGCCAAGAACACGATTTCGGCATATCTGTATGCCGTAAAGGAGTTTGGCTCTCGACACAAAGAGTTGAACAAGAGAAACTTGTTGGTTTACAAGACCTACTTGATTGAGACTTACAAACCAAAGACGGTGAACCTCCGTATTCAGGCGTTGAACAAGTACCTTGTATTTGTGGGCAAGACGAAACTCCGCTTGAAGTCGGTCAAGATACAGCAGCGTTCGTACTTGGAGAATGTCATCAGCAATGCCGACTATATCTTCTTGAAGAACAAGTTGAAGAAGGAAGACAACTTGGAGTGGTACTTTGTGGTGCGTTTCTTAGCTGCGACAGGTGCCAGAGTGAGCGAACTTGTGCAAATCAAGGTTGAGCACGTGCAAGTAGGCTATTACGACATCTACACCAAGGGTGGCAAGATACGGCGTATCTATATCCCCAAGACATTGCGCACGGAAACAGAAAAGTGGTTGCAGACACTCAACCGTACAAGTGGCTATCTCTTTCTCAATCGCTTTGGCGAGCGTATTACGACAAGAGGCATATCACAGCAGTTGAAGAACTATGCGGTGAAGTATGGCTTGAATGAAAAAGTGGTGTACCCTCACTCGTTCCGCCATCGTTATGCCAAGAATTTCTTGGAGAAGTTCAACGACATAGCCCTGCTTGCCGACCTCATGGGACATGAAAGCATTGAAACAACACGTATCTATCTGCGAAGAAGTAGTTTGGAGCAACAAGAAATCGTAGATAAGGTTATTACTTGGTAAAATGCCTATAAAGGTTCATAGGAATAAGAGTAGAAAGAGATGCAGGTCTCTTTCTGCTCTATCCATGTAAAACGTTTTATCATATGACATGCATATATTAACGACAACAAATCTATATGTCAGTAAATCATGTTATCATCATATATGCAGTTCTTTATTTACGATAGGTTGGGCCAGATACTCGACTTTGGAGAAGTATCCCCCGACAGGCAAGTACTTTCGAGAGTAACTCGAAAGGTTTTAAGTTACTCAAAACATACCTTGCTGCGTCTTTATGGACACAATGTTTTGGCAAGAATAAATCTAACACCATTGAAAACACTGCGGAGGTTCGCCCAGTGGCTGGAGACGCAAAGCCTCCAAGGAACGGCTCATTTTCTTTTATGCTAAAGGATGAAAACAAAAAAATCTCGAAGAATGAGTCTCCTTGAATGTCATTCCTCGGGATGAACAAAAATGTATTCCTATATGTCATACGTTTTATATGTCATACGATAAAAATGTAAAACGTATGACATCAATGTATATATGCTTACACGCTTCTTTGCATTGATATTTCTTTATCAAATTAAAAAAAACGGCGTTGCTGCCGGATGCGGCTGTAAAGCCAGTATCCCGACAGCGGAATGCCTACGCCGGCAATGGTGTACAGAATCCAGAAGCAGTCGGTCTGCGCATAGTCGTGAATCACCATGTGGCACCCGATCTGCCGTGGGTCGAGTCCGTACCACCATATTTTCAGTAGGCTGACCACCTTGTATGCCGACACGTGCCAGATGAAGATGTAGAGAGTGTGCTCGCCGCAGTACTCCAAAAACTGGATTATGCGTCCCTTGAGGTGCGACAGGTGGTAAGAAATGTTGTAGGTCATCAGCCATCCGGCGACTCCCGTCACTGGCAGCGACAACACGTCGCGGATGCGCACCGACAGGCTCATGCCACGGCATTCCAGCCATGATCCGGCAAGCACGACAGCCGCTCCGGCAGCGGCGAGCCACAGGCTGTGTCCGATGCGTTGCTCATATTTGCGGTACAGCACGCCGATGCTGAAAAACAACACGCCCATCGTGTCGCGGTAGCCACCCTGCACGAGTGTGACAATCTTTACTCCTTCGCTCGCTTTGAACAATGCAAAGCCAAGAGCGATGAAGAAAATCACCAATGGAATCGCCACTGTGCGTCCGCGCAGCCGCTTCACGTTGTTGAGCATATAGTAGAGCACCACGAAGGCGATGCTTGCCACGAGCAGTCCGCGGAAAAACCAGAACGCTCCGGCGAGAAACTCGTCGTAGCCTCCCATGGAGAACACTATGTTGGTGAGCCGCTGCCAGAATTGGTGGATGGAGTAGGGATGTGTGGTGCCGCCAGTCCAGTTGCCGTAGACCTCGTTGAGAATGCCTATCTTGAACAGCAGGTTGTGGATGAGCAGAAAGAAGATGCTCCATTTCACGAAAGGCACGTAAAGGCCTTTGAAGCGCTTCACGATAAACGGCCATGGGTTTTCCACCGTCTCGTGCTTGAAGAAATAGCCAGCGGTGATGAAAAACAGAGGCATGTGAAACAGGTAGATGGCGCGGTTGAGCATGCCAGGCATGTCGGCGTGGGCCATCACCACGAAGATGATGGCAAAGCCTTTGGCTATGGAGATGGCGTTGTTGCGTTGCTGTGCCATGCTACATGAATAATGTTCCTATCTGGTAGACGGCAAAGGCAATCAACCATGCCACAAATGTGTTGTAGACCAGGGTGAACGCTCCGTAGCGCCAGCTTCCCGTTTCGCGCACAATGGCTGTGATTGTGGCGATGCACGGCACGTAGATGAGCACAAAAATCATGAAGCAAGCCGCGACAAGAGGAGTGAAGTCGGGCACTCCGGTTTTCGGGTTCGGCTTCTGTATGCGTTCTGCGAGAGCCGCCTCGTTTTCGGAGTCGCCGCTGTAGAGCACGCCGAGTGTAGAGACAACGGTTTCTTTTGCCACCGTTCCCGAAATCAGCGACACGGTCATTTTCCAATTGAAGCCAAGCGGTTCAAACACTGGCTGCACCAGTTTGCCGAGGCGTGCGAGACACGAATTCTCGGTGGTTGCCACTTTTGTTACGTTTTCCGGAGTCACGTTGGTGTTGCCATCTTGAATCATTTCCGTGCGCGCAGTCGCTTCCTGTTCCTCCGTTGGGCGTGGAAAATAGCTGAGCATCCAGATGATGAGACTCGCCACGAGGATGATGCCTCCCATCTTTTTCAGATACTGCTGTCCTTTGGCCCACATGTGGCGCATCGTGGCCTTCATGGTCGGGATGCGGTAGGGCGGCAGTTCCATCACAAACGGTGTCTCATCCTTCTTGTAGTGGAATTTGCGCAGCAGTCTTGCGGTGACCACCGCCACGATTATGCCGAGCGCATACAGGCTGAGCAGTGCCAGGCTGGCATGGTTGGGGAAGAACACGCCGATGAGCAGCAGATAGATGGGCAGACGCGCGCCGCACGACATGAACGGGTCGATGAGTATCGTAATCAGACGGCTCGAGTGGCTCTCGATGGTGCGTGTGGCAATGATTGCCGGCACGTTGCATCCGAATCCCATCACCAGCGGGATGAACGATTTTCCGTGGAGTCCTATCTTATGCATTATTTTGTCCATTATGAAGGCGGCTCGCGCCATATATCCGGAGTCTTCCATAAACGAGATGAAGGCGTAGAGGATGAGGATGTTGGGCAGGAACACTATCACACCGCCCACACCGCCGATTACGCCGTCGATGAGCATATCCTTTACAGGACCGTCGGGCATGTATGTGCTGATGAGGTCGCCAATCAACCCCACGCCGGCGTCTATCCAGTCCATAGGGTATTGTCCGATGGTGAAAGTGGCCCAGAACATCAGCCACATTATGAATATGAAAATCGGAAATCCGAACAGCCTGCTTGTCACAACGGCGTCAATCATTGCCGTGGTTTTGGCCTCTTCCTTGTCCTCGGTGTGGAGCGTTTCGCGGAGCGCGCCCGACACGAATCCGTATTTTGAGTTGGCTATCACTGTTGCCATATCCTCTTCGTGCGATTTCTCGATTTCTGCCACCAGTGAGTCGCGCAGCGCCTTGATTTCAGCGTAGTGGGGCAGTGACGACAGCATAGTCACCACTTCCTTGTCGCCCTCAAGCAGTTTTATCGACAGGTAGCGAGCGGAGAACCGCATATCGAGGTCTGCCTCGCTCTTGAGCTGCGACTGGATTTGCTTTATTGCGTCCTCGATGTCTTTCTTGAATCCGATATGCACGTGGCGTACCACGTCGTTGCGTCCTTCGTAGACGCTTATAATCGTGTCAAACAGTTCGTTTACGCCTTTTCCGCTTTTTGACACGGTCGGCACCATAGGCACTCCGATCATCCTCTCCAGCGATTCGTAGTCGAACGTCACCTTGCTTCGTTCCAGCTCGTCGAACATGTTGAGGGCAATCACCATGCTGCGGTCCATGTCGATGAGCTCGGTGGTCAGATACAGGTTGCGCTCAAGGTTGGATGAGTCGACCACATTGATAATCACGTCGGGCACCTCGTCGTGGAGGTAGCGCCGCACATAGAGTTCTTCGGGGGAATATGCCGACAGAGAGTAGGTGCCGGGCAGGTCGATGATGTTGAACGAGTAGCCGTTGTACTCCATTCGCCCGCTTTTTGCGTCGACGGTGACACCGCTGTAGTTTCCTACGTGCTCCTTTGCTCCTGAGGCGATGTTGAACAGCGAAGTCTTTCCGCAGTTCGGGTTTCCGATGAGTGCCACGTTGATGGTGTGGCGTTCGGTGTCGAATTTGTTTATAAATCCGCAGTCGTCTTCCTTGATGATTGCGATGTCTTCATTGGGCACGTCGGCGGCTTGTTGCTCGCGCACCACCTCTATCAGGTTTGCCTCGGCGCGTCGCAACGATATTTCGTAGTCGAGGATTCGGTATTTTATAGGGTCGCGCAGCGGAGCGTTCTGCTCAACGAGGATTTTCTTGCCTCTGACAAATCCCATCTCCATCATACGCTTGCGAAACGATCCGTGACCCAAAATTTTGACAATCACGCAACTTTCGCCAGTCTTTATGTCTGATAGCCTCATAATGTCTTTATCTTCTGTTTTTACGGATGCAAAGTTAAAAATTATTATTCAGAATAATTCCAAATAACCGATAAAATTGTCAGCATTTTTTGTCGTTGCTTCTCATAGCGTTGTGGAGCAGGTTGGTGAACTGGTAGTTTTTCAGCCCCCAGCGCGGCGAGATGAGTAGGTTTTCGGGCGACTGCGACACGAATCGCTCAATGGCGATGTCGCTGCGCATGCGCTTCACTATCTTGACACACAGTGATATATACTCGTCTGCCGACCATTGTGCCACGCTGACTTCGCCTGACGCCACTTGCCGGGCAAGGCGCGTGCCGCGGATAATCTGCAGCTGGTGGAGCTTGACGGTGTCGATTGGCAGAGCCGACACTTGGTCTACGGTGTGGAGCATGTCGGCCTCCGACTCGCCGGGCAGTCCGAGGATGAGGTGCAGTCCGCAGGCTATTCCGGCTGCGTGTGTGCGGTTTACGGCGTCGACGGTGTCCTCCCACGAGTGTCCGCGGTTGATGACGTCGAGAGTGTGGTTGCTGGCGGTCTCGGCTCCGTATTCCACCATCACGAATGTGCGTTGCGAAAGCGATGCGAGATATTGCAGCAGAGTGTCGGGCATGCAGTCTGGTCGGGTGCCTATGATCAGTCCCACCACGTCGGGGCAAGCCACTGCCTCCTCGTAGAGGTCTACAAGATGGCTAAGTTCGCCGTAGGTGTTGGTATAGGCTTGAAAATAAGCCAGATACTTCATGTCGGGATATTTCTTTCCGAAGAACGTGCGCCCTTTCTCAATCTGTTCGCCCACCGACAGCGACGGGCGGCAGTATTCGGGGTTGAACGTCTGGTTGTTGCAGTATGTGCATCCGCCGGTGCCTTTTGAGCCGTCGCGGTTTGGACAGGTGAAGCCGGCGTTGATGGCAATCTTCTGCACCTTGAAGTCGGGGAAACGCTCGTGGAGGAAGTCGGCGAAGTCGCGGTATGGCTTGTGCATTACAGACGGGTGGTTTTGTTGAGCAGATACATGTCGAGCACAGTCATTGCAGCCATGGCCTCCACGATAGGCACAGCGCGCGGCAGCACGCACGGGTCGTGGCGTCCTTTGGCTTTAAGCACGGTGGGGTTGCCCGAGGCATCGACCGTGTCGACGTCGCGCAGCAGCGTTGCCACGGGCTTGAACGCCACGCGGAAATATATGTCCTCGCCGTTTGAAATTCCGCCTTGTATGCCGCCTGAATGATTGGTCGATGTGTGGATTTTTCCATTGTCGGAAGTGAACGCGTCGTTCATCATGCTTCCTCGGTTGCCAACGCCGTCGAATCCCATTCCATACTCAAAGCCTTTGGCGGCGTTTATGCCCATCATGGCGTATGCCAGTCGGGCATGCAGCTTGTCAAACACGGGTTCGCCGAGTCCTGTCGGCACTCCTTTGACCACACAGGTCACCGTGCCGCCTATGGTGTCGCCTTCGCGTCTCACCTTGTCGATGAGGTCGTACATCCTTGTCGCCGTTTCGGGGTCGGGGCAGCGCACGGCGTTGGTTTCCACCAGCGCTGGGTCGTATTTGCGGTAGTCGGGGTCGAGGCGGATGTCGCCCACCTGCGAAGTGTAGGCGTAGATGGAGATGCCGAGTTGATCCAATGCTTGGCGAGCGAATGCTCCGGCAACGACACGGGCAATAGTTTCGCGCGCGCTCGAGCGTCCGCCGCCGCGATGGTCGCGCAGCCCGTATTTTTCGGTGTATGTGTAGTCGGCATGCGACGGACGGAACGTCTGTCGGATGTTGCCGTAGTCGGCTGAGTGATGGTCGGCGTTTCTCACCTCGAACCCTATGGGGGTGCCCGTTGTCACGCCCTCAAACAGTCCCGACAGCACTTCCACGCGGTCTGACTCTTTCCGTGGCGTGACGATTGCCGACTGCCCCGGACGGCGGCGGTCGAGTTCGTGCTGCACACGGTCGAGGTTGATTGCAATGCCTGCGGGCATACCGTCGACAACGCCGCCCACGGCAGTCCCGTGCGACTCGCCGAACGACGTCAGCCGGAAAATCTTACCAAATGTGTTCATCGTTGAGTTCCTCGTCTTTAGATGTGACAATAATGTCGGCTGTCGAAGCCCCGACATATTCAATCAAATCCTTGGGGTCGATTTTCAGTTGCAGTCCGCGCACACCGGCGCTCACATAGATGAAGTTGAAATCAAGACACGAACGGTGGAAAAACGTGGGAAACGGTTTTTTCATACCGATTGGCGAGCATCCTCCGCGGATATAGCCGGTGGTTGGCAGCAGATCCTTCATATGGAGCATCTCCGCCTTCTTGTTGCCCGACACCTTCGCTGCTTTCTTGAGGTCTACCTCGCAGCATCCCGGCACCACGCAAACAAAATGTTTGACCTTGTCGCCTGTCAGCACAAGTGTCTTGAACACTTGCTGAATGTCTTCGCCGAGTTGGTCGGCGATATGCTGTGCGCCAAGGTCGGTTTCGTCGACCTCGTAAGGCACAAGTTCGTATTTTATTTTGGCGCGGTCAAGCAGACGCGCCACGTTGGTCTTTCCTATTCCAGCCATATTGATAAATCTTTTTCTGTCTCCTATGCTTATACAAAGATAGTGCATAAAGTTGAAAGAATGGATATGAAAGATTAATTTTGCACTTTGAATATGTCAAAACTTCTTGTCTATGTTGATTGCTTTGTCTGTGATGTTGGCGGTGTTTGCCGCATTGATGATTTTCCGACAGGAGCATTCCCGCCGTCAGAAAGCCGTGGCAGAAATTGTGGCAGAGCGGTTGCATGTTTCGGATTTGGAGAAATATGTAGACAGTGAGTACTCTGGACGATATGTTGACGCCATCTTGTGTGAAGAGTTGAAGTCGTCGATGCTTGATGTTTATAATAGGGTGTGTGATGTTGAAAGAAGAAGCCGGATTCTGATGTCACACAATCCTTCTATAGCAAAATTCAAGTATGATTTTGAGAATCTCGACGGCATTGTGGATGCTCACAACAATCGCTTTAAAGACGACAAATTGCGGGAGCATAAGGCTTTTTTCGACACCGTTCTTGCATATCCTCTCGACGACCAGCAGAGGCGTTCGATTGTGTCGGAGGAACAGAATTGCCTGGTGGTGAGCAGCGCCGGTAGTGGCAAGACGTCGTCGATAGTTGGCAAGGTGGAGTATCTTATTCAGAAAAAACACATCAGTCCGGAGAGGATACTGCTTATCAGTTATACTCATAAGGCTGCTGCCGAGCTGACGGAGAGGATGCCGCATCCTGGTCTGCGCGGATACACATTCCATAAGTTGGCGCTTGATATTATTTCCGCCCAGTCTAAATGCAAGCCGTCTATTTGCGACAATACCGATGCTGTTTTTGTGCGAATCTATAGGGAACTTGCCCATAATGCCGACTATAGGAAATGTTTGGTGGAATATTTCGCTGACTATTCCGACTTGATGGAGCTTGACGAGGACGAGAAATCAAAGAATGTCCGTAGGTTGCAGTTGGGCGAGAGCGCAGGCAGACAGTATTGTGCGCTGTTTCCCGACATGGACGGAAACGAAGTGCATGTGTGCAGTGGCGAGGAGAAGAAAATCTGCTTTTTGCTGACATCGCTTGGTGTGGATTTCCGATATGAGGAGCCGTATGAGCATCAGGTGGCTGATGAGTGCCACGTGCAGTATCGTCCCGACTTCTCGATTCACTATATGAACGGCGGAAAGCCGTGCAGACTCTATCTGGAGCATTTTGGCGTTGATGAGCATGGTATGGTGCCTACGTGGTTTGCCAAAGACCGTGGATTGACTTATGAAGAGGCCAATGAACACTATAATGACGGGATTACGTGGAAACGCGAGGTGCATAAAAAATTTGGCACACGTCTGATTGAATTGTCGAGCGCTGACTTTGCCTATGAGAAAGCGCGACAAAGGCTGAAACGTGAACTTGTCGCCGCGGGTGTCCCGATTCGGGAGGTGCAGAGCGATGAGCTTTTTGACAGGATTCTGCCGGAAAACAGTATGCGCGAGAAGGTGTTTATCCGCTTGACCGCCACGTTTGCCACCCTACTGAAGACAAGCTGCCGGTCGATGGCTGACGTTGCCGCTGATGTCGCGCAAAGAGGCGACAAGCGCAGCCGTTTTATTGTTGGAAAGGTGTTGGAACCGGTTGTTGTGCGCTACAATGAAATATTGAGAAGCGAGGGAAAGGTGGATTTCACAGACTTGATTGTTGGTGCAACGGCATTGTGCAATGCTAATGGCGGAGGAAATTATGACTGTATCATCGTCGATGAGTTTCAGGATATCTCGATGGACCGCTATAACTTCCTGTTGGCGTTGCGCCGTGGCAATCCGCAGGCGCAACTGTATTGTGTCGGTGACGATTGGCAGTCTATCTATCGCTTCTCGGGCAGCGACATGAATCTCTTTTGTCATTTCGACCAATATTTCGGAAAAACGGATTTAAACAAGATTGAGACTACATATCGTTTCGGAAATCCGCTCGTGGAAAAATCGGCGGCGTTCATTCAGCGTAACCCTGCTCAGATAAGGAAAAACATTCATCCGTTTTCATCGGACGCAAAAACAGAGATCGTGTTTCGTGAATACAGTAGGGGAGATGCCGTGGGCGCTCTTGAGCGAATTGTGACGGAGATTCCTTTGGGAAAGTCCGTGTTTTTGCTTGGACGATACACTTATGACGATTATTTGCTGGCTAAAAACTTCCGGCAGAGACGTAGTGGCAATTCTCTTTTTTATACGATTTGCGGACGTGAGGTGGAGTTTCTTACCATGCATCGTTCGAAAGGCTTGGAGGCTGACTATGTGGTGCTGTTGAACTGCAACAACGGTAGTTTCGGTTTTCCGTCGACTATTGCCGACGATCCCGTGCTTGGCTTCGTGATGAGCGACAGTGACGGTTATTTGTTTGGCGAGGAGCGACGCTTGTTTTATGTGGCGATGACACGGGCGAAGGTACGGACAATTGTGATGTATGACAAAAGCAAGCCGTCGGTTTTTGTTTTGGAGTGCATATCGCCTGAACGCCTTGCGGACAAGCCAATTGAACCGCATCCAAATGCCGGCAATCGCTGGACAAGGGCTGACGACAGAAAATTATATAAACTTTATTGTGGCGGAATGGGCTTCCGTGAAATCTCGCAGAAGATGGGGCGCAGCCAAACGGCGATAATTATGAGGCTTGAAAAGCTGGGGCTGATTGATGCCAGAAAACCGGTCCGGAAAATTTGATTAATTTTGCACTTTGAATTATGAGAATAAAGACTGAGGCAGACAGGTTGCTGGCGATGATCCGCGAAGGTCGGACTATGTCGGCTGGACAGAAGGTACGCTTGGCGGTGATGCTGAGTGTGCCGGCGGTTGTGGCGCAGTTGTCGTCGATTGTGATGCAGTATATCGACGCATCGATGGTTGGAAGCCTCGGCGCTGAGGCCTCGGCGGCGATAGGCTTGGTGTCGACAACCACATGGCTCTTCGGCGGACTGCTGAGTGCCGCGGCTTCGGGTTTTTCGGTGCAGGTTGCCCACCGCATCGGTGCCGGCGACTGGGAAGGCGCGCAGCGCGTGTTGCGGCAGTCGGTGGTGGCGGTGTTGGCGTTCAGCCTTCTGCTTGCATCCATCGGTGCCGGCATCAGCAGTAGTTTGCCTGTTTGGCTTGGCGGCACCGAGTCGATACATCGCGATGCGTCGACTTATTTCCTGATAATATCCTTGTTTCTTCCGGCGCTTCAGATGCAGTTTCTTGCTGGCGGCATGCTGCGGTGCAGCGGCAATATGCATGTGCCGAGCATGGCGGGAGTGGCTATGTGCGCCCTTGATGTGGTGTTCAACTTTCTGCTGATTTTCCCTTCGCGAACGGTCGCTGTGGCTGGATTCGATGTGTTTCTCCCAGGTGCGGGACTTGGTGTTGATGGTGCGGCTCTTGGCACGGTGCTTGCCGAAACGGTGGTCGTGGCTTGGTTGTTGTGGTATCTGCGCCACGGCACGTCACATCTGCGGCTTGCAGGGCTGCGCGGATGGAGACAGTCGATAGCCGACACGCTCAGAAAGGCGGTTAAAATCGGTTTCCCGATGGGTTTGGAGCATGGGGTGATATGCAGCGCGCAGATTGCGATAACCACCATTGTCGCGCCGCTGGGAGTGTGCTCCATCGCAGCCAACTCGTTTGCCATCACAGCCGAGAGCCTTTGCTATATGCCAGGCTATGGCATTGCTGAGGCTGCCACCACGCTTGTGGGGCAGAGTGTCGGTGCGCGCCGTCGCGACCTGACGTGGAGCTTCGCTAAAATCACTGTCGGAATGGGCATGGCGGTGATGGCGGTGATGGGTGTGCTTATGTATGTCGCTGCTCCCGAGATTATCGGGCTGATGACGCCTGTTGACGAGATACGCCGGCTTGGTGTAATGGCGTTGCGTATAGAGGCGTTTGCCGAGCCGATGTTTGCCGCGTCGATTGTGGCGTATGGCGTTTGTGTCGGTGCTGCCGACACGCTGAAGCCTTGTCTGATGAACTTCCTGAGCATCTGGGCTGTGCGCCTTACGATGGCTGCATGGCTTGCTCCAACAATGGGACTGCGCGGTGTGTGGATTGCCATGTGTGTTGAGCTGACGTTTCGTGGCGCCATCTTCCTGGTGCATTTGTGGCGCCGACGCTGGATGAAGGCCGTATAAAGGGGTAAAAAAGGTTGAAAGTTCGGTAATTCGGATAGGTGGGCTTTGCGGAAAAACACGTAAATTTGCAGACAGCATAGAACATTAAAAAAACACAGTTATGGAACTGATAAAAGATAAGGAATTCGGCGGCGAGCGACCGCTGTTTGAGTCGCACAACCTACACCTCGACAATGTGGTGATACGCGAAGGCGAGTCGGCGATAAAGGAGTGCAGCAACATCAAGGCGACAAATTGCCGTTTTGAGGGCAACTATCCGTTCTGGCATGTGCACGGGTTCGTGATTGACCGTTGCCATTTCGATGTGGGCGGACGCTCTGCACTGTGGTATAGCGACCATCTGCGGATGACCGACACGCACATCGACGCGCCGAAAATGTTTCGCGAGATGCACGACATCGACATTGAGAACGTGGTGATGACCGATGCCGATGAGACGTTCTGGCGATGCAAGGGCATACGTGCTAAGAACTTGCGGCTGCAAGGAGGAACGTATCCTTTCATGTTCAGCAGCGACATCGAAATCGACGGCTTGGTGTCTGACTCCAAATACGTGTTCCAATATGTGAGCAACGTAGTGGTGCGCAACGCGAGAATCACAACCAAAGATGCGTTCTGGGAGGTGGAGAATGTGATTGTCTACGATTCGGAACTAAATGGCGAGTATCTTGGATGGCATTCGCGCAACCTGCGCCTTGTCAACTGCCACATCTCTGGCGAACAACCGCTCTGCTATGCCGAGAATCTGGTGCTTGAGAATTGCACGTTTGATCCGGCTTGCGACCGCGCTTTTGAGTACAGTTCCGTGAACGCAACAATAAAAGGAAGCATAGGAGGCGTGAAAAATCCGCGCAGCGGACGCATCGAGGCTGACTGCCTCGGCGATGTGGTGCTCGACGGCAACATCAAGATGCCGGCCGACTGCCTGCTGATTGAACGAAACAAAAAATAATTGCCTGTATGAAATACGACTTCGACAAGACTATCGACCGGCGCGCCACAAACTCTTACAAGTGGGATAGCGCTCCCGAGGGCGTGCTGCCTATGTGGGTGGCTGACATGGACTTCCGCACGGCGCCTGCCATCATCGACGCGCTGCAGAAACGCGTGGCGCACGGAATCTTTGGCTACACCCGTGTGCCCGACGCCTACTACGATGCCGTAACATCGTGGTTTAGCCGGAGGCATGGATGGGACATTGACCGCGAATGGATAATCTACACATCAGGAGTGGTGCCGGCGGTATCGGCGGTGATAAAGGCTCTGACCGTGCCGGGCGACAAGGTGATTGTGCAGACTCCAGTCTACAACTGCTTCTTCTCGTCGATACGCAACAACGGCTGCGAGATTGTGAGCAATCCTCTGCGCCGCACCGCCGACACCTATGAGATGGATTTCGACGCTCTTGAGCGTTGTGCCGCCGACCCGCGCGCCAAAGTGATGCTGCTCTGCAATCCACACAATCCGGCTGGACGCGTATGGACTCCCGACGAGCTGACGCGGCTTGGTAACATCTGTCTGCGCAACGGCGTGACGGTGGTCGCTGATGAGATTCACTGCGAACTGGTGTATCAAGGGTTCAAATACACGCCTTTCGCGTCACTGTCGGACGCTTTTCTGCACCGGTCGGTGACGTGTGTGTCGCCGAGCAAGGCTTTCAACATCGCCGGACTGCAGATTGCAAATATCGTGGCGTTCGACAACGACTTGCGAAGCCGTATCGATAAGGCGATAAACATCAACGAGGTGTGCGACGTGAATCCGTTTGGCGTGGCGGCGACAATCGCTGCCTACAACGAAGGGGAAGAGTGGCTCAACCAGCTGGTTGACTATCTGCATGGCAACTATGAGGCTATGGCGGAGTTCTGCCGACGTGAGCTGCCGGAATTTCCTATAACGCGTCTTGAGGGCACATATCTGGTGTGGATGGACTGCAGCAGTCTCGACATGCCGTCGGACGCGCTTGAGCATGCTCTTCTGGACGACGCGCGCCTATGGCTCAATGCCGGCACGATGTATGGTGCCGAAGGCGAAGGCTACATGCGGTGGAACATCGCTTGTCCGCGCAGCGTGATGCTCGACGGACTCAACCGTTTCCTTAATTTCGTCAGAAGCCGCTAACCGTCTCTTCTTCTATACCAAATCGGCCATTGGAATCACTCGTTGCCATACGACACTGAGAAATTCCAACGGCCGATTCTTCAATTGACTTGACTTGGTTATAGCTGCCACAACCAATATGTCTCTCGGCAAACTGTTTGTCGTGAACTTCATGCTAAATCCGTATCCTGTCGTATAATCACCCAATGCCCGGACTTCTGTGAACCCTCACGGTGAATGATGTCGTTGTCTTGCATTTTCTTAAGATGCTTAGACACGGCGCTCCTGTTGATGCCCAATTTGTTAGCCATTTCGCGTGAAGTGATGCTTGCGTTCTCGGATATAAGACGTAAGATGGCATTCCGTGTTTCTGGTCCACTTTTCCGGTCCACCTTGCTTGTTTCTGGTCCACCTGCTTGGTCTCCCTTTTCTTCTTTGAATGTGAAGTCATCATCCATCGCCTTCTTGTATTCAGTTATTTCATTTTTAATGTTTTTGATGAGCTCATTCAGCATGAACATTTCTTGTTTGTTGGCATTGTTGAATTATTTGCTGTGACTTTATTTTGAGCCGATGGCTATACACACGGGGTGGGGCACGTGGATGTCGTGGCTGGTGTCGGAGAGCATGCCGGTGTCGGGGTCGATTGCAAACACTTGGATGGTGTCTGCGTCACGGCAGGCACAAAGCAGGAAGCGTCCGTTGGGCGTTATGGCAAAATTGCGTGGATGCCGCGCTGTGGGCTGGTAGCCAGCGCGTGTGAGCATCCCGCTTTCTTTATCCACGCTGAAGATGGCTATACCGTCGCCTTGCAGACGGTTTGACGCATAGAGGAAGCGTCCGTCGGGTGTCAGATGGATGTCGGCGCTGCCGCTGGCATGGCGGTCGTCGGCGGTGACGGTTTGAATCTGTGTCAGCTTGCCTTCGTGGTGGCTGAACACCATCACTTCGCCCGACAGTTCGGTGATGAGGTAGGCATAGCGGCCTTCGTCGTCAAACGTGATGTGGCGTGGCCCTGAACCTGCCGCTACATATAGGGTGCTGTCCACTTCCAGCCCGTCGCATGCGGCGTTGGGCTTGAGCGAGTAGATGCAGTCGTTGCCGAGGTCGCAGGCGAATGCGCGCCATTCGTAGGGGTCGGCGGTGACGCAGTGGAGATGGGCTGACTGCTGCCTTGTTTTGTCGGGAGCTTTGCCTGTGAGCGAAAACGTCATCACCTTGTTGGCTTTCTTGATGCTTCCGTCGTCGGCAAGTCTGAACTCCGTGATGCTTCCGCCCGTATAGTTGGCGGTGTAGATCAGATTTTTTGTCTGAAAGATGTTGCACGGCGCTTTGCCGCCCGTCGCCACGGCGTTGATGCGGGTCAATGGCTTGTCGATGCCTTCATAGCGGAATGCTGCAAGGGCGTCGTCGTCGGTGCCCGACTCGTCGACGGCATAGACGTTGTCGCCGTTGTCGGAGAAAATCACAAACGACGGGTTGCGCGCCGGAGTGACGGCGGTGAGTTCTGCCGTTCCGCTTTCTTGGTTGAAGCGATATTGATAGATGCCTTTGCTGTCGGTGTCGGTGTAAGTGCCGACAAGCATCGGCAGCCATGCCTGCGAAGCCGCGGCGGCAAGGTCGAGCATAGCCATTGTTGATAGTGTGCAGAGTGATATTGCCATTGTGTCAGTGTTTTTGTTGCCGTAAAGTTACGCAAAAAAAGTGCAATCCTAAAATCCTCTTTTGCGTAATGTGTGCCGTAAATTCTTGTGTTTTCTATGCAGCATTGCTATAAAAACAATACCGGCGACAACCATTGTCGGTTGTCGCCGGTATGTGTGTGGGGTTGTCGACGAGAGTTAGTCGTTCATTGTCAGGAGCAGCTCCTCGTTGCTGCGGGTTTTCTCCATACGGTCCTTGATAAACTCCATTGCCTCGATAGGAGTGCGGTCGGAGAGGAACCGGCGGAGAATCCACATGCGGTTGATGGTGTCCTGGCTGAGGAGCAGGTCGTCGCGTCGAGTGCTCGACGAGATGATGTCGACGGCAGGGAAGATGCGTTTGTTCGACAGCTTGCGGTCGAGCTGCAGCTCCATGTTGCCGGTGCCCTTGAACTCTTCGAAAATCACCTCGTCCATCTTCGAACCGGTTTCGATAAGTGCGGTTGCGATGATTGTGAGCGATCCGCCGTTTTCAATGTTTCGTGCGGCGCCGAAGAAGCGTTTTGGCTTTTGCAGCGCGTTGGCGTCGACACCACCGGTGAGAATTTTGCCCGATGCCGGCGACACGGTGTTGTAGGCGCGTGCCAGACGTGTGATTGAGTCGAGCAGGATTACTACGTCGTGTCCGCACTCAACCATGCGTTTCGCCTTTTCAAGCACCAGCCCGGCAATCTTTACGTGGCGTTCGGCCGGTTCGTCGAATGTTGATGCGATTACTTCCGCATTCACGCTTCGTGCCATGTCGGTCACCTCCTCCGGACGCTCGTCGATGAGCAGGATGATCATGTATGTTTCCGGATGGTTTTCCGAGATTGCGTTGGCAATGTCTTTAAGCAGGATTGTCTTACCGGTTTTCGGGGGTGCCACGATAAGTCCGCGCTGACCTTTGCCGATAGGAGAGAACATGTCGACGATGCGTGTCGAGATGTTGCAGGTGGTGCGTCCCGATGTCAGGTCAAACTTCTCGTCGGGGAACAATGGTACAAGGTGTTCGAAAGGCACGCGGTCGCGCACGAATTCTGTGGTGCGCCCGTTGATTGAGTCTACGCTGCAGAGAGGGAAGAATTTTTCACCTTCTTTCGGCGGACGGATGTTGCCTTCCACCACGTCGCCTGTCTTCAAGCCGTTTTGCTTGATTTGCGACTGCGACACGTAGATGTCGTCGGGCGACGACAGGTAGTTGTAGTCGGAGGAGCGGAGGAATCCGTAGCCGTCGGGCATCACTTCCAGCACGCCTGCGCCTTTCACGATGCCTTCAAAGTCGTAGAGCGGCTGTTGAGGCTGTTGGCGCTGCTGCTGTTTTGCCGCGCGCTGCTGTTGTTGCTGCTGGCGGCGGTTTGCCTTCTGGTTTTTCTGTTGCTGTTGTTGCTGTTGCTGTTTGGGTTCAGTCGGGAATGCCGCAACTTCGTCTTCGGCAGGTTGTTGCTGTTGTTGCTGGTCTTGCTGCTGGCGTTGCGAGCGGGACACGAATTTCTGTCCGCCGCTGAACGGGAAGAACGAGCTGAATCCGATGTCGTTTTTCTTTTGCTGTTCGGCAGGTTTTTCTTCTGCTGGTTCTGCTGGTTCTGCCGGTTCTGCCTGTTGTGGCGTTTCGGCTTCAGGAGCGGCGTTTTCCGTCTCTGCCGGTTCCTCTTCCTGTTTTACGGCTGTCTCCACGTTTTCAGCAGGGGCTTCGGCCTCGGCTGCTGGAGCCACGACAACCTCGGCAGCCGGAGCTGTCATGTCGGCGGCAGGCTCAGCCTCCTTTTTCTTGGATGTGCGCTTTGCCGTGGTTTTCTTTGCTGCCGGTTTCTCCTCTTTAGGTTCTTCCGCCTGAGCAGTCTCCGCGGCAGACTCTGCCTCCTTCTTTTTGCTGTTTTTCTTAGGTTCAGCCTTTTTGGCGGCAGTCTTTACAGCCGTAGCCTCTGCGTTGTCATCGCTTTTTGGCTCGGCTGTTTTTTTCTTGGCTTTTGTTTTGGTTTTTTTAGCCTCCGATTTCGAAGCCGATTCTTTGGCGCGGTTTATCGCCTGCTCGTCGAGGATTGTGAAAATCAAGTCTTGCTGGGCCATTTTGTCGGCTTTCTTGATGTCGAATGTTTTGGCAATCTCGAGCAGTTCTTCTGGAGAGGCTGCATTTAAGTCCTGTAAGTTGTACATATATGTAAGATGTATTACATTTTGAATCTACGTCGCGCCGTTGTGCGCACGTGACTGTTCTGAAAATCTTTTTTTTGAGAAAATTAAAGAGTGGATGACTGCGGGAAGCGTAGCGAGTAATGGTGATTGATTATGCTTCCCTCAATCACGATGCAAAGATACGTCTAATTTCTTTTACGGCAAACAGAAATGCAGACAAAAAATGAAAAAAAGTGAATGCTTACTCTCCGTATTCTTCGAGATAGGCCTCGCAGGCGGTGCGCAGCTCGTCGTACCATTCCTTGCCGAAGCGGCGCGTCAGCGGACCCTCAAGAAACTGATACAGCCGCACGTGGTTTTTTCTGCCCATAACTTCCGCGCATTTGCAGATTTTCCAACGATGGTAGTTGACGGCGGTGAAGTCGGGAAATTCCTGAAGGCGGGCAGGGTAGAGATGGCATGAGATTGGCTTGTAGAAGTCGATTTTTCCAGCACGGTATGCCTTCTCGATGGCGCAGAGACACATCCCGTTCTCGCCATAGCACGTAAACACACAGTTGCGCCCGTCGACAATCGATGTCACCAAGTCGCCTTCCTCGTCGACGTAGCCCACGCCCTGCTCCTCAATCACGCGTTTGGCAGCTGGCAGCAGGTCGTCCCACACCTCGGGTAGTATTTCCTTTATCTTGGCATATTCCTCTTTGGTGATAGGAGCGCCGGCATCGCCTTCGATACAGCATTCGCCGAGGCATTTGTCGAGATCGCAGCAGAAAAACTGTTCGATAAGGTCGAGGCTGACCAGTGCATTTCCGATTTGCAGCATAGTGACTTCTTCTTCTTTTTTCATTTCAGTGTGCGAAATTACTCGTTTTGTGCCGGATATGCAAGTGTGGCGGTGAAATGTGTTTTTAAACATAAAAAAAGTATATACATAACGGAAAAATTTTCATAATTTTACGACCGCAAAAACTAAACTATTTTTTAAAGCCCTTTTTTGTAGATATTATGTTCTTAACAATTGTTATTGTTGCCGTATTTCTGATTGGTTACGGCTGTATCGCTCTTGAGAGCGGACTTAAAATCAACAAGACTGCGACCGCCTTGTTGATGTGTGCAATCTGCTGGTCGCTGTATATGATTGGCTGCCCTGATTATGTGGCTGAGTTTCATGCCGATGATTTTGCCCGGTTCTTCTCGGCGTTCCATCTTGACGACTCTGATGCCGCCGCGCGCCAGTTTGTGACGCAGAGCGTGCTGCTTGAGCATCTCGGCGATGCGTGTGAGATTCTGTTCTTCTTGATGGGAGCGATGACCATTGTCGAGACTGTCGACACCAACGGTGGCTTTGTTTTTGTGCGCGACCGTCTGCGCACCCGTAGCAAGCGTTCGCTGTTGTGGCGCATCGTGCTGATCACGTTTATTCTCTCTGCCGTGCTCGACAACCTGACCACGAGCATCGTGATGATTATGGTGCTCCGCAAGCTCGTGCAGGAACGCAACGACAGGCTTATCTATGCCTCGCTTATCATCCTTGCCGCCAACAGCGGCGGTGCGTTCTCTCCGATTGGCGACGTAACGACCATCATGCTTTGGATCAAGGGCAACATCACGTCGATAGGTGTGATTAAGGAAGTGTTACTGCCGTCGCTTGTCTCGATTGCCTTGCCTACGTTCCTGTTGCAGTTCAAGCTCAAGGGGCAGTTGGCTGTGGTGGAGGACAATGTAGATTTCACAAAATCGGCACTCAGTCATGGTGAACGGGTGGCGGTGTTTGTTGTCGGTGTGGGCGGCTTGATGTTTGTGCCGTTCTTCCGCTCCATCACTGGTCTGCCTCCGTTTATGGGCATCCTCTTCGTGCTTGGCTTGCTTTGGGCGATGACCGAGATATTCCTGCGCCACGAACACGAGTTGGAAGGCTCGTTCTCTGAGCGCGTGTCGACGATTCTTCATAAAATCGATTTGTCGACCATCCTGTTTTTCCTCGGCATTCTGATGGCTGTGGCTGTGTTGAGCGAGGTGGGTGTACTTACAAGTTTCGGACAGTGGCTTGAACACGCCACCAACGGCAATGCTTATTTCGTGACAGGTGCCATTGGCGTGGTGTCGTCGATTGTCGACAATGTGCCGCTTGTGGCTGGATGCATGGGTATGTACAACGTTATCCCTGCCGCCGCCGTGACAAGTCCCGACATGATGATGTTTGTGCAGGACGGTCAGTTCTGGCAGTTGCTTGCTTACTGCGCCGGAGTGGGTGGCAGCATGCTCATTATCGGCAGCGCTGCCGGCGTTGTGGTGATGGGTCTTGAAAAGATCACATTCGGCTGGTATTTACGCCACATTTCGTTTGTGTGTCTGCTCGGTTATCTGGCAGGTATCCTGATCTACTGGCTTGAGCGGACGTTTATCTTCTGCTGATTTAAAG
>ULXD01009885.1_pt1 | contig 36612 bp, 26 predicted proteins | sample 1960961 | NCBI WGS metagenome assembly ULXD01 (sample SAMEA4835829, study PRJEB28245) | human gut metagenome | biome: gut microbiome; material: fecal sample | place: Denmark | collected 2008 | reverse complement strand
GTGCGGAGCTTCCTGCCAGTCGATGTCAAGATAACGGTAGGCGAACACCGCGCAGCCCACCGGACACACTCCGACAGTCTTGTTCTCCATCCCCATCTCCTCAATAACCTCTGCCACCAGCTTGTGCACAACGCCGTGCGAGCAACCCGCACAGTAGTGCATCTGGGTGTCGTTCATGAGCTTCGGTTTGCTGTAAACCAGATTCTCAGGTGATATTATGTCATTCATGCCAACTTCTCCTTTATTGCGTTAACTATTTCCTCCGGCTCGGGAACAATACCGCCAAGACGGCCGTAATGCTCAACCTTCACCGTTCCGTTCAATGCGAGACGCACATCCTCTACCATCTGACCGGCGTTTATCTCTGCGACAAGCACTCCCTTGCAGTCTTTAGCGACCGAGCAGAGAGGCTTCTTCGGGAAGGGCCATAAGGTGATGGGGCGGAACAGTCCGGCTTTGATGCCCTGTTCACGCGCCAGCTCGATGGCTTTCTCCGCCACGCGCGCGGCACTTCCGAACGCCACGATGACATAATCCGCATCGTCGGTCATCAATGTCTCGTATCTGACTTCGTTCTCCTCTATCTGCCTGTACTTCTCCTGGAGATGCAGGTTGCGCTGTTCCATTATCTCGGACTTCAGCTCGAGCGACGTGAGAATGTTTGGCTGACGATCCGCGCTGCGTCCTGTCGTCGCCCAAGGACATTCCTTCAGAATCTGCTCCTCTGTGCGTCTGGGCTTCTGCGGAGGCAGAACCACCTTCTCCATCATCTGTCCGATCACTCCGTCGGAGAGAATCATGGCAGGGTTACGATACTTGAACGCCAGCTCGAAAGCAAGGTCCACAAAGTCAGCCATTTCCTGAACCGAGTTCGGAGCGAGCACAATGACATAATAGTCACCGTTTCCTCCGCCCCTCGTTGACTGGAAATAGTCGCTCTGCGACGGCTGTATTGTCCCCAGTCCGGGACCTCCGCGCTGCACGTTTACAAACACTCCGGGTATCTCCGCGCCCGCCATATATGATATACCTTCCTGCATGAGTGCCACGCCCGGGCTTGACGAGGAGGTCATAACCCTCTTTCCGGCTCCTGCCCCGCCGTAAACCATATTGATGGCAGCCACCTCGCTTTCCGCCTGAATGACCACCATGCCAGTCGTTTCCCATGGTTTCATTACCGACAACGTCTCGATTATCTCGCTCTGAGGAGTTATCGGATAGCCAAAGAAGCCATCTGCGCCGCATCTGACAGCGGCGTGGGCAATGGCCTCATTGCCTTTCATAAGTGTTACTTCATGTTGTGCCATAGAACTCAATCCTCCATTTTTTTCTTATAAACCGTTATACATCCGTCGGGACAGACTATTCCGCACGACGCACAACCAATGCAGTCGTCCGGACTCACCACCTCGGCGAACGGATAACCATGCACATTCACCTTCTTGCGTGCCAAAGCAATAACGTCTTTCGGGCAAGCCTCCACGCAGAGCGAGCAGCCCTTGCACCGGTCGGTATTTACAACAATAGCACCTCTAAATTTTCCCATTGTCCTTATGTTTTTAATATGTGGCAAAACCGCCAACGCCATTCACCTGTGCAGTCAGGGCGCAAGAAGTCCGCCACATGGTTTTTCCTCATGGATTATATATATCCTTACAGTAGAAGTCAAGGATATTCTCAACCATCTGTTTTGCCTCTACCGCAGGCGACTGAGGGTCAAGCTCTATTGCCTCATTATAATTCTCTATGGCATGCTTCCAGTCGCCGCGCTGCCGGCACTCGTTACCGAGCCTGTAATACTCTTCTGCCGTCACTGTCTGTAATACTCTTTTTTGCCTGCGGCAAGGGTGTTCTTCATGAGCGAGCATATCGTCATGGGTCCCACTCCACCCGGAACAGGCGTTATGAATGAACATTTCGGAGCCACCTCATCGAACTTCACGTCGCCGTTGAGTCTGAATCCGCTTTTGCGTGAAGCGTCCGGCACACGCGTCGTTCCTACGTCGATGACAACCGCGCCCTCCTTCACCATGTCGGCGGTGACAAAGTCCGGCTGTCCTATAGCAGCGATGATAATGTCAGCCTCACGGCATTCCTCCTTCAGAGTCTTCGACCGTGAATGGCACACCGTTACCGTTGAGTCGCCATACTGCTTCTGCATCATCAGCTGCGCCATGGGTTTTCCCACGATGTTGCTGCGTCCGAGGATGACGCACTTCTTGCCCGAAGTCCCGATATTATACCTCCGGAGCAGTGTCAGAATGCCCAGTGGAGTGGCTGAGATGAAGCAAGGAAGCCCTATCGCCATGCGTCCCACGTTTATCGGATGGAACCCGTCAACGTCCTTGCGATAGTCTATCGCCTCTATTATCTTCTGCTCGTCGATGTGCGCGGGGAGCGGCAGCTGCACGATGAATCCGTCCACATCCTCATCCCTGTTGAGTCTGTCGACGCACCCGAGAAGCTCCTCCTCCGTCACATTGTCCTCATAACGTATGAGTGTCGACTTGAATCCGCACTGCTCGCAGGCAATGACCTTGTTCCTGACATAAGTCTCCGAACCACCGTCATGCCCCACGAGCACTGCCGCCAGATGCGGTTGTTTGCCGCCTCCGGCAACTATATTCTTAACCTCTTCGGCTATTTCAGCCTTTATAGCTGCCGCCGTTGCCTTTCCGTCTATCAGTTGCATAATGATTATTTAAAATTTAGGCATACTCTTCATACGTCCCATCATGCCAGCCATTTTACTCATAGAGCCACCTGTCACCATCTTCATCATCTTGCGGGTCTGGTCGAACTGCTTGATGAGACGGTTCACATCCTGGATGCTCGTGCCGCTTCCCTTAGCTATGCGCATACGTCTGCTCTGGTTGAGAATCTCCGGATTGGTGCGCTCTTTAGGCGTCATGCTGCGTATGATAGCCTCGATGCCCTTAAAAGCGTTATTGTCTATGTCAACATCTTTCAGAGCCTTGCCCACTCCCGGAATCATCGCGGCAAGGTCCTTTATGTTTCCCATCTTCTTTATCTGTTCTATCTGACCGAGGAAGTCATTGAAGTCGAACTTGTTCTTCTGTATCTTTTTCTGCAGCCTGCGGGCTTCCTCCTCGTCGAACTGTTCCTGCGCGCGCTCCACAAGACTCACGATGTCGCCCATGCCAAGTATGCGGTCTGCCATTCGCGAGGGGTGGAACACGTCCACGGCATCCATCTTCTCGCCCGTACCTACAAACTTTATAGGCTTCGTGACAACCGAGCGTATGGACAGCGCGGCACCTCCGCGTGTGTCGCCGTCGAGCTTGGTGAGAACCACTCCGTCGAAATCGAGACGGTCGTTGAACTCCTTCGCCGTGTTCACGGCGTCCTGACCCGTCATTGAGTCGACCACGAACAGAGTCTCGTCCGGATTGAGTTTTTCCTTCAGATTGGATATCTCGTCCATCATCGCCTCGTCCACGGCGAGTCGTCCGGCTGTATCCACAATCACCACATCGTTGCCTTTTGCCTTCGCCTCGGCTATGGCGTGCATGGCAATCTCCACAACATCGGTGTTGCCCGGTTCCGAATAGACAGGCACTCCCACCTGCTCGCCAACCACCTTCAGTTGTTCTACGGCAGCCGGACGGTAAACGTCGCACGCCACGAGCAGCGGTTTGCGGTGCTGTTTGTTGCTCAGCATGTTGGCGAGTTTTCCGCTGAAGGTGGTCTTACCCGAACCTTGCAGACCGCTCATGAGTATTATCGCCGGTTTGCCTGTGAGGTGCAGCTCCGCCGCCTCGCCTCCCATGAGCTCGGCAAGCTCGTCGTGCACAATCTTCACCATGAGCTGGCTGGGCTTCACAGCCGTCAGTACATTCATTCCGAGTGCCTTCTTTTTCACCTCGTCAGTGAAGCTTTTTGCCACTTTGTAGTTCACGTCGGCATCGAGCAACGCTCTTCTCACGTCCTTAAGAGTTTCGGCTACGTTTATTTCGGTTATCTTTCCTTCACCCTTGAGAATCTTGAAACTGCGTTCAAGTCTGTCGCTTAGATTTTCAAACATATTTGTTCCGGTGTTGTTATTTTTTCATTGATGTTTATCAGCCTGTCAATCCCCGCCGCTCCAAAAAGCCCGGAATGTGACACGGCTGATTACAAAATTAAGTAATTATAATGAAAAAGACCAACTAAAACAGGGTATTTAAAATATTTTAAAACACTGCCGGTGAAATTGCGCACACATGTGCTTGCGGTGTGCATAAAAAAGCTGTCAACTCACTGCAATACACCGTTTTGACCGCCGGACTACCGCCGTCACGCGAATGCAATGACACTCACGGTCCGTAACTGAATCTCACCACCAGAGGCAGATGGTCGCTATAGCCGTCGAGCCACCGCGGTCCGAGATAGTTGCGGCGCGGCTTCACACCACCGTAACGTCCGTCCTCCTCTATCAGAAACGCCGCGTCCTCCACCCTGCAACAGGAAAACCGCCGTGCGAGCGTGCCGCTCACGAGCACATGATCAAGACTGCCCCACCCTCCATGATAGCGGTAGGTGCCTTCCGCCCCGTTGCGTCCCACAGCACCGTCGGACACGTCTGTGAACCCCGCCCCGCACACTGTCGCCACACATCCCTTACCCGCATACTCGTTGAAGTCGCCCGCAACGATGACGGGCGCGTCCGGAGACAGAAGGCGCACAGAGTCAGCCAACGCCACGACAGAACGCGCCACAAGATTCCGGTAGCGGTCGGTCACACGCACACCCGACCTCCGGCTCGGCATGTGAGTCACAATCACGTGGAGCGTATCGCCGTCTGCCGTCATTCCGCAGACATAGAGCAGGTCGCGCGTAGGGCGCATGCCGTCGGGCGGAGAAATCCTTACGGTGCGGTGGTTTATCATCGCGAACGAGAATGGAGAGTACATCAGAGCCACGTCTATGCCACGCTCGTCGGGCGAGTCGGTCATGACATACTCGTAGCGTGCGCTTCGCAGGAGCGAGCGTCGGGTCAGATCGCGCATCACAGTGTCGTTCTCCACCTCGCACAGAGCCACCATGTCGGGCAGCTGCCACCCGTCCTCGCCGTCGCCACACGCAAGCACAGCCTGCCCGATGTGGTTGAGCTTGCGCCAGTAGCGTGTGCGTGTCCAGCGGTAAGAGCCGTCGGGCAGAAACTCGGTATCATTCTTCAGAGAGTCGTGATTGCAGTCGAACAGATTCTCGCAATTAAGCTCGACAAATGTGAAAAAGGTAGAAAAGAGCAGCAGTAACGACATAGTGTGATCATTCAGGTTTTATTTTGATGCTTGCGACCGCAACGGAATGCGTTTGCCGCACGGCTCCGCGAGTCACCGCAACAGTGTTTTTTATTTTGCAGATGTAGCGAGAGGCGAGAGCAACGACAAAGAGGGAAAAACTTGTTTTTACATCTTTGGCACTGCCGAGCCGAATCCTACATTATGCAGATATAGCGAGAGGCGAGAGCAACTACAAAGAGGGAAAAACTTGTTTTTACATCTTTGGCACTGCCGAGCCGAATCCTACATTATGCAAATGTAGTGAGAGGCGAGAGCAACTACAAAGAGGGAAAAACTTGTTTTTACATCTTTGGCACTGCCGAGCCGAATCCTACATTATGCAAATGTAGTAAAAATAACTCTTCACTACCCTTTCCCCGCCCTGTTTTTTTATAAAAATAGTGATGGCGTCAGCCCTGTAGAGACGCAAAATCTTGCGTCTCCCGATTAAAAAACATGGCTATGTCAGACATATAATCACATCAATTCATTGCGCATACTTGCGTCTCCCGATTAAAAAACGTGGCAATGTCAGGCATATAATCACATCAGTTCATTGCGCATACTTGCCCGTGAGACGCAAAATTTTGCGTCTCTGCTTTGGATAGTCCACGTATAATGCCGCGTTGTTTTCATGTATGGGACAGTCTCGGTGATGGTAATGGGAACCCGCATACTGACTGTCCGGCAAATCCTTTATTAAAAAACAACCTTCCGCAAAAGTCCCGCAGGAGTACCGCGCACACATCCTTCGGAACAACACTATGGACACATCATCATATAACACCGTCACCGTTTCCGCCATACTATCCCGATCCTGATAAACAACATAACAGACATTACACTCCCACAAAACAAAAAAGGCGGCGCCCGCAACGTATGCGGACACCGCCCTAAGCCTTATACGACAGCCGTAAGATTACTCAATCTCTATCCTGCGACCCTCGTTCTTCTTCTCACAACCCTCAGTCTTGGGCAGGCATACCGTCAGAACACCGTCATTGACGTTAGCCGTGATGTGCTCCTTGTCGACATTCTCGGGCAATGTGAACGACTGTTTGAACTGAGAATAAGAAAACTCGCGATGCAGATATTTCCTGTTCTTGGCATCCTTATCGTTTTTCTCCGTCTTCTTCTCCATGCCGACCACAAGCTCGTTGTCCTCGCTCAGATGCACATCGAAGTCATCCTTAGTCATTCCCGGAGCGGCTACCTCAATCTTGTAATCCTTCTCCTCCTCCACGATGTTTACCGACGGAGCTGTTGTGCTCGCCCTGAACAACCGGTCGTTGGAAAAGAAATCGTTAAACAAATCGGGAAACCAACTCTGTTCTGAAAATCTTCTGATAGGCATCATAACTAATCCTCCTGTTTTTATTTTTATGTTACACTATGCTTTGCCCGCGTCCTCCGTTGTCCTGACTTCAGACGTTCAACCTACTATATGCAACAAGCGTGCCCGCATGACACAGTGTCAGCCGTCGCGGCGGAGTTTTTAACACTCGCGAAAACATCGTTAAACATTGCGCCGGAGTATTTTAAACATACGAAAACTTTTTTCAACTTACGGGGCAGTGGTGACGTGACAACGGTATGACATATTGTCACGCGAGAGACGCGGACAACCGTGAGAATGCATAAAAATGCAGTTGTGGAAGTAAAAAATCTTTACAAAAGAAAATCGGGAAAGAGAATGCGGAGAAAGCGGATTATTGGTATGAAACCGAAGGAAAATGGCAGTAAACACACAGCTCCGCCATGCCGGGGATGCGGAAGAGGCCTTATTGTAACACGAAAAAGGCACTCCGGCTGTGTGAAACGCACCTTACGGCTGCACGGAAGAGGCTTTTCGGGCATACGAAACAGGCTTTTCCGCACGGCGGGAACATGGGTTTTGCAATGCAAAAAGATGTATACCACTGTATATCAAAGAGTTGTAAAAACGCTCAAAACTCGCGTATTTGCGCACAGGAACACTCACACTGGAAAATAAGACGGCTATGGCGGGTTGACGGCAAAGGAGGAATGGATAAATATGCGGAGCAATGTATATTTATGCGGAAAGCCATGCAGGCAGGATGAGGAGCTGTATACGGCACACGGAACACCCCGTGCTCACTCTACGGAACGCAGGAGAGACTCCACCTCGAGACGTATCTCAGCCATGCCGTCGGCAACATACGTGCAGCGTGCGGCGAATTCCGGGTCGGAGAGAGAGGCAGAGCCTGACGACGACAGACCGCCGAGCGCACCGGTGATGGCTGCATTTATCATTGTGAGCACGGGCAGAGCCTTGTGCGACACACGCGCCGCCTCGGCACGGTCGGCTTCCTCAGCCGCCTTGCGCAGAGCCTTTTCTTGGGCTGAGAGTTCTGAGGCGAAGGTGGTGAGAATCTCGCGTTCAGCCCCGGCGTCGCCTGCCGCGAATGCCGTGAGGGGCTCGAAACGTCCCGCGTCACCGCTCTGTGCGGCAGCTGGCGCGTCAGCCTTTCGTCCCGAGACCGACATTATGACTCCTGCGAGAGTGTCCATGTCGAACGGCTTGAACAGGCATCCGTCGAAGCCAGCCTCCTCGAGCAGCGGGCGCACACTGCGGTCGTGGGCGGTCATAGCCACCACCGCCATGCCGCCGCGGTCGATGGAACGGATGAAGTCGGCGCCGTTCATCTCGGGCATCTCGATGTCGGTTATCAGAATGTCATACGCAGACGAGGCGAGCATACGGCGCGCCTCATCTATGCGGCGGCACACGGTGAGACGCCATTTTCCGCCGGAAAGGCGCGAGAGCATCTCCGTGAGAAGCTGCAACTGAAGCTTGTCGTCGTCCACGATGATGATGTCAAGACTGCCGCACGGAGGCATGGCAGGCTTGTCTGCGGCGGCATTCCGCTCCGGCTCACCGTCTGATGCGTGAGACACGTCCACCGGAAGAGTGACCGTGAATGTGGTGCCCTGTCCCTTGACCGACCTTAAAGAGACATTTCCTCCGAGCAGAGTGACGAGCTCGCGCGTGATGGACAGTCCCAGTCCGACGCCCTCTATGCCCTGCGCCCCGTCCAGACGGGTGAAGGCGTCGAACACACGCCGGCTCTCCTCCGGGGTCATCCCCTGCCCTGTGTCAGACACCTTGAGCAACAGACGTCCGCCGCCCACTTCCGCCGTGACACGAACCTCACCCGTAAAGGTGTACTTAATGGCATTGCTGAGCAGATTGTCCAGAATCTGGCGTATGCGGAAAGCATCGCCCAGACACACGGCTGTGCCGCAGCCCGACGTGGCGCACACGAGTCTCAGTCCCTTCTCCGCAGCCTGCGGACGCATATCCTCCACGCATCCTGAGACGAGCCGCGACGGGCGGAAACTGGTGTTTTTCACCTCCACGCGCCCTTTCTCCAGCTGATGATAGTCGAGCAGTGCGCCGACAAGACGCAGCAGATGAGAGGCAGAGCTGCGTATGTTCTTCAGATAGAGCGCAGGCTTTCCGCCATCCACATATTCTTCCAGAAGCCCTATGAATCCGGAGATGGACGCGGCGGGAGCCTTTATGTCGTGCGTGATGGTGAGCAGCAGACGCTCCCGTTGCCGCATGAGCTGTTCGCTGCGGTTCTTCGCCCTCTCCAGGTTAAGGCTGTACTCTCTGTCGCGGCGCACGTCGCGGCGTATGTTGAAGAGCAGCACCACGGCGGAGAGCAGCACCACGGCAGAGAGCAGTATTATCTTGTTGAGCACAGCCCGCCGCCCTGCCACGTCGTTGTCGAAGGAAGCCTGCACCGACAGATAGGCGTCTGTGCGTATGTCTTTCAGCAGCTGGTCTATGCGCCTCGCGAGCTGCATGCCCACCGCCTGCATGTCTTTCTCGCTGCGGTCAAGGTATGCCATGCGCTCGATGTGGTCCTCCGTCTCGGCTTTCTTTATCTCTGCGAGCACTCCAGCCACGGTGTCGCCTATGTTGACACTGCGTGTCAGGCTGTCGGCAACGAGCGTTCCGCTGTCCGAACGCACGCTCACCGTGTCGTTGCGCGACTTCCGGAAGGCGTCGGCAAGGCGTCCGAAGAAGTTCTTCCTTGTCTTCACCACCTCATACACCGTCTCGCGTCTCTCCCTCACTCCGGTGCCTTCGGGATGGATGATGAGCGAGTCTCTGCCCGAATGCAGGTCGTGCAGCTTGCTGTCGAGATGTGAGCCGCCCTTTCCGCGCGACATCATGCCCATCATGACGCGCGTGTTCTCGCGCTTGCGCTCGAGCAGTCTGACAAGCTCGTCAGTCTTTACGCCGAGCAGGGAGTCGCCCGCAAGCGTCTTGAGAGAGTCGGCTATGTGCTGCGTGAGCGTCACCGAGCGGTCGAACTCCTGCCAGCTTCCGTCCATGCCGAAGTATACGGCGCTCTCGTTATTGTTCATTTCGAGAAAGCTGTAGACAAGACTGTCGGCTACGCTGCGTCTTTGCATGAGTACGCGCTCGGCTGCGTTCGTGGTGACATACGTGCGTGTGTTGTCATAGACAAGCCATGCCGACACACCCAGAATGGACACTACGAACACATATCCCAAGGCAACCTTTATCGGTACGCTTATTCTTCCCATCAGGTATATGCTTCGTTGTTTACAGCTGCAAAAATAACAATATAATGAAAAATGCGGAAAAACGCATCATTAAAAAAAGACAACGCTGACAAAGAAAAGACCGGAGGAATGCGCGGAAAACAAAAGTTCCGGCAACCCTCAATGCGGGCAACCGGAACAGGGTTCTGCTAATGCTTTCTCAAAACCTCCATGTCAGAAAAATGTTTTCTATATAGCTGATGCTTCGTAAGGCTTATTGCAGGACGATGGCAGCAGGAGCTGTCTGTGCAGTGCTGTCGCTTACGCTGCTGCTGTCGGCAGGAACAACCGGAGTGGCTACACTGTCAGGCGTATCCTGAAGGGAAACAGGAACCTGTGCCGAAGAACCGTAACCTGCGAATGCGTTGCTTACCGAAACCATCATTGTTGCCGCAAGGGCTGCAAAAAATAACTTTCTCATAATCTTATTGTTTTTAAATTTATAACTGTTGTTCTCGTTTATCCGCAAAATAATAGTACAACGTGCGTGCCAGAACATGCCATACGGGCTTACCGCACTGATAATGAGAGCAGTACGCGGAATATTGATTAAAAACAAAAATGGGGAATGTGTGGAGACGGTGTGGAATTTTTCCACAGATAATTGTGGAACGGTCTACAACGGGAGACCGTATTTCTGCATTTTGTTATATAGGGTCTTGCGGTCGATGGCAAGCAGACGCGCCGTCTTGCTCTTGTTTCCTCCCGTGGCACGAAGGGCTGCCTTGATGCGCTGAAGCTCGTCGTTCTCGTCGTGCAACGCCATGTTTCCCTCACTCACCGGACCGAGCGCGCGCGACAGCTCGTCGACGCCAATATACTGTCCGCGCGTGAGCAGCGTGGCACGCTTCACCACATTGTTGAGCTCGCGCAGGTTTCCGGGCCAGTCGTAGCGCGCCAACATCTCCGAGGCTTTGTCGTCGAAGCCGAGCACATTGCGCCCAAGCTCCTCGTCAGCCTGCTTCACAAAGAGGTCGGCAAAAAGGAAAAGGTCGTTTCCGCGCTCCTTCAGCTCAGGCATGCGGATGGTGAACTCGCTTATGCGATGGTAGAGATCCTCACGGAATCCGCCGTCGGCGACACGCCCGGCAAGGTTCTCGTTGGTGGCGCATATGAGCCGTATGTCCACCTCTATCTCCTTTGTCGAGCCGAGAGGACGCACGCGCCGCTCCTGAAGGGCGCGCAACAGCTGCACCTGAACGTCGTAGGCAAGATTGCCGACCTCATCGAGAAACAGCGTGCCTCCGTCAGCCTCCTCGAACGCTCCCTTCTTGTCGGTCACGGCACCCGTATACGCTCCCTTCACATGTCCGAAGAACTCAGACGCCGCCACGTCCTTGGGTATGGCTCCGCAGTCTATGGCAAGAAACCTCTTGCCGGCTCTGCGGCTGAGCTCATGTATGCGTCGGGCGGCATATTCCTTGCCCGTGCCGCTCGCTCCGAGAATGAGTACGGACATGGGAGTGGGCGCGACGAGCGAGATGTATTCGTAAAGCTGTCGCGAGGCGCGGTCGTTTCCTTCTATGTGGCGCGGCACCGTCTGCGACGCCTTACGGGCAGACGTGTCCTCAGCCACGGGCTTGGCTGCGCGATGACTCATTGAGAGCGCGTCGTTGATTTTCTGAAGAAGGATGTCGGGCTGAGGCGGTTTGGCAATATAGTCGGCAGCCCCCGACTTCATGGCAAGCACGGCATTCTGCACCTCGGCATAGCTCGTCATGACGATGAACGGCGTGTCCATGCCGCTATGGCGCATCCACTCGAGCAGCACAAGACCGTCGTGGTCGGGCAGACGGAGGTCAGACAGGATAAGGTCGAACGTTCCGGCGGAGTCCTGGAGCCTCGACTTTGCCGCCGCCACCGAGCAGACCTTCTCCGCATCAAAACCTTTTCTGCGCAGCCACGAGCCGATCATCGTGGCAAATGTTATGTCGTCTTCCACAATAAGAATGCTTGCCATACACTGTGTATGTTATTTTATATTGTCGATATCCGGTCTTACATTGTCGCGTATCTTTGTGAGATAGGCTTTCATTCCCTTGCAGTCACGGCGGTCGATGATGTCGAGAAGTTCCTTGAGCTCGTCGCGTATCTCCGACACCTGGTCGTGGGTGTAGGGGTTGAACAGTATCTCTTGCAGCAGATAGTCGTCCTCGCCAAGCACTCCGCGGGCTATCGACATGTGCCGCTTGAACGTTGTGCCGGGCGCGTCCTGATGCTTCATGACGGCAGCAAAGACGAAAGTGCTGACAAAAGGAATGCTAAGCGAATAGGCAACCGTACGGTCGTGCTCGTCGAAAGTGTATTCGTAGATGTTCAGTCCGAGCGAGGCGTAGAGCTTCCGGAAGAAAGACTGTCCCTCGACGCTGCCCTCGCTGATGATTATGGCGTTCTCGTGACTGAGCTGGCTGAGGTTTGCGAACGTGGGACCGAACATGGGATGTGTTGACACATAAGGATGTCCGCAATGCTCATAGAAAGACTGTAGTCCGGTCTTCACTGAGGAAATGTCGCTCAGCATGCACTGTGAGGGAAGATAAGGCATCACCTCCTCGAAAGCGGAAAGGGTGTATTTCACTGTCACGGCGTTGATTACCAGCTCGGGAGAAAAGTCGCGTATCTCCTCCGGAGTGGTGAAACGCCGGCAGTTATAAGTGAAACGCATGCGCAGAGGGTCTTTCTCATAGACCGCCGTCTCATGACTGAAGCTGAGCAGGTCGAGGAAAAAGCTTCCCATCTTTCCTGCTCCCATTACCAATATTCTCATTGTTTTTCAAAATTACTACATAAAAACCATACGCAGGCATGATTTCATTTATTTTATGACAAAAATGTTTAAAGGGGTGTTTTTTCATTCTGCAAGACCGTCAACGGTTGATTATCTCCATCTGCTGTCTTACAGATTCCTCATGCACTTCCTCAAAGACAGAACGGATGAAGTCCGCGCTCATGCCGCAGAGAGCACCCTGCGCGCCGCGCTTGTCGAGAATCTCGTTGTAGCGCGAGGTCTGGAGGACGGTCATGTTATGCTCTTTCTTGTACTGCCCTATCTCACGGCAGACTCTCATCCGCTTTGCGAGGAGCTCGATGAGTTGGTTGTCCAGTTCGTCAATCTGTTTGCGGAGCACGTGTATTCCCTCGGTTGTGACCTTCTCGTCGCGTATGACAAGAAGACTGAGGATGTAGTCGAGCACGTCGGGAGTGACCTGTTGCTTGGCGTCGCTCCACGCACTGTCGGGCGAGCAATGGCTCTCTACGATGAGTCCGTCGAAGCCGAGATCCATAGCCTGCTGGCAAAGAGGAGCCACCAGCTCACGGCTTCCTCCTATATGGCTCGGGTCGCACATTATGGGCAATGACGGGAAACGGCGGCGCAGCTCGATAGGTATCTGCCACATGGGGAGGTTGCGGTATATCTTCTTGTCGTAGCTTGAGAATCCCCGGTGGATTGCCGCGAGACGTGTGACACCTGCCTGATTGATGCGCTCGAGCGCTCCTATCCACAGCTCAAGGTCAGGATTGACAGGATTCTTCACAAGAACCGGCACATCCACTCCTTTAAGACTGTCGGCGAGAGCCTGCATGGCGAACGGGTTGGCAGACGTGCGCGCGCCTATCCAAAGGATGTCTATGCCGTATTTCAATGCCAGTTCAACATGCTCGGGAGTGGCTACCTCTGTGGCTACAAGCATTCCGGTGGACTTCTTCACATTCTGAAGCCACGGCAATGCCGTCTCGCCCTGACCCTCGAATCCGCCCGGTTTGGTACGCGGTTTCCACACTCCGGCGCGGAACATGCGGCAGCCTTTGTCTGCAAGCTGGCGTGCGGTGGTCATCACTTGTTCTTCTGTCTCTGCCGAGCAGGGACCTGCTATGACCAAGGGACGTTCGTTGTTGTCGCTCGGCAAGCGTAATGGTTCTAAATTCAATGCCATAGTTATTATGTTTTAAGTTACTTGTTTATGATTAATGCCTGCCTCCGTCAGCTGTCCGGTCATACCGTAACGGGAATCCTCTGACGCATGCGGCACTTGGATTATTATAAATTTTCCAGATTCATATCCTTTATCCTACGCAACGCCTCGTTCATCTTCGCATCCTTGGCGCACAGACTTATACGCACATAACGTGAGCCGTTGGAACCGAATATGAATCCGGGAGTGATGAATACACGCGCTTCGTGCAGCACACGTTCGGTGAGCTGTTCGGCGTCCTTGTATTGTCCGGGGATGCGTCCCCATAGGAACATGCCAACCTGTGAGGCGTCGAAAGTGCATCCCAACTCATGCATTATCTGTTCGGCTATGACGCGCCGGCGGCGGTAAGTGGCGACATTGGCTTCGCGGTGCCACTCCGGAGTATTGGTGGAATAGGCTTCCGCCGCCGCAAGCTGTATGCCTCTGAATGTTCCGGAATCGATGTTGCTCTTTATCTTCAGTATCCATGAGATGAACTCAGGGTTTGAGGCACACATCCCCACACGCCATCCAGGCATGTTATGGCTCTTCGACATCGAGTTGAGTTCGATGCAGCAGTCTTTTGCTCCGGGAATCTGCAACAGGGACATAGGGCTTTCGTTGAGGATGAGAGAATAGGGATTGTCGTTCACAACAACTATATTGTTGGCACGGGCGAACTCCACCAGCCGCACGTATGTCTCGCGTCTGGCGTTTCCTCCGGTAGGCATGTTGGGATAGTTTGTCCACATCAGCTTCACTCCGGAGAGGTCCATTCGTTCCAGTTCATCAAAATCGGGCTGCCAGGCATTGTCCTCACGCAGATTGTAATTCACTATCTCCGCACCGAGAATCTTGCTCAGTGATGTGTATGTAGGATAACCCGGATTGGGCACAAGCACTTTCTCGCCAGGATTGACAAACGCGAGAGTGATGTGAAGGATTCCTTCTTTCGAGCCGATAAGAGGCAGTATCTCGTCTGAAGCCCTCAGTTCAACACCATACCAGCGTTTATAGAACAACGCCATTGCCTCACGCAGCTCAGGCGTTCCCATCGTGGGCTGATAGCCGTGAGCGTCGGCATCGCGCGCGACAGAGCACAGTCTGTCTATCGTCTGGTCTGAAGGAGGCATGTCAGGCGAACCTATCGCAAGCGAAATGATATCCTTTCCCTCGGCGTTGAGCCTCGCTATCTCTTTCAGTTTACGGCTGAAATAATATTCCTGTACTGCCGACAGCCTGTCGGCGGGAGTAACTGTTGTTGCCATATTGATTCTATTTTACTTCTGTATATTCACCCAATATCTTCAGCGAACGGGTAAGAGGCGTTATCGCGTCAATGCTCTGACGGTAGCGGGTGAGATTGTCAAACGATACATCCACATAGAAAAGATATTCCCACTCATGTCCTATGACCGGTAAAGACTGTATCTTCGTGAGGTTGATATTATAGAAAGAAAGAATTGTGAGAACCTTTGACAGACTGCCTTCTTCATGAGGTACAAGGAAAACAAGGCTCGCCTTGTCGGCTTTTTCCAAAGGTCTGAGGAAATCGGCTTTATTAGGATTGGATACCAAAAGGAATCGGGTGAAATTATGCTTGTTGTCTTCTATGTGGTCTTCAAGCACCTTCATGCCATACATCTCAGCCGCAGACGAGTTGCAGATGGCTGCCCATCCGCGGCACTGATGTTTCATTATGTATTCCGCCGAGCCTGCAGTGTCCTCGGCTTCAACCATCTTCAGCTTAGGATGATTTGCCAACCACTTGTTGCATTGCATCAATGCCACCGGATGGGAATGCACCTCTGTTATAGTGTCCCAGTCGTCCTGCGGCAGGCAACAGATGGAATGCTGTATATGAAGTTTATGCTCTCCCACCACCGTTGCACCCGAGGCGCGCAACAGCTCATAATTATGAAGCAGGCTGCCGGCTATCGTGTTTTCTATCGCAAGCATACCTATGACGGTCGGATCATGCTCCATTTCCGCGAACACTTCTTCAAAGGTGGAACAGCATATCAGCTGTATCTGCTCGTCCTTGAAATACTGATGCACCGCAATGTCATGGAACGAGCCGTGCACTCCTTGTATCGCTACTCTTTTCATCTTTCTTTTCTGTATTAATAAAAAAGCCCCGCTTTCACCTGAGTGAAGCGGGGCTGTATTCTCGTTTATACTTTCTCTTGAAATTTATACGCATCTTCCCGCTTCACAATTCCTTGCAAAGTAAAAGTAAAAGCTATAAAAAGATGCGTAAGACATATTCATATCATTCTGTTGTTTTTATTGTTTGCAAATATATAACAAAAAACTTTCAATTCCAAAACTTTTGCAATAAAATGTTCATTGATACCTCAAAATACCGTCATATTATTCAGTTGCCGCTGAAAATACCATACGGATCATTGTTCTTATATATCTGATTTACCTTCTGTTCCATGTCTTCTTTTTTCTCGTCACCGTCCTTATTCAGGTCCGATTCGAACTCTTCAGCCGTCTTCATGTCTTCTTCGGCTCCGCTCGCGTCACCTGCCGCCATTTTAGCCTTGCCTCTTTCCATGAAAGCCGTCGCACAGAATGGATTCAGATCTATCACCTTATTATATATGTCTATTGCCTGCCCGTAGTTTTCTTTTGCCGTTTCTATCTTCGCCTTCAGCAAAAGTATGTCCTCGTTGTCAGCCACATGCTCACAAAGATAAGCCGCATCCTCATCGGCGTTATCCACCTCACCTGTCTCAAGAAGTATCTCTCCTCTCAGCAGATATGCGTCATAATAGTCGTCCTTTAGCGAGATTGCCTTTGTGAGCATAGCCACAGCATTGTTGTCATCGCCCTGTCCGCGGCATGCCCGCGCATAGAAAAAGTAAGTCAGAGGATTTTCATTATCTATCATCAGAGCCTTTTCGCATGCGTCTGCCATGACGTTATAATCCTCCATCATATAAGCCACCTCTGCCATACGCATAAGAATCCTGGTGTTGTCCGGCTGTGCCTCCGCCAGTTTTTGCAACTGTTCATAAGCCTTCGGCAGCTCGTTGTTCTGGATAAGAGCCTGAGACAGATAGTCCCTACACTCCAAGTCGTCCTTCAGTTCGAGCGCATGCGTGAGACACTGCACGGCATATGCCGGCTGACGCATCTTCAAAGCCTTCACTCCATCATACTTTAGCACATCAAAGTTGCGTGCCTCCTCTTCCTTCCTTCTTTCTTCCCGGGTTTCCTCTTTCCCCCCGAACAAAGCTTTAAATATATTCATTACAATATTGTTTTCTACTAAGACAATCTATCATGTTTGCAAAGATAACTTAAAATAAAGAGACAAAAAAATTATCATTAGTTAAAGTTGGATGAAATATTCAATTCTTTCAGGATAATTGACTATGTTTGCAAGAAGATAAGCAGCGGTTCGGCAGTGTCAAGAAAGGTAAAACTCCGTTTTCCCATTCTGCCGTTGCGCTCACCTTTCATTATCTTTGCAATAAGTATATCGAAGTTTATGTCAAGATTCATATCAGCCATCATATTGATTTTTGTATCATCTTTTCTGAATGCACAGGAGATAAACACAGAAGTCGGCAACAGCAATAAACTCACATCATTGTCTGATGCTGACTCCACAACAACCATGCTGCCGGGAACAGAGAGACCCTATACGTTCGGATACTCCGCTCCTTCTGCAATGTCAGAAGAGCCTACACTGGCGCAGGACAGCCTGCATCTGCCGGTTCTAGACTTACATGGCCGTGTAGCACCATTCAACCTTTACCCGCTTTATTACGGAGGATGGTACTCATGGGAACTGCATCCCGGACTGAACGTCAGTGCCGGAGCGTCGGTCTTCGCCCAGTTCGGCAAGAACGCACGTCACGGTGCCGGATTCAGTCAGAACCTGTCTGCCATGTATGCGATACCGGTGAACAACAAACTGTCAATTGCCTTAGGAGGTTATCTCAACAACATATATTGGGCTCATGACGCCTATCGTGACGCCGGACTTTCAGCCATAATAGGATACAAGTTTGACGAACATTGGGAAGTATATCTATATGGTCACAAGTCTCTTACAGACAACCGCCGCATGCCATATTGCCTTTACGACATGAGTTCTGCGGGAGACCGCATCGGTGCAGCAGTAAAATACAATTTCAACGAAAGCACAAGCATACAGATATCTGTTGAGAACGTGTCCATGCCAAAGCGCAATCCGCTTTTTCTCGAGCCTCCCGTGACACCGGGCTCACGCCTTTTCCCCTGAACGTCCATCAAACCTTTAACCCGAATCGGTCATCAGAACGCCGATTATGCATTTAAGGTTTATTGTCAGCTCTTCATCCTTCTTCCGCACTGCTGCCGTCATCTTGTATCCTGCTTTTTCCCGGTGTAGCCCGCTACATCTTCGATAAAGCAGGATACAATCTGGCTGACAGCAGCATGAAATAAGAATGGAAGTCTAATAATCGATTCGGGTTTATCCGCATAACGTAACAAGAGAAAAGCCCCACTGTCACCGTTCGGGCTTAGTCTGACCTGCGTCCGGTGAATCAGCATCGCTTCACACATTATTATATAATATAACAAAACTGGGTATATATTCCGTCTCCGGCAATATATACCCAGTCATGCTCTTCACACACTATTTCAATTGTACCAAATGGATGAGTCCACTGCAACGTAATAATAACGATCGTCAGTTTCGTTATAAACATTGTCTAATTCATAAGACTCTTCGTCATAAGATCTCTTAACCGACTTCATAGTTCCTCCTCTCTAACAGACCGCCTCAGTCCGTCTTTAATTATATTATTATTAAAGGATGCGAGACACCATCCCTTTTGGTTGAATCATGATTGTTACAGAACTCTTATGCTATAATTGAAATTCCTGGTTTCCGCTATAAAATTATAAATTTTATCTGACAACACAAAACAAAACGATTCTTTTTTATCATTATTTAGCAATAAATTATCATTTTGTTTAATGTCTGAATATTCATGCATCGCTGTCCATTTCCCTAAATGCGCCGATCACAATCGGTATGGCTATGCAGAAGCTCAGTACGTCGCTGCACGACTGACATATGATTATCCCCTTCAGACCGAAGAAATATGGAAGTATGACAATGAGCGGAATGAAGAACAGTCCCTGCCTTGCCGCAGACAGGATGTTTGCACGCAACGGCTTGCGGGTGGTCTGGAGCATCATGTTGCCTGCCATGGTGAATGCGTTGAAAGGATAGGTGGCAAGCTGCCAGCACAGTGCCGCCGCGCCTATCCTTATCACCTCGGGGTCGTCGCGGAATATACCGATGGCGCCGCTGCTGAAAAAGAATCCTGCAAAAAAGAACACAAGAAGGAACGCTGTGCCCACTTTCACGATGAAACCGAAGCCCTCACGCAGACGTCCGTAAAGCCCCGCGCCATAACAGAAGCCGCAGAACGGCTGGAAACCCTGTCCGAGTCCGAGAACCACCGACATAATGAACATCGTTATGCGGCTCACTATCGACATTGCGGCGATTGCCGCATCACCGTACTCACTCGCCGCTACGTTGAGCATCATCACAGCCACGCAGCCCAGCCCCTGCCTCGAAAGGGAGGGCGACCCGCCGTAAACAATCTCCTTGAGATAAGCAAGACGCGGTGAGAAACGCCTTATGTCCAAGCGTATGTTCTCACCTCTGCGGCTCATTGCAAGCAGCACAAAGAATCCCACTACCTGCCCCGTGACCGTTGCTACGGCTGCTCCCGCCACCCCCATGTCAAACACAAAGATGAACACAGGGTCGAGAACAACGTTCAGAACAGCCCCGCTTATGATGCCATACATGGCATACGACGCGTTTCCCTGAAGCCGCATCTGGTTGTTGATGGTGAGCGATGCAGTCATGAAAGGCGCGCCCAGCAGTATTATCGACATGTAGCTTTCGGTATAAGGAAGTATCGTTGGCGTACTGCCGAGCCACACCGCGAGCGGCTTTATCATATAAAGTCCGACAACCATCGCCACTGTTCCCGCCGCAAGGGAATACACAAATCCCGTTGAAGCCATCGTCTCGGCATTTCCGTGACGTCTGGCTCCGAGCTCGCGGGATATATAGTTGCCGCTCCCGTGTCCGAAAAAGAACCCGAAAGCCTGTATGAAGAACATCACCGGAAACACCACTCCCACCGCCGCCGTGGACTGTGTGTCGAGCTGTCCGACAAAGAACGTGTCGGCGATATTGTACAGACTCGTCACGAGCATTGTTATTATCGTCGGCACAGCCATTGTCAGAATCACTCTGTGGGCAGGTGCCTGGGTGAGAAAAGTGTAGTTGTCGGTGTGTCTTCGACCCATCAGTCTTTAAGTGAATAAGTCACTGTCGTCACCACACGCACCTTCTTCACGTATGGCGTGTTAGAGTCACGGTCGACTATCGAGAATTGTCCCTGGTCGGCTGTCAGTATCTTGTCAAGACGGCTGTGGCTGTTGTCGGCAAACTGTTTCGCAGTCTTCTCGGCGTTGGCTATCGCCTCCTGCATCATCCCCGGTTTCATTGCCGTGAACGACACATACTCGTATTTGACAGGATTCTCATATCCTCCGTCCACGATAGCCACACCTTCCCTGAGCAGCTCGCCCTGCCGCGCGATGATACTCCTCACGAGTTTCACATTGCGCGAGGTAACGGTGATTATCGACGTCACGTTATATCTGTACTGGCTCCGGTTGTCGGAATATCTCTCCGCATTCAGGTCTATCACCACCGGAGCGTTCACGTCTATCTCGTTTTCCTTTATGCCGTTGTCCGTAAGAAACCTCTTTATCTTGTCTTGCGTCCGTTCTATCCTGTCGTAAAGGTCAGGCAGACTGTTGCCAAGCTCTTTCGAAAGTATGGGCCATGTCACCTTGTCGGCGTCGACCTCTTTTTCCGCGAGACCCTTTACCGTGACTTTTCTGTCCTTGTTGGCAAAATCGTCGATTCCCCATCTGATGCACAAGCCCAGCACCACGATGCTCAGAGCAAGGAGCGCGGCTTCGGCTATGCGTCCGTTAGTGTTCCATTTCATAACAGCAGTCCTTTCTTTTAATGGTTTATAATATATTATTCTTTTCTGATGAAGCCACATACAGCGCGCCTGCATGAGCGTCTGTGATTGCAACCGCCCATACCACACGCACGCATTCAGTCCTCACCGTCTCTCCGGCTTATGGTATATCCGTTTGCCTGATGCGTCGCGAGCACCAGCACCTCGGCTATCTGCACGTGCTGCGGAGCGTTGGCGGCATAGACAGCCACGTCTGCTATGTCGTCACCGGTGAGCGGCTTGATGCCTTTGTACACATTCTCCGCCCTATCCCTGTCACCGTGAAAGCGCGTCACGCTGAAGTTTGTCTCCACCAGTCCCGGCTTTATGTTGGTCACGCGGACACAAGTATCCACAAGGTCAATGCGAAGACCGTCGGTCAGAGTCTTCACCGCAGCCTTCGTCGCACAATACACGTTGCCTCCGGCATAAGCCTGGTCGCCTGCCACGCTGCCGATGTTTATCACGTGTCCCCGGTTGCGCTCCACCATTCCCGGCACCACAAGGCGTGTCATTGTGAGCAGTCCCTTGATGTTGGTGTCTATCATTGTCCACCAGTCTTCGGTGTCGCCCTCATACTCCTTTTCCAGTCCGAGAGCCAGTCCGGCATTGTTCACGAGCACGTCTATCTCTCTCCATCCGCCCTGCAGCGACCCCACAGCGGCTGCGGCAGCCCCTGCGTCGCGCACGTCAAAAGCCAGCGTGAGCACTTCCGTCCCGTCTCCCATGTCTTTTTTAAGGCTCTCCAGTTTCTCCGTGTTGCGTCCTGTGAGAATCAGGTTGTAACCCGAAGCGGCGAAACGGCGCGCACAAGCCTCCCCTATTCCGCTTGTGGCGCCTGTTATCATTACTGTCTTTCTTTTCATATCACGTTTCCCCTTTCCATCAGTATCTGCACTATGCGCTCAGCCGAGCGTCCGTCCCAACGCTCGGGCACACTGCTTTTCTTCCATTCGCCAGCCGTCATCCGTCCGACCTCAGTGCCGAGTTTCTCCGCGTCCTCGCCCACAAGGACGTTCGAGCCCACGGTGACCGTCTCTATATGTTCGGTATAATTGTTGAGCGTTATGCACGGCACACCGTTGAACGTCGCCTCTTCAGCCACGTTGCCCGAGTCGGTCACCACTCCCATGGCGTTTGCCGTGAGATAGCCGAAAGCCGTATACGGCATAGGCGGCGTGATGTGCATGCGGTCCGCCATGTCGGGATGACTCTTCAGTATGTCGCCCACGACACCGGCGGCAGCCTTTCTCAGCGGTGCCACCACAGGCACACCGCCAGCCTTCGCGAGCATAGCGCATATCATCGTCTCCAGATTTCCCCGGTCTGAAATGAGTGCCTTGCGGTTGAGAGTGAACACTATGTAGGCGCGCTCCTTCAGTCCGAGACTGTCGAACACATCCGGACGCGACAGCCGCGGACGGTTATAGCGCAGCGTATCCATCAGTATGTTGCCCACCATATATATCTTCGACTGCTCCGCGCCCTCGCGTGTCGCCGCGCTGCTTCCGCTGTGTCCGGCGGTGAAGAGCAGGTCGGAGAGTCCGTCGATGACAAGCCTGTTTATCTCCTTCGGCATATTGATGTCGAACGAGCGTGTGCCTGCCACAAGATGGGCGAGTGTCAGTCCCTGCTTCTTCGCTACTATTGCAGCCGCCATGGTAGACGCGAGATCGTCCACAACAATCACCGCGTCGGTCTTGTGACGGCTCAGATAAGCCTCAAAGCCGGACATCACCTGTCCCGTCAGTTCGTTCAGGTTGTCACAGTCCACACCCAGATACACCTCAGGCTCCGGCATCTGCAAGTCGTCGAAAAGCGACTTCTCCAGTGCCGGGTCGTCCTTGCGTCCGGTATATACAAGATGATGACTGACGTCCACTCCCCTTCCGTGCGCACTGTCTATTGCCCTCACGATAGGAGCGAGTTTTATGAAATTGGGTCTTGCACCCGCTACTATACATATTTCCATTATCTTTTTACCTTATTATAATTTAACTTTGCATATGGCGTGACTCCCGTCCGTGCGGTGTGCCACGCCATAAGCCGTCATGTGTCTCAGTCGGCGCTCTTGAACAGTTCCTTTATTCCTCCGATGCTTCCCATGAGGTTTGTCGCCTCGTAGGGCAGGTATACGGTCTTTGTCTTGTCGCCCTGCGCCAGTTCCTCGAGCATCTGTATGTACTTCTGCGCGAGCAGATAGTTAGCCGGATTTGTGCTCTTGCCCACAGCCTGCGTTATCTTCTCTATGGCTATCGCCTCAGCCTCAGCCTTGCGTATGCGTGCCTGCGCCTCACCCTCTGCACGCAGTATCTCCTGCTGCTTGGCTGCCTCGGCACGGTTTATCATACTTGTCTTGTCGCCTTCCGACTGTAGTATGGCAGACTGTTTCTCTCCTTCCGACTGCAATATCGCCGCGCGCTTGTTGCGTTCTGCCTGCATCTGCTTCTCCATTGCCTGAAGCACGCTTGCCGGCGGAGTGATGTCCTGCAGCTCCACGCGGTTCACCTTTATTCCCCACTTGTTTGTAGCGTCGTCGAGCACGGCGCGCAGCTTGGTGTTGATGGTGTCGCGCGAGGTGAGCGTCTGGTCGAGTTCCATCTCTCCTATGATGTTACGCAGGGTTGTCTGCGTGAGTTTCTCTATGGCGTTAGGCAGGTTGTTTATCTCGTACGCCGCCTTGAACGGATCCATGATCTGGAAATACAGCAGCGCGTTTATCTGCATCTGGATGTTGTCCTTCGTGATGACGTTCTGCTTGTCGAAGTCGTACACCTGTTCGCGCAGGTCTATCGCGTTGGTGTAGACATACCGTCCGCGCACCACAGCTATCACGTTCTTCGCCTTGTCTATGAACGGGATGATGATGTTCACTCCCGGTTGCAGCGTGGCATGATAGCGTCCGAGCCTCTCTACTATTTTAGTCTCACTCTGCGGAATTATGACAACCGCCATCTTGACAAACAATATCGCAAGCACTACCACTGCGATAAGAAACCATGTTGTTATTGGAATCATAGTGTGTTTTGGGTTTGGTTAATATTCTTTTTATTCTTATCCGCCCGCAGCCCGTGTGTGCGGGGCTTATGCCGTAAGACCGGGCATCATGCTCTTCTCACCCTGATGATGATGCTCTCGCGTCCGGTCACCATCACTTTCTCGCCCGTGGCGATGTCCTCCTCACCGTCGGTCTCAGCCTTCCAGTCGTCACCGTCTATCTTCACGCGACCGTAGCCGCCAGCCTTTATTGTCTCGCTCACCTCGCCTATGCGCCCCATCAGAGCGTCGGCATTGCTCACACGACTGTCTGCTCCGCGCCTCAGCAGCTTCATGAGCCGGGGGCGGAGAAGCCTCAGCGACAGCACTGAAAAGACGGCGAACGCCAGCACCTGCACCCAGAACGGGGCATCCGCGAGCGACACACCCATGCCGCACAGCGCGCCGACAGCAAAGCATGTTATGAAGAAATCGCCGGATGTCATCTCCAGTACGAGGCATACAACAGCCACAATGGTCCAGAACAACCACAGGTTTTCAGCTATAAATGACATATACGTAATACTCTTTTGTTTTGGTTATAATTATTTCTCAAAGTTAGTATTTTATTTTTATGCGCAGAAATATTTAACATACATAAACATAGCAACGGTATATAAACAAACGCGGAAAGCACGACATCCTACCGTCACCGCATGTGAAGACCATCGGACAATGCACTATGAATAACGGAAAAAGAATTTCGGAACGTATATTTATGCAATTCCGACAGTAAAATATCTTGTCTGAATAATTCTGCAAAATAGAAAAAAGAAAACATGGAAAATCGGACAGACCACTGCATCAGAGTCTTTTTCACAACGTACGGAAATTACCGGAAACCTGCTTTATACTCATCCGGATTTCAGAAAAGCCCGTTTCGAGCCATGAAAAAGCTTTTTTCACTGCACGAAACGGCCCATAATACACTACGAAAAAGCCTTTTCTGCACTGCAAAACAGACTGTTCCGCAGTGCAAAAAAGATACATACAACATCGCAGGGAAAGACAAACCGTAATCTGTTAACAATATAACAAAACGCTCTAAGAATCGAGTATTTGCGACCGGCAATACTTTTCTGCGCCAATACGCTACTCTCACGAGAGTACGATATATGAAAATTCAGAATATCACAACAGAAAATGCATAATTATACATAACGCATATTATCCCATGATACTATGCCGTACGACACAAGATATGCCGGTATAACCTGTCAAAACACTATGTTTATACAAACTTACAGCAGTATCATGCGCCATACAAAGAATAAAAAAGGTCCGAATACCACCACGGCATCCGAACCTCAAAAAACTACTTTAAAACTATATTCTTACTTCACGATTACCTTTCTACCATTGCTTATGTATATGCCCGAAGTCATATTCGACTTGTCAACACGAATACCACCAAGAGTATAAACATTGTCATTGCCTGACTTGTTGTCGGCAGTCACGTTGCCAATCCCGGTTGTAGGGCTTTCGTCCTGCATGAGTTTGTAAAGACCGGTGGAGTGCATCCACAGTTTGCGGTTGCCATCCACATCCACTGTCTCGCCCTTGCTGAACCATGTCGGACCACCAGGTTCGAAGTCGTCTTCAAGCACAACCTTTGGAGTTCCGTCCTCGGCATACTGCGTCACTACGACATTGTCGAAATAAGCCTCATCCTTCTGCGGACCACTAGCGTCTATTCTGAAACCCATGTCACCCATCACGAGATTGTCGGAGAAATCCACAAACGTGTCCACAAGAACACCGTCGATGTATGTCTTTATGAGCGAGCCCTTCACTTCTATCTTTACCCGGCGCTCCAGTCCCTCAATATCACTTTTCGAGAACGAGTCGAACTCAGTGTCGCTCCATGTCAGATTACCTCCATTATACACATGTCGGCGTATGCGCGGCAGGTTGCCGTCGAATATGTTTACAGCCCACATGTAGTAGTTATTGTCGTCAATGGAAGAGAACACCAGGCATGCGTCGTCGCGAAGAAGTGTGAGGTCGGCCTCAACGGTGTACCAAAGCTTTCTGAATCCGAGCGGCCAAGCATACACGTCGCGCGCCATCGCACCTGTCACACAGAGCCATCCATCCTCCACGCTGCCTTCCGAAAACGTGTTGTCACCGGAGAAATCTTCGGCAAAAAGTACCTTGCCGTCCTGCGAACTAACCTTTATGTCGTCAAAACGTGCTATCTCCTCGCATCCGGCAGCGTCGCTGTGGGTCTGACGGAAACCTATCAAGCCATATGCGAACTGACCATAACGCTCATCGACAAGCACACCGTTGATGTATGTACGGGCGAGTTTCTCGTCAACAATCTCTATCTTCAAATCGAAAGCAGCATCTGTACCGATTGTCACCTTGTCCTTCAGGTCAACCTCTCCGAGCAGTTCCACACGTCCGTCAAACCAGCGGTGAGGACGAAGTTTTGGTTCCGACGGATTCTCAAGATTAATCTGCCACATATAATAGTTGTTGGTATTGCGGCCTGCAAGACACACACCTGCAGAGAGCTGGTCTATCTTTACCTTCATCTCCACGGTGTAACCCTTTTCCTCAACAGCAGGCGGTTCGGTGGTATCGAGTATCTTATTCTCCACAAGGAATACCGACTGTTCGGGCGCAAGTTTCAGAGTGATCACGGTGTTACCGCCTTCATGACTTATCTCTGCCGCTTCGCTCTTGCCCGTACGCGGGTCGAGCAAAGTGCAGTCTGACAGTTCACCCTTAAGTGTTATCTTGTTTTCGGCAGTCGCATTGTCTATGTTACCGAAGTAATATACGTTGCCGCCCGAAATAACTTTATGTATATAGTTGAACGGTTGCTGCGCGTTACTGAATCTTACGTCGAGTTCTGCTCCGGCAAGTGCCTCACGGAGAGTTTCGTCGGTAGGATTTTCCACAAACACGGCACTACCCTTTTCTTTCTCTGTGACAAGCATACGGTTCACAATCGACGCAATATCGTCGTCCGAGCCGTTCATATCGGCAGTCTGCTGCGGCAGCTGTGTGGTGAAGATTATTCTCACTCCGTTCTCCCAAGCCTTCTCTATCTTCTTCATGTTGCTCAGAGTCATGACCTTGCAGCCCGGCACTATGATAACGGAGAACGACTCGCTGTTGGTTTTGTTGCTCATCACGAAGCGTCCGCCCGTTACGTCACAGCGGTCGTCAATCACTTCTGGATGAACGTATGTGAAGTCAACGCCGAGTTGGTCGGTGAGTATTTCCGACACCACGTTGTAGTCTATGCCCGGTATGTCCACTCCTCCCTGATAGTAACCTTTCGGTCCGTCAAGATAATGTCCGGCCTGCATGGTGGTTATAGGATACACCATCGCCACATCAGCCACATGACGTCCCGGACGTGCAAGCATGTAGTTGAGACGTGCAAGGAATGTATTGAAGTCAGCAAGACCGTAGTTGTAGAGCGGATTACGGTAAGACAGTTCCGGACGGAAAGTCACATTGCCGTTATCATACCACACGGCATGAGGTATGAGCTGGTTGATACCTTTGGTGTATTGTTCCGTAGCAATGCGATACATTGTCTCCATCGTTATGTTGCCCATGTCTCCGTATGTCTCGGACATTACGTATGTCTTGTCCCAGTTGTTGGCCGACGACGACACGACCTTATAGAAATGTTCGGCCGGACGGTTGCCGCCGATCTTGTCGATACCAGGCATTCCCATATACTTTCCGTCGAGCATGAGGTCACCGGAAACACTCACGGTATTTACAATTTCCTCTTGATCCTGATGTCCGGTAGATATTATGCCATGTGCCTCAGCCCAGTCGCTGATGGTCTTCATGAATCCTTCGGCGTAGAGAGCCGCACGCAGACCAAAAAGACAATTGCGTGCCGCTGCGGTCTTTGGCCCTATGTCATACCACAAAGCCGGATAGATTGTTTCAGGCGAAAAACCAAAACGCTCTGTAAATTTCTCGTTGAAGTCATCAGTCCACATGCGTCCGTTGGCACGATACATTGTAGGTTCGTCAAAGAACGTGGTGGTGATGGTTGTTCCGAATGCCTCCGGGAAACGTTTGTAGTAGGCTTCATGGGTATCCTGCACAAACAGGCTGACTGCCTCCGGAGACAGATAGTTCACGTTAGGATCGCCGTCTTCCACGCACACAAAGGACATAACCTTCCATTTTCCTTCTTCCGGTACATCCCATGTAAGTATGTTTCCATTGACATGATCCCTCAGTGATATTATTTCTTTAGTGTCTGTCTCCATAGCGACAACGGCCATTATTGTGCCGCTGGCATTTATTCTGCGGCGCAGCGACTGTCCGGGCGTTGTGATATATTCCGACTTGTCCAGACGTCTTATAGTCATTCCCGGGTGGTTGTTCTTGAATGTTGTTTCGCCCGAACCGTTTATCGCGCCCATACTTCCGCTCGGGAAACCGTACTCATCGTACAGCGACATCTTGGCACCATGGGCTTTGGCTGTCTCGATAGCCTTGCCGTAAAGCAGGAAATATTCCTCGGAAAGATATCCGGGACGGAATGACTGACCGAACGGTAGTATGGCACAACCGCCATAATTGTCTTTTGTCAGAATGTCATTGAGCTGCGACTGCAGGACGTCTTCCTTCACTTCAGTATTGTTCCAGAACCAAAGCGAGACCGGACGCCACGCCATCGACGGAGCAGAAAATCCGGAAAGACTCATCGGTTCTGACTGAGCCAGTGTCTTAATGACGCATGCCATGAACAGCACAACAAAGGTCAAACACTTTTTTTTCATAACAAGTTAGTATAAATAATTAAGTTTTAATGTAAATTTCAAGTATCGCAGGTAAATATCAAACGGCGTAATGATGTTCCGGCTCAAACCTCTTTATACTATTAAAATTCAGAGAAATATAAGCGGGCATCATAATAACGGCCGAAGACAAAGGTATGCAAATAATCCGTATGGACTGCCGTCAGTGTATGTCCTCATACACAATGATGTCAAAATATACATCTAAAAGCGCAAATATCACGGTTGACCGATATACGGACGCTCACAATCGGCTTTGCGTAAAGCATATTTCCTTCATACGTAATGAAAACACCAAAGACAGCCATGCAGGCATGATACATATGAAAAAAGGCATCATGACAAACTACATCCGACGCAACAGACAGTTAATACAAAGGATGCGGCATACGGAATATCGCGACGTCGGCACAACTTCACAGTACGGAAACATGACATGTCCGCCCAACAGACCTTACGGGGAATAAAATCATAGACGGTTTTATTATTTAAGTTCGTTTTTTATATTATATTTGCATGTCATTTGATTGGATTAAAATAATACCGTAAAAAAATGAGAGGAAAAATAGACTGTTTCCTGCCATGCCTTGATCTGGAGGAAATGAGCGGTACGCTCGAGACCCTCCGGCAAAACAAGACTATAAGCAACATCTGTCTGATAGTAAACAGAGACTTCATACACAACGAGGAACTGCCTGCCGACTGCAATGTGATTGTGACAGACAATCCGGCTTCCGGACAGACCATAGCCGACATCGAACGGTGCACGGATGCCGAGTATGTGCTGCTGAGCACAAAGGGCACTCCGTTCATACTGGGACAGAACGCGCCTGAGAGATTCCTGCGCGTGGCGTCGGACACGGATGCCGCACTGGTATACAGCGACCGGTACACCATCACCGAAGGACACACCGTGCCACATCCGGCTACAGACTATCAGGAGGGAAGCGTGAGAGACGACTTCGACTTCGGACAGCTCATGCTCATAAAGTCGGCACTGCTACACGAGTATGCGGCTTCGGCACACACCAACTACACCTGGGCTGGACTCTACGACCTGCGGCTCTTCATCAGCCGCAAGGCTGGAATATTCCACATAAACGAGTTTCTATACACTGAAAAAGAGACAGACAACAGGAAGAGCGGGGTGAGACAGTTCGACTATGTGGACCCGCGCAACCGCGAGGCGCAGAAGGAAATGGAGCACGCCGTGACACATCACCTCGAGTGTATAGGCGCGCTCGTGGACACATCCTTATACAACAGTCCCGACTTCAACGAACAGGAGTTCGCCGTGGAGGCTTCTGTCATCATTCCGGTGTTCAACCGCGAGAAGACCATAGCCGACGCCGTAGACTCCGCCCTGAGGCAGGACACGGCGTTCGAGTATAACGTCATAGTGGTGGACAACCACTCCACCGACGGCACCACACGCATTCTGGAAGAGCTTGCACGGAAGGACGGCAGACTCATACACATCATCCCGCAACGCCGCGACCTCGGTATAGGGGGATGCTGGAACACGGCTGTGGCTGACGACAGGTGCGGACGGTTCGCCGTGCAGCTCGACAGCGACGACCTGTATTCGTCACCTCACACGCTGCAACGCATAGTAGACGCCTTCTACTCTCAGAAAGCGGCGATGATAATAGGCAGCTACCGCATGTGCGACTTTGACCTTAACACACTGCCGCCGGGAATAATTGACCATAAGGAATGGACCGACACAAACGGTCCGAACAACGCCCTGCGCATAAACGGACTGGGTGCGCCGAGGGCGTTCTTCACTCCGCTGGTGCGCCAGACCACATTCCCAAACACAAGCTACGGCGAGGACTATGCCATGGGACTCATCTTCAGCCGCAAGTACCGGATAGGGCGCATATATGACGAACTGTATCTCTGCCGCCGCTGGGGAGGCAACAGCGACGCCTCACTGAGCATAGAGAAGCTCAACGCCAACAACCTCTACAAGGACAGACTGCGCACGATGGAGATTTCGGCAAGGAAACTGCTCGGACAGGGACGCGCCGACATAGCCGCGGACAACTCGCTCATGAGATTCTTCAACCGCCAGCTTGAGAAGTGGGACGACGCCAGAGCGCGCTATCACGGACTGCAACAGGTGAGGACAAGGGAGCTGGCGTGCGGAGACAACACCATATTGGTGCAGCACAATCCGGCGCGCATCGTGTCGACAGGAGCCGACATCTCCAAGAAGGCGATAGCCGGACGGCAGTGCTTCCTCTGCAGGGAGAACATGCCGGAGGAGCAGTTCGCAAAGTCGATGGACGACGATTTCCGGATTCTTGTCAATCCGTTCCCCATACTACCGGTACACTTCACCATACCAAAGAAGCATCACGAGCCGCAGGACATACGCGGCAACTACGGCGAGATATACAGCATCCTCACCGCCTACCCCACAGTGACGGTGTTCTACAACGGACCGCGCTGCGGGGCGTCCGCGCCCGACCACATGCACTTCCAGGCTGGCTCGGGAGGGCGTCTGCCGCTGACAAACGACTGGCAGAGGCTGAGCCGCGCACTACGCCCGCTGCTCACTTACGACGACAACAACATGCTGGCTCTGATGACTGGCTTCATATGTCCGGCATTCGTCATAAAAACAGACGACGCGGCGAAGGGCACGGCACTTTTTGAGACACTCTATGACGCCATGCCCGACGACAAGGACGGCACCGAACCGATGATGAACATTCTGGCATGGAGCGAAAACGGAGGTTTCATATCGGTTATAATTCCACGCTCCAAACACCGCCCCGACTGCTACTATGCCGCTGAAGGCGACACACGCATGCTCATAAGCCCGGGCGCGCTCGACATGGCAGGACTGCTCATCACACCGCGCCAAGAGGACTTCGAGAGCATAACTCCAGGGCAGGCGGCTGACATAATACGCGAATGCGGGGCTACGGAGGAGATGATAGGGCGCACAGTGGACGCGCTCGAGAAGCTTGACATAAAAGAGAACGGCAGCAACCGTCACTTCGACGGAAGGCAACCAATGGTGTCGGTAGGAATAGTAAGCGGGGCGAAAATACGTTTCTCGCTCAACAAGCCCTACTCCGCCAAGGGCAGACTCATTGAGGGCGAGCAGACAGTGGAGTTCTTCGAGGGCGGCATATTGTGGAACGGCAACCAGTACCGCGAGCTCACATTCCACCCGCAGTCGCCCGACGCGTCGTTCTCACTGCACGATGTCACAATAGGCGTGAACTTCCATTGGGAACGAAAGGAGACACAGACGTTCCTCGGAACACTGCGTCTCGTTGTGGAGGCAGACAGCATGTACGCCATAAACGAGCTGCCGGTGGAGAGCTATCTCGAAAGCGTCATATCGAGCGAGATGTGCGCCACCTCAGGCATAGAGCTGCTGAAGGCGCACGCAGTGATATCGCGCAGCTGGCTGCTCGCGCAGATAGAGCGCAGGAACAGGCAGCAGGGACGCAGCGACAACTTCTTCTCGTTCATAAAGAAAGACGATGAGCTCATACGCTGGTACGACAGAGGAGACCACGCTATATTCGATGTCTGCGCCGACGACCATTGCCAACGCTACCAGGGCATAACCAAAGCGTCTGACAGACACGTGGCGCAGGCGGTGAGAGAGACGCGGGGCGAGATACTCATGTCGGGCGACGAGATATGCGACGCGCGCTTCAGCAAATGCTGCGGAGGCGTGAGCGAGCAGTACGAATACTGCTGGGAAGACAAGAGCATGGACTATCTCACATCAGTGCGCGACGCTGACGGAAGCGCGGCTGAGACTCTGCCCGACCTCACCTGCGAGGAGAACGCCCGGCAGTGGATAACGTCCTCGCCGGAGGCATTCTGCAATACGGCTGACAACAGGATTCTATCGCAGGTGCTAAACGACTACGACCGCGAGACGACCGACTTCTACCGGTGGCACGTCACATACACGCAGCAGGAACTGGCTGCACTGATACGCGAGAAACTGAAGACCGACTTCGGCGACATAATAGACCTCATTCCGCTTGAGCGCGGCAAAAGCGGACGCATATGCAGGCTGAGGATAGTGGGCTCGAAGCACACCTTCACCATCGGAAAGGAGCTTGAGATAAGACGCGCGCTCAGCAGTACGCATCTTTACAGCAGCGCTTTCGTGGTGGACAGGAAGGACATCAGGGATGGTGTGCCGCAGACATTCGAGCTCACCGGAGCCGGATGGGGACACGGTGTGGGACTGTGCCAGATAGGCGCGGCGGTGATGGGAGAAAAAGGATACGGCTATGACGAGATACTGCTGCACTACTATCACAACGCCGAAATAAAAAGAATTTACGAATAACATTATCAGACGATGAAGCAGAAAAACCCTTGGGCATGGGTGCCCACACTATATTTCGCGGAAGGAATACCTTATGTCACGGTGATGACCATATCGCTCGTGCTCTACAAACAGCTGGGACTGAGCAACGCCGAAATCACCTTCTACACATCATGGCTCTACCTGCCGTGGGTGATAAAGCCTCTGTGGAGTCCTTTCGTGGACCTTATAAAGACTAAAAGATGGTGGATCATCGCCATGCAGCAGCTCATAGGAGCGGCTCTCGGAGGCGTGGCTTTCACCATACCCACCGAGTTCTGGTTGCAGGGAACACTGTTCTTCTTCTGGGTGATGGCTTTCGCGAGCGCGACACACGACATCTCAGCCGACGGCTTCTACATGCTCGGACTCGACGAGCACCATCAGGCGCTGTTCGTGGGTATACGCTCCACCTTCTACAGACTGGCTACGATATTCGGTCAGGGAGTGCTCGTCATGATAGCGGGCAACCTTCAGGTGATATTCAGAAACAGCATATCGTTCTCCTGGAGCCTCACGTTCTACGGCATGACCGGACTGTTCATCGCCCTGAGTCTGTGGCACGGATACATCCTTCCGCGCCCTAAGGACGACAGCAGACGCCATGGCATAGACGCAGGAAGCATATGGATAAGCCTCATCCACACCATCAGGACTTTCTTCCAGAAGCCGTATGTCATCACCGGACTGCTTTTCATGATTTTCTACCGCATGCCCGAGGGACTGCTGGCAAAGGTCTCTGCACTGTTCCTCATCGACGCTCCGAGCAACGGCGGCATAGGTCTGTCGCCACAGGAATACGGTCTTGTGCAAGGCACGGTGGGAATAATAGGTCTTACTCTTGGCGGCATTCTCGGAGGAATAGTCGTTGGCAGGGACGGACTGAAACGCTGGCTGTGGCCCATGGTGTGCGCCATCACACTGCCCGACATCGTATATGTGTATATGAGCTACGCCCTGCCGTCAAGTCTTATAATAATAAACACATGCGTGTTCGTTGAACAGTTCGGCTACGGATTCGGTTTCACAGCCTACATGCTCTACCTTATTTATTACAGCCAGGGTGAATACAAGACAAGCCACTACGCCATATGCACGGCTTTCATGGCATGCTCGATGATGATTCCCGGACTGTTCGCAGGCGCGCTTCAGGAAGCCGTGGGCTACCGCATGTTCTTCAACATTGTGGTGGCAAGCTGCGCCATAACGTTCGTAGTGGCATGGTTCCTGAAGATTGACTCCGATTTCGGTAAGAAACATGAAGAATGAAGGACCGCCGGAATATCACTATCCAACAATAAAACCCGCCATGACGCTTCTGGCATTCCATTGTCCTGCGTCATGGCGGGTTTCGTTTTACAATACGGCACATTCAGTTTCTGCCGTGTGAAAAGCCGAGGCGGTCAGTCGGCAAACCTTTTCAGAATGTCGCCGTACTCCTCTATGCGGCGGTCGCGGAGGAAAGGCCACCAGCGGCGCACCTGTTCGCAGCGCGACATATCGATGTCTATCACCGCGCTCTCTTCCTCATCGCGTCCGGCACGCCACAGCATCTCACCCTGCGGACCCACAGCCATCGAACTGCCCCAGAAGCTTATCCCCTTTGTCTGACCGCTCGGGTCGGGCTCGAATCCCACCCTGTTGGCTGTCACGACAGGCAGTCCGTTGGCAACGGCATGCCCTCGCTGGACTGTCGTCCAAGCCTCTCTCTGCCGTTCCTGTTCGTCGGGTGTGTCGCTGTCGGCATAGCCTATGGCGGTGGGATAAACCAATATCTCAGCCCCCTGAAGAGCCATCAGTCTTGCTGCCTCGGGATACCACTGGTCCCAACACACGAGAACGCCGAGCCTGCCCACGCTTGTGTCTATCGGATGAAAGCCTATGTCGCCTGGCGTGAAATAGAATTTCTCATAATAAGCGGGGTCGTCCGGAATGTGCATCTTGCGGTACTTGCCGGCTATGCTTCCGTCGCGCTCCATCACAACTGCCGTGTTGTGATAAAGCCCGGCGGCGCGTTTCTCGAACAGCGACGTCACTATCACCACACCGAAGCGGCGTGCCAGTCCACCGTAAAACTCAGTGGATGGACCCGGGACAGGCTCCGCCAGATTGAAATTGTCAACATCTTCGGTCTGACAGAAATAAAGGGAATTGTGCAGTTCCTGCAAAACGACGAGCTGCGCGCCATCGTCTGCCAGCCGCTCTATGCCTTCGGCTATATGCCGCATATTGGCTTTCAAGTCTTCAGTGACACGTTGCTGGAGTATTCCTACTTTCATAATATGACTTGTTTCGTTATTGTTTACATTTCCAAATAATCACTTCTGACCGCTCTCAACGCATGCATCCCTTGGGAAACTGCATGGTGAGACAGTGCAGCGAACCGTGTTGGCGAACCACGGCAAGCGCGTTCACGCCTATCGTCTCACGCCCCGGGAAAGCCTCGGCGATTACCCTCCGCGCCTCAGCATCTTTCTCCGGCTGACCGTATTCGGGCACTATCACCGTACCGTTTATCACAAGGAAGTTGGCGTAAGTGGCAGGGAGACGTTCTCCGTCGTAATAAACGGCGTCGGGCATGGGCAGTCTCAGGAGTCTGTAAGGCTGTCCGTCGGCTGTCCGCAAGCCCCGCAGCTGTTCCTCAAGCTTTCTGAAATCCTCATACTGTCCGTCCCCGCTGTCGTCACATCCGGTGTATACAAGTGTGTCGTCAGGTGCCGTACGCACCGTGGTGTCGATGTGTCCGTCGGTGTCATCGCCCGTGAGACTGCCGTGGTCGAGCCACACCACGCGGTCGGCACACAGCTCGCTCATCAGCCGCTGTTCAATTTCCTCACGTGTCATCGGCTGGTTCCGGTTCGGTGCAAGCAGGCACATGCTTGTCGTGAATATAGTTCCTCTGCCGTCACTTTCCACAGATCCGCCCTCAAGCACGAAGTCGTCATTGTCCACCCTCACGCCGTTGAATGCTCCGGCATCATAGAGCGACGCATTGATACGGTTGTCCTTGTCGGCTGGAAACTTCCGTCCCCATCCGTTGAAGCGGAAATCCAGCAGTCTGAAACTGCCTGCTCCGCCATCCCGCTCGGACACAAGCGTTATGAAAGAATGGTCGCGCGCCCATGTGTCATTGTTCTCACACTGATACACTCTTATGTTTCCGCGCACGTCTTCATCCGTCGACGACTCGATAAGACGCCTCACCTTGTCGGCGTCACGCGCCGCAACGAGCACTTTCTCATGACGTGCCACTATTCTGACAAGGTTCAGGCAGACCTCCGTTATTTCGTAAAGATAGGGACGCCAATCCGTGTCTTCGTGCGGCCATGTGAGCTGCACGCCGCTCTGTTCGTACCATTCGGCGGGGAGAAAATATCTCTGTCTGTATGTGTCGGTCATAAAACTAAGTCTTTGATTCGGTATGCAAATATAGAAAGAAAATTCCGAATACGTGCCCGCTCCCCCTTTCATATTGACCTGTACATTATTTAATATCATGCCGCACACATTATTATATAT
>ULXD01008147.1_pt1 | contig 39996 bp, 41 predicted proteins | sample 1960961 | NCBI WGS metagenome assembly ULXD01 (sample SAMEA4835829, study PRJEB28245) | human gut metagenome | biome: gut microbiome; material: fecal sample | place: Denmark | collected 2008 | reverse complement strand
CAGCGTGCTCACAAACTTGAGAAAATCAAGAAAGATGCTGAGGCAACAGCTGCTAAGTTGGAAGGTGTTTCTTTGACTATTGCAACTAAAGTAAGTTCAACCGGTACTATCTTCGGTTCTGTTGGCAATATCCAGATTGCTGAAGCTTTGGCTAAGCTGGGTCACGAAGTTGACAGAAAGATCATCGTTGTAAAAGACGCTGTGAAAGAAGTAGGTAGCTACAAAGCAGTAGTGAAACTTCACAAAGAAGTTTCTGTTGAAATTCCTTTCGAAGTAGTTGCAGAATAAGAGCAAATTTACTTCATATACGAAAAGCGATTTGTTCTGATGAATAAATCGCTTTTTTTATTATTCCTGCTAATATTATGAGATTCAAATGTCGTTTTCTGAAGAAGAAATTTTTGCTTCTGCTGATTACTTTAGGAATTGGCAGTGCTCTTTATGCGAATGATGAATTGAAGTCTCTAGCGGATTCATTGCGCAGGATGATAGATGAAAAACCACTCTTCATTCAACAAAAAGAGCAACGGATCAATCGGATTAAATGTCTGCTGAAGGGATCAGGCCTGACTCTTGAACAAAAATATAAGATAAATTTTCAGTTATGTAACGAATATAAGAAGTTTGTCGTTGATTCGGCCATTCATTATGTCGATCAGAATTTAGAGATTGCCCGTAAATTGAATAACAGGGATTTAAAGAACCAGTCATCTTTGCAGCTTAGTCTTTTATATTCTATGTGCGGTCGGTATAGGGATGCGGAGTTGATTTTGGAAAAAATAAAAACCTCAGAACTTTCCAAAGATTTATTATCTGTTTATTATGAAACTTATTCCCGTTTCTGGGAGTATTACTCTATCACTGCCAATAGTCGCTATGGGAAGCAGCGGGCAGTATATCAGGATTCATTACTATCTCTTCTGGATCAAACTTCTTTTGATTATAAATTATCCCGGGCATATTATTATGGAGGGCGCGATTCCATAAAAGCGAAAACAGTCCTTCAGGAATTATTAGATACGGAGGAAGTGGGGACGCCTCATTATGCCATGATTACTCATGCGTATGCATCCTTCTGCTGGCATCAGAAAAAAATGGATGAGAGAAAAAAGTACCTGATGATGTCTGCTATTGCGGATATCCGGAACGCAACACGGGAAACCGCTTCCTTGCAAGCATTGGCATTGATACAGTACGAAGAAAAGAATTTGTCTGACGCTTTTAAGTTTACACAGTCTGCTATTGATGATGTTGTTTCTTCCGGTATTCATTTCCGTGCAATGGAAATTTATAAGTTCTATTCTATTATTAATACTGCTTACCAGACAGAGGAGGCCCGGTCAAAATCAAATTTGATTACTTTTCTTATTTCAACCAGTATCATTCTTTTTCTTTTGGTCTTGTTGGTGATATGTATTTATATTCAGATGAGAAAGATTCTGAAGATAAAGCGGGCGTTGGTGCAGAGTAATGAAAAACTTTTGCGATTGAACGAGAAACTGAATACTATGAATAATCAGTTGAACGAACAGAATAATCAGTTGTCGGAAACTAATAATATAAAGGAACATTATATAGCTGAGTTTTTTGATGTATGTTTCAGTTATATCAGTAAAATGGAGAAATATCAGAATGTTCTGTATAAATATGCTATCAATAAATATTATGATGAACTAATTAAGAAGTTAAAATCGTCGGCACTTATTGATGAGGAACTTAACGCATTATATGCCCGTTTTGATAGGGTGTTTCTTAATTTGTATCCCACTTTTGTTTCCGATTTCAATGCTTTGTTGAAAGAAGAAGAACGGATTGTCTTAAAAACTGATACATTATTGAATAGGGAACTTCGTATCTATGCCTTGTTACGTTTGGGAATTTCGGATAGTGGGAAGATAGCAAATTTCCTTCGTTGCTCTACTAGTACTGTTTACAACTATCGTACAAAAATGAGGAATAAATCTGCTGTTGATCGGGATGAATTTGAAAATGAAATTATGAAAATTTGTCTCATAGATGAAAGATAAACCTCGAATCACACAAAAAAAATTCCAATCTTTCTACATTTTTAGCCCTCCTTTGAATACTTAATGTATTGATTATTAAGTGATAGTATATTTTTTAAGTCTACATAAATTCGTGTAAGCTAAATGAAGTATTGTTTATTTGGCTAGTTTTGCAATATCAGTTTCCGGTTAATTAGCTTGATAATGAAAATTGACCGATTTATATTGTTTGCACTTAAATTTGCTATGTTTTATGAATACACAATTCTCGCTAGGCACGAAAATAAAAGTAGGAATAATCGGCTTTGGTAGAATGGGAAGATTCTACTGGGATGCGATGCGGAAAAGTGGGCGATGGGATATTGCCTATATTTGTGATACGAATCCTGCATCACGTGAATTGGCAAAAGAATTATCTCCGGAATCTTATGTAATAGAAGATAATCAGAAAATTTTTGAAGATGAAAGTGTGCAGGTTGTCGGGCTTTTTACATTAGCTGACTCCCGAATGGAACAAATAGAAAAGGCCATTCGATATGGAAAACATATCATTGCAGAAAAGCCTGTTGCAGATACAATGGAAAATGAATGGAAAGTCGTGGAAATGGCCGAAAGTTCAGATGTCTTTTCTACGGTGAATTTGTATCTGCGAAATTCCTGGTATCATAACCTGATGAAAGAATATATTCGGCAGGGCGAAATCGGTGAGTTGGCTATTATTCGTATTTGCCACATGACGCCTGGATTAGCACCGGGTGAAGGGCATGAATATGAAGGTCCTGCTTTCCATGATTGTGGCATGCATTATGTAGATATTGCCCGTTCGTATGCCGGATGTGAATATCGGACATGGAACGCCCAAGGAGTGAATATGTGGAATTACAAAGACCCATGGTGGATTCAATGTCACGGGACTTTTCAGAATGGAGTAGTTTTTGATATTACGCAGGGGTTCGTTTATGGACAATTATCTAAAGACCAGACACATAATTCATACGTCGATATTATCGGAACAGAGGGCATTGTACGCATGACACATGACTTTACTACCGCTGTAGTCGATTTGCATGGGGTGAACCAGACACTTCGCGTTGAGAAACCTTTCGGTGGCAAAAATATTGATGTATTGTGTGATTTGTTTGCCGATTCTATCGAAGCCGGGCAACGGGACCCTCGCTTACCATTATTGCGCGACTCTGCTATTGCATCCGAATATGCATGGAAATTCCTCCAAAACGCACATATGCACGATTTACCGGCTATCGGTGATCTACGTACGCTTGAACAAATCCGGGAACGAAGAAAAAATATGAAAAATGGATACGGATTGCTACATAGTAATCTACCACAAATAACAAACCCTTAAAATTACTAATTATGTCAGACATTTCGAGAAGAGATTTTCTTAAAACGGGCGCTATGGCTTTGGCAGGCATTACCATTGCTCCAAGCTCTATTCTAGGTATGAGCCACGGACACGTGTCTCCCAGTGATAAATTAAATATTGCAGCCGTAGGTATTGGTGGCATGGGGCATGCCAATATCAATAAAGTAAAGGGTACGGAAAACATTGTGGCTCTTTGTGATGTGGACTGGAAATATGCAAAAAGGGTATTCGATGAATTTCCGAAAGCAAAGAAATACTGGGATTACCGTAAGATGTATGAGGAAATGGGTAAATCCATTGATGGGGTAATTATTGCTACTGCCGATCATACGCATGCTATCATCACTGCCGATGCAATGACAATGGGTAAACATGTATTCTGCCAGAAACCCTTGACTCACTCTGTTTATGAATCTCGTTTGTTGACTAAATTAGCTGCTTCGACTGGTGTAGCCACTCAAATGGGTAATCAGGGAGCATCCGATGAAGGGACAGATTTAGTTTGTGAATGGATATGGAATGGCGAGATAGGTGAAGTGACTAAGGTGGAATGTGCTACTGACCGTCCTATCTGGCCGCAAGGACTAAATGCTCCAGAAAAGGCGGACCGTATTCCTGGTACCTTGAACTGGGACTTATTTACCGGTCCGGCTAAGTTGAATCCGTATAATGAAATTTATCATCCTTGGAACTGGCGCGGCTGGTGGGACTATGGAACAGGTGCGTTGGGTGACATGGCTTGTCATATCCTGCATCAACCGTTCAGAGCTCTGAAACTGGGTTACCCTACAAAGGTGGAAGGTTCTTCTACTTTGTTGTTGAGTGCTTGTGCTCCGCAGGCACAGCATGTGAAAATGATTTTCCCTGCCCGTGATAATATGCCGAAAGTTGCGTTGCCGGAAGTTGAAGTTCATTGGTATGACGGTGGTATGATGCCTGAACGTCCGAAAGGATTTCCGGAAGGAAAACAGCTAATGGGGCCTGGTGGTGGGCTGACTATTTTTCACGGAACAAAAGATACATTGATCTGTGGATGTTACGGTCAGCAGCCATTCTTGTTGTCGGGCCGCGTGCCGAATGCTCCGAAAGTTTGCCGCCGTGTACCGAATGCGATGAATGGTGGTCACGAAATGGATTGGGTACGTGCCTGTAAAGAAGATAAGTCAAGCCGCGTCATGACTAAGTCTGACTTCTCGGAGGCAGGTCCGATGAATGAAATGGTAGTGATGGGAGTATTGGCTATCCGCTTGCAGGGTTTGAACAAAACGTTGGAATGGGACGGTGTCAATATGTGCTTTACGAATATCAGTGATACGGAAACTCTTAGAACTTGTGTAAAAGACGGATTCAAGATTCACGACGGTCACCCGACATTTGACAAGACTTGGACAGATCCGGTTAATGCAAAACAGTTTGCTGCCGAGTTGGTGAAACATAATTATCGTGAAGGGTGGAGATTGCCCGATATGCCTCGGTAAGAATAGATGAAAGAAATTAAAAGATTAAAAATTAAATAACTATTAGTATGAAGAAAGTATTTTACCCTTTAGCTTGTCTTGCAGCAGGAGCCTTGGTTGCTTGCGGTGGTCAGAAATCAGGAAGTGCTCAGGCCGATCAACCCAATGAAGTAGCATTGGCATATTCAAAATCATTGAAAGCACCCGAAACGGATAGTCTGAAATTGCCTGTTGATGAAAACGGTTACATCACGATCTTTGATGGTAAGACGTTTGACGGATGGCGTGGTTATGGAAAAGACAAAGTTCCTGCTAAATGGACTATTGAAGACGGTTGTATCAAATTTAACGGAACCGGTGGCGGTGAAGCGCAAGACGCTGATGGCGGCGACCTGATTTTTGCTCATAAGTTTAAAAACTTTGAATTGGAGTTGGAGTGGAAGGTTGCTAAAGGTAGTAATTCCGGTATCTTGTATTTAGCTCAGGAAATTACTTCTAAGGATAAAGACGGGAATGATGTGCTTGAACCTATCTATATTTCTGCACCTGAATATCAGATTTTGGATAATGCCAATCATCCGGATGCAAAATTGGGTAAGGATAACAATCGTCAGTCAGCTTCTTTGTATGACATGATTCCGGCAGTTCCTCAAAACTCCAAGCCGTTCGGTGAATGGAACAAGGCTAAGATTATGGTTTATAAAGGTACAGTTGTCCATGGACAAAATGATGAGAATGTACTTGAGTATCATCTGTGGACAAAACAATGGACTGATATGTTGCAGGCAAGTAAATTTAGTGAAGAAAAATGGCCTTTGGCATTTGAACTGCTGAATAACTGTGGTGGTGATAATCACGAAGGTTTTATCGGATTGCAGGATCACGGCGATGATGTTTGGTTCCGTAATATCCGCGTGAAGGTGTTGGACTAATCACATAGATAACTCGAAATTCCGCAAGTGAATGAATTTATGTTTGTTTGCTTGTGGAATTTGAATCATTGTAAACTCCTAATATCTAATTATATGAAGACTCGAATTTGCTTATGTGTGTTAGCTGCTCTTCTGATGATTCCGGTTGCAGTGACGGCACAGACTAAAAAAACTAAGAAAGAAGTGGCTATTCAGCTCTATTCTGTTAGAGATATATTGAATAGGGTAGACAATAAGGACGGAAAATGTGATCCGGCTTATACTGCCATTCTCGCGAAATTGGCAAAAATGGGATATACCGGTGTTGAAGCGGCTAATTATAATAATGGAAAATTTTATGATAGAACTCCCCGACAATTCAAGAAGGATGTCGAATCGGCCGGAATGAAAGTTTTGTCTTCGCATTGCACACGTGGATTGTCGAAAGAGGAACTGGCTTCCGGTGATTATTCAAAATCACTTGAATGGTGGAATCAGTGTATCGCCGACCATAAGGCAGCAGGAATGAAATATATCGTAGCTCCCTGGATGGATGTTCCTAAAACATTGAAGGATTTGGAAACTTATTGTGCTTATTACAATGAAATAGGTAAGCGCTGCAACCAACAAGGCTTGCGGTTTGGCTATCATAATCATGCGCATGAATTTCAGAAAGTGGAAGGTCAGGTGATGTATGACTATATGCTGGAACATACGAATCCTGAATATGTTTTCTTCCAAATGGATGTTTATTGGGTCGTTCGCGGACAAAACAGTCCGGTAGATTACTTTAATAAGTATCCCGGTAGGTTCAAGATATTCCATATCAAAGATCATAGAGAAATCGGGCAAAGTGGAATGGTCGGTTTTGATGCTATCTTTAAGAATACAAAGACAGCGGGAGTTCAATATCTTGTTGCTGAGATAGAAAAATATAGTATGCCGGTAGAGGAAAGCGTAGAGGTGAGCCTTGATTATTTATTAAATGCTCCTTTTGTAGAGAAGTCCTATACTAAATAGCGTAATTACTTGGATTTAAGATATAAAAAAAAGTCTGTGCATGCTTTCGCATGTCAGACTTTCAATTCTCTCTAGCAGTTTCTGAATTATTCAGCTGTTTCAGCTGCTACGCTATCAGTTGCCAATGTATCAGCTGCTGCTGCGGCTGCTGCTTCTTCAGCTGCTGCTGCTTCTACTGCTGCGATTGAGTCAGCGATACGGATAGAATCTGCAGTTGCTTTTGCAGCGTCTGCTGCTTTGTTACCACATGATGCGAATGATACAGCTACGATAGCTACTGCCATTAAAACTAATTTTTTCATTTTCTTTGCTTTTTAAAAACGTAATACAATCAATTGCTTTATTAAAACGCTGCAAAGGTATGTACTTTTTCAATATGTTGTTCTCTAAAAGCCAACTTTTTTTATGTTTTTTTTCGGAAGGTTGGTTAATATATCTTCACTTTATGTTTTTAAACATGCTAATCTATTGTAATACTGTTATATAGATATCTTTTGATACTCCGTTTCGGAGTCTTTTCAAATTCTGTAGGATATAGCTGGATTTTGCTGATTTTTTCATAAGCAGCCACACTGTTATTCAGATTCTTCAGATTTTCATCCATAATTGTTTTCAGATTATCCGGATTGTTCAACCCGAGAGAGTCCAATGCTTCATAATCAGCATAAACAAGTGCCACCAATTTCTTGTTGTACTCGATAACAAGGCTTTCAAGGATAAAAGGCAGGTTGTTGAGTTTGGTTTCCAGTTCTTCGGGGAAGATGTTCTGCCCGCTTGAACTTAAAATCATTGTTTTCAATCGTCCGCGAATGAAGATGTTGCCGTTTGCATCCATTGTGCCGAGGTCGCCGGTACGTAGCCAGCCGTCTTCGGTGAATACTTCGTTTGTAGCTTCGGGATTCTTATAATATCCCACCATTACATTCTCGCCCCGGACTTGTATTTCTCCGGTTTCTGCCTCTGGGCTTTCCTTGTAGATGCGTGCCTCCATAATATCCAGAATCTTTCCGGAGGAGCCTAGAACGAACTCATTCCATGGAGCATAACTGATAAGGGGCCCACACTCTGTCATTCCATAACCAATAGTAAAAGGGAATTTTATTTTGTAGAAAAATTCTTCCACTTCTTTGTCCATAGCTGCGCCGCCGATAATAATCTCTTTGAAACGGCCACCCAGCGCATCAATCAGTTTTTTGCGTATCTGATTGTAGATTTGCGTATCAAGCAAGGGGATGTTGAGTGCCCACTTCATACCTTTCTTATTAATGAGCGGCTGAATGATGTTCTTGTATATTTTTTCGATGACTAATGGAACAGTGATAATCAAATTGGGTTTCACCTCCTCGAAGGCCTTCATAATGATTTTGGGAGAAGGGATTTTACCGAGCAAGGTGACATGGGTTCCGACTGCTGTCGCTGTCAGAAAATCAAATGCACAGCCGTATGCATGAGCGAGCGGGAGGAAAGAAAGCACTTTATCTCCCTTTTTCAGTAACTCGGTCCGAATACCGAAAGTGACGTTTCCTGCCAGGTTGTTACCTGTCAGCATGACTCCTTTGCTGAAACCGGTCGTTCCGGAAGTGTAGTTTAGGAGCATTACTTTATCGTTGGATAAAGTGGTATATTGTATATTTTCACGGCTGAATCCTTGCGGATAAGAAGAATGCATTTCTTTATCAAGATTCTTCAGGAATTTCTGTATGGTTTCTCCGTCCCGTTGGTAGAGACAACGGAAATCGGTTAATGAGAATACACCACGCAATCCGGTGAGTTTTTCTTCCTCCAGGTTATCCCAAATATTGTCACTGGTGAATAAGAAAGTTGATTCGGAATGGTTGACAATATGGTGAACATCGTTTGGAGAAAAGTCCTGTAAGATAGGGACAATAATTGCTCCGTATGTAATTGTTGCCATATAGGCGATGCACCAATGGGCATTATTTTTGCCGATAACGGAGATCTTATCTCCTCTTCGGAGGCTACAATGTTTGAATAACAGGTGTAAACGGGCGATTTCTTCGGCTACCTGACCATACGTATATTGGGTATTTTCTCCATAATCGGTGTAACAGGGCAAATCCCAATTCTCACGAAAACTGTTTTCGTATAGTTTAATGAAATTCTCTTTAATCATTGCACGTTTTTTAGTGAATTGTGCAAAAATAGGAATAAACTTTCGTATCCTAAAGTGTTTTACTAATAATAATGTGTAACTTTGCACGAAATATGTGTTTATAACAGCTTATGATAGATACCACTGTGTTTCAAAATAAGACAGCCGTTTATTATACATTAGGCTGCAAATTGAATTTTTCAGAGACTTCAACTATCGGTAAAATCTTGCGTGAAGCAGGGGTCAGAACTGCGCGTAAAGGAGAAAAAGCAGATATTTGTGTGGTAAATACCTGTTCGGTGACGGAAATGGCGGACAAGAAGTGCCGGCAGGCCATTCATCGGTTGGTGAAACAACATCCCGGTGCTTTTGTGGTAGTGACCGGATGCTATGCGCAACTGAAACCCGGCGATGTGGCACAGATAAAAGGAGTGGATGTCGTGTTGGGTGCTGAACAGAAAAGTGATTTGCTCCGGTATCTCGGCAACCTGCAAAAACATGAAGAAGGAGAGGCTTTTACTACTGCAACCAAAGATATCCGTTCATTTTCACCCTCGTGTTCCCGTGGAGACCGTACCCGCTTTTTCCTGAAAGTGCAGGACGGCTGTGATTATTTTTGTTCGTATTGTACGATTCCTTTTGCCCGTGGGCGTAGCCGTAACGGAACAATCGCTTCTATGGTGGAACAGGCCGGGCAAGCTGCTGCCGAAGGCGGAAAAGAAATTGTATTGACAGGTGTCAATATCGGAGATTTCGGTAAGACAACAGGAGAAACCTTTTTTGATCTTGTAAAAGCATTGGATCAGGTTGAGGGCATAGAACGTTACCGTATATCTTCCATTGAGCCAAATCTGCTGACAGACGAAATTATTGAGTTCGTATCCCGTTCGCGTAGTTTTATGCCTCATTTTCATATTCCGTTGCAATCCGGTAGCGATGAGGTGTTGAAATTGATGCGTCGTCGTTATGATACCGCTCTTTTCGCATCGAAGGTGAAAAAGATTAAGGAAGTGATGCCGGATGCTTTTATCGGTGTTGATGTGATTGTGGGTACTCGCGGCGAGACGGAGGAATACTTCGAGGAGGCTTATCAGTTTATCGCCGGATTGGATGTGACACAGTTGCATGTGTTTAGCTATTCCGAACGTCCCGGCACGCAGGCATTGAAAATAGACTATGTTGTTTCTCCGGAAGAAAAACATCAGCGCAGTCAGCGGCTGTTAGCGCTTTCTGATGAGAAAACGCAGGCTTTTTACGCCCGACATATCGGGCAGACAATGTCGGTTTTAATGGAAAAATCAAAAGCGGGGACTCCGATGCATGGGTTTACGGAGAACTATATCCGTGTTGAAGTGGAAGCGGACAACTCATTGGATAATCAGGTAATCAATGTCCGTTTGGGAGATTTTAACGAAGATAAGACAGCACTTAAAGGTACAATTCTGATATAAGTATGAAATCGAGATTTATCTATTGGCTGGTATCCACTGGAATGTGGCTGTTTTCAGCTCTTCCTTTTCGGGTTCTGTATATACTTTCGGATTTCAATTATCTGTTGATGTATTATGTGGGAAAATATCGCCGTAAGGTTGTCAGAGGAAACTTGACGAAGTCATTCCCGGAAAAGACTCCCGCTGAAAGGTTGCAGATAGAGCGTAAATTCTATCGTTATCTGTCGGATTATATGCTTGAAGACTTAAAACTTCTGCACATGTCGGCTGAAGATCTTTGCCAACGGATGATTTACAAGAATACGGAACAATATCTCGAACTGACGGAGAAGTATGGCGGGATTATTGTGATGATTCCGCATTATGCCAATTATGAGTGGTTGATCGGAATGGGAGCAATAATGAAGCCGGGAGATGTACCCGTACAGGTCTATAAGCCATTAAGAGATAAATATCTGGATGAACTGTTTAAACGTATCCGTTCTCGTTTCGGGGGATACAATATTCCTAAGCATTCTACTGCACGGGAGATTATAAAGTTGAAACGTGAAGGAAAGAAAATGGTTGTCGGTTTGATAACCGACCAGTGGCCTAGTGGTAATGACAGGTATTGGACTACATTTTTAGGTCAGGAAACAGCTTTCTTGAATGGGGCGGAACGGATTGCCAAGATGATGAATTTCCCGGTCTTTTACTGTGAACTGACTAAAAAACGCAGAGGATACTGTGAAGCGGAATTTAAATTGATGACGGAAACTCCTAAGGATACAGCCGAAGGAGAAATTACTGAAATGTTTGCCCGGTATCTGGAACAGACAATCCGTCGGGAGCCGGCTTATTGGCTGTGGTCGCATAAGCGTTGGAAAGCCTCCAGAGAAGAATGGGCGGACATCGTGGAACAGGAGAAAGAAAGGCTGAAAGAGAAGCAAAAGCAATGAAAGTATCAGTAGTCATTTTGAATTGGAACGGGTGTGATATGCTTCGCACTTTTCTTCCGTCGGTAGTCCGGTATTCGAAAGGAGAGGGGGTAGAGGTTTGTGTGGCTGATAATGGTTCTACGGACGCTTCGGTGGAGATGCTCCGACAGGATTTTCCTTCGGTTAGGGTGATTCTATTGGATCAGAACCATGGTTTTGCAGACGGATACAACTTGGCTTTACAGCAGGTGGAAGCCGACTATGTTGTTCTTTTAAATTCGGATGTTGAAGTAACGGAACATTGGTTGGAACCGATGATTGCGTATCTTGATATTCATCCGGAAGTTGCTGCCTGCCAACCGAAAATACGGAGCTGGCGGCAAAAAGATCATTTTGAATATGCCGGGGCGGCAGGTGGCTTTCTGGATAAATATGGTTATCCCTTTTGTCGTGGACGTATAATGGGAGTGGTTGAGAAGGATGAAGGCCAGTATGATAAGGTCATTCCCGTTTTTTGGGCAACAGGCGCGGCTTTGGTTATTCGTCGTGCCGATTATAAGGAAGTGGGCGGACTGGACGGACGTTTCTTTGCGCACATGGAAGAAATTGATTTGTGCTGGAGGTTACGCTCTCGCGGACGGGAGATTGTTTGTGTCCCTCAAAGTAAGGTCTATCATGTAGGTGGGGCTACACTTAAAAAAGAGAACCCCCGAAAGACCTTTCTTAATTTCCGTAATAACCTTGTCATGTTGTATAAAAATCTCCCGGCAGAGGAGTTAAATAAAGTGATGCGTATCCGGGCTTGCCTGGACTATGTGGCGGCATTTGTTTTTTTGCTGAAAGGCGATTGGGATAATGCTTGTGCCGTGATGCGTGCAAGGAAAGAATATAAGCAGATTCGTCCTTCATTTTCTTCTTCCCGTGAAGAAAATATGAGAAAAAAAAGGTTGGATCTGATACCTGAACGGACAAAAAATAGTATCTTGTGGCAGTTTTATGTGAGAGGATGCAAACGATTCTCTCAATTGTCGGACTTAAAAGGATAACGAAATGGAATCAAAAGTTAGAAAAGGTATCGGGCTGGTAGCACATGATGCCATGAAGAAAGATCTCATCGAATGGGTATTATGGAATTCAGAACTATTAATGGGAAATAAATTCTATTGTACAGGTACTACCGGTACCTTAATATTGAAAGCACTGAAGGAGAAACATCCGGATGAGGAATGGGATTTTACGATTCTAAAATCCGGTCCCTTGGGAGGTGACCAGCAAATGGGATCGCGCATTGTAGATGGTCAGATTGATTATCTTTTCTTCTTTACTGACCCTATGACACTGCAACCGCATGATACGGATGTAAAAGCATTAACCCGTCTGGCAGGTGTGGAAAACATAGTTTTCTGTTGTAACCGTTCGACGGCTGACCATATAATCTCCAGTCCTTTATTTATGGATCCTGATTACGAACGTATTCATCCCGACTATTCCGGTTATACGAAACGTTTCGAGAATAAGCCTGTCGTGACGGAGGCTGTGGAATCTGTGAATAGAAGAAAGAAGAAGAAATAGAAACTTCCGGGAGATTAATTGCAGAAAGAATATAATTTGTAGGGTATCCCAAGCTGGATACCCTTTTATTTTCTACTACAATACAACTCAATGCCTGCGGCATCAATGTCTGCTCCCATAGGTGGATTCCGCTTAGAAAGGCGAAGCTCCACTTCCTCAATATCAGGAAATGTCTCGAAAAGTTTTTGTACGATTCTGCCACCGGCATGTTCCAGCAATTTGGAAGGAATCGCCATTTCGGTTTTTATCACATTATGTACTTCGGCGTAGTTGACTGTATCTGTCACTTCATCCGTTTGTGCGGCTTTGCTGATATCTACTTTGAGTTTCAGGTCAATGACATACTCATTTCCGATAAGATTCTCTTGTGGTGCTACTCCGTGGTAGGCGTAGCAACGGATATCTTTTAAAAAAATAGTACTGTTGTTTATCTTCATGTTATTCTTGGTATCTCCCATTATTTTAGTCTTATTTTTGGGGAGCTCTCCCTGTATATTTGATAAGTTCGCCTATCTTCTTATTAAGTTCTTTAGCCTTCATTAGTTGTTCCAATGTGAGATGCATTCGATATCGCCAGTAATTTCTCGGGTTCGACGGTACGTTGATCCGTTCTTCCTGCACATTGGGATTTCTCCATTTTCCGTCAATCGACAACCAGTCTTGCAGGGAAAGAATACAGAGAATTGAGTTACTGTTGAGATGGTTACGTACCACCTCCTCGCATAGTTCGGGGGTTGCAACAGTTGGAGCAATGCCATAATGTCCCAAAATCGTATTATAATAACGTTGGGTCTGTTGGTAATCTTCTTCCCACCAGCCACGTAAAGTGGACATATCGTGAGTAGAGATCGTGCAGACAGACCGGTATGGATATTCGCTCAGATGTCCGAACTCGTGCAACGGATTCTTAGGCATTCGCTGAATCTCCAGGCTAAGGATGCGTAAGTCGTTCATTACCGATGCAACGCAATCGGGAATCATTCCCAAGTCTTCTCCGCAAACTAACATACGGGTGGATTGTGTCAGTTGTGGTAACTTCTTCATTGCCTGTTGCTGCCAGAATGCATTGTGCCGGTGATAATAATACTGGTCATAGAGCTTGTTAAAAGCATTCTTTTCTGCCTCACTCAATGAACGGAAAATAAAGTCGCGCTGTACTCCGATGCGGGGATGATATTTTCCTTCCTCTTTCTTGTCCGGAACAAAAAGTACGTTGCTAATTAAAGAATAAAGTCCTTCCCGAATCCAAATACTGTCTTCATCTTTTCTGTCGGAAAAGAAATTTTCCACTTCCCGTTGAGTCTCAAATCCCGGTTTCATGTGGTAGATACCGGATACATCAGTTGTTTGAAGAAAGTTCTGTTTCACGAATTCGGTATGCGGTCCGAACACTTGCCCGAGGAAAGACTCATGGATATAAGGAAGCAGATATTCGTCACGGAATGTAAAACCGAAACTCTCAATTTCTTCCCGGCTCATAGGGAGAGAAGGGGTAAATTGTCCTAATAAGCCGTGTACAGCGTGCATCGGTATTTCCCAAATACGGAAGAAGCCGAGAATATGGTCGATCCGGTAAGCATCGAAGTATTCCGCCATTTTTTGGAAACGTCTCATCCACCAGCGGTAACCGTCCTCTTCCATGATATCCCAGTTGTAGGTAGGGAATCCCCAGTTCTGTCCGTTTATCGAAAAATCATCGGGAGGTGCACCTGCTTGTCCGTTGAGGTTGAAATAATAAGGCTCCGTCCAGGCTTCCACACTATTCCGGCTGATACCGATAGGGATATCTCCTTTCAGTGCGACACCTTGCTCGCGAGCATATTGGGTAGCGGCCAATAACTGCAAATGCAGATGATACTGAATATAAAAGTAAAGGGCGATATGCGGATAATCTGCCGTCTCCGGCTGGCACATCTTTTCTATCTCCTTTGCATGGTAAGTAGAATATTTAGGCCATTCACGGAAATTCGGTGTTTTGTAGGCATCCCGTAAATAACTGAAAACAGCATACGGTTGCAACCATTCTTTATTGGCATCGAAAAACTCTTTGAAACCTTTGGAAGATAATGTCTTTTCTCCGTCCTGCCGGAATAATAGGCGGTAATACTCCCATTTGGTTTGGTTGACTGCTTCATAGTCAATGGCCGGCAGACTGTTCAATTCTTTTTGTTTTTTGTTGAACCTTGCTACCGCTTCTTTGTCTTTGAGCGTTCCCATTTGCCTTATATCCGCATACATCGGGTGAAAAGCATAAATAGAAATACTATTATAAGGATAAGAATCAGTCCATGCGTGTGTCATTGTTGTGTCATTGACCGGCAGAATCTGTATCACCTTCTGATGAGTAGATACAGCCCAGTCAACCAACCGTTTCAGATCACCGAAATCCCCGACTCCGAAGCTCTTTTCTGATTTTAAGGAAAATACGGGTATAGCCATACCTGCTCCTTTCCATGCAGGAATATCGAAATAGACATACCGGTCGGAGATTACTAGTGTCTCGTTGGTCTTTAGTTCCGGATCGGCTAAATACCGGTTAGGATTCTTCTCCCAACAATCCGCTTTCTTTTCCTGTTTGTTATAGAGGATAAACTTATATTCCAGCGGGAACTTCAGTTTACTTGCATCCAGTTCTATCTGCCATTCCGGAAAGTTTGCATCACTCATGAGGACGGCCTTCTCCGGATTCCAGTTGCCTAATGCCTTTTGATTGCCGCAGATTGCCAGGCAGTAATCCTTGTTGATACGTGGAGCATAAGCCTTGATAACCAGCCCTTTTTTGTGACTTTGCGGAATTTCTTCCCTTTCAGGATGTGCCAGCAGGGCTTCTGTAAAAGCAGAACTGTAAAAGCATAATTGCTCGGGAATATTCTTCCAGCAGTCATTAATTCTATATTTCTTCTTGGAGGTACCGGACAGGAAAAGACATCGGGAAAAACTGTCCCATTCTTTGCGGGTCACAATTCCGTTCTGTTCTATCTGGTAATTGTAATGAATTGTCAATCCTTCGTTGGGAACTTCGAATTCCAGTTCTGCCGTCCAGTAGATACCGTCTGTGGTATGCAAAGGGATAGATTCCGGAGACAGCCCGGCAATTCTGACCTCTTCTCCCCAGTTGGTGCGGTATTCTATATTAAATGATAAAATCATATATATTAGATTTTGATTGGATACTAATGATACTGCAAGTATAAGACATTTTTTTGAATAAAAAATAAAAGGAGCCGCACCGGACTCCTTTTAACCTTTTGTTTATATATTAATTAACATACGAGTATGTTTATCCGCATCTGGAAGCGCCGCAAGTCGTACAAATCAGACAGCCTTCCTGATAAACCAAAGTTTCGTTGCCGCAGTTCGGGCATTTCTTTCCTTTGGCTTCCGTTCCGTCCTGAATATATTTCTTCAATGCACGTTCCACACCATTTTTCCAGGTATTGATACTTTCGCTGTTCAACTGGAGCGAACCGACCAGCTTGATTACTTGTTCAATCGGCATCCGGTAGCGGAGTACGCCGGAAATCAATTTGGCATAATTCCAATATTCTTTGTTGAACTTTTCGGACAACCCTTCAATAGTAGTCTTATATCCGCGTTTGTTTTCAAACTGGAAGTCATAACGTTTTGTTCCATCTTCGTCTACATTCTTGATGATACGCCCGCAAGTCACACTCTTAGGCAACAAGATACCTTCGTCATCATCCTGCAAACCGGTAAAGATCTCATAAGGATGTCCGTCCAGCAATCCGACAAATGCCACCCATTTTTCCTTATTGTTCTGGAAACGGACAACGTCAGCTTCCAAAACTTTTGGGCGTACCTCTACTACCGTAGGCGGTTTGCAAGGAGGAAGTTCCTCTTTTTTCTCTGATTTTGTAGAAATCAGTACTCCGGAACGTGAACCGTCACGATATACCGTACAGCCTTTGCAACCGGATTTCCATGCTTCTACATATAACCGATTCACTAAATCTTCGTCTACATCGTTCGGTAGATTGATAGTTACACTGATAGAGTGGTCAACCCATTTCTGGATTCTTCCCTGCATCTTCACTTTCATCAACCAGTCTACGTCATTGGAGGTAGCTTTATAGTAAGGTGATTTGGCAACCAGTTCGTCAATTTCTTCCTGTGTATAGCGTCTGGCAGGATCATAACCGTTCGCTTCCATCCATGTAACAAACTTATGGTGGAATACAATGTATTCCTCGAATGCGTCTCCTGTTTCATCAACGAAATCCACATGTACATTGGTGTCATTCGGGTTGACCTTTCTTCTACGTTTGTAAACAGGCAGGAATACAGGCTCGATACCTGAAGTGGTCTGCGTCATCAAACTGGTTGTACCGGTAGGAGCGATAGTCAGACACGCAATGTTACGGCGTCCGTACTTCTTCATTTCTGCATATAGCTCCGGATCAGCTTCGGCAAGGCGTTTGATGAACGGATTATTCTGTTCGCGTTCGTTATTGTAGATTTCAAAAGCACCGCGCTCTTTTGCCATTTCGACAGAAGAACGATAGGCACCCAAAGCCACTGTCTTATGTACTTTTTCAGAGAACTCTGTTGCTTCTTCCGTACCATAACGCAATCCTAAAGCAGCAAGCATATCGCCTTCGGCAGTGATACCCACACCGGTACGACGGCCCTGACCGCTCTTCTTATATATCTTTTCCCAAAGTACACGTTCCGCACGTTTCACTTCTTCGTTTTCCGGATCTTCATCAATCTTCTTCATGATACGCTCGATTTTCTCCAGTTCGAGGTCGATGATATCATCCATGATGCGCTGAGCCAGAGCCACGTGCTTCTTGAATAAATCAAAATCAAAATATGCGTCCGGCTTGAACGGATTCACTACATAAGAATATAGATTGATAGCCAGCAATCGGCAAGAATCGTAAGGACACAATGGTATTTCACCGCAGGGATTAGTAGATACTGTCTTGTAACCCAGATCAGCATAACAATCGGGCACAGATTCACGGATAATCGTATCCCAGAACAATACACCCGGTTCTGCTGATTTCCATGCATTATGTACGATCTTCTTCCATAGGGTAGAAGCGTCGATTTCTTTTGTGAATGCAGGATTGGCAGCGTCAATGGGATATTGCTGTACATAAGGTTTGCCCTCTACGGCAGCCTGCATGAAAGCATCGTCCAGTTTGACTGATACATTTGCTCCGGTAACCTTTCCTTCCGTCATTTTTGCATCAATGAATGCTTCGGAATCCGGATGTTTGATAGACACACTTAACATCAACGCGCCACGACGTCCGTCCTGGGCAACTTCACGGGTCGAATTGGAATAACGTTCCATGAACGGAACAAGGCCGGTAGAAGTAAGAGCCGAGTTTTTAACGGGAGAACCTTTCGGGCGGATGTGAGACAGGTCGTGACCTACACCACCACGTCTTTTCATCAATTGCACTTGTTCTTCGTCGATTTTGATGATAGCACCATAAGAGTCTGCGGCGCCGTCCACTCCGATTACGAAGCAGTTGGATAATGAAGCCACCTGATAATCATTACCGATGCCTGTCATCGGGCTGCCTTGGGGAACGATATATTTGAAATGATCCAATAGATCATATAGTTCCTTTGCAGTCAGTCCGTTCGGGTACTTAGATTCGATACGTGCCACTTCATTTGCAATTCTCCAATGCATATCTTCCGGAGACTTTTCGTAAATATTTCCGAAAGAGTCCTTGACTGCGTATTTGTTTACCCAAACCCTGGCAGCAAGCTCATCGCCTTGAAAATATCGTAAAGATTCTTCATAGGCTTCATCATAAGAATAAATTTGTTTTTCCACGATGTTATGTGTCTTAGATTTTATTTTTAATAAGTAATGTGTAGAAGTTTACTTATCATTAACAAATGTGGTTGCAAATCTAAGAATGTTTTTTCATCTATCAAAATAAAAATGAAATAATTTATTAACAGGTTGCAAGTTTTCCATTTGTCTTTGCTAAGTAGTTGATAAACAATGAAATTGCAGAAAGGTTTAAAGGTTAAAGTTCTCCAAAAAGAAAACTATTCTTTTCTGTCGATATAGCGGAATGAATTTTTCTTTTTATATCTTTGCAAAAAAAATATATGTTTGAAACCGTAAAGAACAGAAGAACTATTCGGAAATATCTACTAAAAGATATCGCTCCCGATTTGTTAAATGATTTGCTTGAAACCTCTTTCCGTGCTTCTACAATGGGAGGAATGCAACTTTATAGTGTAATTGTTACGCGTGATACAGAAATGAAGGAGAAACTTTCGCCTGCACATTTTAACCAACCAATGGTAAAAAATGCACCGGTCGTGCTTACTTTTTGTGCCGATTTCCGTCGTTTTTGTAAGTGGTGCGAACAACGAAAAGCTGTACCGGGCTATGACAATTTAATGTCTTTTATGAATGCCGCCATGGATACTTTGCTTGTTGCCCAGACCTTCTGTACGTTGGCAGAGGAAGCCGGACTGGGAATTTGCTATTTGGGAACAACTACTTATAATCCGCAGATGATTATTGATACTCTGCAACTTCCGGAGCTGGTATTCCCTCTCACAACTATAACGGTAGGCTACCCGGACAGTATCCCTGCACAAGTTGACCGTTTACCTTTGGAAGCGGCTGTACATCAGGAAACCTATCATGACTACACATCCGAAGATATTGATAAACTGTATGCCTATAAGGAATCGTTGCCTGAAAATAAACAATTCATCGAAGAGAATCAGAAAGAAACGCTTGCTCAGGTTTTTACAGACATACGTTATACAAAGAAAGATAATGAATTTATGTCCGATAACTTGTTGAAAGTACTTCGTCAACAAGGTTTTTTGAAATAAGTACTTGAAATAAACAGCAGGTATCAAGTATTATCGCAGTTACATTTGCTTTATATGCACACGCATGGATAATACTTAATACCTGCTATTTTTATCGTTGATTTAGTTTCTCTTCTTCAGCAGTGATTCAATTTCCTGTACTTCTGCATGAAAGCTCTTGTCTACTTCCAGTTGGCCTTTTACTGTTTTGCAGGCGTGAAGTACTGTTGCATGGTCTTTGTTACCAATGAATTTGCCTATCTTGGATGTTGAAAAGTCTGTGTGATTTTTAGCCAGGTACATGGCAATCTGGCGTGCCTGAACCACTTCTCTTTTTCTGGATTTCGTATGTATAGCAGACGGTTCCAAGTCGAAATGCTTGCATACGACTTTAAGAATATCGTCAATTGTTACAGCTTTTGTTTCGTTGTGAACTACGCCATGCACAATGTGTTGTGCCAAATCCAGATCTATTTCCTTGTTGAAAATAGTAGAACGTGCCATAATCGCAATAACGATACCTTCCAGATCGCGTACGCTCTCATTCACATTTTCAGCAATATAATCAATCACTTCCGGTGGGAATTGCAATCCGTCGCGGTGTATCTTATTACGCAGGATGTTTTTGCGAAGTTCTACGGTCGGCTTTTCGAGTTCGGCTACCATACCCCATTTGAAACGGGTCAACAGACGTTCTTCGATACCTTGCAGCAACACTGGAGCGCGGTCGGAAGTCAGAATGAGCTGCTTGCCGTTCTGATGCAGATGATTGAAGATATGGAAGAAGTTGTTCTGAGTTTTGGTAACTCCGGCAAACTCCTGAATATCATCAATGATAAGTACATCAATAGTCTGGTAGAAGTTGATAAAGTCGTTGGTCGTGTTGTTACGTACTGAGTCTGTATATTGAACCTGAAATAAATGCGCCGAAACATATAAAACTCTTTTTTCGGGATATATTTCTTTGATTTTCGTGCCGATTGCGTTTGCAAGGTGCGTTTTTCCTACTCCGGAAGCTCCGTAGAGAAATAACGGGTTGAAAGCGGTACCTCCCGGTTTTTGTGCTACGGCTTCGGCAACGCTTCTTGACAGTTTGTTGCTGTATCCTTCGATGAAGTTCTCAAAGTTATAGTTGGGGTTTAAGTGTGGATCCAAATCCTGAACAGCAGGAGCTTGCAGGAAATTGGGTGCTTTGTTGGCACCAAATATACTTTTGGGAGTAACAGCGGTAGAACGATTGCTTGCTTCGAGATTCACGGTTTGATTCGGAATCGAAGTCTTGTCGACCATGACGTTGTACATCAACTTGGTGCCTTCGCCAATGACCTTATATAATGTCTTGCGGATTAGATCTACGAATCTCTCCTCCAGAATTTCATAGAAAAACTGGCTCGGGATCTGCAAGATCAATGTTTTGTCCTCATATTTTAATGGAACAATCGGGGCAAACCAAGTATTATATGTCGTCTCGGGAACATTGTCTTTAATTACCTCGAGACAGCGGTTCCAAAGTACGGCATGATTTGATTCAATCATAGTAACTTTTAATACATTTATTAATTAAGCAAAACTTCTACGCTTGCAAAATTCGGAATCTTATTTGGAAAAAACAAATCTATTTTTTCTTGTTTATTTCATGAAAACAATAATGTGTTTACTTTCAGTGACTTATACATTTCTATAAAAACATGATGCCTCTGAAGGCTATTGCATTTTTATAAGTATCTGTATAATAGCTTTTTATATCCCTAAATTATGTAGCTTTTCTTTCATTTATCTGTTTGTACGGGAATATTATTTCGGTTTGTAGATAGACATTTGCAGAGTGATCCACATTCTTTTTACGCTCTCTCGTTATTTAGATAAAATCTATATAACGATGAAAACTTACTTATCTTTTTTACCGAATAATGAGAAGTGAACATAACGCTTCGGATGTGCTTTCAGGTCTTCAAGCAAACTGGCGGCATTCTCTGTCGTTGCGTTCAGATTATTGTATAATGACGGATCGTTGAAAAGCAACCCAAGCGTGTTGTCTTTGCTGTTCAATTTCTCTGTAAGTATTTTTACGTTAGCCAAAGTTTCGTCTATTTTTTTGAAAGTAGCTGCATAATCTATTTCCTTTAAATTACCGCTAATGGCTATGAAGTTGTCTCCGATTGTATTAAGTTTCCCGGTGAGCTGGGGGATGTCTTTGCTCATTAGTCCTTTCATCTGTGAGCTGACTACTGCGAGGTTGGCGGTGGTAGTCTCCATTGAATGCAGGGTGGCGGGGATGCTCTTGTCTCCCAGAATATTGTTCAGGGAGATCAGAATTGAATCCAGCTTGGGCAACATTTCCTGCACTTTAGGCATGAGCTGTGCCACGCTTTCCATCATTCCGTTATTCAGTTTGCCGGGAATCGTATCTCCTACGGCATATTTTTCGCGCGGATTGTTGGCGAGAAGGATGTTCATGCGCACACCTCCCATTAACTCGGATACCAGTTCGGCGCTACTTCCTTTGGGGATACGCAGTTCCGTATCCAGTTCAACTTCGACGATCACATTTCCCGGGTTCACGTAGTCATAATAGATGTCACGTACAATACCTACGCGGACACCGTCTGCAAATACCGGACTTGATTTGGTCAGTCCGTTTACGTTTTGAAATTTGGCATAGAAATAACTGGAAGGCTGGAACATGTGTATACCTTTCAGCCAATTAATTCCATAAATCAGTACGCATAGTGCTATTATACCTGCAATACCTATTCTGACTTCTTTTGTAATGTACTTCATTTTATATTTTTATTTATTTTTTCTTTTCTTGAATTCGGCGATCGCTTCGTTGACGTTCATTTTCTCACCGTTCCGGAAAGCGATGATAAAGGCATCCTTGAATTGTGCCGTGATGCTACGTTTCGTACGCAATACCTTATTATAATCGGCAGAGGCACCATACGTATATTTATAGATTCCTTTTTCTTTATAATAGTCCACTCCTTTCAGTCCTTTCAACCTTTTGTCATTTTTAGTGAGAGGCTTGGAAGAGGTGAGTATCTGTATCTTAAACGTAATTTCACTGTCATTGGTTGCACTTTCTACTACAATAGGACGTTTGGGCGTTGTTTTCGCTGTTACGGCAGGCTGGGGAGAAACTTGTGCGATTACCGGAGCATTTTTCTCCTCCTGTTCTTCGGCAGGAATAATCGTCTTGCTGACTCCTGTCAGGCGCAGTTCATGTTCTCTCTTGTAATTCAGAAAAGCACGGTAAATTCCGTTCGCCATTGTATTGGCACCTGCTTCCGAGTTCAGGTAACGTTCTTCCTCGGGAGTGGAGATAAATCCTAGTTCCACCAGAATGCTGGGCATGGCACTTGCTTTTAATACAAGGAATCCGGCTTGGTGCACGCCCCGGTCCACTCGTTTGCAAGTATGTCGGAATTGTTTCTGCACCAGTGAAGCCAGATGCACGCTCTGCTCCATATATTTATCCTGCATAAATTCGAATATGATATAAGATTCTGCAGAATTCGGATTAAAACCGGCATATCTTGTTTCGTAGTCGCTTTCGTAGAGGATTACGGCATTCTCTCGTTTGGCAACTTCCAGGTTGGCTTCTGATTTGGCCAGACCCAGAGTCCAGGTAGAAGCACCTTTTGCTGTACGGTTGTTTGCCAGTGCGTTGGTGTGAATGGAGATGAAAAGATCGGCTTTCGCGTTGTTTGCGATTTCCGCCCGTCGTGCCAGAGGAATGAACACATCTTTGCTGCGCGTATAAATCAGTTTGACATCATCACAGTTCTTTTTTATCAGATTTCCTACTTTCAGGGCAACGTTCAGGTTGATATTCTTCTCTTTAGAGATTTTGCCGATAGCTCCCGGGTCGTGTCCGCCGTGTCCGGCATCAATGACTACGACGAAATCTTTCCCCCATAAACGGTTGGTGCATGAGGGCAGGAAAAGTAGCCAGAGGCAAATGCATATATATAATATGTATGGTCTATTCAGTTTCATATCTGTAATACGCTGCAAATGTAGTAGAATTTTGTAGAAAACTCATTATTTGCCATTAAGTTTTGTGTTTTTTTCGGTTTAAAGGTAGCTTTTCTCCTGAAATCTCCGTTACTTTGCACCCCGAAGTTAAAATGTACGCCGATGCTTAAGTTTTTAAAGAATTGGACATTACCTATCGCTATGTTGGTAGGCGCTGTGGGGTATCCTTTGTTCATTAGTCTATCTTTCCTGACTCCTTATCTCATATTCACGATGCTGCTGCTCACTTTTTGTAAAGTATCTCCGCATGATTTGAAACCAAAGCCACTTCATGCATGGCTGTTGTTGATCCAGATTGCGGGGGCGCTGGCTGCTTACTTGCTGCTTTATCGTTTCAATAAAATTGTGGCGGAAGGGGTCATGGTTTGCATTATCTGCCCTACGGCTACTGCTGCGGCAGTGATTACTTCCAAATTGGGAGGGAGTGCGGCGAGTCTGACTACTTACACATTGCTAGGGAATATTGGAGCAGCTATTGCCGTCCCTATTTTTTTTCCTTTGGTGGAGGTACATCCCGATGTTAGTTTTTGGGGAGCATTCTTTGTTATATTGAGTAAAGTATTTCCATTATTGATCTGTCCTTTTCTGGCTGCGTGGCTGTTGAGCAAATGTCTGCCGAAAGTGCATCAGAAGCTGTTGGGCTATCATGAACTTGCTTTCTATTTGTGGGCAGTCTCTCTGGCTATTGTTACAGCCCAAACGTTGTATTCGCTGTTGAATGACCCTGCGGACGGCTTTACCGAAATAATGATTGCAGTCGGGGCTTTGGTTGCTTGTTGTTTGCAGTTTTTCTTAGGGAAAACAATCGGCTCTGTCTATAATGACCGTATCAGTGGCGGTCAGGCATTGGGGCAGAAGAATACGATTCTGGCTATTTGGATGGCACATACCTATCTCAATCCGTTGTCTTCTGTTGCTCCGGGATCGTATGTGCTGTGGCAAAACATTATTAACAGCTGGCAGTTGTGTAAAAAGAGAAAGAAAGAGATAAAATAATGAATATAAGATATTGATATTTAGTTATTTGTTGTTTATATTCGTCTTTTCCTTTGTTTTTCCTATTTTCCTGCTTATTCCAATAAATGCGTTTATTTTGTTACCAGTTTGTTACTCGAATAGCATTGAGTAACAAAAAAAATATCTATATTTGCCATCGGTAACAAAATAAAAACATAAGTATGGCGAAGAAGAAACAAGAGGCTAAATTGAAGGAGCCTGTAAGAATCCGGTTTAAGCAACTTGCCAATGGTAACCAGTCTATCTATTTGGACTATTACACAGGTGATGTTATTCGGAAAGAAAACTATGTTGGCGGTAAGCGTCAGTATGAGTTTTTGAAACTTTATCTTATTCCTGAAAAGACAAGGGAAGATAAAGCAAAGAATGAAGCTACGTTGGCTCTTGCCAAAGCGATTCAGAGCAAACGGATAGTAGAGCTACAAAATGATGCGCACGGATTTCAAAACACCAATAAGTCAAAAGCGAATGTAATTGACTATTTGGATAACATGAGAAACCAATCTAAAGAGCGTGGTAGCTTGAATTATGAAAAGACTATTGGTAACACTATTCGTGAGCTGAAACTATTCAGAGGGGACTATATCGCTTTCCGTGATATAGACAAAGATTTCCTTAGCAACTTTGTGGATTTTCTGAAACAAGCCAAGAAAGCAAGCAAATATGGATTGGTAAAAGCAGGAGGACTGTTAAGTAATAATTCGGTAGTCGCTTACTATGGAGTATTGCGCACCGCTCTGAATAAAGCATTTAAAGAGGGGGTTATAACCATTAATCCTACTAAAGAATTTAACTTTGCTGATAAAGTAAAAGCGGAAGCGAGCCGTAGAGAGTATCTGACGATAGAAGAACTGAAACAGCTTATAAGCACAGAATGTAAGTATGAGATAATGAAGCAAGCCTTTCTTTTCAGTTGTCTGTGTGGATTACGGGTAAGCGATATAAGAAAGTTGAAATGGAGTGATTTACAGAAAAGCGGTGAAAGGATTAGAATTGAAATAAAGATGCAGAAAACCAAAGAGCCGCTTTACTTGCCTATATCTGATGAAGCGTTAAAGTGGTTGCCACAGCGAGGAGAAGCAAAAGACGATGATTTAATTTTCCCCTTGACGCATGAGGGTACTATAAATAATATACTTCAAAAATGGGCGAAAGCAGCAGGAGTAACTAAGCATATCTCATTTCATGTCGCAAGGCACACCCACGCTACCATGATGCTGACATTAGGTGCAGATTTATACACAGTTAGCAAGTTGTTGGGGCATAAGAACATTGCCACCACTCAAATTTATGCCAAGATTGTAGATAAAAAGAAAGAAGAAGCGGTAAGTTTGATACCAAACTTAACAGATTAAGTATAAAAAGAAAGTACGGACTTACCATAAGACAACCGTACTTTCTTTCTTTTTTTGCCTTTCTTTCACTGAAAAAATATATCTTTGTCTCTACTAACTGAAACAGAGTGTATTATGACAGAAGAAGAACTGAAAGCAAAATTCGACTATATACAAGGCATGTTTAATCGTTGCATAAGTCATGCCTGCCAAATTCTGATAGACAGTATTACTGTTAAGTCTCGGTACTTGAATCGAGAACAGGCTGACGAACTGGAACGCCAAGAGTATATACATGCCGTTGATGAACTGTCGCAACTATATATCCGTTATTCTGCATTGAATGACATCCAAAATTTCTACTCTGTATCTGATTTCTTTTGGGAAAGCGGTTTTTATGAAGCCTTGAAGCCCGATGAAAAAAGAAAGTACCTTTTATTCTCTCCTCTTTCATTTGATTATTCCCGATATGAACAGGACAATACAGTCTATGATGAAGAACTTCCTTATTTTTCCGTAGTGGTTAAAGCTGTTGTGTTGGAAAGATATTCAGCATACTTGCGAAAAAAGAAAGAGGACAGAACGCAGACGGAAACACAACCGCAGCCGGAACAGGAAGTGCAGAAGCAGATAACAAACATTGAGTTTTCGATAAAAGCCGTACCCCCTATTGCTGAAACAGAAAATCCTTTTGATTCAGTTCTTAATGATAAACAGATTGAATTAATTGCGGATTGCATCAACGAGGTAAAGATGTTTAATGCTTCTGTAACCGTTGATGACTTGAAAGCTATACTTTCTTGTAAGCCGAATGCAATATTAAGGTCAAACAATAATAGATATGTAGCTTTTCTTTTTTCAGAATTAAGTAACAGGTCTTTGATTACTACTAATTGGCAATCGGTCATTGCTAATAATAAACTGTTTCTTTCCAAAGATAAAAGTAGGGATAAATACCTCAATCAAGGGGATTTAGCTACAGCAACCAATTATGTAAAAGGCATCTCCCATGAGAAAGGATTTGCAACCATATACAACTATATCAAACAACTGAAAAGACTTTAAGAACAGGTTAAGACCTCAAACATAGCTTAATCCACTATCAAGCTAATCCTCAATACCTTTGCCCTCGTTAACGAAAAGAAAACGAGGGTGCGCACCTTCATATTGTTTCACTTAATCCAAAAGACAATATGGATAAGACATTAGAAAAGCGAGTTGAGGAACTCGAACAGATGTTGTTTTTAACCAAGAATGTGCTTAGCTTTGATGAAGCGAGCAAGTTTCTTAATCTTTCCAAAAGCTACCTGTACAAACTGACTTCGGGTAACTTGATACCCCACTATAAACCGCAGGGTAAGATGCTGTTTTTTGAACGGGCAGATTTGGAGGCATGGCTACGCCAAAATCCCATCAAGACACAAGCGCAGATAGAGCAGGAAGCGCAGAAGTATATTCTTAGTAACCGTCCTTTAAAGAAGTAAAGCTATGGAAAACAAGAAAGTGACGGAAAATAAGAAAGAAACTGCAATGACAAGAGAAGATTTTGCAGTCTTGTGGAAAACCATTCATTTGAAGATTACTGATACCTATGATGTACCGCCCGAAATTCTTTGGGTAAATGGTTCAACTATTGGCACATTGGGAAATTTCAGCGCATCCACAGGTAAAGCCAAAAGTAAAAAGACATTCAATATTTCCGCTATTGTGGCGGCAGCGTTGAAGAATGACGAAGTTTTGCACTATTCGGCATACTTGCCAGACAATAAGCGTAAAATCCTTTATGTAGATACCGAGCAGAGCAAATACCATTGCCACAAGGTAATGGAACGTATCATGCGCTTGGCTGGTCTTCCGACTGATAAGGATAGGGATGACTTTATCTTTGTCGTGTTGAGGGAATGTACACCCGACAAGCGAAAACAGATAATAGATTATATGCTTGCCAATATGGAGGGAATAGGTCTTGTTATTATAGATGGCATCCGTGATTTGATGTATGACATCAATAGCCCCAGCGAATCATCAGAACTTATAAATCTATTAATGCGATGGTCGAGTGAATATAATTTGCATATCCACACAGTACTGCATTTGAATAAAGGGGATGATAATACACGTGGGCATATCGGAACGGAACTTAACAACAAGGCTGAAACCGTTTTGCAAATAACTAAAAGCACGCAGGATGTGGATATTAGCGAAGTCAAGGCGATGCATATTCGAGACAAGGACTTTGAACCGTTTGCGTTCCGTATCAATGAAACTGCATTGCCCGAAGTTGTGAAAGATTACGTTTTTGAGCAACCCAAACAGAACCGTAATTTTCCGCTTACAGAACTTACGGAGCAACAGCACCGTGAAGCGTTGGAAAACGGATTTGGAAAGGATGTAGTGCAAGGCTATCCCAATGTTATCGCAGCCTTGAAAAAAGGTTACGCAAGTATCGGTTTTGAACGTGGACGCAATATTCTCGTGGACTTGAACAAATTCCTTGTGAACAAGCGCATGATAATAAAAGAGGGGAAAGGCTACAAGTTCAATTCTGATTTCCACTACTAAAAGTATGTTTAGTTTAGTCCGTGTGTATATATAAAAGGAATGGACTTCTTTTCATTGTACGATTAAGTACAAGGTAAGTTTAGTACAGTTCGGGTGTATATATAGCGGACTAAACGAAACTGATTTAATTATTCATTCACCAATACATTCAGATTATGACAATCGAAGAATCCAAAAATATAAAATTGGCAGATTATCTGCATAGTTTAGGCTATAACCCGATAAAGCAACAGGGCAAGAGCCTTTGGTACAAATCACCATTGAGAGAGGAACAAGAGCCTTCTTTCAAAGTGAATACAGACCGCAATTTATGGTACGACTTTGGAGCCGGTAAAGGCGGCAACATCATTGCATTGGCACAGGAGCTTTACGCATCCGACAGTTTGCCGTACCTTTTAAACCGGATAGCGGAACAGACACCGCACGTCCGCCCGGTCAGTTTTTCATTTCGCCAGCGGAGGACAGAACCGAGTTTCCAGCACTTGGAAGTTCGTGAGCTTTCCCATCCGGCATTGCTTCGCTATTTGCAGGGGCGTGGCATTAACTTAGAACTGGCAAAAAGAGAATGTAAGGAACTTCATTTTACTAATAACGGCAAACCATTCTTTGCTATCGGCTTTCCGAACATGGCAGGCGGTTACGAGGTTCGCAATTCCTTTTTCAAAGGCTGCATCGCCCCGAAAGACATCACCCACATACGGCAACAAGGAGAGCCGAGAGAGAAATGTTTGGTATTCGAGGGATTCATGGATTACCTCTCTTTTCTTACGCTCCGCATGAAGAACTGCCCGACCATGTCCGACCTTGACAGGCAGGACTATGTAATTCTTAACTCTACTTCCAATGTGTCGAAAGCCATTGACGTGCTGTACCCGTATGAGCGCATCCATTGTATGCTTGACAATGACAAGGCAGGGTATGAAGCGACACGGGCTATCGCATTGGAATATTCCTACCATGTGCGTGACTTTTCGCACAATTACAGAGGCTATTCGGACTTGAACGATTACCTGTGCGGCAGGAAGCAGGAACAGAAAAACATAGCCAGCCAAGTGCAGGAAATCGGACAACATGCCGCCCCAAAACAAAAGAGAGGCAGGGGCATTTAATCCGGCAGGATTACCAGCGGCAGGCGGTTTATTTGGAGAGCAAGGTTATGTTTCGGTAAACCGAAACCACCTTGCTTTGCTCACCGCAAAGGAAATAGCTCCCGTTGGTCGCAATTTCTAAGATACTATCTAAAAATAAAAAAGCATGATAAAGATACAAGATAAATCGGGTGGTCGTCCGGCAAAGAAACGGACGGACAAGCAGAAAAAGGTAGTCAGTACGAAGCTGACCGAATTGCAGTACTACGCCATCAAGAAGCGAGCCGGGGAAGCCGGGTTGTGTATCAGTGAGTATGTCAGGCAGGCTGTTGTTTCGGCAGAGGTCATACCCCGGCTGAACAGGCAGGATGCGGACACCATCCGCAAGCTGGCAGGGGAAGCCAACAACATCAACCAGTTGGCGCACCGGGCGAATGCCGGAGGTTTCGCACTGGTGGCGGTGGAACTGGTGAAGCTCAAAAACAGGATTGTCGAAATCATAAACCATTTGTCGGATGATTGGAAAAATAAAAAAGGGAAGCGGTTTTAAGGGCTGTGTGAACTATGTGCTTGGCAAGGACCAGGCGGCTTTGCTTCATGCGGACGGGGTACTGACTGAAAGCAAGGAAGATATAATCCGCAGCTTTTGTATGCAGACCGGGATGAATCCCGATTTGAAAAAGCCTGTCGGACATATTGCGCTAAGCTATTCGGCAGTGGATGCACCCAAGCTGACGGATGAGAAGATGATACAACTCGCACAGGAATATATGCGTGAAATGAAAATTACCAATACACAGTATATCATCGTGCGCCATCAAGACCGGGAACACCCACATGTGCATATTGTATTCAATCGTATAGACAACAATGGCAAGACCATTTCGGACAGGAACGATATGTATCGCAACGAAGAGGTGTGCAAGAAGTTGAAAGCCAAACACGGGCTTTATTTTGCCAAAGGTAAAGAGCAGGTGAAACAGCACCGATTGAAAGAGCCGGATAAATCTAAATATGAGATTTACACGACTGTAAAGAATGAAATCGGCAAATCCCGTAACTGGCAGCAGTTACAGCAGCGGTTAGCGGAAAAGGGTATCACAGTTCAATTCAAACGAAAGGGACAGACTGATGAGATACAAGGCATATCTTTTTCCAAAGGTGAATACACTTTCAAGGGGTCGGAGATAGACCGCAGTTTCAGTTTTTCCAAACTGGATAAATGTTTCGGGAATGCAGGGATGAATGTTACCGGAAACCAACAGCAAACAACTTTCGCATCTGTTAGGGAGCAAGCACCTGCACCGGGCAAAACAGAAAGTTCGTTGATAAGCGGTTCGCTCGGTCTGTTTTCCGCTTCTTCGCCCCCTGTGGATGAAGAACCAAACTTGAATTTGAGAAAAAAGAAGAAAAAGAAAAAACAACTTAAACTGTAAAGACATGGAAGACAATTTGATTTTAGAGGGGCTTCTCTCAATGGTTACGGAACTGAAAGAGAAGCAGGAAGCACAGGTAACACCAGCCAGTCGGGAGGAAACCATAGAAAGGTTGGATGCAATCGAACAGGCATTGTCGGAACTGCACAGTAATCCGGCTGTCCCCGAAAAGGAATTGCAGGCTATTCAGAAACAGCTTGACGACATAAGGAATGGGATGCAAGGTCAGCAGAAACATATCGAGGACACCAAGAAAATAGCAGTAGAAACCTATTGTTGTTTCAAAACAATGGTTGATACTTTGAACTCTTACAAGACAGAGAAAGAGGGAGTAAAATCAATATCGCTTTATCAGCGGATTTACAACAAGGTTGCTTCTTGGGTTCGTCCGGGATTGTTTCTTTTTTCGGCAGTGCTGGTTATCTGTTTTGCATCCATATTCTTGAATGTCCGTTTGGCTGAACGTATGCAGCAGTTACAGGACAACGATATAAAGTACCGCTATTTGCTGATGCAAGGACAGGCAGATGGAGAAACTTTTGATATGCTGGAAAATAAATTCAAGTGGCAACGGGATAACGGTTTTATCCGAAGTTTGACCGATTCAGTGATAGATTTTGAACACCGCAGTCAAAAGCAGGCGGAAGCACTGGAACGTGCAAGGCTGTTGAACGAGCAAGCCGAGCAGCTAAAGAAAGAAGCCGATAAGTTGGGTAAGCCATAAACAGGGAAAGCCGGAACGGATGAAGCACATTTACCGTTTCGGCTTTAAATTCACTTCTTTTTCTCCGTGCAGTGTTCTTTCTCGAATTGGTATAGCGTGGTAATGCTGAACCTTTCTATAATAAACTCCCGGACATCGGAAGCCTTGTAATACACTTTTCCGCTGATTGTGAAGTGCGGCAGCACACCGATAGCCCGGTAGCGTTGCAGGGTTTTGATACTTACTTTGAACAGCAGGCACAAGTCTTGATTGTCCAACAGGTTATCATCTTCGGGCAGCACCCTGTCTGCATTGCGCAGTACTCGTACATTCTTGCAGAGTTCATCCAGTTTGGCGTACAACATCTGCATCCATTCAGTAAATTCTCTGGTGTAATAATTCTTTCATTTTATAAATTATAATGCTTAAAAATAGGTGGTGTAGGCGTTAAATCATAATAATCTAATTCATTTATAACAAGACGAAAATAAACTAAGTCTAAATATGAATGATATAAGCGAATTAGGACTGGGTTTGTTTCATAGATTTCTTTTCCTATATTATCAGCAACATCAAAGATAGCTTTTCCCTTTACTCTTACTGAAATATTTCCAGCCATTGCAAGTAATTCCACAAAAGGATTTTTTTGCAGTTGCTGATAAACTTCTTTGTGGGTAGCTGTTGCAAAATAAAGTGTTGCTTTTTCTCTTTTCATAATCTGAAAGACACGAATTTTAGGTTTATTTTCCTCTACTGTAGCGAAAGCCACATCTTTGTGTCTTGATAAAAAACTCAAAGCCTTTTCCATATTAATTTTATTTTAAACAATATAAGGCTACTAATAGTAACCTTATATTGAATGTGAAACTCTATTTTTACTTGTACAAAGCGTTAGCCAAGTCTGTTAATCCAGCTTCTCCGGGTAAATTAGGATAAGCCTTTTTCATGGCTACAATAAATGAATCGGCTGTTTTATTTGCGGCAATTGTACGTTTCATTGTTTTCAGATAGTCAATCTTGAATTTCACCATATCGCTTTTGGCAATTCCACCATGTCCGCCAATAAAATATTCGCAGCCGGATTTTAAAGCCTTTTCCGCTTCTGCAATTTCCACATCAATCGCAGCTAAAGAAGATATTTGCAAATGGCTGACATGGGATTTTGCAGGTGCCCAGTGTGTATAATAAACCTTGTCACCTATTATAATATTTGCTGCCGGAAAATCTGTTGAAGCTCCTTTTTGAAAAGAGAACCTTACGCCACCCCAATTTTCGATGCTTCCCAAATGCACTTCCTCCGTTTTTCTAGTTGGCATGGGAGTAATGGCATCACCAAATATTTTTGCAAAATTCTGCATCATTCCACCATAAACAGCCCCTTTAACAAAATCCGGCATTCCCTCAATCATCACAACATTATGATTTCCTGTTCCACCTACATGATAATTGGTAATAATTTTCTGTACAGGCTTATTTAATGAAACCACGTAAGTATCAAATTCTGATACATTATCTTTAAACAAAGGCTGTTCCAAAGTAACAAGCCCCGTCTTGCCCTCTATAATGTAACTTGCATCTCCAAGTGCATCATTCGTATTATATACATGAAGTTTGAAACTGCCTAAATCCAACACTTCAAAATTTCCTTTTGTCTGTGCTTCTGCCACCATTGCTACAAAGGTCAGCAAGAATAAAAATACTTTTTTCATAATTTTTCTATTATAATTAATAACCGATAGTAAAACGTTCCCGATGATGATTTGCCTGTTCCATTTCATCTACCATTGCAACCGCATAATCTTCTACTGAAATATGGCTGTTCCCATTTTCATCAACAATAAGGTCGTCCTTTCCCAAACGGAACTTTCCTGTGCGTTGTCCCGGTTCAAGAGTTCCGGCGGGTGAAAAGAACACCCAGTCGATTTCTTTTTCATTGCACAATATATTTAAGTAGAACTCACCTAAAGATTTCACACCGTCCATGATTTCAGCAGGTATTGCACCCGAATCCACAACTCTAAGTCCCGGAGCGCAGAACAAAGTACCTGCACCACCGACACACAACAACCGTTTAATGCCTGCCTGCTTTACAGCTTTGAGGATTAATGGGTAGTTTTTCAGCGTTTCTTCGTAAATATTGGGATTTGCCCAACCGGGATTATAAGCACTGATGACAACATCTTTACCCTTACAAGTGGCAGCTATTGTTTCCACATCCGATACATTTGCTTTAACTACTGATAAATTGCAGTTACTAATTGCAATCTTTTCGGGATTACGAACTACTGCTGTAACTTGGCTGCCTCTGTTTAATAACTCATTAAGGATTGCAGTTCCAACAAAACCGCTTGCTCCAATTAATACTACATTTCTCATGGCTATAAATGTTTAATAATCAATATTACTATCTAAAAGATTGTTTATCTCTTTTCGTATGCAAAGGTGGAGTGTTTTTTTTAGTTATACAAGAAGGCACTTTGTATTCAGATAGTTACCTATATGATACTATTGTTGATTATGAAGAATTTGCAAAATATGCTTTTAACACTATTTATATGATTGCTATTTTATTCTTGCATATTTGAAGGATGTTAGTTACTTTTGTAGCGCAATATGAAAAATAAGATATTATGGTAAGAACAGAAATCCAAAATGAATTATATCCCGATTGCCCTATTCGGAATATACTTGCTCGTATAAGTGATAAATGGTCTATATTAGTTCTTTTTACATTAAACCAGTCTGCATTAATGCGTTTCAATGCCTTGCAAAAGAACATTCCCGATATTTCACAAAAAATGTTGACTGTTACTTTGAGAACACTTGAGGAAGACGGATTTGTCAGAAGACAGGTATATGCCGAAGTACCGCCAAGAGTTGAATATTCACTAACTGATAGAGCTATATCTTTGCTGCCACATATCAACAGTTTGATAACTTGGGCAAAAGATAATATGAATGCAATTTTAGTTGATAGAGAGAATAATAGATTAAAGTCATAGATATATAAAAGTTTAGTTTGTGCCTTTGTCTATATAGCCAAAACGGACTAAACTTATTTCTCTTGACAGTAAAACAAATATGCTGGCGAAAAGAGAAAAACTGTTTCTTTTTTCGCCAGTTTTGTTTTTATGTGTAGAAAGACAGTGAGAAGCAATACATAAGGCTTAACGTGCAAAATTTGTTAATGCGTACTTTTCTGACTAAACTTTGACTGCAACTTTACATCTAACTTCTAAAAAAATAGAAGATATGAAGAAAATAGCCTTAGTCTTAACCCTAATATTGACGGTTTCTCAATATTCAGGTGCACAAAATGATTCATTCAGAAGACATGAAAGTTTGAGAAAATCCAAAGCAGAAGTTCAAAAGCGTTCAGGTGAACGGACAATGCAAAAAGTATCACAAACACAGATGGATTGTTTTACTGCTAAAACATTAAATGGAAATGGTATAGTGTTGAATTATAGGGAGGCAACTATAAATCCAAATGCATCACAGCAACCAATTCTTGTTATCTATTTGCATGGTGCAAGCGGTAGAGGAAATGATAATACTACGCAAATGCGTCAATATGGCATTTATTCAATATATGATTATCTGAATAATAATAATAAGTTAAACGCTTATTTTGCAGTACCGCAGTGTCCAAAAGAAAACACATGGGCTGGTGGTAGGGCAGAAACAGCTTATGTTCAAAACATTAAACCATTAGTTGATTATTATATAAAAGAAAAAGGTGTCAATCCTTCTCGCATTTACTTATTCGCTGTTTCTATGGGAGGCGGTGGAGCATGGAAAATGCTTTCTGATTATCCTAATCTATTTGCCGGAAGCCTCATTGCATCTGGTTCAGCTCGCAATGTAAAGCCAAAGAATGTAGCAAAAACGCCCGTATATTCAACTATCGGTTCTCTTGAAGGTGAAGATAAAGCAAAAAAAATTGAAGATTTCTCAAAACAATTAGCAAGTTTTGGTGGTGATACAAAATTTGACGTGCTTAATGGACTGGAACATGGCGATGCTTGCGTGAAAGCATTTACAAACGACAGAATCTCATGGGTATTGTCGCACAGCAAGCCATAGCTAACTGTATTCATCTAAGAATATACAATTGATAGAGAGCAGGCGATTGTATCATTTTATTGGTTTTGGAAACTAAGTTGTTGATTCTCTGCTTTATTTTCGTACTTTTGCATCCAAATTAGGAATACATGGATATAAATCAGAATTATAGAGAAGCGGTAAAGACCATAAAAGAAGCTATCCTACGCAGCCAGTACCGTGCAGCCGCATCGGTGAATAAGGAACAGCTATCTCTTTATTACGGCATCGGACGTTATGTGTCGGAAAATTCCCGTACAGGCTTTTGGGGGAAAGGTGCAATTGAACAAATATCTTCTCTGTTGCAAAAAGAATTGCCGGGACTAAGGGGATTTTCAGCAACAAGCATAAGAAATATGCGTATTTTTTATGAGGAGTGGGATAAGGTTTTAAATCATCCGCCGTTGGCTGATGATTTGGTGTTGAATGAAAAATTGCTTCTTGTAGAAATTCATCAGCCAGTGGCTGGCGAATTTAATTGGTCTGACTTCCTTTCAATTGGCTTTAGCCATCATACCGAAATAATATCCAAAGCCAAGACTTTGGAAGCAAGGCTATTTTATATACATGAGTGCGCCATTCGCTATTGGAGTAAATACACTTTAAGGGATTACTTAAAAGCAGACCTGTACAGCCATCGGGGAACTTTGCCTAACAATTTCGCACAAACATTGCCTGATACTAAGCAAGCTCTAAAAGCTGTTTGTTCATTCAAAGATGAATACCTGCTCGATTTCATCAATGTGGAGGAACTGGATGAACAAGAGGAGGATTTAGACGAAAAGATAGTAGAAAAGGCGATTGTTGCCAATGTGAAGAAGTTCATTATGACCTTTGGGCAAGATTTCAGTTTTATAGGCAATCAATATCGCATGGAGGTTGCAGGCGAAGAAATGTTCATTGATTTGCTCTTTTTCAATCGGGAGCTTAACTCTTTAGTCGCAGTCGAGTTGAAATCCGGGAAATTCCGTACATCTTATTTGGGGCAGTTGAATACTTATCTATCCGCCTTAGATACATATATCAGAAAGCCGCACGAGAATCCCTCTATCGGCATAATCCTTTGCAGGGAAATGAATCAAACCTTTGTAGAGTTTGCAGTTCGTGATTATAACAAACCGATGGGAGTTGCTACATACCGTGCTTCTAAAGATATGCCCGAGCGACTTCGTAACGCTCTGCCGGACATTGAGGATTTGAAAAAGCTATTGTAAGGCAAAAGCCTCGTTTCTTTTTTGGCAGGTAATTGCCTTTTGTTACCTTTGCACAAGAAGCCCACCACTAAGCGAATTTCTTCGTTTTTTTTTGTTACTATTTTGTTATCCACAGTTAGTGATAGGTGGGCTTCTTCTTTGATAATCAGATTAATATGCTTGCTAATATATAATATGTGGCAAAACATCATCAATAGTTATCAGCTGTGGAAGAAAAGGAAAAATGAGACGGAATAACTGCTGAGTATTTTACATCTTATTTGCTTTATGGACATAGAGGGTGGTTGCAACAATTATCAGTACAAATGCCATAATGAGGAATATTATCCGGATAAGACGATGTTTTGAAAATAGGTTGGCCATGCAGGCAGAAGCCACGCTGAAACGGGCTATTATAGAATCAATTGTGGCGTTTTCGAAAAAGACTGATGCAATACTCCATAGTGCAATAATGGTTAATATAGCATTGGCTGATAAACAAAGAATTTTATCAAGTGGCATTCTAAATACTTTTCTTGTTCTCATATATAGGACTCTATGTTTAACTCCTTTCATTCCTGCCTTTCGCTGAATCAGCCAAAGGATAGGGCAAAAATAAAAGAGAACTTCCTGACAGAATCAATATTGTCTTGGAATATTGTTAAATGATTGAATTTCTAAACCTATGTTTATTCTTTGCTGTCAAAACTCTGTTTGTGTCTGATGCGGCTCATGTGAATAGGGGTTATTTTCAAGTAAGACGCAATTTCTTTTAGGGGTACCATTTGTAGGATTTCTGGACATTTTTTAAGAAGTTGGAGATAGCATTCTTCCGATGTAAATCTGAACAAATCCAAGTAACGTGAATACGACTGAAAAAATAATTGTTCGGCTGCAATGCGGGCTATTCGTTGATTTTCTTTGTTCTCTTCAAATTCTTGTAGAAGTAATTCGGAAGAACAGATGTAGATTCTACATGGGGTTATTGCTTGTATATTCAATTCAGATTTTATGTCGTATAAACAATTGGGATAATCAGAGATAAATTCATTGGCAAAAGAAAAACCTACATTATATGTTTTGTTTTCAGTTTGGTTGATGCAGGTATATTTGATTACACCGGATACAATAAACCCGAAGAAAGAACCGACTTCTCCCTCTCGGAGGATAAATTCATTTCTTTTATGATACCGTAGTTCTCCGTTTCTTAAACACAGTTCCCTAAAAAAGTCAGTGTCTATATTGCCCATGTATGAATTAAAATCTGTCATTTACAACACATGTTTTTCGAAAGGTACAAAATTATTATTTTATTCCTGATTTTTTGTCATTGTTGGTAAGTTGGTTGTGGATTCTCTTATTATAATACTTTAAAAATTTAACTTCACCTACGTTTTTTAAAAGCTTTTGGTTTTCAATGAAGTTTTGTCCGTATTTTAGCCAACGTTTGGTAAATCTTTTGAATTTAGTACATGGGAAATCAGAACACTGGAAACAATGTGTTATTCCTTTTTCCAAGCAACATAAATGGAATGTTTTACATTTTTCACAGCGAGAACCATTCTGTTCTGCTCCTTTGCAGGAACTTTTTTCTCTTGTGTATATGGGACAACCACCACAAAAGACACCACAAGCAGGAATACGTCCGTTATACGATTTCATTCAGCCAGCCTTTTCGCCATCCAAAAATTGGTGAGATAAAGTTGGTTGGCTTTGCGTTTCTGTTCCACTTCTACTATATAGCCTCTTTTCTCAAAGAATGGACGGGCTGTCAGGCTTACTTCTGATGTAATTCGCATGATTCCTCTTGTGGTTGCATACCGTTCTATCTCATTTAGAAGTATGGTAGCAATGCCTTTACCTTGAAAATCTTTATGAACAAACATAGAATGTAAATATCCTTGGTGGGTAATGGATGAAAAGCCGACAATCTGTGACTGTTGATTGGTTGCTACAATAAAATAATGTGTCTTAATCATTTCTTTTATGCGGGAGAGGTCGTTTCCGCACGATGCCCAATCTGCCACTTCTGCTTCTGAATAGTCACGTTTGTTTATATGGAGGACTGTCTCTTGAAACAAACTCATAAGTTCAAGGGCATCAGACTGTTGGGCAATTCTAATTGTAAAATCTGTATTCATGTTTTTAAGTGCTAAAATGTATGCTTTTAGATGTTCCATGTTCTAACAGAAAGTCTTTCAATGTATTTATTGTGTTTGCAAAGATAATTTTTTCATTTCTAATTTATTGGTTTAGGAAACCAAGTTGTTGATTCTCTGCTTCGAATATAAAAAGTATGCGAATTTTTTATGAAGCATGGGAATCTGCTTTCAATCGCCAGCCAATGGCTGATGAATTTAACCGGGTAGATTTCTTGTCAATCGGTTTCAGACCTGCTTATAAGAACAATTTATAACAAAGTACTCCCAATAAAAGCAAGACTAAAGCACATGCTGCAAGAATCGTCTTTGCCCTGAATAGATGTTCTTTATCTGATAATTCCTTTTCAGTAGTATTTCTTCGGATTTCTTCTATTTCCTCAATGGTTACATCGGCTCTCTCAGGACCTTTCCTTTTTACAAGGTATTTGTAGTGCTCCCGCATCCGTCCTCTGCTCAACTTGCGGAGAGCACGGTTCTCTTTATCCCTTTGTAGCATGTCATTGATGCAGCCTAATGTTCCCATAAGCAGATTTTTATCATGTGTAAGCAAAATGGTTTGCTTGCACGTGTACTAAGATACGGCATTTATGTCGCTTTCGCAAGCGATTTTGTGTTTTTTGATATAAACTGATGTGACGATACGATTTTGATAGTTATGTTAACTCATTGTCTGCCAGAGAGTAATTTTGCCAACCCATTG
>ULXD01053561.1_pt1 | contig 41671 bp, 27 predicted proteins | sample 1960961 | NCBI WGS metagenome assembly ULXD01 (sample SAMEA4835829, study PRJEB28245) | human gut metagenome | biome: gut microbiome; material: fecal sample | place: Denmark | collected 2008 | reverse complement strand
TTGGCAGCGGGAAACTCCCTGCCGCCGTTAAGTTCCTGCATCGGACGGTCGAATGTGCGCAGTGCTTTTGCCCACGTGTAGCTCAGCCACCCTGTGGTCTTTCCTGTTTCTTTTTTAAGCAGCACCTCCGCGCCGTATGCCCTGCCACGTCCTGTCACAGCCATGTTTTGCCAATCGCCGGTGGTGGTCAGAAACGAGGCTCCATTGCGGTATTCTGCCAGATTGTGCATCCATTTGTAGTATCCTTCAACCTCCAGTGTCAGACCCTTGACAAATTCGTATCCCGCCCCGGCAGCCACTTGGTCGGAATGCATCAACGGCAATCTCTTTGTGACAGGCACCCAAATGTCTGACGGCATCACGATGTTGCCGCTCGTAAGCATGTGGAATCCCTGCGACATCCTTGCATACGACAGTTTCAATGCCAGTTGGTCTGTGGGTAGAAACCTCACCGACGCGCGCGGTTCAAGTGAGTGGGCGGTGTGGTCTGACAGTGAGTAGAGCTCGTAGCGCAGACCGATGTTGGCCTTCAACCAATGGCTGATGTCCCAATCGTCCTCGGCATAGACGCTGATTGTGGTTGAGTTTGTTGTGCTGCCGATGGTTTCGTCGCGCAGCGTTTCTTTGATGCTGTAGTCATCGATTATAGGATATGTTGTCACAATCGAATGGTCGTATACATCGACCGTCGGAGCGAAATGCTGCCATGTGGCGCCTGCGCCGTAGCGCAGTGTGTTGCGTGCCGCCGCTTTATGGGTGAAATCTATTTTTGCCGTGAAATCACCGATTCGTGAATGATATTTCGCATAGGAGTCTTTGCTGAGCGTTTGGCTTAAAGAGATGTCTTTTTTGTTGTCCTTTCTCGACAACCATGCCTTGTCGACTTTTTCCGATTGAGAAAGATTGTAGCGGTATTGGCTGTAGCCAGCCGATGCGCGCATCTGCAATTTGTTGGAAAAAGTGTGTATCCACGTCAGTCCGCTAACGATGTTGCCCCAATTGCTTGATGAATTGTTTTCCGTTTCCGATTTGAAATACTTTGTCAATTCTTCTTCTGGAAAATATTCGTTTGTCTGTGTATGCCAGCTTGACGGGGTGACATCGTCCTTGTCGTTGCCTATGTAGAACGAGGCGGTCAGGCGGTCGCGCTTCGAAAATCGATGTGCAAGGCGCGCCGTGATATCGTAATAGCTAAGATTGAGATATGGGTTGAGCACATTCTGGTTGTCGATTATGTGTTTCATCACAGGAATCACTATGGCGTTGAGATATGACGCTCGGCCAGACACGCTGAATGATGTATGTCCTTTCCATATAGGCCCTTCAACATGCAGCGCCGACGACATCACTCCCGCTGTCAGAGAGCCGTGGTAGCGGTCGAAGTCGCCGTCCTTCAGCTCCACATCGACCACGCTCGACAGTCGCGATCCATAGCGCGCCGGAAAGCCGCCCTTGTAGATTGTCACGCCACTCACCATCTCCGGGCTGAACACCGACACGAATCCTTTCAGGTGTTCCGGATTATAGACCGGAAAGCCATCGATTGTAATTTGGTTTTGGTCGTAGTTGCCGCCGCGCACATAGATGCCGGCGGTGCCGTCGCTGCCAGACTGCACTCCTGGCAATGTCTGCAATGCTTTCAGAATGTCGACCTCGCCGAGCGTTGCCGGAATCGACTTTATTTGGCGTATCGACAGCTCGTTGGCACTCATCTGCGAAGAGCGTATGCCTATTTCTGACGGGGCGTAGATTGTCACGTCGCGCAGTTGGTTGTCGTGTTCAAGCTTTATGGTGACAGTTCTTTTTCTGTCGGCTTTGACTTTTATGGTTTGCGTTTTGTAGCCCACATAACTGACGTGTAGATTCAACGATTCGTCCTTGACAGCTTTCAGCTCAAAGAAACCGGCGTTGTCGGTGATTTGCCCGTAGCGATAATCCTTTGTGTAAACGCTCGCCCCCGCCAATGCTTCCCTGTCTCGGCGTCGCGCACCCAGCCGCTGACCACAACTTGAGCTACCTGAGCATGGAGGCTGATGGCTGAAACGAGCACAGCCAATAGTGCTAATAAATTTTTCATAATCAGAATATTAGGTTGTGTTCTATTGGTGCTGTATTTATATTGCTCTAATAAATGCGTTAAAGGTACGGATGTGCGTGGGGAAAAACAAAAAAAATTATATGTTATTCAACACAAAAAAGAGCTTATGCTGCGCAATAAATTGCTGATAATTCCGCCTCGGCGATATTTTTTTTGCAATTAGGCGCAAAGTCACTACCTTTGCGCCATAATGCGCATTGATATAATAACAGTTCTGCCGGAAATGCTTGAGTCGCCGCTGAACTGCTCGATTCTGAAAAGGGCTCAAAACAAGGGATTGGCGGAAATCGTGGTGCACGATCTCCGCGAATACAGTCTTGACAAGCATCGCCACGTCGACGACTATCCGTTTGGCGGCGAGGCAGGTATGGTTATGCAGATAGAGCCGGTGGACCGTTGCATCTCCGCGCTGAAGGCGGAACGCGACTACGATGAGGTGATTTTTGTGACACCCGACGGCGAGAAGTTCGACCAACGGATGGCAAACACGCTGTCGTTGTCGGAAAACCTGATTATCCTCTGCGGCCATTACAAAGGCATCGACTACCGCATCCGCGAGCATTTTATCACAAAGGAAATCACAATCGGCGACTACGTGTTGACCGGCGGCGAGCTGCCGGCGGCAATCATCACCGACGCCATTGTGCGCCTCATTCCCGGAGCCATCGGCGACGAGCAGTCGGCGCTGAGCGACTCCTTTCAGGACAACTTGCTCGCGCCGCCTGTCTATACGCGTCCGGCGGAGTACAAGGGATGGCGTGTGCCCGACGTCCTGCTGTCGGGGCATCAGGCACGCATCGACGACTGGAAGCACGAAATGGCGCTGAAACGCACCCGCGAGTTGCGCCCGGATTTGCTTGATGAATAACGAAACGTAGGAGGGTTGTGCTATGGGATTTTTAGGACGCATAAAAGACGGAATCAAGAAATTCAATTTCTGGATTGTGGTTGTGGTGGCGTTCGGTGTCTACATCACCTTTTTTTCCGACTACAACTATTTCCGCTCGATGGAGTATGACGCAAGGATAAAAGACCTCAAGGCGCAGATAAAGGAGTGTGACGATTCTACCGCCGTCTATCGCGAGCGCCTGCGCCTGCTCGAGAGCGATCACGAGACGCTGGAGCGCATTGTTAGAGAGGAATATCTGATGAAGCGCGAAAACGAAGACTTGTATATTGTGAACGAATAAAAACAAATATATCGAAAAAATGAAAAAGGAAAATGTACTCAACATATTGCTGTCGGTGGGAATGGTGATATTGCTGCTGTCGGCTTTTCTGCCGCTTGTGGATGTGAAAACGCCGTGGCTGCGCTACATATTCACTTTTGCGGCAATGCTCATCGTCGTGGTGCGCGTGTTTCAGCGCGCGGCGCGCCGCAAACAGACGTTCAGCCTGCGCGTGCGCCGTCTTTTCACGATGGAGTTCTGGTCGGCGATGTGCTATGTGGTCTCGGCGTTGTTTCTTTTCTCCGACCCATACCACAGCACGTGGCTCGGCTTTCTGACGGCAGGCGCCGTGGTGCAGGTCTACGCGTCGTTTATGATTGACTACCAGTTGCGCAAGGAGGCAAAGAAGGCGGAAAACACCGATGTGGTCGGTAAAAAACATTAAAATGTCGCGGCGGAAGGCGAAAACCGAGTCAAACCGCTGCATAATTGAGTAGTAATTAGTATTTTTGTCCGAAGAATGAATTTAAGTCTGACAATCGACCAGGGTAACTCGTCGGCAAAGGTGTCGGTGTTTTCAGGAACGACGTTGTTGCAGTCGCACCGCTTTGAGCGGCTTGCGCCGGGCGACCTCGACCTTGTGATGGCAGGACATGCAGTGACGGCGGCGATTTATTCGTCGGTGGTGGGCAACGACAGCCAGATTGAAGAACTGCTGTCGGCGAAAGGCGTGCGCACGTATATGCTCGATGAGCGTCTGCCCATGCCGCTTGCCATTGACTATGCCACACCCTCCACTTTGGGACACGACCGCATAGCCGCCGCGGTGGGCGCACTGACGCTTGCTCCCGGACGCGACTGCCTGGTGGTCGACGCCGGCACGGCTGTGACCTACGACTATGTCACCGCCGACGCGCATTTCAAAGGCGGCAACATAGCCCCTGGGCTGTCGTTGCGCTTTCAGGCGCTGGCTTCGCATTGCGTGCAGCTGCCGCGTGTGGATGTCGGTGGCGACATCCCTACGGTAGGCTACGACACGCCTACCGCCATCCGCTCCGGCGTGGTGCTCGGGCTTGTGGCGGAGATTGAAATGCTGGCTCGCCGGCTCGGCTCGCCCGCAATAGTGCTTACGGGAGGCGACAGCCCGCTGGTGGCAGACAGGATTTCAGACAACGTGATTGTCGACAATGATTTGGTGGCAAAAGGATTAAACAGAATATTAGAATACAATGAGATATTATAAGAAAATTACAGTATTGGCGGCTCTCGCCGTGGCGGCAGTGGGACAGATGTTTGCCCAAAACCAGTCGTCGCCTTATTCACGATATGGTTACGGACTGTTCAGCGACTATGCAACCAGCGCGCAGCGCAACATGGGCGGCGTGGGCGTGGCTATGGCCGACGGCCGTCAGATCAACGTGATGAACCCGGCATCGTATGCCGCAACCGACTCCCTGACGTTGCATTGGGACATCGGTCTTGACCTTACGCAGCTGAAGTCGAGCGAGGAGGGCAACAGCGGAAAAGCTTTCGGTGGAGGCTTGAACTACCTTACGCTGCAGTTCCCGATAACGAAATATATGGGTGCGAGCATCGGCTTGGTGCCTTACACCACGGTGGGATACTCGTTTGGCAACAATCTTAAAGACGACGGCGGAACGGTGCAGACGTCGCAGTCGACAAGCGTGTCGGGCTATGGCGGAATCGACGAGCTTTATGTCGGTTTGGGCGCGCGTCCTGTGCGCGGATTGACGCTTGGTGCCAACTTCTCTTACCAATTCGGTACGATTGTCAACGATCAATACGTCATATCGTCGACATCAACGCTTTATGAGCAGAAAATACAGGTGCGCGACTGGAATGTGCTTCTGGGTCTGCAGTACACGCAGCGTCTGGCTCCGAAGCATCAGCTGACATTCGGTTTCACATATTCGCCGAAGAAAGATTTCCACGGACGCACATGGGGCGTGAAATATGATATGTCGGGCGACGTGTCGTCGACCTCTGGGGCGGCAAAACCCGACACCATCGCCAATGAGCGTTTGCAGACAATGGGCTACAGCAAGCCAAACGCTTATGCCTTCGGTCTGAACTACAACTTCGACCAGCGCCTTTCTGCCGAGGTCGACTTCTCGATGCAGCAGTGGAGCAAGGCCACGTTCCCGGGCTTGACAAATGAAGACGGCAACGTGATGTATCAGACGCGTCTCGACGACCGCTGGCGCATTGCCGCCGGTGTGCAGTATGTGCCGCGTATGCGCGGATCGTATCTGCAGCGTGTGGCTTACCGCCTCGGTGGTTCCTACACGCGCGACTATCTGATGATAGGCGACAACCATTTGAAAGAGTTCGGCGTAAGCTGCGGTTTCGGATTTCCTACCGTGGCGCAGAAAACCGTAATCAACCTCGGTTTTGAGTATAAGCGTCGCAAGGCTTATCCTGCAAGCCTCGTGACAGAAAACTATTTCAACATCACGCTTGGCATAAACTTCAAGGAATTTGCTTTCTGGAAGGAGAAAATCCGCTAATTTGCAGATGCGTACAGCAACAAGCATATTATTCTTGGCAACGCTGCTGACGGCGTTGCTGCCGGCTTGCAAGGAGGTGAAACGCGATGTGGTGGCCACTCCGGCAAACCGCGACAGCGTGGTGTCGATGAAGACGCGCGACGTGATGACGCTGATCAGCGACTCGGGCATGACGCGCTACCGCATCACGGCAAAGCTGTGGCTTGTCTACGACGAGGCGCGCCGTCCGAATTGGAAATTTCCCTACGGTCTGTTTCTTGAAAAGTTTGACGACAATTTCAAGGTTGAGGCGACAATACGTTGCGACTCCGCTTTCTACTTCAAGAATGACAAGCTGTGGCGTCTCGACGGCAATGTCGTGATACGCAACACGAAAAAAGAACTCATCGAGACCGAGCAGATATATTGGGACCAGACTTTCCATGAGGTGCGCAGCGACTCGTTTGTGCATATCGAACGCGCCGACCGCATCCTTGAGGGATATGGCTTCAAGTCGGACGAGAATTTGCATAATTATTTGATAAAGAAGCCTTCGGGCATCTTCCCGATACCGAAGCGCCAGGAGACAACACCTCCAGTTTAAGTTGATTGCTATGGATACTGCTACTGCTTTGATAATCACACTCGTGTCGATGGCTTTTTCTGCATTTTTCTCTGGAATGGAGATTGCCTTCATTTCCTCAAACAAGGTGCGTGCCGGTGTCGACTCACAGAAAAAAGGGTTGACAAGCCGCATCATCAACACGTTCTACAGCCGTCAGGACATGTTTATTTCCACGATGCTCGTGGGCAACAACATTATGCTTGTGGTCTACGGTATAGGCATTGCCGTGCTGCTCGAACCGGGCATAAAAAGCGTGGTGGGCGACAACGAGGCGCTGATACTTGTGTGCCAGACCATCATATCGACAGGCATAATCCTCATCACTGGAGAGTTTCTGCCGAAGACAATCTTCCGCATCAATCCAAACATCTCGCTGCGCCATTGCGCCGTAGGGCTTTATGTGATTTATCTGGTATTGTATCCGATATCATGGTTCTCATCGTGGCTGTCGAAGTCGTTGATGCACTTGTTTGGAGCCAAAGCCTCGGCGCCACGGTCGGCGTTGCTCACTGTCAGTGAACTCGACGACTACATCCAGCAGACCATCGACGACAAAAATGCCGGAAAAACTGGAGCGGAGGAGATTGAGCACGAAGTGAAGATTTTTCAGAACGCGCTCGACTTCAGCAACACGCTGCTGCGCGACTGCATGATTCCGCGCAACGAGATTGTGGCGGTGTCGTCCGACACCGACCGTGAGCGTCTGCGTCGCAGGTTTACAGCCACCGGACTGTCGAAAATCCTTGTCTATACCGACGACATCGACAATATCATCGGCTATATCCACGTCAACGAGCTTTTCAACACCGCCACCGAGTGGCAGAAATGCATAAAACCGGTGGATTTCGCTCCAGAGTCGATGCCTGCCAACACGATGATGCGCAAGATGCTTGCCGAAAAACGAAGCATTGCCGTGATTGTAGATGAGTTTGGCGGCACGGGTGGACTTGTCACACTTGAGGATCTTGTGGAGGAGATTTTCGGCGACTTCGAGGATGAGCACGACAAGCGCCGTCTTACAGAAGTGCGCCTCAGCGACACGTCGTTTAAATTCTCGGGACGCATTGAGATTGAGCATCTTAATGAAACTTACAACCTTGACATACCGGAGGATGAGGAGTATCAGACGCTTGCCGGATACATCATTTTCCGCCTCGGAGCACTTCCGCAGCAGGGCGACTCGTTTGATATAGACGGCTTGAAATTCACAATCTTGAAGAAGTCGGCAACCCGTATCGAACTTGTGCGCCTCGACCTCCCGTCGGCTGCCGAAAAAGATTGATTGTCAAGAAGAAATTTCTTTTTCTGCATTTTATTTAAGGTCGCGGATTTCTTGGCTGATTCACTTGAAGATAAGCGCAGTATGTGCGGTTTTACATCGATTAACGTTTTGTTACTGATTTTTTTATCGGCAAATTGCGCAGAGGTAAATAGAAATGCGTAATTTTGTGGAATAGAAACTAACATAACCCATAAAATAATTATGAGAAAACAAATCTTTCTATCCAGCGTATTGTTGCTGGGCGCGGCGCTTACAATGAGCGCGGCGGAACGCGGCGGTAGAACCGTTGCGCTCGCAGGTGTCGAATATTCTGTCGATACGCTTTTTCATGCGAAGGTGGGTCCGGGCACTACGGAAACTTCGTTGCATCTTGTCAACGAAACTGGGCAACAGTTGCGTGTGTTTTATCTGACTACCGACTTGACAAATCCAAACACTTCAATCGAGGCTATCGTGGCTCAGGACAAAGTGCCTGGAGGAGCGACTGTCAGCAGCATGGCTAAGGACCATACTGTGGAAGGAAAGGACTATTTCTGCGGTGTCAACACCGACTTCTTCCTCACTTCCGGCTCGGCAAGCAATGGCAAATCGATTGTAGGCGCGCCTGTGAAGGCTTCGGTTGCCGGCGGCGAGATTTATCGCAGCGGTTCGGCTTCTACATCCTGGCCAAACATCTTTGTTGACCGCGACGGCAAGATGAACATCGGTGCTGTCTCGTTTGAAAAAGGAACGGTTACAGCGGGCGGAAAGGCTGCCACTCTCAAGGCAATCAACAACGACGCTCCTGACAATGGTATTTCAATCTATACACCGAAATATTACGGCACTCCCAACCAGCCGTGGATTAACGGTCAGTGTGTCACAGTGCCTGTGACGCTTGAGGAAGGCGACTATGTAGGTGCCGGCAAAACACTGAAGTTTAAGGTGTGCGGTGCTACAGGTACCAACGGCGACTGCGCTATCAACGACGGTGAGTACGTGCTTCTTGCCCGCGGCTCTGCACAAGATGTGCTCAGCGGCTTGAAAGTTGGCGACGAGGTGTCGGCATATGTGAAAGTGACTATCGGCGACACTGAGGTGTTCCCGACTCAGTTGGCTTGCGGCAACCCATGGATTCTGAAAGCGGGCGAGGTGCTCGACTCTGAAGGCGACCGTGGCGACGCCAGCGCGCGCCATCCGCGCACAGGTATCGGTTATTCAACAGATAACACCAAGTTGGTGATGATGGTCATCGACGGACGTAGCGCAATTTCTGCCGGTGTACACACACAGGAACTTGCCGGAATGCTTTACTATGCTGGAGCCGACGAGGCTGTCAATGTTGACGGCGGTGGCTCTTCGACAATGTATACAGAGCCTCTTGGTGTGCTCAACAAGACGAGCGATGGTCATGAGCGTGCTGTGGCAAGCGGTCTGTTTGTCGTTGCCAATGTGCCTGACGACAAGACTGTCGCTGAGGTGCGTTTCGTAGACTGGGCGATGAACTTCCCGAAATACGGTATCTATACTCCGAAATTCTATGGCTACAACAAGTATGGTGTGCTTGTCGATACAGACTTGCAGGGCGTTAAGCTCAGCTGCGACAAGGCTCTCGGCGAGATTGTCAACGACGGCTCCACATTCTATGGCACAGGCGAAGGTATGGGTGCTTTGAAGGCTACTTACAACGGTATTGAGGCAGTGCTTCCTGTAAATGTGGTGGCAAGCGATGATGTTGCTTTCCGATTGAAAAACATCGTGATTGACAATAAGCGCGAATATCCGATGGAGGTGCAGGCTATTGTTAACGAGAAAACGATGCCGATCAACCCGGTGGCTCTTACTTGGTCGTCGGAAAACGACGGTGTTGCCACAATCGGTGCTGCTGACGGTGTGCTCCGTGGTGTGGCAAACGGAACCACAACTATTACCGGAAAGGTAGGTTCGTTTGTGGGAACTGCAAATGTGTCTGTCGAGATTCCTGCAGCTGAGGTTATGCCTGTCGCTGAATACAAAGACGGCGAATGGAAAAACTCGCAGTTTGGCGGTACCGACCTTGTCGTTTCTGCTCTTGAAAACGGTGTGAAAATCAACTATACAGGCAACGGTACGGGTCGTGGCGCATATATCCAATTGGAAAAGGGCTGCCGCGTGTGGAGTTTGCCTGAGAAACTCCGCGTGCGTATCAACCCGGGTAATGCAACAGTGAAGAAGGTGTCGTCGACATTGACCGACGCATATGGCAAAGTTTATTCGGCTTGGGCTTTTACTACCGACGAACTTCCGAAAAACACGGTTTCGACATTGGAGCTCAACCTTTCTGATAATCTTGATTTGACAGATATCGGTGTGTATCCATTGACTGTCAACACTCTCCGTCTCGACATGGGCGCTTCGGCAAAGGGTCAGGCGTTTGAAATCCTCGTGCCTGGTTTCGAGGCTGTATATTCAGCAGGTGGCGGCAGCGTTGCCGGCATCGAGGCGGCTCAGGGCGTGCGCGTATATCCTAATCCTGTAAAGGCTGGCGAGGCTGTGACAGTTGAGGCTGACGGCGAGGCAAACATGCAGATTTTCACTCTTGGTGGTGCTGTGGCAGCGCAGGCTGAGATCAACGGAACTGCCGCTGTGTCGACAGATGGTCTGCAGGCAGGAATGTATCTTGTGCGCGTGGCAACAACCAACGGTGTAAACACAGCGAAACTTATCGTGAAGTAAGGATACGGTTTCAGTATAAAAACAAAAAGCGGAGTCTTTGCGGCTCCGCTTTTTTATGTCTGCTCTCATTGTTTCACAACAGGAGAGGCTGCGTAATAATATTGAATGGTTCTTTCGATGACACTAAGTTACACCATAGTGCCTGATGAAGCAATGCAAGATGAACCATTATATAAATGGATAAAACGTTAAGTCGTTGATATACAGGTGCGATTTATATGAAAAATATAAACGTCAATATTCGTTCTTGCGGGCAAAACATAGCCATAATATCACGCCTCTGACGGCGAGATATGTCAAAAAGGCTGTCCAAAGACTGTTGTTGGCGTCGGGAAAAGGGGAAAGAAAATAGATGGCGAAATAGACTGCTGTCGCGCCTGCGAGCGACAACAGCATCTGTCGGGTGGCGGTAAGTCCGACAAACACGCCGTCCCAGATAAACGCCGCCATACCTGCTATCGGAGCGAGGGCTATCCACCATCGATAGGCTGCGGCAAACGCTACGACCTCGGGCTTGTCGCTGAACAGCGACATTACTTCGTGGTTGAAGACGCCATAGGCGAAAGCGAATATTGCGGCGAGACTCCATCCCCATGCAAAGAGATGCGACACGCAGCGTCGCAGCGAATGCTTGTCGGCGGCGCCGGCATATTTGCCAACGAGAGCCTCGCCGGCGTATGCAAACCCGTCCATGAAATGGGAGTAGAGCAGATAAAGTTGCATGAACAGGGCGTTGACGGCGAGCGTCATGTTGCCGGAGCGTGCACCCGTAGCTGTGAAAAACAGCATCACCGCCATTACGCACAGGCTGCGTAGGAAGATGTCGCGGTTGACGCTGAAAAAACGTCCCAGACCGCGCAACATCTCCTCGACGCGTGGAGCATATCCGAGGGTTTCCTTGCGCATCATTCTGGCGGCGAAAAATGCGGAAAGGATGAAGCCACACCACTGTGCCGCAAGTGTGCCTAAGGGGATGCCGATGAATCCAAGCCGCATGGCGAACACGAAACAGAGGCTGCAGACGATGTTGACCACATTTACAACCAACGACACCGCGAGAGGGTAGGTGGAGTTCTGCATGCCGATAAACCATCCTGTGAGGCTCATCGTGGCGAGAGTGGCGGGCGCGCCCCAGATTATGATGGAGAAATATTGCGAGGCATGGGTGTGGACTGCCTCGCTTGGGGAGATGGCGGCGAGCAGCAGCCATCTTATGGGCGACTGCAGTGCCACGATGGCGATGCCGAGCAGCAGTGCCAGTGCCACCGAGCGAAACAGCATCACCGACATCTGTCGCCTGTCGCGCGCGCCGTATGCCTGCGCTGTCAGTCCGCTTGTCCCCATGCGCAGAAATCCGAAGTTCCAGTATGTGAGGCTGAACATCGTTGCGCCCACCGAAACCGCACCGATTGTCACGGCATCGCCGATGTGGCCGGCGATGGTGAGGTCGACAAGTCCCAGCAGCGGCACGATGACGTTTGACAGGATTGCGGGTACTGCTATTTTGAGGATGCTTTTGTGCACTGTTGGAATGGCTGTGTATATATACGAAAAAAGGTATCGGCTGGAAAATCAGCCAATACACTAATGTAGCCCATAGGAGAATCGAACTCCTCTTTCAAGAATGAAAATCTTGCGTCCTAGCCGATAGACGAATGGGCCAACAAGAATCAAGCGACGTGCTTGATTATGCTGCTTGAACCTTAGCTACGTGCTTAGCGAGCTTGCTCTTCAAGTTAGCTGCCTTGTTCTTTGAGATAACGCTCTTGCGGGCAAGACGATCCAACATTGAGCTAACCTTGTTGTAAGCTTCTACTACTTCAGCCTTGTCGTTCAACGCGCGAAGACGGCGCACAGCATTACGTGCAGTCTTTGCGTAGTAACGGTTACGAAGGCGACGTGTCTCAGTCTGACGAATTCTCTTGATAGATGATTTATGATTTGCCATTATAAAAAATCTTTAAATTAGTAGCCCATAGGAGAATCGAACTCCTCTTTCAAGAATGAAAATCTTGCGTCCTAGCCGATAGACGAATGGGCCAATACATTATTAACCGCTTTTCTGTCAAAGCGAGTGCAAAGATAGGAGTTATTTATTTATCCACCAAATATCGTGCATACAAAACGGTGATTTTAATAGATTTTAAGAAATTATAAATCGCATAATGTGTACCTTTGGCGTGGAATTTATTCATTTTGCAATGATTGAGAAACTGCAGGGGGTGGTGCTGCGCACCATAAAATACAACGACAAGAATGCTATTGTGCGTGTCTACACCGACATGCATGGCGTCATGGCGTTTCTGCTGCCGCAAGGCAACGGCAAGGTGGCGCGTCAGCGCAGGGCGTTGTTTCAGCCTCTCTCGCTTGTTGAGATTGTTGCCGACATCAGACAAGGGCGCGACCTGTATAGTATAAAGGAGGCGCGCTGTCTGCATCCGCTGCACAGTCTTCATACCGATCCTATCAAGAATGCCGTGGCGCTGTTTGTCACGGAGCTGCTCTCTGCTGTCATCGTGGAGCAGGAGCGCAATCCCGCGCTGTTTTCCTTTGTGGCGGGGTCGGTGGTGTTTCTCGACCGGGCAAATGACGGCATTGCCAATTTCCACATCTGCTTCCTTTATAATTTAGGCGTGTTTATCGGAATCGAGCCCGACCGCGACACGTATCGTCCGGGATGCGTGTTTGATATGGAGGGTGGCGTCTTTTCCAGCTGCCATCCTGTGCATGGGCATTATGTAGAGGGAGTGGAGGCGGAGGCGGTCTATCGGCTGTCGCGCATCACGTATGCCAACATGCACCTGTTCCGCTTCAACCGCGGGCAGCGCAACCGGTTGTTGCAGCTGACGCTCGACTATTACCGGTTACACAACTCCGCGCTGGGCGAGTTGCATTCGCCCGCCGTTCTGGCCGACTTATTTTCCTGAGCCGTTTTCTGTTTCAAGAGTGAGTCCGTCATTCTCAAGGTCGTTCTTCGATGGAAGCACGATCACTGTCATTCCGCGGTAGGCAAATTTTGTTGCAAACTCCAGGATGTTGGCATTGTGAAGGCGTATGCATCCTTCGGTGGCGAGAGTGCCTATCGACGACTCGTCGTGTGTGCCGTGGATGCCGATGCCTTTGTGCCCTGTCAGCAAGCGCACGAAATACGGGCCGTAGGCGCCGCGAATCACGCCTTTACCGTCTTTGAAGTCGTGTGTCCATGTGTGCGCGTCAAGAATCTCCTGCACTTTAAACAGTCCCACCGGTGTGCGCATGTCGCCCTGACGCCGCTTGTTGCCCACATTGCGTCCGCAGGCGATAGGGTAGCAGCGCAATTCGCGTCCTGTCGCGTCGTACACGCGCATTTTCATCTCTTCTTTGGAGATAACTACAAACGGACGTCCGTTTTGGAAATAACCGGTGCCGGTTGTCGTGTTGCCAGAGGTGCGTGTGTTGTTGTCCGCAAGGCTGGTTTCAGAGGCGTTGAATGCGAGCAGCGCCATGAGTGCGATTAGAATCAGTCTAAGTTTCATAGTTGTTTGTTTTTTTAGGAAAAAATGAAAAGAGCCCGAAGCATTGCTTCAGGCTCTTGCGGTGCGGACGGGACTCGAACCCGCGACCCCATGCGTGACAGGCATGTATTCTAACCAGCTGAACTACCGCACCAGTCCTTGCTGTTTTTCGTTAGCGAGTGCAAAGATAAGCCGAGTTTTTCGTTTGTGCAACATTTGGGATTAAAAAAATTGCACTTTCCGCATATTTTGTCTATGTTTGTCGCTATAAACCCCATAAAATCGATTGAAAAATGAAAACTATCCGTCAGTTAGTGACAATTCTCGTGATTCTTGCCTGCGCCATTCCTGCGGCGGCAAGTCGTTTGGAAACAGTGAAAGTTGAGAGTGAGTCGATGCATAAGCAGATCGACGTATCTGTGGTGTTGCCCGACAGTTACGGCGCGCGCCCTCTTCCGGTGGTCTATCTGCTCCATGGCTATGGCGACAACAACCTTCTTGGATATCTCAGCTATACCAATGTGCGCCAGTATGCCGATATGTTTGACGTTGTTCTGGTGATTCCCGACGGCGGCACAAACTGGTATTTCGACAGCCCTGTCGACCCTACAATCAGATATGAGACATTCGTATCGTCGGAATTGGTGAAATATATCGACAAAAACTATCTTACCGACGCACGCCGTGAGCGACGTGCCGTGACAGGACTCAGCATGGGCGGACACGGTGCGCTTTATCTCGCCATCCGCCATCAGGACGTGTTTGGCGCGGCTGGCTCGATGAGCGGTGGCGTTGACTTCCGTCCGTTTCCTGAGAAATGGGACATCAAGTTGAGGCTGGGCGATCAGAAGACACATAAGGAGAATTGGGACAAGAATACGGTGATGGCGCAGCTCCCGTTGCTCAAGGACGGCGCATTGCAGCTGATCATTGATTGCGGCACGGAGGACTTCTTCTTCGACGTCAACGTTAAACTGCACGAGGCGTTGACAAAGCAGGGCATACACCATGAGTTCACGTCGCGTCCGGGCAAGCATTCGTGGGTCTACTGGCGTCGTTCGCTGCGCGACCACATGTATTTCTTCAGTGATTATTTCAGAAACTGATAAAGCAGTCAATAGACATATTATAATAATAAAAAGTCCGCCCGGCGAAATCTCTTCGCCGGGCGGACGTCACTCTAAACCATTATTAAAACTCTATTTGACGACAACGCGGTGTCTGGATGATTGCTGTGCGTTGTCGATTGTAAGGATGTAGACACCTTTTGCAAGGTGGTTTACAGGAACGGCTATGCTTCCGTTGTTGCCGAGCTGCTCCATTACGAGCGAGCCGTTGGTGGCGTAGATGCGTACGGCATAGTCGGTCATCGCGGTGCGGATGTTGAGACGGTCGGTTGCCGGAACCGGGAAGATTCTGACGTCGGCGTCGACAGCCACATCGTTTACAGAAGCCTTTTCCTCGTCGATTTCAACAGGGATGTTCACAAATTGGATTTTACCCTTTTGTGTGGCGCTTACCACGGCTGATGTCTCGGTCTTGTCGGTAAGACCTGAGATTGTCAGGATGCCGTCGGCGATAGCCATTGTAGCCTTTGCTGCATCGCAGTTGTCGACAATCGCATAGGTCACTGTTGAATTGTCGTTGTCGAGGTTGAAGAGTGTCTGGAGGTCGACGGTGGCAGGGATTGTGATGCCGGCGAGAGCCTTTTTGGCGTCGCTGATTTCACGGTTGCCGCCGAAGTCGTCGAGACAAGCGTAGGTAGGTGTAGTCAAGCCATACGCGTTTCTCTTCGTGCCTTCGAATCCGAATGTCATTTTCTTGATTTTACCGAACTGGCGGAGGTCAACCCATTGCCATGTGTCGAGATAATAGTGGTCGGCCTCGTTGTCGGCGCGGTAGTCGGCAAGATAGTAGTCAATCGACGCTGTCGTGTCGTCGGCTTTCACAACGTTTACGGTCATCTTGAACCAGTCGCCCTTTGCGAATCCGCCTGGAGCGGTCGACATGCCGTCGCCGTTTACGTAGGCGTTTACGTTGTTGGCTGTGTTGGTCACGTAGAATCCGCTCACGTCGGCTCCGTCGGCGGCGTTGGTCACGTTGGCTGCGTAGTTGGCGCCGGTGTAGCTGTAGACCACGGCGTAGTTCGCAGAGTTGTGTCCGCTGCCCACAGCCGACTTGAACTGGTCGGCATACGACTCAAACACGGTGCTTGTCTGGTTGCTCAGAGCGAAGCCTCCCCACCATGTCGAGGTGTGGCGCTCGGTGTCGAAAGCAAACGAGCCGCTGACAAACTGCGAGCTGGTGCCCGGGTTTGTGTAGCTTGGGTCGTCCTTGCCAAGACCGTTGTAGAAGCTTTCAGGAGCGAGGAAGTTGTCGTCCATTGTGGCGGCAAACTGGTTGCCGGTCACGTAGACAACTGCCGCATCGGTGGCGGTGTTGCCCCATGCGTCGGTGGCTGTCATATAGAACACGCCTGAGCGGTCCAAAGCCGGGGTGGCGGTGTTGTCGCCGTTGGCAACAACCTCGCGCATAGCGTTTTTCCATTCCACAGCCACAGGATATACGCCGCCGTCGAATTCTGCCTTAAGGTCGGCTTTCGCGCCGCTTGCCACGGTGGCTTGCGGAGTGGTGCATGCCGCTGTGAGAGGCAGAGGCTCGCCGCTGAAGTTGTCGATATATGCGTTGCCTTCTGTTGTAAAGTCGAGAGCCGTCACTGCGCCCTTGTCCTTCAGGTTGAAGAAAATCCATTTTCCTGAAGTTGCAGGGATGGTGTATGCGTGAGCGTCGGCGTTGCCGTCGTAGACGTTCATAGCCACCTCGGCGTCAGTTTTCACGAAGAATCCGGTCAGGGTCAAGCCCTTGTCGGTGTTGGTGAGCTGCACAGCTCCTGCGCCTTCGATTTTAGCCACTTTCGTGCCTTCCACCACAGCATCGTCGGCATCGACTACGGTAAATCCGGCGAAAGAAGCCGTACCGTCGTCAAAACCGCTATCGTTAGCCTTCACGTTCTCGAACGTAGACACTTCGGTAGGCAGATATGTGGTTGTGAACGCGTCGGTTGCCGCAACTTCGCCCACATTTGTGCCGTCGAGGCTTTCAAGCAATGTGTAGAGGCGGTATTCCGTCTGGCTCGACAAGCCGTTGAGGCTCACCGACACTTCTTTGCCGGCACGCAGTGTGGCGGTGAGTGTCGAAGCCTTCATCTCGTCGGCTGTAGGAGCGGTTTCCGATGATTCTTTCACCATGAGGTAAGCCTTACCGTTGGCGGCAGTCTTGAGGACGGCAGTCGCTGCGTTGTGGCTGATGCCAGAGATTGCAGGATAGCCTTCATCGAATGCCGGAACAGCCGATGCGTCGGCATATTCGTAAGCGCCGATTGTCGGTGTCGTGGCGTTGCGCACGGCGCCGAGCAGGTCGGTGGTCACGAAGTCGAGCGGCATGGCGTTGAGCAGGTTGCCTGCGGCTGCAGGGAAGAGCATTTTGTCGCTGAGGAACGCAACGTCCTCATTGAAGCTGCTCTGCTCGTTCACTTTCAGCATCCAGTCGCTGAACGATGCGAGCTTCGTATTGCTGCTTGTCTGCGCAAACACAGTTCCGTTGGTGTGGAGCACGTTGTTGGAGAATGTGATTGCCGCAGCGTCAGCGTCCTTGTATGTGCGGTATACCAAGCCGTTGTCGCGGGCAAGGAAAATGTTGTTGCGCACGGTCATAGCCTCCATCGCGTCGTTGAGGTAGCAAGCCACGTTGTTCTCGTGTCCGGCAACGACAGCCGTGTTGTAGGCGATGTCGACATTCGGGGTTTTGCCGTTGACCTTGATGGCGGCAGACGTGTAGTCGCTGCTCTTCACCGACACCTCGTTGTTGACGATGCGCGAGCGCTTGTTGGCTGTCGACGCGCCTTTGCGCACGTAGATGCCGATTGCTTCCACACCGAGGTCGATGTGCATTGTGTTGCCTTCCACGATGCAGTTGTCGCCGAACTGCAGGTCGAGGCCGTTGAATCCGCGCGACAGTGTGGTGGTGTTGTTCTCAATCACGTTGCCGCGGATGGTGATGTTGTTGTCGCCGGAGTATGCCGAGAGGGCTGACGCCGCGTTGTCGCGGAACGTGTTGCCTTCCACCACGCATCCTGTCTGATGCGTCAGTGCCACATACGATGTGCCGCCGATGATTGCACCGCGGTATCCACCCTCGAGCAGACAGTTGCTGAGCGTGAAGTAATCGTTGTTGCAGTTCTCCTTGTCGATGGCAAGCTGGCGCACAAGCACGAGCTGCTCTGCCGTTGTGGTCGACTCTATGCGGTCGGTGTAGAGGTGGCAGGCGTCGACGGTGTCGTGCTGGCTCGTGTTGATCATATAGACGAGAGCCGGGAATGTCTTGTCGGTCGATGTCACCGTCACGCCGCGGAGCGTCACGTAGTCGGCTCCGTTGAACGTGACCACACCATATTTATCTGTGTTGTAGCCCGGGTCGGTATATGCGTTGTGGAAAATCTTCACATCGCTGTAGTTGCCCGTAGCCGACTGGATAGTCACGGTGTTTACGTCAGACGCACCCGGAATCTCCGGAATGTTGACCTTTTCGTTGTATTCGCCGCTGAGGATGTTGACAGTCACAGCGCCCTCGATGCCGGTTGCGATGTCGTCGACAGCCGCCTGGATAGTTGCATAGTCGCCGCCTTCACCCACGGTGTAGACGCCTTTCTTGCCTGCCTTCATGGCAGTCTGCGCTGTTATCGACGCCATGGTGCTTGTCTCTGCGCCGTTTGCTGTGTAGGCAGTCAGGGCAGCGGTGCCGAGATTGCCTTCGGCTGCGTCGGCATTGAAGTCGTAAGCCACCCAGAAGTAGTATTTTCCAGGAGCGGTGGCTTTGTAGTCGGTAGCGATTTCAAACGGTGCGGTGTTGGCTGAGCCGATAAGATTGTTGGCGCTGAACTGGTCGGTTGTAGTGACAAAAATCTTTGCTGCGGCTATGGTGCCTTCGGCTGAACCGTCGGCAGAAACGACAAATTTTGAGAAGTCCATCTCGCCCTTGTCGCCGTCGATTGTGGCTTCGGCGCGGAGCATAGGCACATTTTTCGAGCCGCGGAGCGACTCGCCGGCAGCCACGCTTGTAATCGCCATGTTGCCCACGGAGAGCGGCAGGAGCTCATACTGGCTTACCTCGATAGCCCAGCCGTTGCTTGCATAGCTGTATGACGGGCATTTGAAGTAGACTGTCAGCTTGCCGTCGTCGGCAACCGACACTATCGGTGCTTCGAGCATCTTGCTCACTTTAACATCGGGTGTCGAAGTCTTCTTGCCACCATAATATATATAGAAATTGTCGTTGTAGGAAGTGCTGAACGACTTGAATGTCAGTTTCACCACTTTGCCTGCGTCTTTCGGACGGAACGTCACCTGTCCCTCGAAATTCTTCGGCGACTTGCCGTCGGCGCCGCCGTTGTCGTAGAACATCAGAGCCTCGTTGCCCACAACGATTTCGCCGTTGTCACCAGCCTGCAGGTTGTAGGTGTTTTTCACCGTGCGCGCGCCTTCAGGGTCGCCCTGCTCGGCAGCCACGTTGATTGTCGCAGTGGCGGTTGTCACGGCGGTCACGGCGGCATCGATGTTGGTGTCGGTAGCCGCTTCGTCGGCGATGTCGGCAGTCAGCCAGAAGTAGTTGCTTCCCTCGGCAAGCTCAAGCGGACGGGCGAACGTGATGTTTGCCTCAGCCGTCTCGGCGGTCACGTCGATGTCGGCGATTGAAGTCTCTTTGGTAAGCTCGTTTTTCTGACCTGAAGTGTAGACGTGGAGCTTGGCAACGTTTGCCTGGCAGCCCTTCATGTTGAATTTGATGCCCTTCAGCACCACCGGACTGATGTTGCCGGCAGTCTGGATGTCCACGCCGAGGAGTTCCTGGTTGACAGCGCCCTTGTTGACGATGTCGGTGCTTGCCTGCGTAGCCTTGACGGAGCTTACCTCCATTGGGCGTTGGCGGTATTCGCGCACCTCGGCGTCCCAGCCCTTGGCTGTGTAGCCCGATGTTTCGGTCTTGGCGTCGAACACCACTGTGAGTGCGCCGTCGACACTCTTTGAGCGCAGAATCTTGCCCGGACCCACGTTCTTGTCGGCCTCGCCGGTGAGCGACCACAGGAGTTCGCCGGTGGTGCCTTTTCCGCTGTACACCTCAAACTTGGCGCGCGGATAGTTTGCGTTGGCTGAATAGTAGAGCGCGAACGACTTGATGTCGAGTTCCACGATCATGTCGTTGTCGCCGGGGATGAATGTTGTAATCTGGTCGCCGATCACCGGCTCATAGCCGTTGTTGCCCACGTATGGGTTTGGCGTGTTTTTGAAAGTCCAAGTTCCGTAGATGGTCTTTTCGACGGTTCCCACGGTTGAGAGCAGTTCGTTTTTCACCGAGCTGTTGCCGTCGGGGTTGACGGTGGCTGGGCTGTAGCTTGCGCCGCCGATTTCAATCGATTTGCATCCTGCGTCGAGAATCTCACCTGTCTGAGCCTTCGGGTCGATGTCGTAAGCCAGCCAGAACCAGTTTTCGCCTTCCACGAGTTGCTGGTCGAAGGCAATCGAGAATTCCTGCTTGCCTGTAGGCACAGCTTCGCCGAGCTTGGTGGCGGTGGCGAAAGTAGATGATTTTGCGGTGTAGTAGACCGTGGCTTTCTGCAGATGGTTGATGTCGGTAGTGCCTTCGGTCTCAAACGTTAGTTTTGTGGCGTTGACAGCCTCGGTGTTCTCCGTCTTCACGCAGACCGAGAGGATAGGCTGGTCGGTTGAGCCTGCCGTGCTTGTGTTGTCGGCAACCTGTGCCGTGGTGACCGTTTTCACGGTCATCGGTGCTGGCGAATATTCGCTGACGAAGGCCTCGAAGCCCTTGCCGCGGTAGTAGTCGCCGGTCACTGATTTCATCCATACGGTGAGCGAGCCGTCGGCAGCCGACGAGCGCAGCACCACTGGCTTGCCGTTCATCACTTGCGCGTTGAGGTTGGCGTCGCTTACCGTCGTGCCGTTGTACACCTTGATTTTGTCGTTATACGAATCGCTGCCGTATGTCGACTCATACAGTTCCACCTTCGAAAAGTCGATTTGCACAACTTTTCCCGGAGTGGTGGGCTTGAACGTCACCACGCCTTCGAATTTCGATGAGATTTTGCCGTCTTTGCCTCCGTCGTCGTAGAAGTTGAGTCCCGACGCGCCGATGGCGAATGTGCCGGCGGAAGGCATGTTGAGCTCGTTGCCCACGGTTACTGTCGAGGCCACCGGTGAGGTGATTTTCTCCTCGCCGCCAATCTTCACCGAGGTGCATTGCGCCGTGATGGCAGAGCCTACGGCTGCTGTGGTGCTAACGTCGCCCACAAGCCAGAAATAGTTGTCGCCGGCAGCGAGCGGAAGCAATCCGGTGGCTGTCACCGTAGTGCCGTCCACCTTGCTGGCACCGAAGAGACCGGCTTCGGAGATGTTGAACGGAGCCTTCTTGGAGTAGTAGACGCGTGCGCCCGACACTGCCGAGGCATCATTGAGCACGAATGACACCTGTGTGGCACTCAGTGCGTTGCCTGCGCCTGCGGTCTTGACGTTGGCGGCAGCCACCGGCTGCATCGACGCGCCGATAATCGGGTTGGGGAGGCTGACAGCCTCGGTTGCGGTGTACTCCATGTCGCCTCCGGCAACAAGTTCCACCTTGAATGAGTATTTCACATACTCATCCTCCTCGTTGGAGTAGGCAACCGTCAGCGAGCCGTCGGCAGCCGTCGACTCAAACACCTTGCCTTCAGCCACGGCGCCCATGTCGCCTGCCGGCAATGAATAACTGATTGATGCCGCGCCGTTATACACCTTCAGCTCGGCGTCGCACGTGTCGAAGCCGTACATCTGGGTGCATGTGACGCGCAGAGTCTGCCCTGCCGCCGGGACGAGGTGAACGGAGACGGGATTTGATGTCTCGCTTTCAGCCCAGTAACCCGAATAGGTCAGCGTAGACTCCTCTGTTACGGTCACCGTGGCGTTTGGCTCGTTGGCATACGACATAGGCATGGTGATATTCGCCGACCATGCCTGCATCGAGCAGACCAACGAGAACGCCGCCGCAACCAACAAAGTTGAAATACGTTTCATAAGCATTCGTATAATTTTGGTTAGTAAAATAGTTTTTCTACGTCACGCAGTGAGAAAACCGTGCAGCGAATGCTTACAGCAGGGGATGTTGGAAAGATGGCGGAGCGCAAAATGTCCCGTGCGCCTGCCTTTCCGTTGCCTTAACTCCCGAAAGCATCGATGTGAAGTTTCTCTGAAACAGGCAGGTCTTCTGACTTATCTCTCCCCGTGGGCGAGCCTTCCCGCAAGCGCTCAGATGGCTTGCAGTGGCTGATGGTAGCCCAGGTTCGGCGAGAATCACAGCAGCGGGTACTGTCGCCGATTCGCACAGCGTTCCCTTTTAATCGCACTCCATGGAGCGCAAACCGATTTCATAACCACAAAGTTACAACAATATTTTGATTCACAAAGTATTTTTTCTATAATTCCTCCGCCACCGCCTGAGCGAGGGGCTGCCGGAGAGTGCCAGCGGCGACGCTCCGCGGCGCATCTGCGTCGGCTGATGTCCCCCGACGCTGTCGGGGGTTAACTGAAGACGTGACCGCTCGCGCGGTCAGGCTCTGCCTCTGGAGTAGTAGCGCATCTCCGAAGCGCCGAGAGAGTGTGTGGCGACAGTAGCCCCATGCGTCCTCCGCTGCGCTCCGTACGGATGGGGTTTCTAAAGAATAGCGCATCTCCGATGCGCCGTGGGCTGGGGTGGCGATGTGAGGGAGTGAGTGGCGGCGCGCGTCGGAGGCGCGTTGGAAACGCGCTATTTTCAGTAACCCCACTCACGCGGAGCGTCAGCGGAGAGTGCGTGGGGGTATGGCGGATGTCCATGCCTATGCGCTTCGGAGATGCGCTACTACGGGAGAGAGGGGCGGTGGTCCGCAGGGCGGACCCGTTTTCAGTTAACCCCGGACAGCGCGTCCGGGGATAGAGTGGAGAGGGAGATATGCACCGCAAGGCGGTGCCGCTGAAGATGTAGGGCAGGAGTGCGTCCGCGGCGGCGCTCTGCGGCGCATCAGCGTCGGCTGATGTCCCCCGACGCTGTCGGGGGTTAACTGAAGACGTGACCGCTCACGCGGTCATACTTTGCTACTGCTGCGAGAGGCGGTGACGAGCCTACTGCCGGACTCTATTCGGAAACTGTGTGACAAATGCACGCTATTTTCGAATAGGACTTTGATTTGTGAAAGGAAAAGGTTATTTTTGTATTCGGAAACTATGTGACAAATGCACACTAATTTAGAATAGGATGATAAGTCGTGACAAATATTTGGCAGAACTTGTGTCGCTTCAAGGAAACGGCATGATAAAGGTTATAACGGGAATGCGCAGATGCGGCAAGTCGTATCTGCTGTTCGAGATTTTTGCGTCACATCTTGAACAACAAGGAGTCGCTCCCGACCATATTGTGAAAGTCGACCTTGAGGACTATAAAAACAAGTCATTGCGCAATCCGGACAATTTGTATGAGTATGTTGAAAGCAGGATAGTTGACAATGGCCGATACTATGTGATGCTTGATGAAGTGCAGATGCTCGACCATTTTGAGGACGTGCTCAATGGCTTCTTGCGGATGCGTAATGTGGATGTCTACGTGACAGGCAGCAATGCTAAATTTTTGTCGAAGGACATCATTACGGAATTTCGTGGACGTGGATATGAGGTGAAGATGTATCCTCTTTGTTTCAAGGAATTTATGTCGGCATATACGGGGTCGGTTCAAGCCGGGTTCAACGAATATATGCTTTATGGAGGTCTGCCGCAGGTGCTGATGTGTCAGACGGATGACCAGAAAGCAAAATATCTGAAGTCGCTGTTTGAAGAAACTTATTTGCGCGACATAAAAGACCGCTACGGCATCCGCCGTGATGACGATTTGGAGGAACTTATAAATATTATGGCATCTGGAATCGGTGCTTTGACAAATCCCAACAAGTTGGCAAACACGTTTCATAGTGAAAAGAAATCGACCATATCTTACGACACCGTAAAAACTTACATAGACTATCTGTGTGACGCATTTCTTGTGGAAAAGTCGACACGCTATGACCTGAAAGGCAAACGCTACATAAACTCTCCATTCAAATACTATTTTATGGATTTGGGGCTGCGCAATGCGCGCATAAATTTCAGACAGTACGAAAGAAGTCATCTGATGGAGAATGCTGTCTACAACGAGATGCGTGCCAGAGGGTTCAGTGTAGACGTGGGCGCTGTGCCGACTCTTGGCATGATGCCTGACGGCAGTCGGCATCGTGCTGTGCTGGAGGTTGACTTTGTGTGTAATCTGGGCAGTAAAAGGTACTATATACAGTCGGCATACAGGATGGAGTCGGAAGACAAGGTGCGGCAAGAGCGTGCCTCTCTTTTAAAACTCGACGATTCGTTTAAAAAAATTATTGTTATTGGCGAAGAGTGTCCAGTGACGAGGGATGAGATGGGGATAACCACAATGGGAATATATGACTTTCTCTTGAACAAAAATTCATTGGATTTGTGATTCTATTCGGAAACTGTGTGACAAATGCACACTATTTTCGAATAGATGTGCCGGAGAGTGCCAGCGGCGGCGCTCCGCGGCGCATCTGCGGCGGCTGATGTCCCCCGACGCTGTCGGGGGTTAACTGAAGGCGAGACCGCTCGCGCGGTCAGGGCTCCGGCTCTGGAGTAGTGGCGTACCTCCGGCACGCCGACAGCAGGGGCGTGTCAAGTCCCGGCACGCTGCGCTGCGCTGCGCGTACCGGGTTACGGCAGAGTGCCGTCGCTCCGCGACGATGAGTGCGGATGTTGGCGGCGAGTGTCGAGGATGAGGTCCGCAGAGCGCGGTCAGGCTCCGCCACTACTGCGATAGGCGATGAGGTCCGCAGAGCGCGGTCAGACTCCGCCTTTGGAGGAGTAGCGCATCTCTGATGCGCCGTAGGCTGAGGGCAGAGGTGGCTGGGGGCAGCGACGTGGATTGGAGGGATGTTACAAACTTGTGATGAAAAAAATGTAGAAAAATTTGCAAAGTCATTACGCAAGTCGTACCTTTGTAACGAATTGAAAGATAGAACGCTTAATTGATTTTAAGACTTATAAGGAACATACGGTAAAATGCAATGCAAAAACTATAATAATCGGAAATTTAACTAACAAACTAAAATAAAATCTTATGAAAAAATTTTACTTTTTATTTCTGTTCGCGCTGATTGCTTCCATCAGCAATCTGTATGCTGCGGAAAAAACGGTGACGTTTGATTTTTCTACAAACCCAGGAGCGGTTAGTGGAATAAAAAATGGGGAAATCACGGTTTCTTTTAAAACCCCAGGGGTGACTCCTGTGTGGAAAGGAGGTGAAATACGTGCATATGCAAAAAACACTATAACAGTGTCTTCTGCAAAAAAAATCAAAGCAATTAAATTTACGTTTAATAAAGACGATGGTAATAAAATAACATCAACTCCCACTGGCTTTACTGACCCAACATGGACTGGCGAATCAGAGTCAGTTGTATTTAAAATAGGGGGGACAAAAGGTCATCGAAAAGTAAAAACAATCGAAGTCACTTATGAAGAGGGCGCTGAAACCCAATGTGCCACTCCGACATTCACACCTGCTGCAGGATATTTGAAATTGGGCAATGCTATCACTTTCACGTCTGCGACAGCCGATGCTGAGATATCTTATCAATATTCTTACAATGGAGGTGAATATACTTCTTTTGTAAAAGGAACATCATTTACTCCTGACAGAGAAGGAACATACAAAATCATAGCAAAAGCTACAAAAACAGGACTTGAAGATGGCGTTTCGGGAGAGCAGATCTATGAAGTAGAAAATTTGGTGTTCTATGAGTCGTTTGACAAAAATGACGGAACGGGCGGAAATGATGGCAAATGGAGCGGCTCTATCGCTTCAAACGATATTCAATATGATGTTGCTGGATGGACGTGCGAAAACGCAAAAGGCGCAAAAATGTGCGCTAAATTTGGTACAAGCGGTAAAAAAGGAACAGCAACGACTCCTGCTTTGACAGACTTGGAAGGAGACGCTATTCTTACGTTCAAGGCAGCACCTTGGAATACAGAAGGCGGAAAAATGAGTGTGACAATTTCAGATGGTACTATTGAAACGTCTGAGTTTGAATTGATTAATAATACGTTTACTGAATATTCTGTCAAGATTAGTGGAGGTGCGACTTCAAAAATAACATTTACGTCGTCTGAGGATCGTTTCTTCCTTGATGAAGTAAAGGTTAAACAAGTGGCAGTAGCCACTCCGACAATCACCCCTAACGGAGGTGATGTGAACGTAGGCGACAAGATTACGTTTGCAACTAAAACAAACGGGGCTACGCTTTCTTATTCTACCGATGGGGGACAGACTTGGACACCGGGCAGCGAATACACCGCAACAACAGTCGGCGCACTCAACCTTTGGGTGAAGGCTACAAAGGGCAGCGACGAATCAGCTGTGGCAAAGGCTACATTCAATGTTGTTGACCCAAATGCAATCGGCTCTGTAAATATTAATATCACTGCCGATAAGACTGCAAAGACAGGTGAATTATTCGGCACGATGACAGTTGCCGTTCCTATGCCAATCAACGCAACTGTAATGGATGTTGTGATTAAAAAAGATGGAAAAGAGTTCAGCAGCGATAAAAATTTGACGGCAGAGTTCTCAAAAGAAATAACTGAAACTGGAACATACGAGATCGATGTCACGGCAAATAATGATAAAGAGATTAAAGGAGACAAAAAAACTGCAGAATTCTATTCCAACAAACTTACTGACATTGCAGACTTCTTGCTTTATGGCCCAGAGTGCAACAACCTTTTTGGCAGCGATGTAGTGTATGAGTTTACATGTCCGCTGAGTGTGACATACGCCAACGGCTCGAATCTATGGGTGACCGACGGCACAGACGGTATGCTTATCTTCCAAAGAGGAGGTTTCTCTACAGCATACACTAATGGAACTGTTTTTGCGAAAGGCATAAAAGGGCAATATACTGTCTACAACAATACAATCGAATTGACTGAGCCAGTGTTGACGGAGACTACAGAAGGGGCGACCGTAGATCCTAAACAAATTGAGATTGCGGCAATCAAGGCTGACAATCAGAACCAATTCGTAATCATCAAGGATGCCGTGCTGAATGTTAAAAATAAAACATTTGCCGATGCAGCAGGGAATACGGTGGACATGTATGACAAGAAGTTCTGCACAGTTCCTGCGAATGGAACATATGACGTTGTCGGCATCGTTTCTTATTTTGGCTATTCTGGAGCCGTGCCAGCGACTCAAGTCTACCCATTGGCATTTTTGACTGCACCGACTGCAACATTGGGCTTTACTGCTGCAGAAATTAATGAAATGCCTTGGCTTGCAGCAAATGATATAGTCTTGACAGAAGATGGATCGTTTGGAGATATGAATGCAAGTTGTGTGAAATTGACTTGTGAAGAAGGTGCGCAGATTGAATACACTTTGGATTCTGGAGAACCCAGTCCTTCGACAGCAACAGTTGAGTCGGGTACGGAAATTGGCTTTACAGATGGTGAATCCTATATGTTAACTGTTTGCGCAGTTAAAGGTGGCTACAAAAGTGCTTCAAGAGAATATCTGTTTAGCATAGGCAAGACCTCTTCCGTATCGTCGATGTCGTCAGAAGGCGTAAAGGTATTTGCAGCTGAAGGCGGCGTAGAGGTTGTGGCAGAAGAGGCAACGGATGTGGCAGTCTACACTGCAGCCGGTCAGTTGGTTCGCCAAGCACGCGTGGCAGAGGGCAGCACACTCGTAAACGTTGCTCCAGGCTTCTACGTGGTTCGCGCCAACGGCACAGCCACTAAGGTGATTGTGAGATAATCCAAACCACACTTATACTTTTGAATCCTCCAGCCTCGGCTGGGGGATTTTTTTGTACGCTCGGCTGCCCTTGGCGCGTCAGCGGCGCATGTGCGTCGGTGCATGTACCCCCAACGTTGTCGGGGGTTAACTGAAGGCGTGACCGCTCGCGCGGTCTGACTCCGGCTCTGGAGTAGTGGCGTACCTCCGGCACGCCGACAGCAGGGGCGTGTCGAGTCCCGGCACGCTGCGCGTACCGGGTTATGGCAGAGTGCCGTCGCTCCGCGACGATGAGTGCGGATGTCGGCGGTGATGCGCTACTACTGGAGCGAGGCGGTGATGAGTGTCGAAGATGAGGTCCGCAGGGCGGTCGGGATGACAGATGCGCTACAACGGGAGAGACGGGGTGGTCCGCAGGGCGGACCCGCTTTCAGTTAACCCCGGACAGCGCGTCCGGGGATAGAGTGGAGATGGAGAGATGCACCGCAGGGCGGTGCCGCTGTAGATGCATTGCCGGAGTGTGCTAGCGGCGGCGCGTCCGCGGCGCATGTGCGTCGGTGCGTGTACCCCCGACGCTGTCGGGGGTTAACTGAAGGCGTGACCGCTTGCGCGGTCAGGGTGCGGCGGCTCTACTCTGGCATCGTGGGGTGGTTATGTTGGCGCGTCGCGGAGCGACGCCACTTTTCGGTAACCCCGTACGCATAGCGCAGCGGAGCGTGCGGGGGCATCGTGTGCGCCCTCATCATCAGCGTGCCGGAGGTACGCCACTATGCGCGAGGCGATGATGCCCTATCGGGTGGCGCGGTGGAAAGCCAGCCGCTCGTCGCCGTTGGCGAGATAGATGATGCCGCAGTAGGCGAAGCCCGCTTTCTGCAGACAGTGGCGCATGATGGAGTTGTCGCGGTGGGTGTCGATGCGGATGTTGTCGCAGTGGCGGTAGCAGAAGTTGAGCACGGCATCCATCACCCCGTGGCATTCCGGCAGGCTCGCTATGCGGTGTACCACCAGATATGGCTCCTCGTTGAGCCACGCTCCTCCATAGATGTCAGCGTATGTGGGGTCGGGGCCGGGAATCATCGAGAATACGGCAGACAGCTTGCCATCGTCCTCGCATCCGTAGCACACGCCGCGGCGGATGTCGGCAGTCATCACCGTCTTGTCGGGATAGCCGCCGGTCCACTGCCGCATGTTTCCGCTGGCGCGCATTATGCCCCGCGCCGCATCGACGATTTCCATCACCGCGTCCAGGTCGGACGCCAAAACCTTGCGTATCTTCATAAAATATCTGCTCTTTAAAATAAAAACGGCTGACAATCGAGCGATTATCAGCCGTTTTGAGTACCCGGAGCGGATATTTTATGGGTGAAAAAGGAAAAACAAGGATAGGCTAAAGAAGTGAAAATCAGAGGAATTACAAAAAGTTGTTTTCCTTTAAATTCTTAAAATAACCCTTGTTTTGCTCGTTTTTGCTCGTTTTTTGCTCGGCAAATGGAAATAACTAACTATCTTTGCTACAAAGAGAAACCAAGAACAAAAAACAATGACTTCAAAGAAAAATTACCGATTGGATAACACATATCCGCTCAGTACGGATAAAACGGAGAATCCCAAACTATATGCAAGGGTTTTGGCTGATGGGCGGGAAAGCCTGTATCTGGAGTATTATTTTGGCTACACCAAATCAGTAAGCGAGAGGACAGGCAAAGAGGTATTGAGGGTTGACAGACGGAAAGAGGTTCTGAACGGGCTTTACCTTTGGCAAGCACCGAGGACACCGCTGGAGCGTCAACAGAACAAAGATACAATTGAACTTGCAAAGAAGTTGAGGTTTGAGCGTGGGCAACAAATGTTGGAAAGCGTAGAGGGCTACAGGCTGAAGAAAGACCGAGATATTAACTTTCTTGACTACTTTCAGAGCTATATAGACAAGTACACCAAGAAAGATGTGAAAATGGTTAGGCTGGCTTTAAACCGCTTCAAAGACTTTCTACACGATACACCAGAGTACAACAAGTTTGAAAAGCGGATAAAGCCAGAGCAGATAACAAGAGATATGGTTGAGGACTTCTCCGACTACCTACAAGGCAGAAGCGTGGGCGAGGGTGCAAAGAGTATTTATGCACGATTCAAGAAAGTTGTGAGGTATGCCGTAGACCACGATGTTATTTTGAAGAATCCTTGCAACGGAATCACAATCAAGGTGGACGACCAGCAGTTGAAAAAGGAAGTGCTTTCAATGGATGAGGTTCAGCGGCTGGCGGCAACACATTACGACAACGAGAACCCCAATATACGGAGGGCGTTCCTGTTTTGCCTCTATACGGGGTTGCGGTTCTGTGATGTGAAAGACTTGACATTTGCCAACGTGGATTATGCAAACCGCCTGTTGAGGTTTGAGCAGAACAAGACAAAAGGGCATTCCTCCAGCAGTGGTGTTGTGATACCGCTTAACGATGGGCATTTGAGGCTGATAGGAGAGCCAAAGGGCAAAGATGATGTTATTTTCCCTTTGCCGAGTTACACAATGTGCGTCAAGGCGGTTGGTCATTGGGTGAAGCGTGCTGGCATAGACAAGCATATAACGTGGCATTGTGCACGGCATAGTTTTGCCGTGAATATCCTCAACAACGGGGCTAACATAAAGACCGTTGCAAGCCTTTTGGGGCACTCTGGGTTGAAGCATACCGAGAAGTACACCAGGGCGGTTGACAGCCTAAAGGAGGCGGCAATAAATAGCCTGTCAGAGATAGAATATAACGCTATATAATATAAACCTTTTTAACTCTTATGGATACGACAATTGAACGTGAATTTTTCAAGGCTTATGATTATGGGGGAGTTGTCAGCACCCTAATTAAAGAAATAAGGGATATTTACAATATTCCTAAAAAATTTGGCGACAAGAACACACGACCTTTAATGCCGTGGGAAATAGAAGCCGTTGACAGGGAAGCCACAACGGAAATGATAGAGGAAACAGAAGTTTTTGAGAATGTAGCCAACGTTTATTTGCAGAATGGGGAATTAATGGAAGAAATAGAGGCTAATTTAAGAGAAGTTAAACACGATGAGGCGGAAAGAAACCGCTATTTATTCTCTGTGATGAAGCCTTTTGGATGGACTTGTTTTTGTGGTGAGTCCATAGGGGGATTAACCATACCTATAGCGGAAATAGACAATCTGGGGCAAGAAACGGAACGCATAAGTCGGGAAATGGAGCGACTTGAAAATTTGCCGCCAGATGCCGAGTTTTATTCAGAGGGACACGAGGAGTGGGTTGGCTTAGTAGACATTCTGGAAGTTTATTTGGACGATTATAAAACAAAGGTGAAACAATTAGAATGGTTGCAACGGACAATAAAAGAAATTGATATGATAACTTCACAACAGAACCCATATACCCTACTCAACGGCACAATAGACCATTGCCTTTATGTGTTTTATCGGGCGTTTTGTTCCTTTGCCAACAAATTAAATGCCCTATTGCTAACGTATGGCATAGACCTAATGGAATTGCAAAAGACAAGCGGATATTATCTTTTAGCAGGATGCAACACAATTGCTTTAACTGACATTTTGGGTAGCCTAAAACTTGTTGAATACTACCTCAACCGCCTCCACAAACCTCAACAGAAAGTGGAGGGATTTAGTTTGCCAAAGCCGTTGGATGTTGGGAATGCAAGGAAATACATTGAGAGGGCTATTGAAAAGGGGTATATGGAGCAAAACGGCAATGGCTGTAGATGGTTGAGGACTAAAGCACAATTGGGATATTTTTGCAGTAGGGTGTATGCTCAACCGAGACCGCTTAACGCTATAGAGGATTTTTTTGGAGTGAAAAAGATTTCATCCAGCATTACACAAGCCGACTATGCTGCAACGAGGGTTGATGTTAAAACGTGGAGAAAGGAAATTGACGATGCGTTGTTTTATGATTGACATAACTTTGCTACCTTTGTCCTGTATCATTTATAAAATTGTTTGATGGTTTCTTTGCTGAGGGTTCAAAATTCAGCGTTCACTTTAAGCACTCCTATTTTGGGGTGCTTATTTTTTTTTTGAGTGGATTTATAGGGGCTTCAAAAAGGCTTTTTGAAGCCTCTTGTTTTGCCGTCCTTTGCCTTATACCTTTGCCCTTGTTGTCGGACGGATGGAGAGTGCAAGCCCATTCAGACGACAGCACAGGGCAAATAGGGGTCAGCCTTGCACCTCAACCCCAACAGCCCAAACAACAAAAAAAAGAACAAAAATGACAACAGCAGAGGTTAAAGCTTTTGCAGACAAGGTGGCGGAGGAAGCCACCTATACAGGCAAAGAGGTATTGACAAGTGAAGAGGTAGCACGCTATATGGGCATATCGTTGAGTTACCTGTATAAGTTGACGATGAGGCGGCAGATACCCCATTACAAGCCGTTGGGCAAGATGTGTTATTTCAATCGTGTTGAGGTGGAACAATGGTTGCAGAGCAACCGAGTGGCGACAGAGGAGGAATTGAATGAGCGTGCAACCGCCTATTGTGAGAAAGGAGGTGTAAGATGAACCGCCCAGATATTCTGTATTATGCAAGGATGGTAAACACCACCACGCCAGAAATGAAGTCAACCAAATACACCATTACCGAGCAAACGGGGTTTTATCCGCCAATAGAGGAACTTAGAGGCAAGGACGGAAAAATATCTATGTATCTGATGGAGAAACTAAAGGAGGGGTTTCACGTTCCATCTGTGAGGTTACAGGCTAAAAACAGCCTCAACCTTACAGGCTTGAAAGACTACTACGACAACGGCAAATTGAGCGGTTTTGCCTATGGCTACCCTTTTGCAGAGGAGACCTACAGCAAGAAGAAACGCCCCAATCCATTCTACAAGTATAGTCAAGACGGCTTTTTGTTCATCATACACCAAGACACCGACAAGCCAGACAGCGTAACACCGACCTGTATAGAGTTGCTTGTTTTGAAAGGAGCAAAGGTTGTAATTGGCGGCTATTGCAAGCAGCTTGCTTTGGGCGGTTTTGATGACGAGTTGAGGCGGTTGAGGGAGCAAGCCGCCAAAAGTGAAAACTATATATAGTAAGGGTCACGGAGGGGACAAATTTTGGTAACAATCTACTTTAGAACTTAAACAGAATGGCGAGGACAAAAGGAACACCCAAGACAGGGGGACGGCAGAAAGGGACGCCCAACAAAGCGACCACAGATTTAAAGAAATGGGTAAGGCTGATATTGGAGGGCGGCAAGGACGAGTTTGTAAGACGGCTGAGCAATCTTGATGATATTGGCTACATAAGAACCTATACGGGATTGTTGGGCTATGTTCTTCCCAAGATGGCGGCAACGACACCAGAAGATATGTTGAGGAAAGAAAAAGAGATGTTTGAGGAGCTGTTGTTGTCAATGCCTGACGAGATAGTGAACCGAGTGGCGGAAAGAGTAACGGAACTAAACGAGAAAGACAATGAAGATAAAGTTAAGCAGTGTTGACACACTACAGATGGCAAAAGCCATAAAGAGTGGCTGGCTTGACACCGACAAGGTAGAGGCGTTGAGGCAGTTGGTAGAGGGCTACAACCCACCGAGGGCTATAGGCAGTGCCGAGTTTCATTACTACCTTGATTGCCTTTTAGACGGCTGGGGCTATGAGCCGACCGACATAGAGGCGGCAAGGGAGGCGATGTTGAGCACGTTGGAGGCTGATATGCTGGAGAAGTGGCAACAGAGGATAGACGACTACAGCGTTTACAAACGGCTGGTAAAGGAGGCGTTTGTCGGTTTGGTAGCGATAAGGGCATTGGGCGGCACGTTCACAGACAAGGAAGCCGATTTCAGTTTCCTCAACAAGAAGCCACCACGATTTTAGCCGTTGATGTAAAGTTTATTTTTTGCAGTCTAATGAAAATATAGGCTGGGGCGGCAAAAAAGTGAAGCCAAAAGGCGGAAGTCTGACAAAAAGGGATTATATTTGCAGTCCCTAAATGTATAAGCGACCGCCAACAGCGGTTGACATAAACGATATTTACCCTTTGCAAGGTGGTGGAAGCGGAAACGCCCACACGGCTACTTATACAGCCGAGGACACCTAAACGGAGGGTTTTTTTATTCCTAAAAGTATAAGAGTTATGGCATTTAACAAAGAAACAAAGAGAACATTCCTTGAAATCACAAAAGAGGGCATTGTTGAAGAAGCGTGTACTTTGAACCGCTTAACGACCGCTGACAGCCTCATAAGGGCGGCAAATTTGGCGATTCAGCATTTGGTTGGTACAATTTTCAAGAGGAGCAAGAAAACCCGTCAGAACGTCTTAAAATGGCTCAATCGGAAATCTGGGAGATTTTAGAAAACACAAAGACGGCTGTTGTTATCTGCAATTTGGCGGAGCAGTACAACAACCTCAAAGAAGAACTGGAGGAGGAATGACAAACAGACCTCACCGACAATCACGGGAAAGGGGCGGCAATATGCTTGCTCCTTTTCTTGCTTGTGGGCAAACCTCAACGGCACAGAAAAACCGCCAAAAAGTGGGGGTGTTGTTGTTTTTTGCTCGTTTTTTGCTCGGTGGCAAAACAAAAACGCTTGACAATCAGAGATTTATCAAGCGTTTTGAGTACCCGGAGCGGGACTTGAACCCGCACAGCCGCAATGGCCAAAGGATTTTAAGTCCTTCGTGTCTACCATTCCACCATCCGGGCAGCCTGCCTTGCGCCGAGGGCGCTGGCGGAAAAGCGCAGCAAAGTTACGCCAACTTTTAAAATTGTGCAAATTTCACGCGCAAAAACTTACTTCAATCTAGCGCTGTGGGTGTAGTCAGAGGCGGTGGGGAAGTGAGTGGCAGGGCGGTGCCGCTGTAGATGCAGTGCCGGAGTGTTTCAGCGGCGGCGCGTCCGCGGCGCATCAGCGTTGGCTGCTGTGCCCCCGACGCGGTCGGGGGTTAACTGAAAGCGAGACCGCTCGCGCGGTCGGACTCCGGCTCTGGAGTAGTGGCGTACCTCCGGCACGCCGTTAGCAGGGGCGTGTCAAGTCCCGGCACGCTGCGCTGCGCTCCGCGTACCGGGTTATGGCAGAGTGCCGTCGCTCCGCGACGATGAGTGCGGATGTCGGCGGTGATGGGGGGGGGTGGCGAGACCGCTCCGCTACGATGCGTGCTTATCTGGTGGCGAGAGGCGGGTTGATCAGGAAAATGTGGTCGGTGGCACGTGTGAACGACGTGTATAGCCATCGGTAGAAGTCGACGTTTGAGAATGCCTCCTCGGGGATGTATCCCATGTCGACAAACACGTTGCGCCACTGTCCGCCCTGCGCCTTGTGGCACGTCACGGAGTAGGCGAATTTCACTTGCAGCGCGTTGAAGAACGGGTCTTGTTTCAGACGTTTGTATTTCTCGCTTTTGCGCGTGATGTGGGCATAGTCGTCCATCACACGCAGGTACAGATTGTTGTTTTGCTCGCGCGACAGCGCCGGCGACTCCGCATAGAGCGCGTCGAGGATTATTTTCGCATCGATTTCCGCATTGTTGTAGTCAGGGAACTCGAGCGTCACGTCGGCAAAGCGGAAGCCGTATTCCTCCGTCACCTCAGAGATGCGTTTCACCACCGCCACATCACCGTTTGCGATGAAGTCGATGCCGTCGTAGTCGGCAGCCCAGAAATAGTTGTTTTTCGCCACGAGCAGCATGTCGCCGGTGGTTATTTCCGCGTCCATATACAGCACCCGTGCGCGTATTCCCTGGTTGAACATCACCGCCCTCTTGTTGCTCCTCGTGATGATTATTGTCTCAGCCGCGCCTTCCTCCTGTGCGTAGCATTCCTCGACCTTTTCCGACAGAAACTCACCGCTCACCACCTCCACGTCGTCGAAGCCGGAGATTTCGAGCGTCGGCGCCTCCAGCTTTCCCGAAGCGATAATCTGCCGTATCATCGTGGCGTTGTGCAGTATGCCCGACGAGCTGCGCTGTCGCGCCACCTCGGTCAGCGAGAAGCTGTAGACCGTAAGCCCGAAGCCCTGCAGCGTGGCAGGCGCGAGAGCCGGGCTGTCGGTGTAGCCCACCGGCGGCAGCTGAGCCACGTCGCCGAGCAGAATCAGGCGGCATCCCTCGCCGCTGTAAACGTAGGTGATAAGGTCGTCGAGCAGGCATCCAGTGCCAAACACCGCCCCTTCCGACGCGTTGTTGGCAATCATCGACGCTTCGTCGACAATAAACAGCGTGTTCTTGTGGTTGTTGCGAGCAAGGCAGAAATGCGAGTCCTCGGGGTTGTAGCGCCGGCTTTGGTAGATTTTGCGGTGTATGGTGAACGCACTGTGGCGCGAGTATGCCGCAAACACCTTCGCCGCCCGCCCCGTAGGCGCCAGCAGCACAGCCTGTCGGCGCAGTGCCGGCAAAGCTGCGACAAGCGCTCCTGCGAGCGATGTTTTGCCCGTTCCGGCATATCCGTTGAGCAGAAAGACCGAGCGGTCGTCGGTGTCGGCGACAAACTTGCTCAGCGCGGCAATGATTTCCATCTGCTGGCTGTTGGGCTCGTAGGGAAGTTTGCGGAGTATCTCCGATCCGATTATGCGCTCTATTTGGTTCATGTGTGCAAAGCTACAGAAAAGAATTTGATTTTAAAAAAAATAGTTTGAGGGGCTCTAGGGACTCTAAAGACTTTAAGGACTCTAAGTGAAGAGCAAAATCAAATAAATTTGTTTTGCTCTTCACTCATCTTGCACTATCTTTAAATAAGATAGGCTGCGGCTCGGAAAATCAAAAATTTCAAGCTTGCTTGATTTTGATTTTCTCTCGCCTTGCACTATCTTTGCAGTCTGAAATTAAGATAATTAGAAAATAATCATATAAATGTCGATAGATAACATCATTTCTGCGGCTACAGCCGAGGCGCTGAAGTCGCTCTATGGTTTGGAGGTAGAGGCTTCAACCATCGTGCCGCAAACAACGAAAAAAGAGTTTGAAGGCAACCTTACAATAGTAGTATTCCCGTTCTTGAAAGCGTCGCACAAAGCGCCCGACGCAACAGCCAAGGAGATAGGCGATTATCTCGTTGCCAACTGCGAGGCGGTGAAGGAGTATAACGTGATAAAGGGCTTCCTTAACATCACTATAGAGCCGAAATTCTGGCTCGGAGTGCTCGACCATATCCACGCAACAAAAGATTATGGCTTCAAGACCGCCGACGACAACAGCGAGCTGGTGATGATTGAATATTCGTCGCCAAACACCAACAAGCCGCTTCATCTCGGCCACGTGCGCAACAACCTGCTTGGCTACAGCCTGTCGCGCATCATGCAGGCCAATGGCTACAAGGTGGTGAAAACCAATATCGTGAACGACCGCGGCATCCATATCTGCAAATCGATGCTCGCATGGCAGAAGTGGGGCAACGGCGCTACTCCGGAATCGACCGGCAAGAAGGGCGACCACCTTATCGGTGATTTCTATGTGGCTTTCGACAAGCACTATAAAGCCGAAGTGAAGGAACTCGAGGAGAAAGGCATGACCAAGGAAGAGGCAGAGGCAGCGTCGCCATTGATGCAGGAGGCACGCGAGATGCTCCGCCGCTGGGAAGCCGGCGACGAGGAGGTGCGTTCGCTGTGGCGCACGATGAACTCGTGGGTGTATGCCGGATTTGACGAGACCTACAAGCGTCTGGGCGTAGACTTCGACAAAATCTACTATGAAAGCCAGACATATCTCGAGGGTAAGGAGAAGGTGCTTGAAGGCTTGGAGAAAGGCATCATGTACCGCAAGGAAGACAACTCCGTGTGGGCAGACCTTACCGCCGACGGACTCGACCACAAACTGCTGCTCCGCAGCGACGGCACATCAGTGTATATGACCCAGGACATCGGTACCGCCAAGCTGCGCTACCAGGACTATCCTATAGACAAGATGATCTACGTGGTGGGCAACGAGCAGAACTACCACTTCCAGGTGCTCTCACTGCTGCTTGACAAGCTCGGCTTCAAATGGGGCAAGGACCTTGTGCACTTCTCATACGGAATGGTAGAGCTGCCAGAAGGCAAGATGAAGTCGCGCGAAGGCACCGTAGTCGACGCCGACGACCTGATGGACGCTATGGTGCAGAACGCCAAAGAGATGTCGGCAGAGATGGGCAAACTGCAGGACCTTCCACAGGAAGAGGCCGACAAGATTTCGGCAATCATCGGACTCGGCGCGTTGAAATATTTCATTCTTAAAGTCGACCCTCGCAAGAACATGACGTTCAACCCGAAAGAATCAATCGACTTCAACGGCAACACCGGACCGTTTGTGCAGTACACCTACGCCCGCATCCAGTCGGTGCTCCGCAAGGCAGCCGACAAGCAGGTCAGCGAAGCGTTTGACGCATCGGCAGTTGCTCTCAACGACAAAGAAATATCGCTCATCCAGCGTCTCGCCGACTTCCCGGCAATCGTAGCCGAGGCAGGGCGCACCTACAGCCCGGCGTTGGTTGCCAACTACGTCTACGAACTTGTGAAAGAATACAACCAGTTCTACCACGACTATAAAATCCTCGGCGAGGAAAACACCGACCTGCGCGGCTTCCGCCTGACATTGTCGCGCACCGTAGGCGACATCATCCGCCAAGGCTTCTGGATGCTCGGCATCGAAGTGCCGGAACGCATGTAAAAGAGGTTGATTATGGATAATTAACAATGTCGGTGAACCTAATGCTGAAAAATAGCGTTATCTTCACCGACAACTTTTTAAAAAACAGAAAATATGGAAAATTACAATCAGCAATACGGTTATGGGGCACAGCCAACCATAACGTTGACCCACAGCGTGTCGAAAGTGATGCGCAGCGTCTATATGCGAATGTTTCTCGGTCTGCTCGTCACCGCCGGCGTGGCAATCTATGTGGCGGCAAGTCCGGCAATAATGAGCGCCATCTTCTCAAGCCGTCTTACATTCTGGGGCTTGATCATCGCCGAGTTTGCCTGCGTGATAGCAATCACGGGAGCCATCAACAAGCTCAGCACGTTTGCCGCAACCTCGTTGTTCTTCCTTTACGCCGTGCTCAACGGCGTGGTGTTCTCGTCGATATTCTGGGCTTTTGAACTCGGGTCGATAGCCTACACCTTTGCCATAACGGCAGGCGTGTTTGGCGCGATGAGCATCTACGGCTATCTGACCAGCAACGACCTTACAAAAATGGGCTCGTTCCTGTTTATGGCGCTTATCGGCTTGATTATAACGACGATTGTCAACATCTTCGTGGGTAGCAGCACCCTTGAATGGCTGATTTCGTTTGCCGGCGTGGCAATCTTCATCGGCCTCACCGCATGGGACACCCAGAAAATCAAACAAATGGTGCAGTACAGCGACTCGTCGCAAGTGGGCAAAATCGCCACAATCGGCGCGTTGACGCTCTATCTTGACTTCATCAACCTGTTCCTCTACATGCTCCGTTTCTTCGGCAACAGCAGAAACTAAGCCACAGGCATACAAAAACACAAACGCCCTCCGCAGGAATTGTCCCGCCGGAGGGCGTTTGCTTATTTTTTAAGTGAATGCAATTATAGGAATAAAGATTGGTGGTTTTGGCAGAAAATTGGCTAACTTTGAGAACTGAAAAAAGAAAATAGACCTAACACGTTACGACAATGAATAAGATTATAGAGAAAAAGCATTTCTCGGAAAAGGTGGTGCAGCTTGTGGTAGAGGCGCCGCTGATAGCACGCTCGCGCCGTGCCGGGCATTTCGTTATTGTCCGTGCCGACGAGCATTGCGAGCGCATCCCGTTGACCATCGCCGACTCCGACACCACTGCAGGGACAATAACCCTTGTGGTGCAGGCAGTAGGCAAGTCGACAAAAAAAATCTGCGACAAGGCAGTAGGCGACAGTCTCCACGATGTGGTAGGCCCGTTGGGACAAGCCACCAAGATAGAAAAGGTGGGCACCGTGGTGTGTTGCGGCGGCGGAGTAGGCGTAGCGCCGTTGTTGCCCATCATCCGCGCCATGAAGCAAGCCGGCAACCGTGTGGTCAGCGTGCTCGCCGGACGCACCAAGGATTTGATTATACTTGAGGACGAGGTGCGCCGCTCAAGCGACGAAGTGGTGATAATGACCGACGACGGCTCCTACGGGCAGAAAGGACTGGTGACAGAAGGCGTGGAGCAAGTGATCAACCGCGAGAAGGTGGACCAGGTAGTGACCATCGGTCCGGCAGTGATGATGAAGTTTGTCGCACTGCTTACAAAAAAATACGACATCCCTACCGTCTGCTCGCTCAACACCATCATGGTCGACGGCACAGGCATGTGTGGTGCCTGTCGGGTTACCGTAGGCGGCCGTACGCGCTTCGTCTGCATCGACGGGCCGGAATTTGACGCGCATCAGGTGGATTTCGACCAGATGATGATGCGCCTTCATGCTTACGACAACGAAAACAAGAACTGACATGGAAGAGACAAAAGATATGCGCATGGCAGAATGGCGCGAGGCACTGCGCAAGGCAAAGACAGCTAAGGAACGCACCTCGACACCGCGTGTGAAGATGCCCGAGCTTGCGGCAGACTACCGCGTGACGTGCAATGAGGAAGTGAATCAAGGGTTGACGATTGAGATGGCTATGGCAGAAGCCTCGCGGTGTCTTGACTGCGCCAGCCCGCAATGCGTCACAGGCTGCCCTGTGGGCATCGACATTCCCGGATTTATCAAAAACGTGGAGCGCGGCGAGTTTGCCGAGGCAGCCCGTGTGATAAAAAAGACCAGCGCGCTTCCGGCAGTTTGCGGACGCGTCTGCCCCCAGGAAAAGCAGTGTGAGAGCCGTTGCATACACACCAAGATGAAACACGAAGCCGTGGCGATAGGCTATCTGGAACGCTTCGTAGCCGACTGGGCGCGCAGCCACGGTTCGGCCGACGAGGAAAAACCCGCCGCAAATGGCATCAAGGTGGCAGTTGTGGGCAGCGGACCCGCCGGACTCGCCTTTGCCGGCGACATGGCGAAGCGCGGCTACAGCGTCACGGTCTACGAGGCGCTGCATGAGATTGGCGGAGTGCTGAAATACGGCATCCCCGAGTTCCGCCTGCCGAATGCCATCGTCGACACCGAAATCGACGGTCTGCGCCGTCTGGGTGTGGAGCTCGAGTCCAACTGCCTTGTCGGCAAGACATTAAGCTACGACGACCTCCACGCCATGGGCTTCAAAGGCATCTTCGTGGCGTCGGGAGCCGGACTGCCAAGGTTTATGAACATTCCCGGCGAGAATCTCAACGGAGTGATGTCGAGCAATGAATTCCTGACGCGGGTCAATCTGATGGGAGCCGCCCGTCAGGATGAAGACACCCCCGTGCTTCACGGTCACAATGTGGCAGTGATTGGCGGCGGCAATACGGCGATGGACTCCGTGCGCACAGCGCGTCGCATGGGCGCAGAAAACGTGATGCTCGTCTACCGCCGTTCGGAAGACGAGATGCCGGCGCGCCGCGAGGAAGTGAAACACGCCAAGGAAGAAGGCGTGCGTTTCCTCACGCTCCACAACCCATTGGAATATGAGGGCGACGAGAAAGGCAATGTGCGCCTGATGCGCCTGCAGCGGATGGAACTCGGCGAACCCGACGAGTCGGGACGCCGCTCTCCGGTGGCTGTTGATGGCGCAGTGGAGGATGTGCCCGTCGATTTGGTGATTGTCAGCGTAGGCGTGTCGCCAAACCCGTTGATTCCGAATGCGATTCCAGAACTTGAGGTGAGCCGCAGAGGCACCATCGTGGTCGACGAGTCGACAATGCGCTCATCGCTGCCCGACATCTATGCCGGAGGCGACATTGTGCGTGGCGGAGCGACCGTGATTCTCGCGATGGGCGACGGACGCCGCGCCGCGGCAGAGATGGACAAAAGCTTGCAGAACCAATAATACCAAAAAAATATGGACAACTTCAAGATTACG
>ULXD01011260.1_pt1 | contig 48685 bp, 40 predicted proteins | sample 1960961 | NCBI WGS metagenome assembly ULXD01 (sample SAMEA4835829, study PRJEB28245) | human gut metagenome | biome: gut microbiome; material: fecal sample | place: Denmark | collected 2008 | reverse complement strand
GAAGGCGTCGGCGAGCCGTGGTTCGACAGCGTTGAAAGCATACTCTCGCACGCGCTGTTTTCAATCGGCGGGATTAAGGGTGTGGAATTCGGCAACGGCTTTGAAATGACAAAAATGAGAGGAAGCGCCGCAAACGACGCGTTCGCTTTGGAAAACGGAAAAGTCATAACAATCACGAATAACAACGGTGGCGTAAACGGCGGCATCACCAACGGTATGCCCGTGATTTTCAAGTGCGCCGTAAAGCCCACGCCGTCCATTTACAAAACGCAGAAAACGGTCAATTTTTTGAAAAACGAAGAAACCGAAATCAATATTCGCGGCAGACACGATCCCGCGATAATAAGAAGGATTTGTCCCGTTATCGACGCGGTCGCAGCGCTTGCCGTCGCCGATCTTCTGCAACAAAAATACGGCGCGGACGTCATGACAAAAGGTATCGGAAAATGAAATACGGGCTCATCGGAAAACCGCTCGGGCACAGTTTCTCGCGCGAAATACACGCACTCATTGCGGACTACGATTATCGTCTTTTTGAAATCGACGAGGATGAGTTGCCGCGCTTTTTTCAAGAACGCGATTTTTCGGGCATAAACGTTACGATTCCTTACAAGCAGGCGGTGATTCCGTTTCTGGACGAAATATCCGACGAGGCGAAAAAAATCGGCGCGGTGAACACGATTGTCAAAAAGGATGGGAAACTTTTCGGATTCAACACCGACTTTTTCGGCATGCGCGCGCTCATCAAAAGCACGGGGCTTGACCTTGAAAACAAAACCGTTCTGATACTCGGCACGGGCGGCACGTCGAAAACCGCCGTTGAGGTTTCAAAAAGCCTTGGCGCGACGGAAATCGTGAAAGTGTCAAGAACGAAGTCTTCGGACACGGTGACATACGACGAAGCGTACGAAAAGTTTTCGGGCGCGGACGTTATCATAAATACGACGCCTGTCGGAATGTTTCCAAATGCCGACAAAACGCCCGTCGACGTTAAAAAATTCAAAAATTTGCAGGGCGTTATCGACGCGGTTTACAACCCCCTTCGCACAAATTTCGTGCTTGACGCCGAAAGTATCGGCGCGAAAGGGCGAGGCGGATTGTATATGCTTGTGGCGCAGGCTGTTTATGCGTCGGCGTTGTTTCTGGATAAAACCGCAGACGAGAGCGTCATCGACAAAACGTACGCCCGCATACTGAAAGAAAAGCGCAATATCGTGCTTTGCGGTATGCCGTCTTCCGGGAAAACGACCGTCGGGAAAGAAATTGCAAAAGTTTTTGGCAAAAAATTTATCGACACCGACGACGTCGTGGTTGAAAAACGGAAGGAATCCATAAGCGATATTTTTGAAAAGTACGGCGAAGGAGAATTTCGGAAGGAAGAACGGCTTGCAATCGAGGAATTGTCAAAAGAGAACGGACTTGTCATCGCAACGGGCGGCGGCGCGGTGCTGGACGAAAACAACGTCCGCGCGCTCAGACGAAACGGCGTAATTCTGTTTCTGGACAGAAGCCTTGAAAACCTTGTCGCAACTGCCGACAGACCATTGTCCAAGGACAAGGAAAAACTCAAAAATCTTTTTGAAAAAAGATACGACGTTTATAAGTCGTGCGCGGACGCGGTAATCCCCGCAGACGGCGAAATCGCCGACGTCGTCGAAAAAATAAAAGGAGTTTTATTATGAAATTTCTTATTCTGAATGGACCGAATATCAATATGCTGGGCATAAGAGAGCCCGAAATTTACGGAGAAGAAACTTACGATGCCCTTGTCGAAAAGGTCAAAGAGCACGCGGAAGAAATCGGCGTGGAGGCCGAGTTTTTCCAGTCGAACCACGAAGGCGCGCTCATCGACGAAATCCAGCGCGCGTACTTTTCGCAAGTTGACGGCATTGTGTTCAATCCTGCGGGATATACGCATACGAGCGTTGCGCTTGCCGACGCCGTGAAAGCCGTGTCGATACCCACCGTCGAGGTGCATATTTCGTACGTCAGCGAAAGGGAAACGTACAGACAGATAAGTTTCGTCCGCGCGGTCGCAATCGACACCGTCGAAGGGCAAGGGCTTAACGGTTACCTTATCGCGATGGACGCGCTCAAAAATCATCTTATAAATAATGAAGGTTAAAATTCTGCCGTCAAAAACGTCGGGCGAAGTTTCGGCGCCGCCGTCAAAAAGTTTTGCTCACCGATATCTTATCGGCAGCGTTTTGTCGCGCGGAAAGTGCGTGATAAAAAATATTGCGGACAGCGACGATATTTCGGCAACGCTTTCGTGCATCGAACAACTTGGCGGAAGCGTAACGAAAGACGGAAATATCGTGACCGTTGTTCCGACAAACGAAAAGCAAATCGAAAATGCGGTTTTCGACTGCAAAGAAAGCGGCAGTACGCTGAGGTTTTTTATCCCCGTAGTGCTTGCGACAGGCGCGAAAAACTGCACGTTTTCAGGGAGCGAAAGACTGCTTGCGCGCGGGATAAAAGAATACGAAAAACTTTTTGAAAACAGCGACGTAATAATAAAATCCGCCGAAAAATCAATCGAAATAAACGGAAAACTAACGGCGGGGAATTACGAGATAAGCGGCGAGATCAGCAGTCAATATACAACCGGAATGTTGTTTGCATTGTCGGTACTCTCAGGCAAAAGCACGCTTAAAATCACGGGGAAAGCCGAAAGCCGCGCTTACGTCGATATGACGATAAAAGTTCTGAAAGACTTCGGCGCGGATATTAAGGAAACCGAAAAAAACTTTTTTGAAATAAACGGAACAGGACGGCTTTCGCCCGGCGAATTTACCGTCGAGGGCGACTGGTCGAACGCCGCGTTTTTAATTGCGTTTTCCCGCCTTTTGGGGACAATAAGCGTTTCGGGGCTCAACGAAAACAGTGTGCAGGGCGACAAATTTTCAAGCGCCGCATTTGACGCGCTGGACGACGAAAACGCCGAAATCGACCTTAAAGATTGTCCCGACCTTGCGCCGATACTTTTTGTGTACGCCGCATATAAAAACGGCGGAAGGTTCACAAACACAAGGCGGTTAAGGGTGAAAGAAAGCGACCGCGCAAACGTTATGGCGGAGGAACTGAAAAAATTCGGCGCAAATGTTAAAGTGTACGAAAACAGCGTTGAAATTGAAAAAACGCAACTTAAACCGCCGATTGTGCCACTTTGCGGACACAACGACCACCGCATCGTAATGGCGCTTTCGGTGCTTGCGGCAGTGTTTGGCGCGGAAATCGACGGGACAGAGGCAGTAAACAAAAGTTATCCCGATTTCTTCCGCGTCATAAAAAAAGCAGGAGTAAACGTATATGAAATTCGATAAAAACACAAAAATCCTGATCGTAGGGCTTGGACTTATCGGCGGCAGTTACGCAAAGGCGTTGTCGGACGAAGGATACTTTGTCGGCGCAATCGACAAAAAGAAAAGTTCGGTCGAGTACGCGTTAAAAAACGGGCTTATACAAGTTGGCGAGACAAGCGTGAAAAAAGATTTCGTAAAAGACTTTGACCTTATCGTTTTTGCGCTGTATCCGCACGATTTCATAAACTGGATCAAGGAATATCAATCATCAATAAAGCCCGGCGCGCTTATCACCGACGTTACCGGTGTGAAGTCGTTCGTCGTCGAAAACGTGCAGAAAATTCTTCGTGGCGACTTGGAATTCGTCGGGGCGCATCCGATGGCAGGCAAAGAAGTCAGCGGCGTCGAAAACGCCGATCCGAAAATCTTCGTCGGCGCAAATTACATCGTGACGCCCACGAAAAGGAATACCGACGAAAACGTGCAGGCGGTGAAAGACCTCGGCCGCGCGCTCGGTTTTGAAAGGATATCGTCGCTTTCGCCCGAAGAGCACGACGAAACGGTTGGATTTTTGTCGCACCTGACGCATTGCATCGCCGTATCGCTGATGGTATCCAAAAAGTCGCACCATCTTGCCGAATACACGGGCGATTCCTTCCGCGACCTTACCCGCATCGCAAAAATCAACGACGAAATGTGGAGCGAACTTTTCCTTGCAAACAAGGACGAACTCTTAAAACAAATGGACCTGTTTGAAGAAAAATTCAACCAACTGAAAGAAGATATTAAAAACGATAATCGTGAAAAAATAAGAGAAACGCTGCGCGAATCCACGGCGCGCCGCAAAGTGTTTGACAAAGACGCAAAGGAGACAAAATAAATGAATCTCGAATTCAAAAGAAAACTGCCGACGTTGCAGGAAATCAAGGCGATGTATCCGCTTGACGACGCGCTTGCGGCGCACAAAAAAGATACCGACGCCACGCTCAAAAACATTTTTTCGGGGAAGGATAACCGCCTGCTTCTGGTAATCGGGCCGTGTTCCGCCGACAGAGAGGACGCCGTTCTCGACTATATTTCAAGGCTCAGGCGCGTGCAGGAAAAGGTCGCCGACAAAATCGTCATCGTGCCGCGCATTTATACCAACAAACCGCGCACGACCGGCGACGGCTACAAGGGAATGCTGCACCAGCCCGATCCCAACGCCGACGAAAATATGCTGAAAGGGCTGATCGCCATAAGGAAATTGCACATAAAGGCACTTAACGAAACGGGATTTTCCTGCGCGGACGAAATGCTTTATCCCGAAAACCATCTGTATCTGTCCGACGTGTTGTCGTACGTTGCGGTCGGCGCAAGGTCGGTTGAAAACCAATTCCACAGGCTCACGGCAAGCGGGCTCGATATTCCCGTCGGCATGAAAAACCCGACAAGCGGCGATTTGTCCGTTATGATGAATTCGATACGCGCGGCGCAGCATCCGCATACATTCGTGTATTCGGGGTGGGAAGTGAACAGCGCGGGAAATACGCTCGCGCACGCGATTCTGCGCGGTTCGGTGGATAAAAACGGACAGGCAATCCCGAATTACCATTACGAAGACCTTATCAAACTTTGCGATCTGTACGCGAAAAGCGGGCTTGAAAACCCCGCCGTTATCGTCGATACCAACCACTCGAATTCGGCAAAAAAATTCGACGAGCAACCGCGCATCGCAAAAGAAGTGTTGCACAGCACGCGTTATTCCAAAGGTGTCGGAAAAATGGTGAAAGGGCTGATGATCGAATCGTATATCGAAGACGGCTCGCAACCGTCGGACGGCAAAATTTACGGAAAATCCATCACCGACGCATGCCTCGGGTGGGATAAAACCGAAAGGCTTATTTACGATATTGCGGATTTAAGATAAAATAATTAACGATAAAGTCATTCTTCTTCAAAAAAAACGAAAAATAAAAGCGCGGACAAAACGTCCGCGCTTTGTATTATACAACCGTATTAAAAGAATCTTGCGACAAGGTCTTTGGAGTATTGCACCGTTTCTTCCATATCGCCGAAGCTCATGATTTCGCCGGCATAATATGTATTGAGCTGACCTTGCATACTTTCGACTTTTTCATACCAGCCGTCGGCGTAGTCTTTCTCAAACACGTGGGGGAAGTAATACCACTTTCTCTCATAGACGCATTTGTCGATGTCGATGCCGCAAAGTTTCATATCGTCCCAAGCCATCTTTTTCGCTTCTTCATAGGTTTTGAGTTCCTTACCCTTGTAGTTGCGAAGGACGTAAGTTGTAAGAACCTGATTGGGTTCGTTCTTCCATCTGTGATAGAACACCATAAGGTGGCCGAGTCTTTCGGGAACCATGTTGTCGAAGAGATAGCCCGACATATCGGGATAATAAGTGCCTTTCTTGCAGGTGATTGCGGTGACGTCGTAGCGTTCGTAATCGATTTTCGAGAAGAGCGCTTTTTCCTGTTCGGTCGCATCGAAGTAGGAAGGCAGATATTGCAGGGGAGCGGTGACGATGATTTTGTCGTATTCTTCCATTTCGTCGCCGATATAAACCTGAACTTTGCCGTTTTCACGCGTAACTTTCGTGATGTTGACGTTGAGGCGGGCGGGGTGTTGAAGTTTCTCGTTGACGGCTTCGTAAATGCTTTGCGTGCCGTCTTTCCACGTCCACAAATCCTTGTTTACGAAAAACATTGCGGTTGCGAAGTCAAGGTATTTCATGACGTATGCCGCGGGGATTTCGTCAAAGAAGCCGTATCCGAACGCGGTGTAAGGCCCGATCCAGATTTCCTGTGCAAGTTCAACCTTGTTGAGTTTGCAGAAATCCGTGAAATTCATGCACAAATCTTTGAGGTTGGGGTTTTCGCCGACAACGTGTTCGCCCGTGACCGGATCGTACCCGTCGTATTTACCCTCGGAAATTCCCTTGTGACCGGTGTATTGATATCCCTTGTACTTGGTCGCAAGAAGCGTGCCGAGTTTTTTGACCTGTGATTTCATCTTCAAAAGATGCGGGATAAGCAGGGGGTTTTTCTTCGGATTGAACGGATCGTACGGTTTGCCGTTCATTTTGCGATACGCACGTTCGAGTTTCGGTCCGTTGTGATCGACGCCGCCGAATAATTCAAGCTCATGCACGGCGTAATACGTCGGGCAACCCATAATCGCACCCATTTCAAATCGCTTTCCGTCATGATACGGAGAGTGGCATTTTCCGCCGACGTGGTCTTCTTTTTCAAGAATCGAATAATCGGTATAACCGTTCTTTTCAAGATGGACTGCCGCGCTTAATCCCGCGGGACCGGCGCCGATGATACAAATCTTTTCATTCTTTGCCATAATAATCTCCTTGAACTGAGTAGGTCTTGCGACCTACAAATTATTTTTTATTACAAAATAATTATATCATCTATTTTTTCATTGTAAATACTTTTGTGAAATTTTTGACGAAAAAAATCAAAAAGTTGCGTTTAAGTATTCACAACGTAATTTCGGCGTGGTATAATGAGATTGATTTAAGAGGTGAAAAAATGAAATATACGTCTTTTGTTCAACTTTTGCACAGCGGCGCGACGAACTATCCCGACAACGTTGCGCTCTTGTACGACGAGGGCGGAACGACGGTCAAAAAAACGTACGCGCAGTTATACGCCGACGTCAAAGATCGCGTCCGCGCGCTTGAAAGTATGAAAGAAACCTGTGTGGGTATTCTCGAAGCGCCGTCGAAAAAATGGATTGTCGATATGTTCGCGTGCGTGATTGCCGGAAAGCAAACGGTGCTACTCGACGCGATGTCGGACGCCGCAACGCTCCAAAAATGCGTTCTTGCAACCGACGTCGAAACTATTCTCACCGACAACCTGACCGCGCCGTATGCGACCGCTTTGAAATTTTGCCCGCATACACTGACCAGGACGGACGGAGAAGGCGATATATTGTTTTTCACGTCGGGCACGACCGAGTCTTCAAAAGCGGTGGTGCTGACCTCGAAATCCCTTTGCGCCAGCGCCTGGAACGGACAGGAAAGATGCCCGTGCAACGAAAACGACAATTTGCTTTGCGTGCTTCCGCTCACTCACGTTTTCGGGTTCGTATGTTCGATGCTGTGGCCGTTGTCGCAGGGCGCGTGCGTGTCGTTGACAAGGGGGCTTCGTTATCTCCCGTTCGACGCGAAATATTTCAACCCGACGATTATATCCGTCGTGCCGTCCGTGTTGAAATTCCTTTTGAACTTCAACGCGCTTAACGATAATTTGCGTATGGTTCTTGTCGGCGCGGGCCCCGCAAGCGAGCAGGTGCTGGACGCCGTGAAAGCAAAGGGCGTCGAAATCCGCTTTGGCTACGGGCTGACCGAAACGTCAAGCGGCGTTGCCATAAGCACGGGTGAAAATCCGTTTGCGATGACGCCGTGTCCCGACGACGAAATCACGCTTTCGGGCGACGGCGAAATATTGATAAAATGCCCCGAATGTATTATGAAAGGGTATTACAAAAACAAAACCGCAACCGACGAAGTGCTGATAAACGGAGTGTTCCATACGGGCGATCTCGGCAAATTCGACAAAGACGGCAACCTTTATATCACGGGCAGGAAAAAAGATATCCTCGTCCTTGAAAACGGCACGAAAATTTATCTTGCCGAGTGGGAGACGGAACTTCAGAAAGCCTTGAATATCGACGATATCGCGCTCGCGCAAAAAGACGGCGTCGTGACGTTGTTCGTCGGCGACAAGGACGGCAATATCGACAAGGACGACGTGAAAAACAAAGTAAACGAATTCAACAAAACAAAATCTTTCGACCGACAAATCGGGGACGTCCGGATTATGCCGCACGCCCTTGAAAGGACGGCGACGGGCAAAATAAAACGCTGGGCTTTATAACGACGTATTCTGCATAAAGGAGTATAAAAATGCAAGTCACAAAACAAGAAATTCAGGACAACCTTACGAAACTGGTGAAACAATACGTTCCTTCTCTTCAAAACGAAGAAATCACGCGCGAAACCCCCATCAATTCAAAGGGATACGAATCGCTCAATTACATATATATCGTATGCACGCTCGAAAGCGACTACAACGTAAAAATCCCCGATAAGGTGTGGATGAAACTACGCAGCGTCGGCGAAGTCGTGGACGCCGTTTACGATATGGCGACGAAAAAATAATTTTGCGATTTTTCGCAAAACAGCCGCTTAATCATATCAAAAATATGGATAAAGTTAATGATTTAATATATACGGTCCATAAGAAGATGCTTGCCGACGACGTTACGATGTTTCGGAAATTGCGCCCGTCGGTGCTTTTACGGCTCATTCAGGAAATATCCATCGCACACACCGAAGCACTTGGCGCAGGCAGGGCGAAAACGCTAGACAAAGGCGTTTTGTGGGTTGTCGCAAGAATGAAAATCGAAATAAACAGACTACCTTCTTACGATGAAACCGTTACCCTTGAAAGCTTTGCGGGCAAAACCTTGCGCGTGCTTTTCCCGCGGTATTACGAGATGTTGGACGAAAGCGGAAATTCGCTTGTCAAAGCAAGCGCGATATGGATCCTGATGGACGAAAAAACAAGGCATATGGCGTTCCCCGAAGAGTACGGCGTGGAGATCCCGTCCCTTGAAAAAGATATCGGGATTTCTCTTCCGTGCGGCGTTTCGCCGGGCACTCAAAAGAGCAAGAAAAATTTCGTGGCGTCATACAGCAGGGTTGACATCAACGGGCATATGAACAACAGCAAATACGTCGACGAAGCCGAAGACCTGCTTGGCGCGGAATACCTTGAAACTCACGAAATGAAGTCGCTTGAAATCGAGTTCAAGTCCGAGATAAAATACGGCGCGCACGTTCGTTTGGAATACACGATAAACGGGGACGAACTTACCATGGCGGGATACGTGAGAAAACGCCCGTGTTTTGCGCTCACGGCAAAGTTTGCGCGCACGGAAAAGAAGTAAAATATTTTTGTGATTTTCGAGTACGCGATATTAAAAATATTTGACGATACCGCGCGATTATGATAAAATGCAGGCAAATAAGGGAGTAATCGGCACCCTTCACCCGGGGTGTAATAAAACCGCTAACACGAGCGCAAACTCCGGTTTTATTTGAAATGATGAGACTTATCCGTAAGGATAGGTCTTTTTTTATTTTCCGAAAGCCGGAACAAAACGATATCGACCTTACGAACAAAACGTTAAAACAAAATTTTTAACGATAGATACAGGAGTTTTTATGAAACACTATCTTGAAAACATCGATGAAGTTTGTCGGGACGTGAAAACGGGCGTCGACGGCATAACTTCGCAAGAGGCGGAATCTCGTCTTGAATCAAACGGCAAAAACAAACTTGCAGAGGGTAAAAAAGAGCCGATTATTCTGCGTTTGTTGAAGCAGTTTATCGAGCCGATGACGCTGATACTCATCGTCGCCGCGATAATTTCGGGTATTCTGACTGCGGTCAACAATTCTTCCGGCGGCAAAAAAGAGTTTCCGTCCGACGTCATCATAATAATGGCGGTCGTCATCATCAACGCGGTTCTCGGCGTCGTGCAGGAGAGCAAGGCGGAAAAAGCCATCGACGCGTTGCAAAAAATAGCCGCCGCCACGTCAAAGGTCATAAGGGACGGAAAACTCGTCGTCGTAAAAAGCGAAGATCTGGTCGTGGGCGACGTTATCGTCCTTGAAGCGGGCGACGCGGTTCCGGCGGACGCGCGAATTATCGAGTGCGCGAGTATGAAAGCCGAAGAAGCCGCGCTCACCGGCGAGTCCGTTCCCGTGCTTAAAACGTCGGACGCCATAAGCGCACAAAGCGGGGAAGTACCTCTCGGCGACAGAAAAAACATGGTATTTATGGGCAGCACCGTCGTTTACGGCAGAGGCAAGGCGGTTGTCGTCGCAACGGGTATGGACACCGAAATGGGTAAAATCGCGACCGCGCTCACTCAGGCGAAGGAAAGCAAAACGCCCCTTCAACAAAAGCTTTCGCAACTCAGCAAGGTTCTTACGTATCTCGTAATCGGCATTTGCGCGGTGATTTTTGCGGTCAGTATGATTCGCGCCGCCGCCACAGGAACGCTTAAAGCGAACACTGCCGCGACGATACTCGACACGTTTATGGTTGCGGTATCGCTTGCCGTTGCGGCAATTCCGGAAGGTCTTGCGACGGTTGTAACGATTGTGCTTTCAATCGGCGTAACCAACATGTCAAAGCGCAACGCGATAATAAGAAAACTTACCGCCGTCGAAACGCTCGGATGCACGCAAATCATCTGCACGGACAAAACGGGCACGCTTACTCAAAACAAAATGACGGTTGTCGACCATTACGGCAGCGACGAAAATCTGCTTGCAAACGCAATGTCGCTTTGCTCTGACGCCGAGTTCGACAAGGACAAAGGAGAGGCAGTCGGAGAACCTACCGAGTGCGCGCTTGTCAATTACGCGGCGACGCTCGGACTCGATAAAAACAATCAAAAAGAGATTTATCCCCGCATAGGCGAAATACCGTTCGATTCCATGCGTAAGATGATGACCACCGTCCACAAGGACGAAAACGGCGATATTCTGCAATTCACGAAAGGCGCGCCCGACGAAATTGTCAAACGCTGTTCGTTTTATCTCAAAGACGGAAAAGCGGTTGCAATGGACGAAGGGAAACGCAATGAAATTATTGCCGCAAACAAAGAGATGGCGGACAGGGCGCTTCGCGTGCTTGCAGTCGCTCAAAAACGTCTTGATTTTGAAAAAAGCGAATATACCACCGAAAACGACGAAAAAGATATGTGTTTCGTGGGGCTTGTGGGTATGATAGATCCCGTTCGTCCCGAGGTCAAGCCTGCAATCGACGAGTGTAAAAAAGCGGGTATTCGTCCCGTTATGATCACGGGCGACCATAAGGATACCGCGGTTGCCATCGCAATGCAACTTGGGATTATCACCGATCCGTCGCAGGCAATCACGGGCGCGGACCTTGACAAAATCAGCGACGAAGATTTCGCAAACGACGTGGAAAAATATTCGGTTTACGCCCGCGTGCAACCCGAACACAAAACAAGAATCGTCAACGCCTGGCGCGCAAAAGGATACATAACCGCAATGACCGGCGACGGCGTCAACGACGCTCCGTCAATCAAAAACGCCGACATCGGTGTGGGTATGGGCATCACGGGCACCGACGTCACAAAGAACGTCGCGGATATGATACTCACCGACGACAACTTCGCGACAATCGTTTCGGCAGTGGGCGAGGGAAGACGTATTTACGACAATATCCGCAAATCCATTCAGTTCTTGCTGGCGTCCAATCTTTCGGAAGTGCTGTCCATTTTCATCGCAACGCTTGCCGGGTTCACCATATTTAAGCCCGCGCATCTGCTTTGGATAAATCTCATTACGGATTGCTTCCCGGCTCTTTCGCTCGGTATGGAATCCGCAGAAAGCGACGTTATGAGCCGTCCGCCCAGAAACAGCAAAGACGGCGTCTTCGCAAACGGTATGGGCTTTGCAATCGGATATCAGGGCATACTTATCACCCTGATTACAATCGCGTCCTATTTCATCGGCGCGGAGGTCCTTGCGAAAATGCACCACGCGGAAGCAATCGCAAACGGCGCGTACAGCGCGGAAATGCTCGGCTCGTCAATGGCGTTTCTGACGCTTTCGATGGCGGAAATCTTCCATGCGTTTAATATGCGCTCTTTGCACGGCTCGGTTTTCAAAATCAAAAAGCGCAATTGGTGGCTTTGGGGAGCGGGCATACTCTCGTTGCTGCTCACAACCCTCGTCGTTGAGGTCAGACCGCTTGCGGACGCCTTCGACCTTGCAAAACTCGACGGGACGGAATACGCCATTGCCATCGCGCTCGCATTTTCCATTATTCCGATGGTAGAGTTGGTTAAGGCAATCGCACGCGCCGTCCGCAAAAAGAAAGGGATTGTCCTTGCCGCGTAATCGACAGCCAACAACAGAATAATATCCAAAGTCGTTCCGGAACAAATAATATTTGTGTCAAAGGGTGATTTTGGGTGACAAAAATAAAAGTCCGATGAGCCTGTAACCCGGTGTTCATCGGACTTCTACGTTGGTGGAGATGAGGGGGGTCGAACCCCTTACCTCTTGAATGCCATTCAAGCGCTCTACCAGTTGAGCTACACCCCCAAGGCGGATAACAAACGTAAATATACTATTTTTACGTCGTTTTGTCAACTGCATTTGAACAAGTGGGTGAAATGTTTCGGAACAAATTTTTTTGTGTATTTGATACACGCGCCCGTGCACGCGCAACGCGCACTTAATTAAAGATAAGTTTTGTGTAATTTTAGCTATATTAATTAAATACGGACGTTTATTACATCCGTAAAGTTTTTTATGCATAAAAATATGCGATTATACCAAAATCGTGCATAAAATTCAAAAAAATAATCCATATTAGTTTTGATTTCTAAATCGCACGCTAATTAAAAGTAGCGTAATGTATAATTACAATAACTATTTTATCAAAGTAGTGCTTTAATTGACTAAACTTTTTAGGAGGTAACAAAATGAAGCAAAAGAAATTACTTATGCTCATCGCGATGGTACTTGTCGTAGTGCTTTGCGCCTCTGTCCTTACTGCTTGCAAGAAGGATAAGGGTAAAGACAACAAGCCTTATGACATTACGAAGCGTGCCAGCACAGGTTGGGAAGATTCAAGACAATACACGTTGAGAGAGTACACTGCTCAAATGCCCGGACAATGGTGCACAATCATTTCAAATGATACAGTCGACAATGAAATGGAAAGCTATATGACGAGTGCATTCTATGAGTTCAACTACAAATTCGATGCAGACGGCAAGATCGTTCCCGGCGCATACACAGTTGAATATTCTGCGGCAACCAAACTTGAGGACGTAACGAAAAAATATGCAGGTCAATATGGTCTTGCTGCCGACGCGAAAAAAGGTCAGGCTTTTGCAATGACGCTTCGCAACGATCTTAAATGGGATGACGGCACGCCTATCAAAGCTGCTGATTTCGTTTACACGATGACGCAACAACTCTCACCGAAATATCTCTTTAAGACTGCGTCAAACTACTATTCGGGCAACTACGTCATTCATAATGCTGAAAACTACGTTAAGCAAGGACAAAGCGGATGGTTCCCGGCTGCAGACGTTGCCGCATACGGCGCAAGCATTAGTAGCTTCGAAGGTTTGTATTTTGACGCCGAAAACGTTAAAGCATTCGGGGATATATTTGGTACGGTCGATATGACCAAATTGACTGCGGCAAAAGAGCGTTTTGTATCTAACGGGGTAAACGTTTTTGACGAACTTGTCCAATATGCCGGAGATAAGAGAACTCCTTTAACGCAAGAACTGTTTGATAAAATCAAAGGGTTATTTGCAGCTGACGGAGGACTTAAAGAATCTGTTTCAGGTTGGATTTGGGCAGATGAGGAAATCGGCTATTTCACGGTTGTAAACTATACTTATCCCGCAATGGATTTCTCCGAAGTCGGTTATTTCGTTGGCGACAACGAGTATGAACTCGTTATGGTCATTGACGGAACTTTAAGACCTCTTGATGAAGAAGGCAATCTGACTTATGAGGCAGGTTACTATTTCAGCGGTTGGCCCCTTGTCAAGAAAGATTTGTGGGAAAAATGCGAAGACCAAAGCAAAACTCCGTATGCCAACAGCTACTGCACGACCTTGGAAAAGAGTGCAAGTTGGGGCCCCTACAAACTCACGAACTATCAAGACGACAAAACCTACACCGTTTCGCGCAATGACAAATGGTTTGGATATGGTCTTGAACAATATGCAAAACAATATCAAACCGACGCGATAATTACAAACAAGATTCCTGAATGGGATACCGCGTGGTTGTCTTTCCAAAACGGTGATCTTGATAGCATTAGTATGGACGTTAAGATTGCAAGCGATTACAGAACTTCTCGCCAAGCATTCTTCACTCCCGATACCGCAACGGGCTGCTTGAACTTGCAATCCATTGCAAAATCCCGCACGGATAAGAGAAACAACCTGCTTCTTAACTATGCAGATTTCAGAAAAGCAATCTCTCTTGCACTCAATCGTGACGATTATTGCGCAAAGAACAGACCTAGCTCACAAGCTGCACTTGGATTGCTCAACAGCATGTACTACAATGACGTAGAAAACGGCAAAGTTTATCGTGATAGCGTCCAAGCAAAAGAAGCGATTCTCAACGCATACGGCGCAGAAAAAGTCGAAGGCGGATGGAAGGTTGGCACCGTTGTTTACAGCAATATCGACGAAGCAGTCGACGCAACGACCGGTTACAACTTGACTCTCGCTCGTCAACTTATGACCAGCGCATACAATAAAGCAAAAGCCGACGGCAATTACCGTGACGGCGAAAAAATCATCCTGACGTTTGGTATTGCCGAGCGAACTGCAAATACGGACAGGACCAAGAACTGGTTCCAGGCAGCGTTTGACGACGCAACCAAAGGCACTGCGCTTGAAGGCAAAATCAGCATCGAGTACTTCATCTTCTCTGATAAGACATGGTCTGAACAATTTGCAGACGGCGAATACGACCTTTGCTTCGGCGCATGGTCAAACGCTCCGTTCAATCCCTCATACCTTCTTTGCGAAACTCAAATCAACAAAGATGTAAGATGGGCGAAAGGATGGGATCCGACCAAGGTCAATGTGACTGTCAAGGCAACGCCTGATGCTGACCACGAAGACGGCATTTATACCTACAACCTTGAACAATGGAGACTTATTCTTCAAGGTAAAGACAATACTCTGCCCAACTTCAAGAACTTCTCGATTGAAGATCAGCTCACCGCGCTTGGCGCAGTTGAAGCCGCAATCTTGAAAGAATACTACTCTGTTCCTGTTTTCAGCTTGTATTCCGCAAACTTGATGGGTTATAAGACAGACTACGTTACTTATGAATACAACACCTTCATGGGATATGGCGGAATCCGTTATATGTCTTACAACTTCGATGATACGGAATGGGCGGCTTTCGTTGCAGAAAAAGGCGGCAAGTTGAACTATAAGTTCGGCAAATAATCATTTGGCAACAACAGTTGCTGAATAACGATTAAAAACAACTCGGAGTTGGGACAAAATTTTGTCCCAACTTCGTGCTATTGTTAAATAGCAAAAAGGATACAATAACTATGTATATGTTCAAATACATACTCAAACGTCTCGGACTAATGCTGTTCACTTTTTCGGTGATTATGCTTATCTGTTTCGTTTTGATAAAATCCCTTCCTATACCGCTCAATGCCGGCTTAGGACAGGACAAAGAATTGCTTGAAGCAAATTTACGCGCAAGGGGATATTACGACCCGATTATGGTCCAGTTGGGACATTATTTAGAGCGTATTTTTACAAAAGGCGACTTCGGCATTGGTACGACAATGTCCGGGTTTATAAACAAACCGGTGTGGGAATCGTTTGTAAAATGTATGCCCCCCACAATACTTATAAATGTCTATTCGTCTATTATCGGTGTGCCGATCGGTCTGGCTCTTGGAATTTTTGCCGCGCTGAAAAAGAATAAGTGGCAAGATCAGGTTATTTCCACAGGCGTTATGGTGCTTATTTCCGTGCCGTCGATCGTGTATGCGTTTTTGATACAGTATTTTTTGTGTTTCAAATTGAAGCTTTTCCCATTGATAATGGCAAACGGAACTAATTATTTAACATGGGAAATGTTTCACAGTATGATGCCGGCGGTGCTTGCGCTGTGTCTGGGCTCGATTGCGGGGTATGCTCGTTATACTCGCGCAGAACTTACCGAAGTTCTGACAAACGAGTTCATGTTGCTTGCAAGGACAAAAGGTCTTACGAAAGGGCAGGCGATTGTGCGCCATGCGTTAAGAAATGCAATGGTGCCGATTTTCCCGATGATTTTGGGCGAATTTGTTGCCGTTCTCAGCGGTTCGCTTATCATTGAAAAGTTCTTTGCGATACCGGGCGTTGGCGGATTGTATTTGAACTCCATCCAAGCCTTAGACTACGACTTCTTTATGTTGCTTTCGGGCTTTTACACTCTGGTTGGTCTTCTTGCAGGTATCATTGTCGATATCAGCTATGGCTTGATCGATCCGAGAATCAGAATGGGGGCGAAGTAATATGGAAGATATCTATAAAAACATACCCGCAGAAAAATTCCAATTCGTAGAACAGCAGGATTTGGTGCACGAAAAGGTGCTTGAAACAAAACCCCGCAGTTATCTTGCGGACGCGTTTTCGCGGTTTTGCAAAAATAAGGGCTCAATCGTAGGAGCGGTCATTATTTTGATTTTGATTTTGTATGCAATTTTAGGAACGGCGTTTGCGAAATATCCGGTTTCTCACAGAGATACGTATTTACGTTACGCACGTCCGCGTAGCGAACTGTTTGCAAAAACGAATTTCTGGGACGGATGCGAAGAAAAAGAACATGATAAAGTAATTTTCGAGTATTACTACTACATGGGCAAAGAAACCGGTCACTATGCCGTCAAGAACGAAGAATATGAGAAAAAAGACAGTATGTACGTGTATCGTCTTGACTCGTACCATTCGCTCGGTTGCGTATATATGAAGATGTCAGAAGAAGAATATCTTCTGTTGCAACAATATCAGAATGAGACGGGAAAACAAGTCATTTATCCCGCGCTCGCTCTGTCAAAAGACCAAATGCTCAAAAAATATATGGGAGCAAGCGTTACGGGGGACACTGTTGCAAACTACTACTACAAGTTCGATCCGATCACAATGGAAGCAAAACTTGACGCGGCAGGCAACATTATCCCCAATTACAAAACGCACACGGTCGGCGAAACGACTCTTGACAACTACAACTCGTTACGTATTGCCGGCGACGGCGACAACGGCGTGGTGTATGAATATGCCCGTCCGAGAGATGCAGGCTATGAGGTGCGTGTAAATTATTACGAATATTATATTTTCAATCACTCGTACGTGCTTAAAGACGGCATAGAAAAACCGTCGTTCCTGTTTGGCGCAAACGAGGAAGGTCAGGACATTTTCACGTGTCTTGCTGCGGGCGCGTTATTCTCGTTCGGTTTTGCAATTGCCGTTGCGCTTGTCAACCTTATAGTCGGCGCAATCTACGGCGCGATCGAGGGCTATTACGGCGGCAAAGTCGACTTGTTCATGGAACGTTTCTCGGATATTTTGTCCGCAGTGCCGATGATGATTGTCGTTACTTTGCTTAAACTGCATATGGGCACTTCCGGCGCTGTTCTTGTTTTGTTCATTTCCTTCTTCCTGACAGGCTGGATAGGAATGGCTTCTACAACAAGAATGCAGTTTTATCGTTATAAAAATCAGGAATACGTTCTTGCAGCCCGCACGCTCGGCGCAAGCGACGCAAGGATTATAGTGAAACACATCTTCCCGAATGCCGTCGGCACACTCGTTACAAGTTGCGCGTTGGTGATCCCGTCGATGATTTATTCGGAAGTCAATCTGAGCTATCTCGGAATTATCAGCTTAACGTCGGGCAATCTTACAAGCGTCGGCACGCTTCTTTCAAGCGGTCAGAGCGCATTGTTAACCGCGCCGCACGTTGCTCTTATGCCGTCACTGTTCCTTGCATTATTATTGTTGAGTTTCAACTTGTTCGGCAACGGACTTCGCGACGCGTTCAACCCGTCGCTCAGAGGATCGGAGGAATGATATGGAAAAGAAACTTGAAGTTAAAAATCTGAGAATTTCGTTCCGTACCGACGCGGGCAAAGTTCAGGCAGTACGCGGCATCGACTTCGATTTGTACAAGGGAGAAACCTTGGCAATCGTCGGCGAGTCGGGCAGCGGCAAATCCGTCACGAACAAAGCAATAATCGGTATCTCCGCCCCCAACGCCATTGTCGAAAGCGGCGAGATTATCTATGACGGCATGGATCTTTTGCAGATCAACGAGGAAGAGTTCCATAAACTTCGCGGCGACAAAATCGCAATGATTTTCCAAGATCCGCTGTCGGCACTCGACCCCATCAACCGCGTCGGCATGCAGCTTACCGAAGCGATGATTCTGAAAAACCGCGCCAACCGCAGAGAGTCGAGGAAAGCGTTCAACACTCGCATGAAACTGCTGTGCGCCGCCATGAACGACGCAATGGGAGTTGACGAAAAGTCCCCGCGCGGCGTCGAAAACGCAAAACTCTGCAAGGATTTCGATACGTTTGAGTGCTTGCACCTTAAACTCGAAGGCGCATATAACGTCGCATATGAAAACGCCGAAAACGGCTTGGAAAGCGCGGACGACTTGCTTTTCCATATCGAAAAGAACGCCGTGTCCGAATTTGCCCGTTCCGTGCGCGAAATCGTTGCAAACGCCGAAAAATCGGTCAACGAATACGTTTCGGACAGCGACATCGTCGAATTCGCAAAAGCGTTCAGAATCGAGGCGGACAACGTAAGAAAAACAAGGGGCAAAGAAAAAGATTATTCAAAAGTCGTCGCTCCGCTTACCGCGCTTCGCGATAAGTTTAAGGAAGCGGTCGATAAGAAAATGCCCAACTTCTTTGCGTTTGCGTACTATAAAACGTTCGGTCACAACGAGATGCTCCCCGACGGCGATATCGACGAATTGAACGCGTTTTTGAGAAAATACCTTGACGATAACTTTATGCTTTCGTTCATCGAAGACGTCAAGAAAGGCGTCGTTTATTCGTTTGAAAAATCGACCGAAAAGAAAAAGGACGTCATCGAACTTATCAAAGCCAACCGCGCGGCGTACGTCGAGGGCGAACCCGATAAAAAACTTTATAAAGCCACCGCAAAAGTGCTTTCGGAAGCCGTGAAAGACTCAATCGATAAGCTCGCTATCATAAAAGACAGCACCGCTTATACCTTCGAGCCGAGTCTTTACCGCGCAATCGACACATATTTTTCGGCAATCCCCAACAACGTTAAAGAACAAAAACGTTACGATAAGGAGTCGAAAAAGATCGATAAAATCACCGCTCGCGGAAAAACCCCGGATTATAAGGTTGTCCCTGCAAAAATCATCGATCTGGACCTTGCAAGGCAAAATATCGTCGCGATTCTGGACAAGATCGTCGAAAGCTACGAAAAAGCAATCGCAACTGCCGAAAACTTCGACGCCGAAAAGGAAACCATTGCAACCATCGATTTCCTGAAAGAAAAAGCACAAGCTGTCGCGTATCGCGTCACCAGAATGGTTGCGAAAAACAAGGCGTTGAAATTGATGGAAGAAGTCGGCATTCCCGAGCCGAGAAAGAGATATCGTCAATATCCGTTCCAGTTCTCGGGCGGTATGCGTCAGCGTATAGTTATTGCAATCGCTCTCGCGGCAAACCCCGACATCCTTATCTGCGACGAACCTACGACCGCGTTGGACGTTACGATTCAGGCGCAGATACTCGAACTTATCAATAAACTTAAAAAGGAAAGAAACCTTTCCATTATCTTTATTACGCACGATCTCGGCGTCGTTGCGAATATGGCGGACAGAATCGCAGTCATGTATGCCGGCAAAATCGTCGAAACGGGCACTGCGGAAGATATTTTCTATTCGCCGGCGCACCCGTATACCTGGGCGTTGCTGTCTTCGATGCCCGACCTCGATACCGATGAAAAACTTGAAGCGATTCCCGGCACCCCGCCGAATATGATTTATCCGCCGAAGGGCGACGCTTTCGCCGCGCGAAACAAATATGCGATGAAAATCGACTTTGAATTGCAACCGCCTATGTTTGAGATTTCGCCCACGCACAAAGCGGCAACATGGCTGCTGCATCCCGACGCACCGAAAATCGATATGCCGAAGATTGTTGCGGACAGAATTGAAAGAATGAAAAATCTGGCGAAAGAAAAAGCAGAAGAAACCGAAAACGGCAACGAAGGAGGACAAAATGAGCAATAATTTTAACGATAAAGAAGTCCTTCTGAAAGTCGAGCATCTTTCGCAATATTTCAAGCTCGGACAGTCCACGCTGAAAGCCGTCAACGACGTCAGTTTCGACATCAAAAAAGGCGAGGTTTTCGGGCTTGTCGGCGAGTCGGGTTGCGGCAAAACCACGACGGGAAGAAGTATTATCAAACTTTATAACTGCACCGACGGCAACGTTTATTTTGAAGGAAGACGTATCTGCGCGGGCACGTTGACGTACAAAAACGCAATCAAAGACGCGTGGAAAAAGTTTTTCAAAAACTTTTCAAAAAAGAATCCGCCCGAAGATAAAAAGGATTTCAAAGGCGCATTTTCGGAACTTACCGGCGTATTGAAAGTCGAAATCAAAAATATCAGAAGCGCGAAAAGCGACCAGAAACGTTGCGATAAAAAGTACGCAAAGGAAAAGGTCGGGGAAGTCAATGCGGAATATTTGCCGAAGCTTAAAGAGCTTGACAAAAAATCCCCCGAATTCAAGAAGTTGCTTTTTGAATATCTTGGAAAGCGCAGGCTTGCGAGAAAGGAAAGAATCGTCACGAAAATCCAGATGGTTTTCCAGGATCCCATTGCCTCGCTCGATCCCCGTATGACCGTCCGCGAAATCATTGCGGAAGGACTTAAAATCAGGGGTATCAGAAACAAGGAAGAAATCAACGAAAAAGTTTACGAAGTGCTTGAAAAAGTCGGGCTTGTCAAAGAACACGCGGGACGTTATCCGCACGAGTTTTCGGGCGGTCAGCGTCAGCGTATCGGCGTTGCAAGGGCAATCATTATGCGCCCCGAACTTATTATCGCGGACGAACCCATCTCGGCGCTCGACGTGTCCATTCAGGCGCAGGTTATTAACCTTCTCAACGATTTAAGAAAAGAGTTGGGGCTTACGATATTGTTTATCGCGCACGACTTGTCGGTCGTCAAGTATTTCTCGGACAGAATCGCCGTTATGTACTTTGGTAACATGGTCGAACTTGCCGATTCCGACGAACTTTTCAAGCATCCTTTACATCCTTACACCCGTTCGCTTTTGTCGGCAATTCCTTTGCCCGATCCCGTGTATGAGAAACAAAGAGTGCGTATCGTGTATAATCCGCTTGCCGATCACGATTATTCGGTGGACAAACCTACTCTTCGCGAAGTTTCAAAAGGGCATTTTGTGTCCTGCAACGACCAAGAAGAGGCGGAATACAAAAAACAACTCGGTCTGGACGTAGAAAACGCCGCGCAAGAGGGAAAGACGGTTGACTAAAAGGCACGTAACAGAAACGATTGTATCCCTGATAATAGGGTTGACGCTGTTTTTTGTCATAACGGGAGTGAACGGGGTTTATGGCGGAAAGCTTTCTGGCGTCGAAGTCGCAAGGTTTTTGTGCGACGGGTTTTTCGTTGCCGGCGTAGTATTGCTTGGTTTCGCCGCGCTTTACTGGGCGTCCGATAAAGGCGCGTTCGACGGCTTGAAATACTCGTTCACGTCGTTTTTCAGGCTGCACTTTTCGACGCACCGCTATGACTGGAAAGAAAAGGAAAGTTTTCAGGAATATAAAGAAAGGATACATTCCGACGAGAAGAAAAAGAAAAACGTATCGATAACGGCGATTATCGGCGGCGTGTTTATGATCGGCGCGATAATATGCCTGATAATTTATGAGACGATTTAATTTATCATTCGATATAAGAAAAAGCCCGACAATCGTCGGGCTTTTTTGATGCAAAAATCTTAAATATTCGTTACGTCCATTTCGCAGACAGACAACTGACCGCGCCTGTTGAGAAAACCTTTTTCTGCCGTTCCGACGTACCCGCCGTTCAGGTAATCCTTGATATTGCCAGTCACGCTGAGCGGGGGAAGTTTGCCGACGATTTCGCCATTTTTTACAAGGAAAGCGAGATGCACGGGGCAGGCGTAATCGCCGCTTGACGTCGTGTCGCCGCCGCCGACCATCATGACGAACACCGCCGCGTCGTCCCCGATAAGTTCTTTTACGTCGGTTGCTGTTTCTTCAAACCTGAGACTGCCGAAACCCGTGGAAGGCACTCCGTCGTATGAAGCGGACGATGAAACGACGCGCGGTACGTTGTAAAGCGCAGCCGCGTTTTTGTTTGCGAAAAGTGCTTTCAGCACCCCGTTCTCGATGAGATAAGATTTGCCGTTTTCGGCAACGTCGCCTTCGTCGTCAAAGAAAGGAACGTTTATTGCGTCGTTGGTGTAATCGGCATAAATCGAAAGTTTATCGTTCAAAATCTTTTTATTAAGTCCGTCTTTGAACACTGTTGCGCCCGATGCGTACATATGCGCCATGAAGTTTCCGAGCGCGGTTTCTACAAATACCGCGGGCGACGCGATGACTTTATATTTGCCGTTTTCGATTGACGCGGGCGTGTTGAATGCGTCGTAAAGTTTTTTTACGTCCTGCACCGCTTTGTCTTCGTCGTAGGCGTTCGTTTCGCTGACGTAGGTCAGATCCATAAGGTTTGCCGTGGACTTATGCTTTATCGACAGGGCGATTACAAACTCGTTGCCTTTGTACGAAAGATTGCTGCCGCTGTCGTTGATATAATTTACTTCGTCCTCGTAATACTGAATTTTGTTGTTGAACAAAAAGTCGGGCGTTTCTTTTTCAAGCCTTGCAAGAAGGCTTTTTGAAACCTCGATGAAATTATCGGTGTCGACTATATTTTTTATCGTGTTTTCGCTCCTTACTATAACGGGCGAGGGGACGCAGGGATAAGGAATCTTGTTTTCAAGATTTTTTATTGCTTCCGCTTCGAGTTTTTTCATGTCGCAGTCGCCGATTTGTCCGGCAACGCCGATAAGCCCGTTGTCGTAAACACGGACGGTCGAGGTTGTTTCGACGACCTTTCTTAACGATTCGACTTTGCTTGCGGCAACGTTGACCGAAAGCGAGGAAGATTTTTTATAAATATATTCTTTATTCATATAGTTCTCCTTATTGTACGTTCATTTCTTTGACTCTGACGTACGGGCCGCCGTGTGCGACGTGCAGGGGGAATTGTTCCATTTTCCCGCAACCGCCGGTAACGCTGTTGTTGATTTCAACGTCTTTCGTCACACCGTCGATGAGTCCGAGTGTTTCAAAAACGTTGCCCGTGATGACGGAAATTTTAACGGGCGCGCCGATTTTGCCGTCGACGATTTCATAAGCGATCGACGGGGCGATTGTAAACGTGCTCATGCCCGAGCCGTGGTTTACGCCTTTGATGTAATAACCTTTTTTAATGCCGGCGACAAGTTCTTCAAAGGTGTCGTTGCCGCCTTCGATATAGGTATTCGTCATTCTTACGATAGGCTCGAACTTGCAATCCATTGCGCGAGCGTTGCCCGTAAGTTCTTCGTTAAGCGTGGCGGCAGTCGTTGCGGAATGAAGCCTTCCCGTAAGGATACCGTTTTTAATGAGATAAGTCTTTTCACATTTTGTGCCTTCGTCGTCGAAAGGGACGTATCCGCTGCCGAAATCCGCGCCGCAGTCGACAATCGACAGCAAATCGGAGCCGACTTTTTTGCCGAGTTTCCATTCCTTTGCCATGGTTTCGTCGCCAAGCATGAAGTCGGATTCCGACTTATGGCCGAAGGATTCATGTGCGAAAATGCCTGCCGCAAGGGGGGATAATACGACGGGGAATTTGCCTTTTTCGCAAGGTTTTGCGTTTTTGACGAACTCCTGCGACTCCTTGATTACGTCTTTTAATCCGTCTTCCACGTCGTTGATTTCGTTGAAAAACGGACTTGTGTTGTAAAACATATTTTGCACGAAATCGTTTTCGGTTGCAAACGCGACAACCGCAACGACGCCGGCAAGCTGATAATCGTATTTAATATCCGCGCCTTTTGACGAATAAAACTCGTAAACGCTGTTGCTGTCGCTGTAAAGCGCAACCGACATCGCCGCGCCCGAGTCGTGAAGGAGAGGGAGCATACGATTTACCAAAGCCTGTTTTTCGTTAAGAGAAACGTTTCGGACAGAGTTATTTTCAAACTTCATTAAAACGTCTTTGTTCACCTGAAATTTCTTTACTATCGGGTTGTCGAGAATGTTTTTTGAAGGGGTTGCCTGTTTGTAAAGGTTGTTGAGTTCCGTCTGGATGTTTTTAACCTCGCTTGTCGAAGCGTAGTACCAGATATTGCCGTCGAAAACTCTGATAAACGCGCGTTTTTCGTTGCGTGTTTTCGATGATTCGAGTATTCCGTTTCGATACATAATGCCGGTTGAAAACCTGTCCTCGATGCGGACGTCGGCATAAAAACGATTGTCGAATTTATACATATTTGCTCCTTAATATTTTTATCAAAAATATTATATCACTTATAAACGGTATCTTCAATAATATATAGTTTTCTTTTCTGCAAATTCACTGTAAACCGCGAATAAAAATTTACATTTGGAAGATAATTTGGTAAAATTACATACAAAGAAACAGCTGAGGTGATTTATGAAAAAAAGTCAACTGCAAAAATATGCGAAACTTATCGCAAGAAAGGGCGTCAACGTGCAAAAAGGACAAGACGTCCGCGTGAGAGCGTGTCCCGACCAACTCGACTTTGTGAGAATGGTCGTGGAAGAATGTTATAAGGCGGGCGCGGGCAAGGTCACCGTCGAATGGGAATACAATCCCGTGACGAAAGCGACCTATAAATACTGCAAACTCGACGTGTTGTCCCGCACCGAAAAATGGGAAGAAGAAAAGTATAAACACTTTGTCGAAACCCGTCCCGCACGGATATTTATAGAGTCCGACGATCCCGACGCGTTGAAAGGCGTAAATCAGGAAAGAGTCGCGAAAGCGCAGCAGGCAAGGGCAATGGCGTTCAAGCCGTACCGCGACCAACTTGACAACCATTATCAGTGGTGCATAGCGGCGGTGCCGGGCGTCGAATGGGCAAAAAAGGTGTTCCCCGGTGACACGAAAAACAAGGCTGTCGAAAAGCTGTGGCAGGCGATTTTGTTCACGTCCCGCGCCGACGGCGAAAACCCCGTGGAAGCGTGGAACGAGCACAACAAGGACATTAAGGAACGCTGCGACTACTTAAACTCCCTGAAAATAAAAGAACTGAAATATAAATCGTCAAACGGCACCGATTTCAGAGTGGGGCTTATCGACGGCTGTAACTTCCTTGGCGGCAAAGAAGACACGCTTGAAGGAATCGAATACAACCCGAATATTCCAAGCGAGGAAGTGTTCACGTCGCCCATGCGCGGCAACGCCGACGGAACAGTCGTCGCAACAAGACCGCTGTCTTATCGCGGAGAACTTATCGAGAATTTCAGCGTGACTTTCAAGGACGGAAAAGTCGTTGACGTCAGTGCGGAAAAGAACGAAGATTTGTTGCGCTCCATGATTTCGATGGACGAAGGCGCGGCATATCTCGGCGAATGCGCGCTCGTGCCTTACGACTCTCCCATCAGAAACTCGGGCATCACTTTTTACAACACGCTGTTCGACGAAAACGCATGCTGCCATCTCGCGCTCGGCAGAGGCTTTAACGAATGTCTGGAAGGATACGCAAATCTTTCGTTTGACGAATGCAAGGAAAAGGGCATAAACGACTCGCTCATTCACGTCGACTTTATGATTGGCAGCGAAGATCTGGAAATCGAGGCGGTCACCCGCGACGGAAAAACCGTAAAAATCTTTGAAAAAGGGAACTGGGCGTTTTAGGAGTTATATTTGCTTCGCAAGTTTAATTTGCTTTGCAAGTTATATTTTGACTTTGTCAAAGTGATATTTCGGCTTGCGCCGAAGTTAAGGTGTTTTTTGTTATATAATACACGAAGTAAAATTAATAAAATTGACACGAAAAGACGAAAGTGATATTATTTTCATATTCTGGGGAGATATTTGTACAATGACGCTTGACGAAGTACACGTTAATCAAAGCGCGGTAATAACGAAAGTCGGGGGCGAAGGCGTTTTGCGCGGTCGTCTTCTTGACATGGGGCTTATCCCGAAAACCGCCGTTACGGTGATTAAATATGCGCCGATGGGCGATCCTATCGAGATTCGCCTGCGCGGATACGAACTGACAATCCGCAAAGACGACGCGAAAATGATCGAGGTAAACGCCTTATGAAATTCGCGCTTGTCGGCAATCAGAATTGCGGAAAAACCACGTTGTTCAATCAACTGACGGGGTCGAATCAGCACGTCGGCAATTTCCCGGGGGTTACGGTCGATTCAAAGTCGGGCGTTGTGAAAAAGCACGACGACTGTGTTATCGTCGATCTTCCGGGCATTTATTCGTTGCGCCCGTACACGACGGAAGAAATCGTCACGCGCGACTTTATTCTGAACGAAAAACCCGACGGCATAATAAACATTGTCGACGCCACCACGATCGAACGGAATCTTTATCTCACGACGCAACTTATGACAATGGATATTCCTATGGTCATTGCGTTGAATATGATGGACGAAGTGCGCGGAAACGGCGGCACCGTCGATATTCAGAAAATGTCGGATATGATGGGCTGTCCCGTCGTGCCGATATCCGCCGCGAAAAACGAGGGCGTTGACGAACTTATCGACGTCGTTATCAAAACCGCCAAAGAACAGATCAAACCCAAAGTAAAAGATATTTGCGAAAGCGACAGTCCCGTGCACAGATGCCTGCACTCCGCAATCCACCTTATCGAAGACCACGCGAAAAGCGCGGGCATTTCGGGAAGATTTGCCGCGATGAACCTTATCACGACGGGCGGCGACTTCGACAAACGTCTGAACCTTGACGAAAACGAAAAGGAACTTCTGGAACACAGCGTCGTCGAGATGGAAAACGACACCGGGCTTGACCGCGACGCGGCGATGGCGTCGATGACGTACGACTTTATCGAAAAGGTCTCGCGTGAATGCGTCGTGAAACCGCACGAGTCGAAAGAACGCCTGAAAAGCGAAAAAATCGACAAAGTACTGACGAATAAATACGGCGCGATACCGCTGTTTATCCTTATTATGGCGGCGATTTACCTGCTCACGTTTCAGGTTATCGGCAAATATATCGGGCTCGGCATCGAGATGGGCATCGACGCGCTGGACAAAGTGGTCGTAAAAGGACTCACGAAATTCGGCACGAATCCCGCGATTATCGACTTTTTGGACAAAGGTTTGTTCGGCGGGCTTGGCGCGGTAGTGTCGCTTTTGCCGTACATAGTCGTTATGTTTATGTTCCTGTCGCTCCTTGAAGACAGCGGATATATGGCGCGCGTTGCGTTTATTATGGATAAACCGCTCAGAAAACTGGGCTTATCGGGGCGCAGTTTCGTGCCTATCATCGTCGGATTCGGCTGTTCCGTCCCCGCGATTATGAGCACCCGTACCCTTGCGTCCGAGCGCGACAGAAAAATGACGATCGGACTTATTCCGTTCATCAGCTGTTCGGCAAAGGCGGTCGTGTATTACGCGGTCGTAAATTGCGGCGTGTTCAAGTGGTGGCAGCAGTCGCTGATTATCGTCGGGCTGTACGTTCTCGGCATCGTTTTGGGAATTCTGACGGCGTTTGTGTCCGGGAAACTTATTTTCAAGGGAAAGCCCGTACCGTTCGTTATGGAACTTCCGAATTATCGTCTGCCGTCCGCAAAAAGCGTGCTTCTTCTTATGTGGGAGAAGTCGAAAGACTTTTTGACGCGCGCGTTTACGGTCATCTTCCTTGCCACGCTTGTCGTATGGTTTTTGCAGGCGTACAACAGCCGCATTATTTTCATCACCGACGGCGTTGAAGACAACGTGAGTTTATTGGAACATATCGGCAATTTCCTTGCGCCGGTGTTTAAGCCGCTTGGCATGAACGACGGTAAAATCGTTTCCGCGCTTATTGCGGGATTTACGGCAAAAGAAGCGGTTGTAAGCACGATCGAGATGCTTGCGGGAAGCGGCGGAATGACGGCGTTGTTCACTTCGGTCCCGGCGTTTTTGTCGTTTTTGACGTTCGTGCTTTTGTATACGCCGTGCGTCGCGACCGTCGCAACGATGCGAAAAGAGTTGGGTTCCGTATGGAAAACCGCCGTTGTCGTCGTTTATCAGTGCGCGCTTGCGTGGGTTTGCTCGTGCATAGTTTATCAGATCGCGGCGGCTTGCTGACATGAAAACGATTGATATAATTTTAATAGTCGCGCTTTCGTTGTGGGTTGTGTTTTCTATTGCGTACGTCGTCGTAAACCGTAAAAAAGGAAAGACGTCGTGCGGCTCAAAAATTTACTGCAACGGCGATTGCGAGGCTTGCAACAAAAAGAAAAAAGAAAAATAGTAACGAATTTTCAAGGTTTCCGCGGTTTTTCCGAGGAAACTTTTTGTTTTTTACCGTTTTTTACATTTGTTTAGTAAAATTAACGAATGAATTATACAAAAAAGCAATTTTGTAACGAAATTTTATTACATTGAATTTTTATTGTAAAAAACAGTTTATACGTTTGACAAATTTTTTTTAACTTATTAAAATTGTTGTAGAATTATGAATAAACGTAATTACAACAAAGAAATGCAGGACGAGATTTCGTCGATAGGCTGTCGGAAACCGTCGATGCTGTTGCAGTGCTGTTGCGCGCCTTGCGCGACCGCCGTCATAAATCGTCTGAAAGATTTTAACGTTACTTTGTTTTATTACAATCCCAACACGTTTCCGGAAAGCGAATATCAGAAACGCTTTGAAACGCTGAAAGAGTACGTCGATAAGGCGAAACTCGGGCTTAATATCGTTGAAATCGGTTATCGCGACGAAGATTACCTTGCGGCGGTCTCGGGCTTTTCCGACACGACGGAAGGCGGCCCGCGCTGCGCCGTCTGCATAAGAACAAGGTTGACGAAAACCGCCGAATACGCAAAAGAACACGGCTTTGAATACTTTGCGTCCACGCTTTCCGTAAGTCCGATGAAAAACGCCGTCGTCATCAACGACATCGGCGAGGAACTTGCGAAAACGTACGGCGTGAAATATCTCGTCAACGACTTCAAAAAAGAAAACGGATTTCAGGAATCCGTGAATATATCAAAAGAATTCGGGCTTTACAGGCAGGACTACTGCGGTTGCGAAGCGTCGAAAAACAGGAGAAATACTTAATTATGGGCAACTCGTTGAACACGAAAAAAATGATGGCAAACTCCCTGAAAGAACTTATTCAGGAAATGCCTTTCTCAAAAATCACAATCGACAAAATCGTCACAAACTGCGGCTATAACCGTCAGACCTTTTATTATCACTTCAAGGATATCAAGGAACTGTTCGAGTGGCTGTATAAGTTTGAAACGCAACAAGTCGTCGGCGACATAAGAAAACTTTCGACGTCCAACGCAATCGACGTTATCATGCGTTATCTTTACGACAACCGCGCGATGACGCTTTCGGCTTTCAACAGTCTTGGGCGCGAATATATCGAAAAGTTTATTTACGAGTCGATTTACGACGCCGTTCACGATCAGGTTATCCAGAAATCCGTGTACGTCATCATCGACAACGAGGATATTGAATTTATCGCAAACTACTTCACGATTACTTACGTCGCGCTGATGGTGCAATGGTTGCAGCACGGCATGACCGAAGAAATCGACAGTTTCATAAAACGAATCGGACGTATGATGCAGGGCGCGGTTGACGCCGCGGTGCAAAAAATGCGTAAAGAATAAAAAATACAAATTAAAACCCGACGCGGCGCGTCGGGTTTTTTGTTTGCAAAAATTGTCGGGAAAATCATTCTTGTGTCAAAATAACAGTTTTTATGACAACAGGCTCGTTCGGGATATCGTCAAACCACGAGAAACTGTGAGTCGGAACTTTTGAAATGCTTTTCACGACCGCAAGGCTTTCCTCGTCCGAAGTTTTCCCGAAGGCCGCATATTGTCCGTCCAGAAACGCACAGTCGGCAGAGCAGATGAAAAACTGACTGGACGCGCTGTCTTTGACGTTGGTGCGCGCCATCGAAATCACGCATTCGCCGTGGTGCAGGTCGTTTTTCACGCCGTTTGACAAGAATTCGCCTTTTATCGTGTCCGCGCCGCCTTTTTCCTTAATCGCGCGACCGTCCGCGACGAAACCGCCGCCTTGAATCATAAAATCTTTTATCGTGCGGTGGAAACAAAGCCCGTCGAAGAAGTTTTCTTTGATGAGTTTTTTGAAGTTTTTGACCGTAATCGGCGCGACGTCTTCGTAAAGATCAAGGTTTATGTTTCTGCCGTCCGAAAGCTGAATCTGAATTTTTGACATAATACACCTCGTATGTTTTCTGTCGGAATTATACCATATTCAAACTATATTTTCAAGGCAATTAAAAAACTTATTGTATTTTTGCAACCTATATGATAAAATATATTAAAAGGTGGGTTATGGCACACAAGAAAGAACAACCGAGAGAACTTACGAAAGAAGAAAAAGTCGCTGAAATATTAAAGCGCGCAAACGTCTCGTACGACTTCAAAAAAGCGCAGGCAAACATTGCGCTCAACACCCGTTGCAAACGCTGCGGCAAGACTTTGTCGAGCCTTGAAAGGGTTGTTTTTGAAAACAAATGCCGCGACTGCATGGTGGAAGAAAGCAGAAAATCCCGCGATAAATTCGTCAGGAAATACATAATAATCGCTTTCTTGTTCATCGTTGCGCTTGTGTTCGGCGGGTATTGTGCAAACGCCGGTACGAAAGCGTGGCGTATCGTCGGCGTCATCGTTTCGGCGATGTTCACGGGCGTGAGCCTCGGATACGTTTTTTATACGAATATGGACAAAATGATGCCCGGCGCGCAACCCAAAGTTCAGGTGTGGCTCGTGTTCGGGCTGGCACTCGGAATTGCGGCGATAATTGCGTTTCTGACGTACTTTTCAAAAAGCTGGATATTGTACGTCGTGCTTATGCTGCTGGTGCTGATTTACGTCGCGTACCTTGCCGTAAAGGAGTTCAATTCCTTAAAGGAAAAGGACAATCTTCTGGGTGTTTACGACAGGAAATCGCGCGACCACGAGTTTATCGACAGCATTACGGAATCCATCAAAGAACGCACTTTACAGGACGAAAACGACAGTGTAAACGCTATTTCTGTCGAAAATACAGATTTTGTTCCGCCTGTCCCGCCTGAGACGGACGGCGAAATTGTCAAGGAAGAAATCATTGAGGTTTCCGACGAAAAAACAAAAACAGAAGAAGATATATCCGTGTCCGTAAAAACTACGGAACAAACTGAAATCAAGGACGACGATAACCTATCGTCCGCCGCGGAGAAGTCCGACGACAGCGGCGATTTCAGCATCTGAAAATGAAATTATTCAAAAAACTTTTTATCAAAGATTATGAAAACACTTCCGATCAGGAAGTGCGTTTTCGTTACGGGATCGTCGCGGGGATTTTCGGGATTATTTCCAATGTTATATTATGCGTTTTCAAAATTCTCGTCGGCGTATTTTCGGGTTCCGTCGCAATCGTTGCCGACGCAATCAACAACCTGTCCGACGCGGCGTCATCCGTCGTTACCGTTTTCGGGTTCAAACTTTCCAACAGACCTGCCGACAGGGAGCACCCGTTCGGACACGCAAGGTACGAATACATCGCGGCGTTTATCATTGCGTTTGCGGTCGTGCTTATCGGCGTGTTGCTGTTGAAGCAGAGCATTGAAAAAATCATCACGCCCGAAAGCGTCAATATTTCGGCGTACACCTACGTCGTGCTTGCCGTTTCGATAGTCTTGAAGATTTTGCAGGGGCTGATTTACAGAAATTTCGGCAGAACAATCAATTCCGAGGCGTTGAAGGCGTCTGCCGCAGACAGCAGAAACGACGTGTTTACGACGATTGCCGTCCTGATTTCGACGATTGTCATCGACGTTACGGGCGTAAATATCGACGGATACGCGGGGCTTGTCGTGTCGGTGGTCATTATTATTTTCAGCATAAAACTTCTGAAAGAAACGATAAATCCGCTTCTCGGCACCGTGCCCGACAAGGAACTTGTCGCGAAAATCTCCGAAAAACTCAGGCAGTACGACGAGGTTCTGGGTTTCCACGACCTTATGATTCACAGTTACGGTCCGGCGATAACTTATGCGTCGGTTCACGTCGAGGTTGACGGCGGCAAAAACTTTATCGAAACTCACGACCAGATCGACAATATCGAAAGGGATTTTATGCGGGATATGAACGTGCATCTCGTCATACATATGGACCCGATTGCGCCGGGCGATCCCGAAACCGATCTTTTGAAAAAGGAAGTGCAGGATGTCATCCGCTCGATGAACGAAGATATCACCATTCACGATTTCAGGCTTGTGAAGGGCAATACTCACACAAACGTATTGTTCGACGTCGTCGTTCCGTACGGGGCGAAGCTCGGCGCGCGCGAAATAAGGCGCGAATTGAACGAAAAGATAAAGTCCGACAAAACTTATTATTACATAATAAACGTCGATAATAAGTACGTTTAAGGGCTTCTTACGCCGTCGCGCCCGAAAGGGCTTTCCGGGCAATTACAAACAAAAAACGGCAAAAAAATAAGCGGGTTAAGTCGGACTTAACCCGCTTTTCGTTGTGAAAAACTATTTCGCGATTTTTTCGATTTCGTCGAAAATTGCGATGATGACGTCTTCGGAAAGACCTTTCGTCGGGCAGAGAATACTTACCGCGTTTACGCCGTCCGCGAATTTGTAGTAGTATTCCTTCGTATAGGCGGAAGCGTCGACGCCTTCGCATTCGCGCGTGAGATAGGTCGTCATATCCGCGTCGTTACCCTTTGAGAAAATCATCGTGAACTTCGGGAATTTCAGCACTTTTTCGCCCGCCTGGAACTTCGTGCGGATATCATCGATATCGATATCGTAATCTTTCGCCGTTTTGATGGTGTCTTTGAGTTTATCCGTCTTGATTTGCTGGAATTGCGAAATCTGGCAGGACGTATCGACAAGCCATTTGCATACGCGCGGGGGCAGGTTTCTCAATTCGTTGAAGCAATACCACAACGGACCGCTGGGGAAGTTGCTGTCTTCAAGGGCTTTATAGACGTCGTTGATGCGTTGCGCGGCGTCGGGGTAGCACTTGATAGAAACCTTGTAACTGTCGTCGTTTTCGCGGATAATACCGAAAGATTTGCTGCTGTATTTGAACGTCCAGTCAAGCGAGCCGCGTTTTTTGATGGTGAAAACGTTGGGTTTGCTCATGAAATACGTCGCAAGTTCCTGCGAAGACAGGGTTTTCGTACGGGGTTGATTGAGAATCTCGTCGAATTTCGCACTGCCGACCATATTCACCGCGCACAATTCCATATCGGTTGCGCCCAAGGCGTTGAAAACTTTGACGCTGTCGTCGAATTTCGCGACCTGCATGTAGTATTTTCCGTTGATTTCTTCGATATTCTTCTTATAGAAGTTGTCAATCTGGAAGCTGGAAAGTTCCACCGTTCTTTTGGTTGTATTGAGCGCGACTTCGGGTTCAAGAAGGTGATCGCTGATTTCCTTGGAAATCTTTTCGTCCTTTTCCTTTTCCTTGACTTCCTGCTTAATCTGAATATTTTCTTTCAGCGCGGCGCCGATAGGTCTTCTCTTTGACGTGCCCGCCGTGAGTAACGTGATGAGAAGCAACAGAAGTTGCGCGATGAACGGGATTATCGGCACGATTTTCGCAATCGAGAAGGGCGTTGTCTTGTCGTAAATCACGAAAATGTAAACGTATGCGGAGATGGCGGCGCAAATTACCGACAAAACGATGATGAGGATTTTCAGCAGACGGAAGTTCTTTTCGGGCGAAAGTTTCGCTCTCAACCTTTCGGAACGCTGCGCGAGCGTAAGTTCTTCCTTTTTGGGTTTTTCCGCTTTCGCGTCGGCGGCTTTATCCTTCAATTTTTTGTCGGGTTTGCCTTTTTTCGCGACGATTTTTTTGTCTTCCGTCACCGGCTGTTCTTCATTTTCGGTAACGGCTGCGGGCGTTTCTTCCGCGGGCGTTTCTTCCTGTTTTTCTTCGGTTGCAGGTGCGGATTTTTCCGCCGCTTTTTTTGCCGTAGCAGTTTTTTTCTCGCGCGGTTTCGACGGTTTTTTCGCGGCTTGTTTTTCGGTTTTTTCAACCTTTTCAACAGGCGTTTCGCCGTCCGCAACGGGGCGTTCTTCCGACAAATCGGGCAGGGGGACTGCCTCGGATTCAACGTTTTCAGTCACTTCCGGGACCGCTTCCGGCGCGCTTTCTTCAACGGGGATTTCGGCTGTTTCGACAGGAGTTTCGGCTGTTTCGACAGTGGGTTCCTCGGTGGGTTCCGCAGGGGTTTCCGACATCGTGATTTCGCCTTCGTCGAACATCGAAGGATCGAAGGTTGCCGCGCCGATTTCGGGCAATTCGTCCGCCGCAGGTTCCGGTTCGGACGGGCTGACGCTTTCTTTTCCCGCCTTTTCTTCGGCGGCGAAAGACTCATACTGACCTGCCGCAAATTCAGCCGCGGCAAGGGCGTCTTCGAGACTCAGAGGCTGCTTTGCTTTTTCTGTTTCGTCAACGGTTTCGGGACTTACGGAAGGCGTTTCGTCCGCGGCGATTTCAACATTTTCCGTCGTGCTTTCCGCCACGTTTTCGGTAACGTTTTCCGCATTTTCCGTCACGTTATCGGTAACGGTTTCCGTCACGTTTTCGGCCGTTTCCAAAGCGTCGTCGACATTGACTTTCTTTTTTGTTGCCATAATATATCTCCTTAAAATTTTGAGCGAATAATTGACTTTTGTATCATAAATTATAATAAAGGAAAAAAATATTGTCAATGCTTTTTTCGGTCGCGTCGTAAAAAATAATGATTTTACACGGCGGAATTTTTTTTGACCGACACAAAAGCGACTTTATAATGCAAAAACGAACGATAAAGTATATTATTTTGCACATAAAAAATTGCGTTTTTTTGGCGAATTTTTACGAAAAAACGTCGGTTTTTTGAAAAATCCGGAAAGCAAACGCACGGCGGAATTTTATTGTACGACTGTATAATTTCGTACGAAAGTGTTGAAAACCCGCGCCGAAAAAATCAAAATAATTTTCCGAAAAATTTGAAAAATACCCTAAACCGCCGTAATTCCACCTGATTTTTTTATGTTTTTGCAATATTTTGCGCCGAAATTTTTTTTAATGTTGAATTTTAACAAGTCGTATGTTATAATAAATTAGCAAAAGAATATTTTTTGTTTAGACAAAATAATTGCGAGGTAATATGTACAAGTATTCTTACAAGGCACTTTCGCCGGAAGGAAAACGCGTAAGCGGCACGATCACCGCCACGAGCGAAGACGACTTCAATCAGGTCATTTCGTCGCGCGGTCTGAAATGCTATTACGTCCATGCCACGGGAAAGGGCGACGCAAGCAAACTTTCAAAACTCGACACCGCGCTGGTGTTGCAGTTTTGCCGACAGCTCGCGTCGATGCTGAACGCCGGCTTGCCTCTTATCAAGTCGCTGGAAATGCTTTACGAACGCACCGAGAAACCGAAGCTCAAAAACGTGCTTGCCGCATTGTTTGAAGAGGTTCAGAAAGGTAACTCTCTTGCGGAGTCGATGGGTGCGCTTCCGGGCGTATTCCCCAACCTTCTCGTGAGCATGGTCAAGGCGGGCGAAATGAGCGGTAAACTGGAAGAGACTCTTATCCGAATGGCGGACTATTACGAAAAGGAAAAAAAGAGAAAAGGGCAAATCAAATCGGCAACGTCGTATCCGAAAATCGTTCTGGCGATTTGTCTTGTCGTCGTTGTGGTTTTGCTTATCTGGATTATGCCGAAGATGATTTCGATGGTGTCCGAAGATAAGTTGCCGGTTGTCACGAAAATCCTGCTGAAAATCAAGGACTTCATTATGAAGGACTACATTTTGATTATCGGCATCGTCGCCTCGCTTATCATTTTCGTTCCGATCGTTAAGCGAATCGAGGCGGTTGACCTTTTCGTTTCCAAAATGAAAGTCAAAATGCCGGGCATCGGAAAATTGCAAAAAATGATTTATACGTCGCGTTTTGCAAGTTCGCTTTGCACGCTGACGAGTTCGGGCGTACATCTTCTCGACGCGCTGACGATGGTGTCGGAGATGATGGACAACACTTACGTATCGCGACAGATCGACGACGCTGTCGAAGCAATCCGCAGGGGCGAGTCGATATCCGCCGCGTTGCAGACGGTCGACGCGTTCGATCCGCTGCTTACGACAATGATATTCGTCGGTGAAGAATCCGGTTCTCTGGACGAGGTTCTCGGGCAGACCGCCGCTTATTTCGAAGACGAAGCGGACACTGCAATCAAGAGTCTTACCGCAATGATAAACCCCGCCCTTATGGTTGTAATGGCGGTTGTCATCGGCGTAATACTTATCGCAATACTTATGCCTATGTTCTCGATGTACGACTCGATAGGCACGGATACCGAATAAAGGGTAGATTTGGAGCAAAATTATGATTTACTACTACTTGAACAACGACAAACTCAAAGCGATGTTTGCGACGGCGGGCGGAAAGAGAATTACCGTGAAAGAATTTTACGATATGGATTTCCCCAGTGAATTTCTGAACGACCCGAGCGCAACCAATATCGACCTTCAACTTACCGAAGCGATGCTCGATATGATCCGCAAAAACGATATCAAGTCGAAAGCGGCGAAATTCGTACTTGAAAACAACAAGATACCGTTCCGCGAGATGATTTTGCCTTACGCAAAGCCGTCGATTCTGTATCCGATAATTTCGGCGGAACTTTTCACGGATAAAAAACTTGCGGAAAGCCACACCGTCGACTTTGTCGAAATCGACAGAAATATCGAAGATCCCGACGAAGAGATGCAGGAAGCCGCTCTGAACTCCCCCGAAGAGGGCGAGGAAGAACAGGAAGAGAAGAGCGAAAAGAAAAAGAAAGCGAAAAAGGCGCGTCTTATGATCACGTACATAGACAACCTTGTCATCGAAAACCTGAAAAAGTGCTGCCGCGAAGTCGGCATGAAACTTACGGCAATCGATATTTCGCAAAGCGCGCTGTCGAAACTCGTCGATTTTATGAAAGAAGACCTGCCGCAATACTTTGTGCTTGTCGACTATCGCATGACGACGATTACGTCGTATCTTTTCGCGGATTACAAGCACGTCTTCTCGCTGTCGAAACCCATTTATTCGATGCCCAACGAAAACTATGCGAACGAAATGGCGTTTTTCATCAACGACTTTTCCGGCATCGTGAGCGAGGCGATTCAGTTCTTCCGCTCGAAATATACCGATTACAAATTCGACGACGTGTTCATCACGGGCGACCTTGACAGGTTCCAGTCGGTTGAAAGCGACCTTTACGGTTTCATGGGGCTTAACGTCAAGATGCTTCCCGTACCCGAAAGCGTATCGGGCGTCGAGCAGCTTGATTTCAACGCGCTTGCACCGCTTATCGGCACAATGCTCAAATAACGAGGTGGATTATGGCAAAGAGAAAGAGAAACATAGATTTTATCGCCGCGCAAAAGGCGATGGGAAAATCGGGGCAAAGCACCTCGTTTGAGTTTATTCTTGTCGTTACGGTTGTCGTGGTGGCATGCGCGATGGTCGGGTGGTATCTTGTGGCGCGTTCGCAGTACAACACTGCCGTGTCCGACCTTGAATCCGCCAAGACGGAACTCACCAATCAGAAAAACACGCTTGCCAAGAACGAAGACAAGTTCAAAAACTTCACGGTGATGCTTGACAAAAACGGCAACCCCGTGACGAAAGGCACCGACAAATACGGCAACACGATTTACCAATACGAGTCGTTGACGGAAGTCGCGACGCGCGTCGCAAACGCACTTGCGGGCGCGCAGGCGACGTCGAAGGAAGCCGACGCCGCGATAAACCTTACCGGCACGATTTTCGACATTATCTTCACAAGCGCGAAAAAGACGGAGTGCAAGGTGACGCAGTTCACTTTCACCAACGGCAGGATCACGTTAAAACTTACGGGCAAGGGTTCCCAGTCGATGCGAAACTATGTTTCGGCGATTAAGGAAAACGGCAGCGGTTATATTCAGAGCGTTGAGCCGTCGATGGACACCGCCACCGATTTTTCGGTAAGTTTCGACGTCGTGAACGATAAACTTTTCGGCGGCAGCGACAAATAAGGAGGACGGGAAAATGACGATTAACAGAAAAGAAAAAATATTGATTTTCCTGCTTATCCTGTTCCTGCTTGTAGGCGGCACGTACACTCTTGGCATCATGCCGAAAAACAACGACAAAAAAACCGCGCAGGAAGAGTTGCAGACGGTCGAAGGCGACATCGCGAAGGTCAAAAAGCAAACCGATGCGGTGAGCCCGGCAAGGTACAACAAGCTTGTTGAAGAAATCAGACAAAACGAGGCGGCGTTGAAACAACTTACCAGTCCGAGCAACAATCTTAATGAAGAACTTATACCCAGCAATATGCCCGGACATCAGGACTCTGTGGCGATTGCGGAAACGCTGTACAAGTTCTTTGGCGACCTTGGTTTCAACGTTGAGATAAGCCTTGGCAGGCCCGTCACGACGTCCACCAAAAAGGTTTACACCATATCGAGCGCATACAAGACGAACATGCAAACGCTTTACAAGGTGACCGACGCAATCGCTCGCGTGAAGTCGTTCAATCTGACGTACCTTTCGATGACGCCGGACGGAAACAACGTTTCGGGCACGTTCTCGATGACGATCACGTACATTCTGAACGAATAGCACGACATTACTTGTGCGGAAGCGGCACCTTAAAATAAAGGATATTATATTATAATATAACAACAAGTTACGAAAACGCGCGAAAGCGCAGTCGCAAAGATAAGACGGGAAAAATAAAAAAGTACGATTGACGGAAGGAGGTCAATTATGCTGACGTTATTAAAAAATATAGAAAGGTTTAACAAGCGGTACAATAAAAAACGCGGCAGCGCGATGCTTATGGTACTTATGACTATGGCGATTATTATCGTCGTAGGCACTTCTATGCTCTTTGTGACGCTTTCCTCCTTCTCGAACAGCATTGCGGACACCCAGCAGGAACGCGCGTACAACGCCGCACTCACGGTTTCGGACACGTTGAAAGGCTCGAAGCAACTCAACACGATTATCGAAACTTACTTTACCAAAATCAAAGAAAATGGCTCTGCCGAGGTTCAGTTTTACAACGATATCGATTTTGATAAACAAGCGGTGAATTATACGATAGTCAACGGCGTGAAAGTTTACGTCACGTTGTCGAAATCGCCGAACAGCAGCGCAAACAAAATCGACAAAGTTCTTGTTGACATAAAAGGCGTCAAAGGCTCGCAGGAAAGAACGGTAAGTTTTGAGGTGGACTCTGTTCCCGACGGGACCTCGACCACGATTCAGGACACGTTTGGCAACTCGTTTGTTGTCAGCAACAATATGGGCTCGGCGGTTACGTCGCCGTATCAGATTTATAAGCGTATCGAAGGCGACGTATCAATCAACTGTTTTGAAACGGAAAACGGCGAACGCGTGATGAAGACGCGTATATTTAACCCCGTTGTTCTGGAAGGCGTGACGGGCAGTATTTATGCCAACGGCGACCTTATCATCGGCGCGCCCGACAATATGCTGAGGGTGCAGGGCAACGTGTACGTTGACGGCAACCTTACAATCAGGGGGCTTGCGCTTGGCGTAAATCTTCCCGCGCTGACGAAAAAATACTACGCAAAGAAATACCTTTATTATTACACCTACGCGTATGGTGAATTTGGAAGCATTGCGATTCCGCCAAACAATAAAGCCGGATATAAAAATTCGAGTACGACAAAACTTGGCGAGGCAATGTATGAGAAGATGAGCGACGGCACGTACAGACCTATTCAAACGTATGACAAGCTTTCGCACTTCACGCTGATGGATCTTGCGGGCGACGCAAACGAATATACTTTCTGGACGAAAAACTACGGTGAAAACAATACCACCGGCAGTTATACGTGGGAACAAGTCACGATTACGCTCAGGGTAAAAGACAAAAACGGAATCTGGCAGAATGTCGATGCGGAATATAACCAGGGCGGCGTCAATAACGCGCAATATCTCGGCGCGTCGATGTACTCCGACAAAGAAGGGGACGGCACCCCCATCATGCAATATCCGCAGGGCGGCAATATCTATTGCAGCGGCGACATTATCTTTGACACCGTCAACGTCGGCAACGTTTTCTCGTTTGACGCAGGTGTTTTCAATACCGGTTCCACCGACGCAGGACACGAAGATCAGGACGAAAAGCCCGATTCTAAAGTTCTTGATAAAATCGATGAGTGGTTAAATAAAAATTTCGGTCTTGAGGTCAACAACCGGAGATTCTATTATCACAGCTATGCCTACAACCTTGACGGCAAAGGCGACGGCACAATTCCTATCCACACAAAGATCGAGGGCGACGTATTTTGTCAAGGGCGTATGATTATCGCGCCCGATTCCACAACGTCTTACGTCAACTATAAGAACGTGGAATGGCTTGGCATATCGACAGACCTTTCAGACACAAAAAAATACATAGGCGGGAAGGTTGCAAGCGACGACTTTGTCTTAAATGACAGTGGCGCGTTTTTAAAACAAATCAAAGACAAATGGCAGCAAGTCACGGGCAAGAAATGGGGCGATGCGTTTGACTTCGGCACGGTAAAACTTGACGTGACATACGGAAGGTTTGACACAAACGACCTAGTTACAAACCCCGATACGCTTAAAGAAAAACAGAATTTTTCAATGGATTCGTTTATCGCGGCATATAAGAAGGCTTATGGAAGCAATAGCGAGTCGATAAAACGCCTTAAAGATAAGTTTGAAGAACTCGGAAAAGACGGGTATTCATACCTTTTGGGCAACGATTACACGCAGTTTGAAAACGGAAAAAACTTTGATGGTTTTGTCGAAGTAAAAGAAAACCTCGTGACAAAGAAGTATTATTTCAGCAAGCCCAAATTCAGCGAGACTTCCAACCTTTATATCCAGAACTCGCCGATAAGAAAAGGTACGTCGTGCGGTGATGCAGATCACAAAGACAGTAAGAACATTGACCCGTGCACGCTTGAAAAGTACGCGTCCGAGGACAAATACCGCGTTGTCGAAAACGTTGACAAAAAAGACGAGTACGGCAAACCCGTGACAACCCGTACGAAAGTGAACGGCATATTTTACACTGCCGCACTTTCCGTCAGATACTGCGAAATTACCGTCAACAACGTATTTTGCGACGGCACAATCAGCGTGCTTGAAAGCCAGATTCCCGGCTTTGAAAACTCGGCGGCTGTTAACGTGAAAAACAATTATTTCGGCAGCGACTTTGTGAAAAATGAACTTAAAAAAGCCTCAATCATGGATTTTTTGAAAAACGTTTTGCGTTTGTCCGACGACAAAATTTTGGAAGAGTATTTCGATGTGGACGACGAGGACGACGACGATAATGCATTTAAGGGCGAAACAAACTTTGTCTTTAATGTCCGGGACGACAGTACCCATGACAGAAAGGTAGTTATTATCCGTGCGCATTACGAAATGACCGAAACGGTTACTTGGAACAATACTGAAAACTATGAATATAGTGCTGGTTATTGGTATCAAACTTCCCCCGAAAACTGGACGCATAATACAGAATATTCCGAAGGCAAATACGTTGCGGATTTGGTATATTGCATTGAAGGTAATGCTACCAATAAATTGATAATGTCCGATGGAACAATCATAGACTATGATAAACGCAAAAGTCTTGATTTGAACCCTGCGGAAGAAGCCCTTGTGAAGTATCTTTATGAATCACGAAACAGCGGAGATTATAAGTACGCTCTCAGCCTTACGCAAACGGCATTCATTGATTTCAGAACAACGCCGATTGACGAAAACGGCAAAACATATAATACTTTCAAGGACTATTTCCTGGAAAAGAACGTTGCTGGTTTTGGTCAGGCAACAGATGATCCGCGCGATACCGAAGGAGCAAACGTTAACGTCAGAAAAGAAGAGAAGTACGACGCAATTGACGTTGAGACACATAAAGTTGAATGGGACGAATCTGCAACACGTACAACGACAGCAAAATACGACTTTACGCTGAAACCGTTTAAGGATATTACCGGCGTTAAGGATAATAAGAACGGCAATCTTGCAGGTTTAGACAAACTGTCTTACGTGTTGAGCGGAAACGATATTTTGACAAGCAAATTCCTTGACAAGAATAAATACCTTATCGCGATGTTCAGCAACGGCGCGAACGACTTTGACGGCATCGACCTCAACGCCTTGTTGGGCGAGGCGGCAAACGGACTTGTCGGCTCCGCAATCCACGGAGGCGAGTTAAAGATGTTTGGCACAGAAGGCGGTGTTTCGGATCGATTTGACGCGATGAAGAGAGTGACAAGCGCGTTCAAAGACAACAGTTTATACGGCATGTATCTTGTCATTGACAATAGATATTCCTTGGTTGACAAAGATGCATACGTAAAGGCGATTTTTGAAGAAATCAAGTCGCCGGAATTTGCAACCGTCGTGGAAGCGAACGCCAATCAGAAACAGGCAAAAGAGAACGTCATGAAAATCCTTACAGATTTGCAAGAAAAGGGTGATATTGAAGAGTACAATGCTTTCGATATCTATGGAGCGGTCAACGACTATGATACAGATTTGTTTAAAATAACAGGGGGGCAAAACCGCAACGTCACCGATTATATTTGCGCAGACAATAAAAAACTGACGATGAAATACATCCGTTCTTCGAAAGACGATCATTCAAATGCCGAGACTTGGTTTATCACAAACACGTCGAAAGATCACGATTCGTGGTTTAACATAAAAAGATGGTACTATCTTGAATCGTCAAACAACGTTGAAAACTCGACGACGCTCAGGCTCATGGACTTTTACAACAAGGACGTTGAAAACAGCCCGAGACTTCGAGCGGACAGCACCTTTGCAATCGACGAAAAATACAATCAGACTTTTACCAGTTTTAAAAATTATACAATCGATTGGAGAAATTTCAGCATTGCGGCAGAGCGTTCGGAAGTGCAATATACGATAAAGAAAAACACGTACTTCAATTTTGCATTAAGCAATACGCAAGTCGTGTTTGCGGCGTCCACGGACGGCGTTGACAAACGAGTCCGTATGAACTTCCTTATCGACACGTCGGAAAAAGACATTTATATCTTCTTCCATTGTCCGAAGCTTGATAAATCAAAAGACAAGAACGCACAAACAAGGTTCTTGTTCCAGAAATGTTCGTTCCAGGTGACAGGCAAAAACAATGCATACCTTATGCTTGTGGACGACACTTCGTTTGCCGCAAACGCATTCAGTCTGGAAATAAGCAATACGATACTTTCCGAGGATAAGACGGACGAAAAAGTCGGCACGCATTTCAAGTCGAACACGTATCAGAAATACGTTGCAAAGTTTAAGGAACACGGAAACAGAGAAGTAAGAGTCAGTGACCTGTTCGACGCAATGCAGATGAAAGCATTGCCTGACAGAGATCCGGCAAAAGTCGGCAATATGTTCATAATCGGCATGGGCAGAAACTACGTCAAGTTCGGACGTGGCGGCTCGGTCAACGCGATGGTTTATATCCCCAATGGCATGTATTCCAACGAATCGTCGGGTATCTTCAACTCAATACCGATCGGAAACTCGGGCAATAACGAGGCGTCCATTGTCGCAAAAGATATCTATATCAGCGGAAGTAGCCGCGGACAACTGATTTTTTCAAGTTACGACGCGGCAAAAATCGGCAGCAAAAACAATAATAGTTCAGGCATCGTCATGGACGGTTTGATTAACCCCGACACGGTGTCGCACGACACGAAATGGGTTGCGGGCGATTACTATTACGGTTAAGATGAAAAAGGTTTTGAAACGCTTAAAACTGAATAAAAAAGGCTTCACCTTTGCCGAATGTATCGTTGCAATCGCGTTGTTTGCAATCGTCGGCACGCTGGCGTTCACCATGTTCAACACGGCGACGCGCTATATGTCCAAGGCGAAAAAGGAAGAAGCCAAAAGGTCGCAGGCGCAGGAGCAAGCTCTTTTGAACACGTTCAAGTACAAGGAAGGCGACGAGGTAAAGGGATATATCATTTATCCGAGCCGCGTTTTGCAGGTGTCGTACATCAGCACGTCGAAAGGCAAAGTGGAGCAGTACTCAGTGGTGCTTAATTACAACACCGATTACGGCTCGGTACCGTTTGCGGTTGCGGTCGAAAAAGTAGGCGCCCCCAAAGTGCCATATATCCACAGTATCACAAAATATCAGGTGACGTCGGACAAGGGCACAAAACGCATACTTTTTGTTTATGACGGCATCGATTACGACCTGAACGATCCGGAACAAGTCAAAAGTAATATTCTTACGCTTGACGAAGTAGATAGGTACTTTAAAGATTAAAATGAGAAAACTCGCAAAAATCTTAAAAAATAAAAAAGGCTTCACCTTGGTCGAAGCGATCGCGGTCGTCGCCATTATGGGTATTCTCGCAACGGTTATCGGCGGGCTTGTCACGGCGGGCACGACGGCTTATATGCGCCAGAAAGAAAACGCCGCCGCAAAAGACCTTGGCACAATCGTCCAGAACGAAATCAAGCGGGCGGCAAGGTCGTCGGTTGAGGTATATTTGCAGGACGGCGAGCTTCCGAGAGATAGCAACATAATCGGGGTTGACAATAATCAGGCCACTTATACAATGAAAAACGCGCCGACGGGCGAGTACAAGATGTTCTCGTCGTCCGAAGACGGCAGGCTTGTGTATTCGACGGACAGCGGCAAAACCACGCAGGAATACTTCACGTCAACTGACGCCGAAAAGCGCGCGTTTTACGGCAGTTTCACGATTAAGGTTTACTTCAAAGCGATTGTCAACACCTTTAATGAGATTACGTCCGTCAAGGTGTTCTGCGACGTCTATAACGCCAAAGGGCAAAAAAAATTCGACTCCCCGGGGCTTGAAATCGACTTTATCGAGGCGGATTACAGCCAGTCGTCGGAAACCAAACGTTTCAAAGGTATTTTCAGTTTCGAGAAGGGCAATATCGGGGCAATCACGGAAAGCGCGGACGCCTGGCAGTACAACAACATGCTGCTGGTTGAAAATTACAAGCCGGAAAACGAGAAAGGGTTCAAGAATTTTTATTTCAGAACCGTGAAAGGCGACTGATAATGGAACTTGGACATCTGTTATTCACGATATTTTCCGCATTTTTCGGGCTTGCGGTCGGCAGTTTTCTGAACGTTTGCATTTACCGCATTCCCAAAGGCACGTTTTTCACCGAAAAACACAGTTATTGTCCGAAGTGCGGGCAGCCGCTGAAATGGTACGATATGGTGCCGGTTTTCAGCTGGATTTTTCTTGGCGGAAAGTGCAGGAATTGCAAGGAAAAAATCTCCGCAAGGTACCCGATTGTGGAGTCGCTCAACGCCGTATTGTGGACGTTGTCGGCGTATTTTATCGGGCTTAACGCCAACGCGTTCATATACGACGCGCTGTTTTCGGCGCTCATCGTGATGACGTTCATAGACATCGACACGAAAGAGATCCCGAACGGTATCGTCGTGTTCATCATAATTTTGTCGATCCCGCTGTTTTTCACGGCGAAGGACGTCGTGTGGTGGCACAGGCTTGTGGGCGCGGTGGTTATCAGCGTGCCGCTTTACGTAATCGCGCTCGTGACGGGCGGCATCGGCGGCGGCGACATAAAACTTTATTTTGCGCTGGGGCTTGTGTTGGGGCTTTACCCGACGCTTGTGTCGGCGTTTATCGCGATAGTGTCGGCGGGGCTTATCGGCGGCGTACTTTTGCTGACGAAAAAGGTCAGAAAGGGGTACGAACTTCCGCTTGGTCCGTTTATCGCGCTTGGTGCGGTGGTCACGGTATTTGCGGGCACGCCCATAATCGACGGCATAAAAAACTTATTCGGAATATAATATTTATATATCATAAGGAGAAAAGATGCAAAGAGGAGCAAGTTTAGGCGACATCCTGATAGAGAAAGGCTTTGTCAAGCAGGCGCAACTGGATGACGCAAAACGTTGGCAAAAAACCCACCCCAACGAAAAAATCAGCGCGATTCTGCTTTCGCGCGGCATTATCACCGAGGACGCGATGCTCTCTGCGATGGCGGAGCGTTTCAACACGACCTATATAAATACGGAACTTGTCGTCCGTCGTCCTGAAATTCTGAAAAACGTACCGGAGCAAATCGTCAAAAAGCACTGCATAATGCCGCTTGACGTGAAGGCGGGGCAGATCATCATCGCCACGCACGATCCGCACGACATCGGCGCGTTCGAGGACGTAAAGATGGTCACTCGTATGGACGTCGGTTTTGTCCTTGCGCCGCAGCGTATCATCGAAAGCGCGATTGAAAAGTACTACACCAACGCCGGCAACTTCTTCGTGTCGGACGAAGCGACGCAAAAGGTTGTCCAGCAGACTTCGGCGGCAACCCAGCAAAAGTTGTCCGAAATCGAAAGCCGCGTTGACAACACGCCTGTCGTCAAACTTATCAACAGCCTTATCACGCAGGCGTACATGCGCCGCGCGTCTGATATTCATATTGAGCCGTTTGAGGAGCAAATCCTTGTCCGCATGCGTATCGACGGCGAACTTGTCGAATGTATGCGCCTGGACATTTCCACGCTTAACAGTATCGTTTCGCGTTGTAAAATCCTTGCGGGCATCAACATTGCTGAAAAGCGAATCCCGCAGGACGGCCGTATCGACTTCAACAACGGCGACATCAACATCGACCTTCGTGTCAACACGCTGCCCACGATTTACGGTGAAAAGGTCAACATGCGTCTTCTTGCAACCGAGGACGCCGCGCTTATCACGCTTCCCGACCTTGGCATGCCCGAAAAACTGTTTGAGCAGTTCTCCCGCATCATCAAAGCGCCGAACGGGATCATTCTTGTCACGGGGCCTACGGGCTCGGGTAAGTCGACGACGTTGTACGCCGTCCTTAGCGAACTCAACAAACCGAACGTCAACATAACGACGGTTGAAGACCCTGTTGAAAAGCAAATCTTCGGCGTCAATCAGGTGCAAACCAACGCAAAGGCGGGTTTGACGTTCGCAAGCGGACTTCGCGCAATCCTGCGTCAGGACCCGGACATCGTCATGATCGGTGAAATTCGTGATACCGAAACCGCCGAAATTGCAATCCGCGCCGCTATCACAGGCCACTTGGTTCTGTCCACGCTGCACACCAACGACGCCGCGTCAAGTATCGTCCGTCTTATCGACATGGGCGTTGCGTCATACATGGTCGCGTCGTCCGTGAACTGCGTTGTCGCGCAAAGGCTTGTCAAAAAGCTTTGCCCGGAATGCAAGAGAAAACGCGAAATCAAGGCGGAAGAAGCCGCACTTTTGAAAGATCCGTCAATCACTCACATTTATGAGCCTGTCGGTTGTCCCCGCTGCGGCAACACCGGCTACAAGGGACGTACCGCAATTTACGAAATTATCGAAATCGACAGCGACCTTCGCCGCATGATCTCCGAGGGCAGGACAACCGAGGAAATCCGCGACTTCGCCAAAGAGCACGGCGCAACGTTTTTGGAAGACAGCATCCGCACGCTCATCGGCAACGGCACGACGTCCATGTCCGAGTTTTACCGCCTTATTTACAGCATTTAATAAACGGGAACAAACCAAAACAAAAACTCTGCAACTTCTTGCAGAGTTTTTTAATAAAAAAAGCGAGGCGTTTGCCTCGCTTAATGTTTTGTTGTTAAAAAGTGATTTTATGCGGTAACTTCTTTTATACTTTGTGTTGCTTCATTAAACGCATAAGTACGTTCTGATTTTGAGCTGCTTGATTTGGGAGTGAAAGAGAATTTTATCTGCGTATTACTTTCAATCCATTCATATTTAAACGTATGAGAACCTGCCTTTGCTGTTCCAGTTGTTACCAATGGATTATTATGTTCAGCGTTATACTCGGTAATCCAATCATCTACTTTGTCCTTAAAATTATTTGCATCTACATCTTCGCCGGACAAGTATGCATCGAGTGCAGTTGCCAGAGTTGCAATTTCACCATAAGCCGTTTTGTCGGTATTCTTATTCAATTGTGACACGGTTACGCCTGCAATCGTGCCTGCAAGGACTGCCATGATTGCGATTACGACGATAAGTTCAACGAGCGTGAAGCCCTTTTTGTTTTTTCTAAGTTTTAACATTTATGTTAATCCTCCACTATAATTATTTCAAAATTTGAGCATACAGGGCAAAAAATCCTTATTTTGCGACGTTTTGTCCGATATTTTTTTGTTCAGGGAAAATTGCATAAAAAATGTCATACTTTCCCTTCACAACTACCATTATACTTTATAAAATATGCTCCGTCAATACTTTTTTTGAAAATACTTAAATACTATAATAGTACTATATTGTATTATCGTCCAAAAAAGTCACATTTTTGTGCAACTTTCGCCCATTCAATGCACATATTCAAATATTTTCATACGTTTTTTTAAATTTTTCCCAGCAAAT
>ULXD01019096.1_pt1 | contig 54161 bp, 44 predicted proteins | sample 1960961 | NCBI WGS metagenome assembly ULXD01 (sample SAMEA4835829, study PRJEB28245) | human gut metagenome | biome: gut microbiome; material: fecal sample | place: Denmark | collected 2008 | reverse complement strand
TCTTGACATCTTCCTCGCCCACCGGGAAAATCCGCTGACCCGATATAATGATGCCGGCGCACGGTGACATGGTGGATTTGCTGCTGATTGCGGGGTGGGGGATAAAAAAATTGCCCGTCCCTCCTTTCAAACAAGGAGGAACCGGACTAAAGCCAAAAGGCATGATTTTGTGATTCTAAAGATAGTTGTCTTATAGCGATTTAAAGTGTTGAGAAAGAAAAACTTTCTTCACTTCATCTCCTGCTATTCGCTTCGCAGCGTCATTGCCGGGAGGATTGTTGCCTTTTCCTTAGTCCGATAAATCACATTGATGAATTAGCGTAAAATAATTATACAGTCTAAGGTAAGTTCAACAAGTGTCTCTATTCTTTGGCAAAGGTAGTGACTTTTTGTCAGTCTTCAAAGCAAAGAGATTAAAAAAATGATGTTTTTTGATAAAACATGAGCATTTTGCAAAACTTTTCACGCTCAATGTTTGTTATTTCGGCTAAAGAGATTAACTTTGCAATGCTTTTAAGCATATATCACTCGCGGGATGGTTCTACATCCCGACTCCTCACAAAGAGTGAACTTCACTGACTACTATATGATGTTTCAACTTGGTTTAGTCGCTAAAAAGAGGTTTTTAGCCTCGGAATGACTATAAAATAGCGACCTGCCATAAAATGATATATAAAATCTAACAGTTTATAATGTATAATATCGCCGATCTCAACGCAATGACTGAGAGCGAACTCAAGGGCATTGCTGAATCTATGGGTATGAAGAAGGTCGACGCATTGTCCCAGGAAGACCTTGTGTATAAGATTCTTGACCAACAGGCCGAGGACATTGTCGCCGCCTCAGCAGTAGAGAAAAAGAAGAAGGCATCTAAAGAGCCCAAAACTCCTAAAAATAATGAGCCTAAAAAGAAAAAGAAGCAACCGGCACAGCAGCCTGTAGCCGAACTGTCGGCACCTGTAGCGCAGGATTTAACCGCCGATGGCACTGAAACAGTTCAGTCACAACCGTCGGCGGAACCGCCGCGTCGCCGTCGTGGGCGCCCGTCAAAGGAACAGTTGGCGGCAGAAGCGGCTGCTCTACAGAATCAGCCTAAGGATCAGGATGCTACCGATGAGAAGGTTGAACCGGTTGTTGAGCCGGAGCGCGAATTGCCTCCTCATGTTGAAGTTGTCGATGACAATGATCATCGCGACATTATGACGCTGGTTGCTCCGCTTCCCGCTACCGAAGTTCCCGTGTCGGGTGAAGAGCCGTCGGCTACCGATGAGCCTAAGGCTGTTGAAGAACAGGCTCAGGAACAAGAACTGCCTGTTGACGAAAACCAACCTGTAGCTCCTCAGCAAGGCAAAAAACGCGATTTCCGTCCCGGAAAGGACAGTTCATTCGGCTCGTTCTTCCGTACCGAGCGTAAATTTGTGCCACGTTCGCAGCGTGAGAAGGAGGAAGCTGCCGCAGCCGCTGCAATAGCCGCAGCAACAGCTCCCATTGTCATTCGTGAGCCCGGACAGGAACCCGCTCCGCAACCCAATAATAATCAGGGCGGCAAGAAGAATAAGCGCAACCGCAATAATAACAACAATAATAACAATCAGCCTCAGCCGGTTCAGGAACCGCCAATGCCGCAATACAACTTTGACGGCATATTGATGGCTACCGGTGTGCTTGAGGTGATGCCCGACGGATACGGATTCCTTCGTTCAAGCGACTACAACTACCTGTCGTCGCCCGATGATGTCTATGTCACTCAGGCTCAGATAAAACTTTACGGATTAAAGACCGGCGATGTCGTTGACGGATGGATTCGTCCGCCTAAGGAGGGCGAGAAATATTTCCCGCTTAGCTCGGTTCAGAGTGTAAACGGTCGCTCACCCGAGTTTATACGTGACCGCGTTCCATTTGAACATCTCACGCCTCTTTTCCCCGACGAAAAATTTGACTTGACCGGTGGTCGCACCTGCAATCTGTCGACTCGTGTCGTAGATATGTTCTCGCCCATAGGCAAAGGTCAGCGTGGCCTGATTGTGGCTCCTCCCAAGACCGGTAAGACCATATTGCTGAAGGATATAGCCAATGCAATCGCTGAAAATCACCCCGATACATATATCATAATATTGCTTATCGACGAGCGTCCCGAGGAGGTGACCGACATGAGCCGTAGCGTAAATGCCGAGGTCATTGCTTCGACATTCGATGAGCCGGCCGACCGACATGTCAAAATTGCAAGTATCGTTCTTGAGAAGGCAAAGCGCATGGTAGAGTGCGGACACGATGTTGTGATATTGCTCGACTCGATAACCCGTCTGGCACGCGCCTATAACACGGTTTCTCCTGCATCGGGCAAGATTCTGTCGGGAGGTGTTGATGCCAACGCGCTTCAAAAGCCCAAACGCTTCTTCGGTGCTGCCCGTAACATTGAAAACGGAGGTTCGCTTACAATCATCGCTACGGCGTTGACCGAAACAAGCTCCAAGATGGATGAAGTGATATTTGAAGAGTTCAAGGGCACCGGTAACATGGAGCTTCAGCTCGACCGCAAGCTATCGAACAAGCGAATATTCCCCGCTGTCGACATTATGGCGTCGAGCACTCGTCGCGACGACCTGTTGTTGCGTCCCGAAACATTGCAACGAATGTGGATTCTGCGTCGTTACCTCAGCGACCGCACATCCATTGAGGCAATGGAATTCATGCGCGACCAAATGGAGAAGACTCGTGACAACGATGAACTCCTGAGGTCGATGAACGCCTGATGAACCACATCGATGATATGATATAATGAAAGCCCGCGTATGTATTTCGTGGGCTTTCTCGTTCTATTTGCTAAAAATCACGGTAAAATCTTTTCAATGCAAATTGCTTGCATTAACTTTGTAAGTGAAATGAGCAAGTTATCGGGAAAACTACTGTTTAGGATTATAGGATTACTGGCTGTTGCATCACTTTGGGGATGTAGCTCGACCAAGCATGTCCCCAAAGGAGAGTATCTTGTCGAGTCGGTCGACATCAAGATAGAGGACAATAAGGACATTTCACCCGTCGAACTGGTCAACTTCCTGCGACAGACTCCCAACCACAAAGTGCTCGGATTTCTTAAACTTCAACTTGCCACCTATAACATGTCAGGCAGCGACACCACCAAGTGGTTTAACCGCTGGGTGCGCAAGCTCGGACAGCCGCCCGTGATATATGATCAGGCACTTACCGAGGCATCGGCCTATCAGTTGCGACAGGCTTTGGTCAATCGCGGTTACATGGGCACAGTTGTGGAAATCGACACGGTTCGTCGTGACAACAAGAAGAAAATCGATGTCACCTATCACATAACCACTGGAGAACCTCATTATATATCTACAATCAACTACAATCTGCCTGATTCGGCGATAGCCGGGATTGTGATGAGCGACACTCTTTCGTTTACTGTTAAGCCCGGTGACCTCCTCGACCGTAACAAGCTTGACGAGGAGCGCATAAGAATCACCGAACTGTTGCGCGACAAAGGCTATTACACATTCAACAAGGAGTACATAACGTTCACTGCCGACACTCTTGCCGGAGCGCGTGATGTGAATCTTACGATGAATCTCCGGCGACCTCATCTGTCGGGAAGTGATGCCGACTCCACGGCTCTGCACAAGATATACACCATACGCAATATAATATTCGTGACCGACTACAATCCGGGGCAAAACTATGGCAACTATGACTTCCATGCTCTCGATTCGGTGCGTTACCGCGACATTACGGTGCTTTATGGCGAGGACCGTTATCTGCGTCCGCAGGTGCTTTACGATGCTTGCTACATGAAGGCCGGAAGCCGTTATAACGCATCGGAGGTCGACCGTACCTACGAGGCTCTCGGGCGGTTTGGCATATTGCGTTATGTAAATATCGACATGCGTCAGGTGGGGGCTGTGGGCGATGATGTGATGCTCGATGCCTACGTGTTGCTTACGCGAGGCAAGAAGCAGGGCATTTCGCTTGAACTTGAGGGAACCAATTCCGAGGGCGACCTTGGCTTCGGTGTGGGGCTCACTTATCAACACCGTAATCTTGCACGCGGCTCGGAGCTACTTACTGCCAAGTTCCGCACAAGCTACGAAAGCCTTTCGGGCGATTTCAACGGACTAATCAATAACCGTTACATGGAGTATGCAGGTGAGGTTGGCATAACGTTCCCCCAGTTTGAGGCTCCGTTCCTCTCCTATAACTTCAAGCAGAAGGTGAGAGCCACTACCGAGTTTGCCGTTTCGTTCAACTATCAGGAACGCCCCGAGTACACGCGCATCATTGCCGGTGCCGCCTGGAAATATCATTGGGCCAGCCGTCAGAACAATCTGCGTCACCGGTTTGACCTCGTGGATATCAACTACGTTTATCTGCCACGTAGCACTATCGACTTCATAAACCAGATAGCACCGTCCAATCCGCTTCTCCGCTACAGCTACGAGGATCACTTCATAATGCGCACCGGCTACAGCTACTACCGCACCAACAAGCGCATGATTGCGTCAGGTGCATTGCGTCGTTACGCTTTGCAGCCTTCGGTATTCACAATCAGGGCTACTTTTGAAGCGGCGGGAAATCTGCTTTATGGAATATCATCGTTGACCGGACAGAAGCGTCACGAAGGCGCCTATAAGGTTTTCGGCATACAGTATGCTCAATATGTCAAGGCCGATGCCGACTATACGTTCACTCGCAATTTTAATGAGCGCAGCTCGATTGCGTTTCACGCCGGTCTGGGCATTGGGGTGCCTTACGGAAACTCTTCTATGTTGCCTTTTGAGAAGCGATTCTTTGCCGGTGGTGCCAACGGTGTGCGCGGATGGGGAGTCAGAACACTTGGTCCCGGTAGTTATGATGCCAAGAACTCGGTTACTGACTTCATCAATCAGTGCGGCGACATCAGGCTCGACCTCAGCGTGGAGTACAGGGCCAAACTGTTTTGGGTAATGGAAGGAGCATTGTTTGCCGATGCCGGCAACATCTGGACGATACATAACTATGAGAATCAGCCGGGAGGTATGTTCAAGTTCAATAAATTCTACAAGGAGCTTGCTGCCGCCTATGGAATAGGCTTGCGACTTGACTTCACTTATTTCCTGTTGCGACTTGACCTTGGAATGAAGGCCTACAATCCCGCGCAAAATCAGGAGCGTTGGCCGTTATTTCATCCTCGCTGGGGACGCGATGCTACATTCCACTTCTCGGTGGGTTATCCGTTTTAATTAATGAACTAAAAGAAAAAATCGATTACACTTATGAAGGAGTTGGTTATATTTGACCTTGACGGAACTTTGCTGAATACGATAGATGACCTCGGCATAGCTACCAACTATGCGCTTAAAAAGATGGGATTTCCCGAGCATCCGCTGTCGGCTTATCCTGCCATGGTGGGAAACGGAGTTAAAAAACTGCTTTGCCGGGCTCTTCCGTCGGGGTTTGACAATGAAGACACTGTAACGGAACTGCGCACCTATTTTAAAGAGTATTACGATGAGCATTCAGCCGATCATTCGGTGCCTTATCCCGGGATTCCGCAATTGTTGGAAAGCCTTCGTGAAAAAGGCGTGAAGATCGCTGTAGCTTCAAATAAGTATCAGGAAGCGGTAGAGAAGCTGATAGGACATTTCTTCCCTAATCTCGAGTGGGCTGCCGTTGAGGGGCAAAAAGAGGATGTCCCGGTAAAGCCCGACCCTTCAATTGTGTTTGACATCCTGTCAAAGTCGCCGACTCCTAAGGCTGCCGTGCTCTATGTGGGTGACTCGGGTGTCGACATGGAAACGGCGCGTCGCGCCTGTGTCGAATCAGTAGGCGTGACCTGGGGATTCCGTCCTATGACAGAGCTGAAAGAGTATCATGCCGATCATATAGTCAATACGGCCGACGACATTTTCGAGCTTGTCAACAGGGAGTATTAGTCTGTGTCGGCCCTGTAGGCCGCAGTTAAAACTCGCTTGTAAAGTGGAATTTTATTTTGGGGAAATCGGACTGAGCCATCTGCAACACATAGTTTGAGTCGGCGAGAAATACATCGCGTCCGTCGCGGTCTACAGCCATGAACTGGTGCTTGCGCTTCTTGAATGCTGCGAGAGCCTCCTCGTCGTCGCTTTCAATCCAGCATGCCTTGTAGAGCGATAGCGGTTCCCATCTCACCGTAGCTCCGTATTCGTGGAGGAGTCGGTATTGGATTACCTCAAATTGCAGCTGACCTACGGTACCTATTATCTTTCGTCCGTTGAACTGGTTGACAAACAGCTGGGCCACACCTTCGTCCATGAGCTGCTGTATGCCCTTTTCAAGCTGCTTTGCCTTCATAGGGTCGGTGTTTTCGATATATTTGAACATCTCGGGCGAGAAGCTTGGCAGTCCCTTGTAATGAAGGTTTTCGCCTTCGGTGAGGGTGTCGCCTATCTTGAAGTTTCCGGTATCGGGAATACCCACGATGTCGCCGGGAAAAGCTTCGTCGACAATGTTCTTTTTCTGGGCCATGAATGCGGTAGGAGCAGCAAATCGCATCATTTTGCCCGAGCGTATGTGCTTGTAGTTGGCATTGCGTTCAAATCGACCCGAGCACACCTTGACGAATGCTATACATGAGCGGTGGTTGGGATCCATGTTGGCGTGAATCTTGAATACGAATCCGCTGAACGGTTCTTCCTCTGGATTAACCTGACGCTCCTCAGCCTGAACGGGACGGGGTGAGGGAGCAATCTTTACGAAGCAGTCGAGAAGCTCCTTTACACCGAATGTGTTCAATGCCGAGCCGAAGAACACCGGTGCCACCTTTCCGGCAAGATATTCGTTGACATCAAGCTCGGGATACACACCTTCGATTAGCTCCAGATCCTCGCGCAGTTTTGATGCATCCTTCTCGCCTACGGCCTCGTCGATGCGCGGGTCGTCGACATTTTCGATTTCTACACGTTCGGTGACCTGAGTCTTGCTCGGGGTGAACAGGTCGAGCGAGTGCTCGTAGATGTTGTAGACCCCCTTGAATTTGGCACCTATGTTGATGGGCCATGATAGGGGTCGCACCGCAATCTTTAGTTCGGCTTCAAGCTCGTCAAGAATCTCAAACGGATCGCGGCCTTCGCGGTCGAGCTTGTTGACAAATATAATCACGGGGGTGTTGCGCATTCGGCACACCTCCATCAGCTTGCGTGTCTGCTGCTCGACACCCTTGGCCACATCGACCACTATGATTACGCTGTCGACGGCAGTGAGTGTACGGTAGGTGTCCTCGGCGAAATCCTGGTGACCGGGAGTGTCGAGGATGTTTATTTTGTAATCACCGTAGTTGAATCCCATCACCGATGTGGCAACCGATATTCCGCGCTGCTTTTCAATCTCCATCCAGTCAGATGTCGCGGTTTTCTTGATTTTGTTTGATTTTACGGCACCTGCAACGTGAATGGCACCACCGAAGAGCAGTAGCTTTTCGGTCAAAGTTGTCTTACCCGCATCGGGGTGCGAGATGATTGCAAACGTGCGTCTGCGGCTTATTTCATCGTTTAATGTAGCCAATGGAGTGGGTTGTTGATGGGATGTTACTGATGATTTAGTTGTTGCTCTCTTCTTCCTTCAGGCGTGCGATGCACTTTTCGAGGCTGTCGACCCAATAGGGTATCTCAACGTTGTAGGTGGTTCTCAGTCGATGAGTGTTGAGCACGCTGTAGAACGGACGCGATGCCGCGGTGGGGTAGTCCTCGGTGGGAATGGGGATGACTTTGCAGTCGGTTACACCTGCTATGCGGTGTATGGCTTTTGTGAAGTCATACCACGATGCGACACCTGAATTGGTGAAGTGATAGATTCCGGGAACCCACTGATGCGACTCGATTATCTTGTAAACGGCTGCTGCGAGATCGGCTGCGTAGGTGGGTGAACCTATCTGGTCGACAACCACGCGCAACTCCTTGCGTTCGCGACCGAGGCGTATCATGGTCTTTACGAAGTTGTTGCCATAGGGAGAGTAGAGCCATGCCGTGCGCACGATTACGCTGTCGGGGGCCAATGCGATGAGCGCTGTTTCGCCCTGGCGCTTGGTGGTTCCGTAATGTGACATGGGATTTACCTTGTCGCTTTCGCTGTAGGGACGATAGGCTTTGCCGTCAAACACATAATCGGTGGAAATGTGTACGACTTTGGCTCCGGTAGCGCTTGCAGCGTTGGCGAGGTTACGCACTGCATCCACATTGATTTGATGACAAAGGGCCTTGTCTTCCTCGGCTCTGTCGACAGCTGTGTAGGCTGCGCAATTGACAATGTGGGTAATCTCGTTTTTCTCGACAAAGCTTTTTACTGCGTCACCGTCAGTGAGGTCGAGTTCTTTGATGTCAGTGTAGATGGTTTTGCCGGGCATCTCTTTTTCAAGGATGTTCCGCATCTCATGACCAAGCTGTCCGTTGCATCCGGTTACTAAAACTTTCATAATGCGTCTAATGAAATTTTGCGGATGCAAAGTTAAGAATTTTTATTGAATTAAAGAACCGATTACCCTAATCGTTGTCATTCCAAAGCTTATCTTCGGAATCGAGCTTGTAGTAGTGGGCGAGCATGGCGATGAATCGCGATATCTGGGTGATGGCCTTGAGCGTGTCGGCCGACAGCTCTTTACCCTGTAGTCGCAGCATCAATGTGCCGTAAAGGGCGGCAAAGCAAGTTTCGATTTCATCGAGCTTTTCATCGCCTTGCTTGGCTCGAAGCTCTACAATGAAGGGCAGTGTCTTGTAAAATTCGGCTCCGTATTCGGCAAACTTCGGGTCTTTGAGCAGTGCGTGATGCAACTCATCGAGCTGCAGGATAACGTTTTTGTTTAGCTGCAGATGCCCTTTTTGCTGCACATTCTCCCGCCTCATCATGTCGATTAGCGATTCATACCATTCAGTCATCTCCTTTATTTGCGGCTCCGACAGCTGGTATTTGTCTATCACATTGCTTTTTATCTTGTCAAGGTCAAGATCGTTTGCGCGGATCAGGTCCTCTATCTGCCACATGTACAGCAGATATTCCGCTATGTTTTCTTTTCGTTTCTGAGAAGCTATATACATAAATCGTGGATTTAAATCTTATATATCTATATAACGCTATGTTTCCCGTAAAGGATGTAAAGTTAATTTAAAAGCATTACATTGACAATACATTTCAGGCATAAGTTACGGGAATCCGAATGATCGAGTCGTGTCGTTGCTCCTGAGGCTGCGGCCAATAATTGCGGCAAGAGGCATGAAAAAAGGGTCGCCGTGATGGTGACCCTTGGTGATTCGGCTGGGACTCAAACCCAGGACCCACAGCTTAGAAGGCTGTTGCTCTATTCAGCTGAGCTACCGAACCAGCATTTACTTGCGAGTGCAAAGTTAATGCTTTATTTTGACTTGGACAAAATTTTGACCCATGTCGATTAATTATTTATATGTTTTATAGTCACATCGTTTTTTAGAGGATATTTTTATGAGCGAAATAATAACCTATTCGTATGTGCTTTTAATGGTTGTGAAGAGATGTGCCTACGGTGCAAATGGCTGATAATTAATGATTTAGTGGGGGGGGGTAATTATTGTTATAAATTGCTTGTCAAATATGATTTAATTCTTTATTTTTGTGTTATTATTGGTATATTAAAGTATCTGAACGGATTGTGATAGAAAATATTAATAAACGTTTTGCAATTATCGGTGTTGCTGGATACATTGCTTTAAGACATTTGAAAGCCATTAAGTCATTGGGTCAAAATGTAGTGTCAGCCCATGATTTATTTGACAGCGTCGGTGTGATTGACAGTTATTTCCCTGACGCTTATTTCACTACAAACTTCAATTCGTTTATGCATAGTATTCATGAAGATAATGTTGATTACCTTACTGTTTGTACGCCAAACTATCTGCATTGTCCTCATACATTGGCAGGACTTGAAGCCGGAGTTGATGTTATATGCGAAAAACCGTTGGCTTTAACTTGTGAAGAATTAAATAGAATGGATGAATGCCGTAAGTCGTTAGGGCATGATATATGGACGATATTGCAATTAAGGCTTCATCCTGAGATTGTGAAGTTGAAACAGGCAATTTCTAATGCAGGCAAAAATAAATTCCATGATGTGGATTTGGCCTACATTACTCCACGTGGTCGTTGGTATGCCGAGTCATGGAAAAGTGACCTGTTGAAGAGTGGTGGGTTGGTGACAAACATAGGTGTTCATTTCATAGATATGCTTCATTGGATATTTGGTCCGGCCAATAATGTCAGTGTTCATTATTCATCTGAAGATTGTGTCGCCGGATATCTGGAATTAGAGAATGCAAGGGTGCGATTCTTTTTGAGCATAAATCCACATCATAAACCTGATGTGACAGATGATAGAATGTCGCCTTATAGACAGATTATTGTAGATGGAAAGTGCATTGATTTTACCAGTGGATTTACTGATTTACATAGACATAGTTATTTCAATATAATCAATGGCTCGGGATTTTCTATAGATGATGTAAAGACAACAATTTATACGCTTGAAACTATCCGTAATGCCGGAATATCTACATTGAACAAAGAGTATCATCCACTTTTATATCGTTTGCGGCTATGATAAAAATGGTTGATTTATATAGTCAGTATCTTAGTATGAGGAAGGAGATTGACAGTGCCATAATGGGTGTTGTTGCATCATCTGATTTTATAAAGGGAACTGAGGTTGCATTGCTTGAGGAGGAATTGGCCGAATATATAGGTGTCAGGCATTGCATAACATGTGGTAACGGCACTGATGCATTGATACTTTCTCTTATGGCTATGGATTTAATGCCCGGCGATGAAGTTATTGTTCCGTCATTTGCATTTGCTTCTATTGTAGAAGCTGTGCTATTGCTTGGAGGTGTGCCTGTTTTTACCGATGTTGATAATACAACTTTCAATATTGATGTTAAAAGCGTTGAGAGGGTAATATCGGATAGGACAAAGGCGATAGTTCCGGTTCATTTATTTGGACAGCCATGTAATATGTTGGAGTTGATGGAAATATCTCGTAGCCATAAAATAGTGGTTATTGAGGATAATGCACAATCATTTGGAGCATTATGCCGAATGGAATCCGGAAAAGAAATTTATGTGGGTGGAATTGGTGATATAAGTTATACCTCATTTTTCCCGACAAAAATGCTTGGATGCTATGGCGATGGTGGTGCTGTATTTACAAATAATGATATTCTGGCCAAACGTGTGAGAGAATTATCCAACCATGGGCAATGTTATAAATATATGCATGAAATGATAGGTTTTAATTCTCGTCTTGACACTATGCAGGCCGCTGTGTTAAGGGTTAAATTAAAGCATTTGTCACAATCTATAAGAGGACGCAGGATGTTAGCCGAACACTATTCGAAACTGCTGAGTGATATAGAGGATATTGAGCTGCCGGTTGAAGTTAATTACGGTAAACATGTTTATCATCAGTACACGATCAAGACTAAGCCATCCATGCGTGATGACCTTAAAGAAATGTTGATGTCCCAAGGAATACAATCAATGGTCTATTATCCTATGCCATTGTTTGAACAACCGGCATATTGTGGTAAGGGGTTGTGTGATCCTGAAATGAATATTTGTCCTTCTCTATGTAAATCGGTTTTATCATTGCCTATGTATGGCGAACTTACATATGGCCAACAAGATGAAATAGCATATGCAGTGAAAGCGTATTTTAATAATCATAATGTGTATAAATCATGATTGATACATATATTCATCCCACTGCTGTTATAGACAATGGCGCTATTATAGGTAATGGATGTCACATTTGGCATTTTGTGCATATCATGGAAGGTGCCGTATTGGGAAATTCATGCAATATAGGTCAGAATGTCATGATAGCCGGTAGTGCGATAATAGGTAATAATGTAAAGATTCAGAATAATGTATCGGTGTATGATGGTGTCATTTGTGAAGACGATGTATTCTTAGGCCCTTCATGCGTATTCACTAATGTGAGAAATCCGAGGAGCAAATTTCCCCGTAAAGGGAAATACGAGTCTACGATTGTGCATCGTGGTGCAACGATAGGAGCCAATGCCACTATTGTATGTGGTGTAGAGATTGGCAAGTATGCTTTTATAGGTGCAGGTGCAGTAGTGACCTGTTCTGTCCCTGATTATGCAATTGTTATGGGAGTGCCTGCTCGCTGTGAAGGATGGATGTGTCAATGTGGGCATCGACTCGAATTCAACAAGTACGATGTGGCTATATGTCCAGAGTCGGGACATCGATATTGTAAATTTAAAGATAGTGTCTATGCATTGTAAAGATTTTAATTTATATGAAAAGCTCATAGAGCATAAGGCTTCAGTTGCAGTCTTGGGACTCGGCTATGTCGGATTTCCGTTGGCAATTGAATTTGCGAAGCGTTTTCGTACAATAGGCTATGATATAAGTTCGGAGCGTATAGAAGAATTGCGAGGGACATTTGAAGAAGCTATTGACATAACTTTCACATCAAATGTTGCTGATATTTCGGACGCTTCGTTATATGTTATTTCTGTTCCAACTCCTGTTGATGAGAATAAAAATCCAGATTTGAATCAATTACTTGAATCAAGTGCCGTTGTTGGAAAATGTCTTAGCCCCGGGAATTTTGTCGTATATGAATCTACTGTTTATCCTGGATGTACTGAGGATAAATGCATACCTGTATTGGAAAAGGAGTCAGGCCTTGTTTGTGGTGATGACTTTAAAGTAGGGTATACACCTGAACGTATAAATCCAAATGACGCGAAACATACACTGACTAATACTGTTAAAATTGTGAGTGCTTGTGATGATGAAGCGTTGGATTGTATTGCCAATATATACAATAATATTGTGGATGCAGGCGTTGAATTAGTGTCCTGTATAAAGGTTGCAGAGGCATCAAAAGTGCTTGAGAATACTCAGCGTAATGTCAATATCGCATTGATGAACGAGATGGCGATGCTATTTTCTGCTATGGATATCGATATGACAGAAGTTTTGAAAGCTGCGTCGACTAAATGGAATTTTGTAAATTATTCTCCGGGACTGGTGGGTGGTCATTGCATACCTGTCGCTCCTTGGTTTTTAGTGTCTGCTGCATTGGAACGGAATATTGACATGAGGCTTGTAAAAATGAGTAGTTTAGTCAATGACGATATGGCGTCATTCATTGTTCAGGAATCGCTTAAACGTATTGATACCATTGTTAAAAGCGCTGAACAACCGATAAGAGCATTGGTAATGGGATATGCTTATAAAGAAAATATTGACGACATACGCAATACGCTTGTAGAGCCTATTGTTAAGCAATTGGAAGAAGCCTCTATGGAGGTTGACATTGTAGATCCATTTGTTAATCCGGCCAAGGCAAAAGCTATGTATGGTCGTGACTTGAAATTAAAACCGGAAGCTCCTTATGACTTGATAATGGTGACAGTTGCTCATGATTGTTATATAGATCTTGATAATGATTATTTTATGTCTATTGCACGTAGCAATAAATCATTGCTTGTAGACATTAGGGGAATATATAAAAGTAAGGTGAAAACATTGAATTACTATAGTTTATAACTTATGATTGTCGATGTCGTTACAACAAAGAGTCCTAAGAATCGCACTGTGTTGACTTTCTTGTTGGCATTGGCCAATCTTATGTCATTTAGTGTAGGCATAATAACCGCCGCTATTCTTAGCCGTTATATGGATGTTGTAGAATATGGCACATATCGACAAGTGATTTTCATATATACAACATTGCTCGTTGTTTTTTCAATGGGTTTGCCGAAATGTTATTCCTATTTTCTCGCACGTGCATCTATTGAATATGGTGCCGATATTGTTAAGCTATTAAATAAATTGTTTTTTGCCTTATCGGCTTTGTTTTCGATATTTTTGTATCTGGGAGCCGACTTTATTTCTGATATTATGGGCAATGAGTTGCTCGTTGATAATTTGCGCTATTTTGCAATAACACCTATGTTGCTTATGCCTGTAATGGGAGTGGAGAGTATATTGGTCGTTTACGGGTATGGGGCTATGGTGCTGTTATATGTATTTGCCGGACGGCTGATGATGATTGTGTGCACGGTTATGTCTGTAGTAGTATTTGATGGTGGTGTTACAGGGGCTATTTGTGGATTTGTGGTTTCATCGGCTTTTTCAAGTATAGCAGGGTTATGGTTATCCTATTGGCCGTTTAAGAGAGTGACATCATATAAGAGCAATATTAGGATCGGAGATATAATGTCATATTCATTTCCTGTGATGATGCAGGGAATTTATGGATTTTTTATTGGGGCATCGAGTCTGTTCTTTGTTAGTCGTTATTTTGGAGTAGAAGAATTTGCATTGTTTTCTAACGGTTATAAGGAATTGCCCTTTTTAAGCATGGTTATTGGTGCTACCTCAGGAGTTATTTTCCCTGAATTTTCGAGAATGTCGGGCAATGGTGATGATAAGCGGAATTTTGTTGCTTTATGGAGGACTGTGTGGTATAAATCATCGACTATAATATATCCGCTGTCAGTATTTTGTTTAATATTTGCAGGTGATATTATGGCATTCATTTATGGTGAAAACTATAGAAGTGCTGCTTTTCTATTCATAATTGTGTCCGTTATTGGCATAGTACGGGTTGTTGCATATTCGCCAATAATGCTTTCATTGGGGCTTGGTCGTGAATTTGCTAATACTCATCTTGTTGCGGCTATAATGATTTTGGCGCTTGATGTACTGTGTGTCAATTTTTTTCCAAACATAATCGCTATCGCAATTATAGCCACGTGTTGTACTGTGTTTTGCCTATTTGTTATGCTAATTACAATAGCGAAGTCATTGGAATCAAGTTTATTTAAATTGATACCTTTGGGAGCAATGTCTAAGATTCTGTTTGCATCGATTATTTCATGCCTTATGGCGCGTTTTTTAGTTCATATTACAGGAATTACAAATGTCCTTGCTGTTCTTGCTATAGGAGGAGTTGTATATGCACTCATATATTTCCCTTTTGTATCAAGATTAGGAGTTGGGTATATTGATATAATTAAACCCATGCTTGATATTTTTGCCAATAAATTTAAAACGGAATCTTCTCGACAACTTATGGAGGAGAGTAAATAAACTAAGAACATGAATTTTTTGATTATAAGCAAGTATTTTTATCCGCAAAATCGTATAGCCTCATTTCGTATAAATGCATTTGCAAAATATATAAGAAATGCAGGACATTCTGTCACTGTAATTGCCGAAGGTGATCATGACATGGATACTGAATGGAACGGTTGCAAAGTAAGTTATGTTAAGAACAAGATAATAACCGAATCGTATCTTCGAGATAAAATTAAAAGACGAAAGCGATGGACGGTGCGTAGAATAACTGCGTCATTACTGAACAGAATATTTTTGGATTATAACCTGTTTTGGGGATTCCGAGTTTTTAAAAAGGCCAATAAATTATTTAAAGAGAATAGATATGATGTAGTGCTAAGTTCTTATATGCCTATATCACCGCATCTAGCGGCCTTGAATTTGCAGTTAGCTGGTCACAAATTTTTTTGGATTGCAGATATGAGGGATGAAATGTCAAAACATCCATATTTTAGTAAAAAATATAAATCGGCATATATTGCAATTTATGAACGTCTATTTTTGAAAAATGCCGACCTTGTGCTATCTGTTTCAAAACCCATATTGGATGACTTTAGGAAAATGCATAGTAGTAGCAATTATTTGGAAGTCAGAAATGGATATGATTATGAAGAAGTGTATGATGTGAATTTCCAATCAAAGTTCACTATGGGTTATATCGGACAATTCTATGATAAAATTAAGCCGGATAACTGGTTTCATGCTTTTTCAGAATTGATATCCGAAGGGCGGATTCCAAAAGACAGTATTATAAAAATCATAGGGAATAATATGAAAATTAAAATCCCTGACAATATCATTAATAATGTATTTGAGATTGAATCGGTTCCACATGATGAAGCTATACGTATATCTACAACTGAAGTTGATGTATTGGTAATGATTCATCCTTTAGGGCGAAAAGGGGTTTATTCAGGTAAGATATTTGATTATCTTGCAACAAATAAACCAATATTGGCATTATACGATCCTGATGATGTAGTCGGCGATTTGCTTAGAGAAACAAGAGCTGGATTTACTGTAAAAGAATCAGATATTGAAGGCATTAAAAGCATGATTCTTAAATGTTATTCAATTTGGAAAAATAGAGAGGTATTACCTCGGGATTGGAACAAGATAAAACAGTGTCGACGCTTTAACCAAACCAAGATTCTACTTGATTATCTTTCGGAACATTTGCCAAATCAATAGTTTATCAGCAGAAAGAGCGGAGCAGGGCTATCTCTTCAGGCCAGATTGATTCATCGGGTGTTTCGAGGATGAAGGGCATGTTGTCAAATCGCGGGTCGGCCATGAGCCGTTTGAAAAAATCTATGCCGATGCATCCTTTGCCTATGGACTCGTGACGGTCGACACGGCTTCCGAGCGGCTTCTTGGAGTCGTTGAGGTGGAATGCCCTCAGATAGCTGAAACCCACGATGTTGTCAAATTCGTTGAAAGTTTCATCATAGTGGTCGGCGAGGTCGTATCCTGCCGCGAATGCGTGACAGGTGTCGATGCACACACCTACGCGGCTCTTGTCGTCGACGCGGTCGATTATGTAGCGCAGATGTTCAAACCGGTTTCCGATGTTGCTGCCTTGTCCGGCAGTGTTTTCAATCACGGCTGTCACACCCGATGTTTGGCCAAGCGCGATATTGATTGATTCGGCCACACGGTCGAGGCACTCTTCAACGGTTATTTTGTTGAGATGGCTTCCTGGATGGAAATTCAGCAACTGCAGGCCGAGTTGCTCGCAGCGTTTCATCTCGTCGATGAATGCGTCGCGGCTCTTGGCAATTGCTTCCGGGTCGGGATGTCCGAGATTTATGAGGTAGCTGTCGTGGGGCAATATGTAGCGTGTATCAAGTCCGCTCTCTTTCACGCGGCCTTTAAACAGGTTGATACTGTCGACGGTCAAAGCCTTAGCCACCCATTGCCTTTGATTTTTGGTAAACAAAGCAAATGCGTCAGCGCCGATGCCGACTGCATTGATCGGTGCGTTCTCAACGCCTCCGCTGGCCGATACATGTGCTCCTATGCGTTTCATATTTATCGAAATCAGCCAAGGCTTTCAAGCACCTTGCGTATCTTTTCGTAAGTGGTGATGCGTGTAGGCACGAGTGGGAGTCGAAGTTCGTTTTCGATGAATCCCATGGCATGCAGTAGGCATTTTACTCCTGCCGGATTTCCGTCGACAAACAGCAGGCTGAACAGTTCGGTGAATCGGTGATGAATAGTGAGGGCGCGTGCAAAGTCACCCTGCAGCGCAAGTCGCACCATGCGTGAAAACTCACGGGGAAATGCATTGCCGATAACCGAGATAACGCCTACGGCTCCCAGTGTTATGAGCGGGAATGTGATGCCGTCGTCGCCCGAGATTACCATGAAGTCGTCGCGCTTGTTCTTTATGATGTCGTCCATTTGCGATATGTTGCCCGACGCTTCCTTTACTCCTATTATATTGTCAAACTCAGCTGCAAGTCGCAGTGTGGTTTCGGCAGTCATGTTTACGCCTGTGCGCCCGGGTACATTATATAATATGACAGGAATAGGCGAAGCTTTTGCTATCTCACGGTAGTGCTGGTATATTCCTTCCTGTGACGGCTTGTTGTAGTAGGGCACTACCGAAAGCACGGCGCTGAATGGCGATAGGTCGGTTGTGCGCAGTTCTTCCACAAGCGCCATTGTGTTGTTGCCTCCGATTCCAATGACGAGCGGCACTCTACCGGCTACGCGTTCAACGACGAAGTCACGCACCCGATGTTTTTCGTCGGGCGTGAGAGTTGCGGTTTCGGCTGTCGTCCCCAGAACCACGAGGTAGTCGACGCCGCTTTTTATCTGATATTCGAGCAAGCGGGCAAGAGCGTCGAAGTCAATCGACTTGTCTTGCTTGAAAGGGGTGACAAGAGCCACACCCATGCCTTTTAGATTAATTCGGGCCATAGCGTATCGATAGATGCTGTTTTTGCGGTACAAAGTTAGGCATATTCGATATTTTTCACAACACCTGCCGATAAAAATCATTGAACAGGGCTAAAAATATTCGGATTGTGAGGTGAGGCATCGGTCAGAGATTATAAAATTAAGCATCGTCCAAGAACTTAACGAGCCTTTTATATGTTATATCAACGTAATTAAAACTTACTGTTATGAGCGAATTTATTGATATTATCAAAGATAGCAAGCCGACATTGGTCGACTTCTTTGCTACATGGTGTGGCCCTTGTAAAATGATGCATCCTATTCTTGAGCAGTTGAAGGATAAACTTGGCGACTCGGTGACCATAGTCAAGATTGATGTCGACAAGAATCAGGCTCTCGCCCAGGAATACCGGGTTATGTCGGTTCCTACGCTCATCATCTTCAAAGACGGAGAGGTGAAGTGGAGAGCCGCAGGAGTACACACGGCCGCCGACCTTGAGGAAAAGCTTAAGGAGATGGCGTGATTCAAGCTGATTTCTAACCTAATGAATGCACTATTCAATACGATTCACTATTTACCTTCTTGATTTAATATTTGGTTTTTTGGAATTTTTCATCGGCCCTGTTTCTACATTGAAGCAGGGCCGATTCTGTATTATTATGTTACGGTTTGATTTGTATATTATGGCTTATTTGGCTATCTTCGTAGTTATAAATTACATTTGAATAAAATATGATACTTGAAAGATTGCTATTATGCGGCGTGTTGATGGCGGGTGGCATTGCTGTCGATGCCGAGGAGCTTGTAATACTCCACACCAACGACACGCATAGCCAGATTGAGCCTAACGACCGTGACCTTGGAGGCATACTGCGCCGAAAGGTGCTTGTCGACAGCGTGAGAGCCGTTCATGACAACGTGTTGCTCATCGATGCCGGCGATGCCGTGCAGGGTACGCTCTATTTCACCCTATATGGCGGCGAAGTCGAGCGTAAAATGATGAATGCTCTCGGATATGACATACAGATATTGGGCAACCATGAGTTTGACAACGGCATGGAGGCTCTTGCCGAGCAGTGGCGCGGCGTGAATGCCGAGAAGCTGTCGACCAATTACGACATGCGCGGCACTCCGCTTGATACACTTTTTGCTCCATATACGATAAAGCGGTATGGCAACAGTTTGATAGGCGTGATTGCGCTGAATCTCGACCCCAAAGGAATGATAGCCGACAAGAACTCCGAGGGAATCGAGTATCTCGATGCCATTGAAGCCGCCAATGCCACGGCGTGGCAACTTAAGCACAACGAGCATGTCGACGGGGTTATTGCGGTGACACATATAGGATATGACACAAGCAATCCGCCCACGCCGAGCGATATCGACCTTGCGGCCGCTTCAAAGAATATCGACCTTATAATAGGAGGACATTCTCACACAACAATCGACCCGAAGTCGCCGAAATCTCCGGCCTTTCATGTGGTCAATGCCGTGGGCGACACCGTGCTTGTGACACAGACCGGAAGCCGCGGACAGTATCTCGGTGAGATTGTCGTAGACCTGCCCTCGATGAAGAGCGACTATCGGCTCCTGACTGTGGACCGTCGCCTTGACGATCGCATAGACCGTGATGCCGCATCGATACTTGAGCCATACAAGGCCGGTGTGGAGCGCCTGATGGGAGAGCGCATAGGACGACTTGACAAGGAGATGTCGTCGAGCAGCGACCTGTTGCTTAACTGGGTGGCCGATGTGATGCTGGAGATGGGCGGCCGATTGTCGCCTGACAGCAATGTGGATCTGTCGATAGTCAATAAAGGCGGAATACGACGCGGACTTCCGAAGGGTGACATCACTATGGGGCAGATAATGACGATGCTGCCATTTGACAATCATCTGGTGCTGCTTGAGTTGGAAGGAAGCGACCTGATTGGCGCGTTCAAGGTGATGGAACATCGCGGTGGCGACGGCGTGAGCGCAGGTTTTGATTGGCGTAACATCGATCCGGAACGCCTCTATCGAGTGGTGACAATAGACTATCTTGCCAACGGTGGCGACTACATGGAGCCGCTGACTCATGGAAAAATCACAGCCCGCAGCGATGAAAAGCTTGACGAGGTGATGATAAAATATATCGTTGAAAAGAAAAACAAGACAATAAAATACAATGACAACAAGCCGCGAATGTAACGGTTTTTTATGGATGAGATTATGAAGAGAGTGCTTATAATAATGTCGTTGCTTGTGGCAACGGCTTTTCATGTAGGTGCGGTGCAGCCCAAACTGTTGTCGCACAGCAAAGGCGGCGATCGCGATGCATGGGTTGACTCGGTATTTAGTTCGCTGACAATGGAACAGCGTGTCGGACAGCTTGTAGTGCCTGTGGTCGACCCGACGCACATCGCCACCGCCAAACAGGTGATATACCGTTATGTAAAGACCGAAGGGGTGGGCGGCTTGCTGTTCAGCAAAGGAAGCATAGACCAATATGCAACGTTGATCGACTACGCGCAGTCGATAGCCAAAGTGCCCTTGATGATAACACTTGACGGAGAGTGGGGGCTGTCGATGAGAATTCCGGGAACTACGCGCTTTCCTTATAATATGGGACTTGGTGCCATTGCCGATGAGAATCTGCTCTATGACTACGGTCGTGAAGTGGCTCGTCAGTGCAAACTGATGGGTATAACAGTCAATTTCGCCCCTGTGCTTGATGTGAATTCCAATCCCGATAATCCTGTTATAGGCTATCGGTCGTTTGGTGAGGATGCCGACCGTGTGGCACGACTCGGAATCGCTTATTCGCGTGGCCTTGAGGATGGAGGTGTAATGTCGGTGTCGAAGCATTTCCCCGGACATGGCGACACTTCGGTCGACTCGCATAAGTCGATGCCTACAATTGACCACAGTGCCGAGGTGATGCGCGATGTCGACCTCATGCCGTTCCGCCGTTACATCGATGACGGATTATCGGGCGTTATGGTTGGACACCTTAACGTGCCGTCGCTCGACTCCACGGGCGTGCCTGCATCGATGTCACATCGTATAATCACCGATTTGCTGAAAAACGACATGGGATTCCGCGGCATGGTGTTTACCGATGCACTTGCCATGAAAGGGGCCATAGTGGGCGAGAATAATTGCGTGGCGGCATTGATGGCGGGTGCCGATGTGCTGCTCTCACCGTCGTCGGTCAAGGGTGACATTGCAGCGGTTTTGGCGGCGGTAAAGTCGGGCAAGATATCGGAAAGCTCAATCAATGAGCGTTGTCGCAAGATGCTCGAATATAAATATGCGCTTGGACTTTCGGTCGGTCACAAGGCTGTAAGCAGCGCTTCGTTGAAGGGCAAGCTAAACTCGCCTGAGGCCGATGCTGTAAATCGCAAGCTCGTGTCGGCCATGATAGCGTGTGTACGCAATGACGATGACTTGCTTCCCGTGCGTGACATTGAGCGTAAATCAATAGCCGTTGTAAATATAGGAGAGGGCAAAGGCAATACGTTTGCTCAGTATTGTGGAAAGTATGCCGATGTCGATGCTTACGGAACAACTACAGCATTTACTGCGGCTCAGATTGCATCAATAGAGAAGCATGACATAGTCATTGCGGCTGTATATAACGACAAGTCGGCCTCGGTTAATGCGCTTAAGCAGCTCAAAGGTTGTTCAGGATTGGTGACGGTGTTCTTTATGAACCCCTACAAGATGTCGAAATTTGCACCGCTTGGCAGTAAAGCGGTGTTGCTTGTAGGTGAAAACGGTGAACTTGCACAGGAATACGGAGCGCAGGCGGTGTTTGGAGGCATTCGCGTAAATGGTTCTCTACCTGTGAATGTAAAGGGCATTGCGCCGTTGGGAGCATGTGTAGGGCTTGTCAAGACACGTCTTGGCTACACCTCGCCGGCCGCTATGGGGTTTGACTCATCGCTTGGCAAGCGTGTCGATTCGCTCGTGAATGTGGGATTGCGTACAGGTGCATTCCCCGGATGCCAGGTGCTTGTGGCAAAGGGTGGTAATGTAATAATCGACCGTAGTTACGGATATGTGGATGCCGCAAAGACTCGTAGAGTCAATGACTCGACCATGTATGACATAGCATCGGTGAGCAAGGTTGCCGGAACATTGCCTGGTCTGATGCTCGCCTACGACGAAGGGCTTTATAAACTTGACGATCCGGTATCGAAATATGTAGAAGGACTTAAATCTGGCGATAAAAGTGATATAACCATACGGCAGATGCTGCTACATGAAAGCGGATTGCCAGCATCATTGAGTATCCCCGGAATTGTAATGGATACGGCGACTTATAAGGGACGGCTGATTGCTTATCGCCAGCGGGGAGCCAATACAATAAAAATATCGCGAGGTGTCTATGGAAACAACACGGCTCGAATGCGCAAGGACATCACTTCTGCTTCGGAAAGCAAGGATTTTCCGATGAAGATAGGGCGGGGTGTGTATGTGGGTGCGGCTACTCGTGATACTCTTATGCAGCGAATTTTCGACTCAAAGCTCCGTCAATCCAAAAACTACCTTTATTCCGACCTTAATTTCGCCTTGCTCATGGCAATGGAAGAGAAGGTGACGGGTAAGAAACATGATGAGTTTGTGGAGAAGAGGGTTTATGGCCCGATAGGGGCAACACGCACCTGCTATGTCCCACTTGCCAAGAATCACAAGGCATCGGAAATCGCGCCTACCGAAAAGGATAATTTTTTGCGTCGCCAAACGGTTCACGGCTATGTGCATGATGAACTTGCTGCTTTTTCGGGTGGAGTACAGGGAAATGCAGGATTGTTCTCAACGGCAAATGACCTTGGAAAACTGTGTCAGATGTGGCTTAATGGCGGTAGTTACGGCGGCCGACAGATAATGTCGCCTTCAACTGTTAAGCTTTTTACAACGACAAAAAGCAATAAGTCACGCCGTTGGCTGGGATTTGACGGTCCCGACACAAAAAACGAGGACAAGACTCCGACGGCACCACTGGCTTCGCCTTCTACTTACGGGCACATTGGATTTACCGGAACTTGCTTCTGGGTTGATCCCGATAATGAACTTATATACGTGTTTCTTTGCAACCGTGTCAATCCATCACGCGACAACAGTGCGTTTACTCGCCTGAACATACGTCCGGCTATAATGAACGCCGTATACGAAGCCATGAAATAGCTAATTGCGACAAAAACGCATAAAAAAGTTGAAAAATGTTAGGAAAATAGTGAATATTGTATTACCTTTGTCGCAATAATTAAGAATTATCTACAATTATAACAAGAAAGTTACATGAAAGCAACTGAAGTATTGGACGACCTGAAGCGTCGCTTTCCCAATGAACCTGAATATCTTCAGGCGGTAGAAGAAGTAATCACAACAATCGAGGATGCATACAACGAGCATCCCGAATTTGACCGCTACAATCTGATTGAGCGTCTATGCATTCCCGACCGTATTTTCTCATTCCGTGTATCTTGGGTTGATGATAAGGGAAAAGTGCAAAATAATATGGGATATCGTATTCAGCATAATAACGCTATCGGCCCGTACAAGGGAGGTATACGCTTCCACTCATCGGTAAATCAGTCGATTCTTAAGTTTCTTGCTTTTGAACAGACTTTCAAGAACTCGCTTACTACGCTCGCTATGGGTGGCGGTAAAGGAGGTTCCGACTTCTCGCCTCGCGGAAAGAGCGACATGGAGGTTATGCGCTTCTGCCAGGCCTTCATCGAAGAGCTTTGGCGTCATATCGGTCCTGACACCGATGTGCCTGCCGGCGACATAGGTGTAGGTGGCCGTGAAGTAGGTTACATGTATGGTATGTACAAGAAGATGTCGCGTGAGTTTACCGGAACTTTCACCGGCAAGGGCCTTGAATTTGGCGGATCTCTTATCCGTCCCGAGGCAACCGGCTACGGTAATGTTTACTTCTTGCTGAATATGCTTGCCACACGCGGCATTGACATAAAGGATAAGGTAGTGGCAATATCTGGTTCAGGCAACGTGGCAACTTATACAGCCAAGAAGCTTCTTGAACTTGGCGCTAAGGTTGTGACAATGAGTGACTCTGACGGTTGCATCTATGTTCCTGAGGGAATAACCAAGGAGCAGCTTGACTATATATTCAAACTTAAGAATGAATATCGCGGTCGTATACGTGAATTTGCTGAAGAATACGGTTGCGAATATGTTGAAGGCGGCCGCCCCTGGGTTTACAAGTGCGACATTGCAATGCCGTCGGCAACTCAGAACGAGCTTGATGGTGATGATGCACGCACACTTCTTGCCAACGGCTGTATAGCAGTGAGCGAGGGTGCAAACATGCCTTCTACTCCTGAGGCTATCAAGGAATTCTTGAAAGCACGCATCCTTTATGCTCCCGGAAAGGCAGCCAACGCAGGCGGTGTGTCGGTATCGGGTCTTGAAATGGCTCAGAATTCACAGAAACTTTCATGGAGTTCTGAAGAAGTTGACGAAAAGCTTAAGGGCATTATGGCTAACATCCATGGCCAGTGTGAGAAATACGGCAAGGAACCTGACGGTTATGTGAACTATGTGAAGGGTGCCAATGTCGCCGGATTCATGAAGGTGGCACGTGCTATGATGGCACAGGGTATCCTCTAAAATAAGGTAACAACATTCTATACTCAATATCCTGAACAACGGGGTTGCATCAACCGATGCAACCCCGTTATTTTTATGATTCCTATTGAATGCCTCGACTGATGTTTATTGCCAATCGATGGGTATGCCGGCTCCCAATTCAAAGTGACAGCAAGCGATGCCGAGGTCCATTTTGGTGAAAAATCCGATGCCGCGCGATGCCTTGACGCGGTTGTCGCCAAGCCATTGGAAATGGAACTTCTGTTGATTCAAGGCCGTGGGCGCAAGGAGTGCATAATCGACTCCGCGTTTGAACCAGTCGGGTGCCGTGGCGTAGTCGTCGCTTATCTGTTGTGGTGCTTTTATGCGATGGGCGGTTCCCGATTCGGCTCCATGTCCTATGGCTATCAAGGCGTATAATTTGTTGCCGTCAGGAATGTCTATGGGTGTATTTTTCTTGCTGAACGATAGGCCTACCCAACAGGTGTTGAGTCCTGCTTTCTGAGCTTCGAGTACTATTTTTTCACCGTAATATCCGAGTTTGGCTTCGGTGTCGTTGCTTTTAGGCCCTGTTAACGCTATGTAATTGGTGACATTGCGAAATTTGCCGTAGTGAGCCATAAGTGACCGTCCGAATGCGTTTGGCTCATTGACAACAAGTTGCATGTTTAATGAGCCTTCGGCATTGTATCGTCTGATTTGACTGTCAAGCATGACAACTTCATCGGCCGACAAAGGCTGTAGCGTATAGGTGCGTACTGAATGTCTTGATTTTATTGTATCGTAATCCATCGAGTCGTTATTGTAGTATTATATCGGATATAACGAAAATCCGCCGGTAATTATTGCCGACGGACTCTCTTGTTATGCAAATCGTGTGAGCTTACTTTGTAGTATCATCTGTAGATTCATGCTCTGGAGCCTGATCTATTAGGTCGAGGAACTGGTCGAGCTTGGGCGTGATGATTATTTCAGTACGGCGGTTTCTCTGACGGCCCGTATCGGTTGAATTGTCGGCAATGGGGTTGTACTCTCCGCGTCCGGCAGCTGACAGTCGTGAAGGATTTACACCGAATTTTGTCTGTAGAACCTGTACGACCGATGATGCACGAAGGGCGCTGAGATCCCAGTTGTTGCGAATGTTTGTACGCGATATGGGTACATTGTCAGTGTTGCCTTCAACCAGTACATCGTAGTCACGGTAGTCCTTGATAATCTTTGCGATTTTGCTAAGAGTTTCTATCGCTTTTTCGTTTATCTGATAGCTTCCCGATTTGAAAAGCATATTGTCGGCGAGCGATATGTACACGACTCCTTTCAATACCTTTATGTCGACATCCTGCAATTCATCACGACTCAGTGAACGGGTCAGATTGTTGGTGAGCACCATGTTGAGTGAGTCGGATTTAGATTTAGCTTCGACAAGCTGCTTGATGTATTTGTTGGAAGCATTGATTTCATCGACAAGTTTCGAGATGTTTACGCTTCCCTGTGCGCTTTGCTTAAGACTTTGGTCGAGAGAACCTTGCAAGGCTGCATAATCATCCTTGAGCTCTTGATTGCGTTTTCGGGCCTCGGCAAGCATTGTTTCGAGGCTCTTGTTATTGGCGCGGCTTTCGGCAAGGGCCATTTGGGTGGCGTTGTATTCCTTGTTTAGCGCGTCATACTCTCCCTGTAGTGAAGAATACTTCTTATTGCTTACACAACTTGTAAGGGTAATGGCAGAAGCCGCTATGGCTATGATTAATCCGCGTGATTTCATTGTTTCTGAAAATTTAATTAATAAACTCGTAATTATTAACAACCGGCACTGTATTTCGGTTCTATTAAAGGGTGGGGCATAGGGCGGCCCGTTGGCCGATTTGCTGAATTGGGCAAGGTGTCGGCATGAAGGTTATGACTCGTGGCAGCCTATAATTATGACAAGTGATTCATGTAATTATGACTCGGACGATCTGTAATTATAGAGCATGACCATCTGTAATTGGGAAATGAATTATTTTGTGTATTGTTAAAATATTTCATGATAGTGATTTATAGCGGATCGGCCAAAATGAATGAACAAAAATTTGCATAGTACAAAAAAAGTAGCTACCTTTGCAACGCTTTTAGAAAGCACTGATTCGCTAGCTCAGCTGGTAGAGCACAACACTTTTAATGTTGGGGTCCTGGGTTCGAGCCCCAGGCGGATCACGAAAGGAATCATTTTAAAATGATTCCTTTTTGTTTTTAATCAATTGTCCTGTTATCACGTTGATGACTTTAAAATTTATTAGAAGCTTCCTTAATGACCGCGAAGCACTTCTGACAACCATCCCCTACCTGATAGAAAAGAACTCACCGTTGCTTTCAACACAATCAGGCAAAATGTTGTTAGATCTATTGGTTTTGGGAGAGGATCATCGCAACAAATATCACATAGGGTTCGATATAATAGCTATAACGAGAGCCATATACCGCCGTGTAACAACAGGATTAAAAGAGGGCGCGAGCACCATAGAGCAACAACTTGTCAGGGTGATAACCGCTGACTACAGCATGACATTTTCTCGAAAGCTAAAGGAGATATTGCTTGCTGTAATCATAAGAATGAAATTTGATAGACAACAGTTGGCTATATCATATCTTGATATAGCTTATTATGGTACCGAATACCCATCGCTTGACTCCATACTTGCAGGGTTCGGTCTTTCAAGAGATGCTGATATTGACCTGAAAGTATGCGCATCAATTATAGCGAGGCTGAAATATCCAGAGCCCAGGGTAATGTCCGAGAGGAATAATTATCAAATTGAGCGGCGTACATCTCATTTATTAAAGTTATATTTGCGAAAACATCCTACCCATTTGAAATGAATATCAGCGATTATCTCAACAATTCGCCAGTAATCGGAGCAATATCAGAAACTTATGTCAAGCCTGAGAAGTTTCTTAAATATTACTTCAATTCCAATGAAAGCGATGCGCAAACGTTTCTCCGTCATGTAATGCAGAGTAATACTCCATATATATTCAAAGACCGTCCGTTGATATTTGAAAAAATCAAGGAATATCTGAGCAATCTGCTTTCAGTCGAGCTGCATGATATACTGTTGATAGGGAGCGCAAAGACCGGGTTTTCGCTTTCGACCGACAATTATGGCCGTCCGTTCACAGATAAAAGCGATCTTGATTTTACGATTATAAACGAAACCCTATTCCAATCGCTTAAAGCTGATTATGACAATTGGAAAAGAAAGTACACCGTTGAGGAAACGATCAGTCCCACTAACCTGAAGCAAAAAGATTATTGGGATGAAAATGTAAAAGTACTTAAGCGTAATCTCAACCGCGGCTTCATTGACACATACAAATTGCCAAATATGGAATGTTGCCCGACAGCCAAGACAATTAATAATGCCATGTACAATATTACGCTGCGCCTCGAAAACACGTTCGGGATAACCAGCAGCAAAGCATCCGTACGAGTGTACCAAAACAGTGTGGCATTCGTCAAGCAATTACGCCTGAATACTAACTGCCTTCAGAAAGTAAGACGATAGTATGGTCACATCTTATTTAGGCTTGGCTGTATATACTATATCTCAATCAAAAAAAATATTCACTTATAGTATGCTTATTAAATAAAAAAGACCTATTTTATTCAATACAATGGTTTAATTGAATAAAATTCGCTATATTTGCAGTCTAAAACAGACTGTAATGAAAACAACTATACTCAATCAGCGGGCGGAGCGCGACGAATTGTTGTCGCGTCCTTATCAGCAACGGCATACCAAGTATGACGCTGACGAACTTTTGCAGAACCCGCTTATCAAACTTATAACCGGCCCCCGTCGCGTAGGCAAATCCGTTTTTGCCATGTTGATGTTGCAAGGCAAGAATTTTGCCTACCTCAATTTTGACGATAACCAGTTGCTTGAAAAATGGGACGAGGATCTGGCAATGTCGGCTCTTGATGATGTCTATCCCGATTATGATTTTATGCTACTGGATGAAATTCAGAATCTTCCGGATTGGGATTTGTGGGTAAGCAAGCTATATCGACGGGGAAAGAATCTGATAATCACAGGAAGCAATGCCAATATGTTGAGCAGTGAAATGGCGACAGTGCTGACAGGGCGTTATCTCCAGATTGAAATGTTGCCTTTCAGCCTTGATGAAACCATGAGGTGGAAAAATATCAGCCCGGACCGCGAGGAACAGGCGGCACAGGCAATAGTGCTGGCAGATGACTATATGCGAAACGGCGGGTATCCTGAAACAATTCCGGCTCGTGGTATAACCAAAAATTATCTTTCTACTCTGTTTGATTCAATCCTGCTGAAAGATGTCGCCCAACGCCATAATGTAAGGAATACGACCGACCTATATAACCTTGCTACATATCTGTTGTCAAACTTCTGCAATCCGATTTCAGCCAACGAACTTGCCGGAGAACTGGGATTGTCAAGTGTGGCGACGACAAAGAAATTCTGCGACTATCTCAACGAGCCCTACCTGTTCTTCTATTTGCCACGCTTCAACAACAAGCTGAAACTGATGAACAAGGCTCCGAAAAAAGTATATGTCGTTGATAACGGCTTTGTGCAAAGCACAGCGTTCAATCTCAGTGAAAACCTCGGTCGCCTATTGGAAAACCAAGTATTTGTGGAACTCCTGCGTCGTGGCTATATTCCCGGCCAAACGCTATTCTATTATCGCACCCGCAACGATAAAGAGGTAGATTTCGTCACCCGCAAAGGCACAAAAGTAGAGCAACTGATACAGGTCTGCTACGATATGACCTCCGAGAAAACCCGCAAACGAGAACTCGACGCCCTCGTCGAAGCCGCCGAAGAAATCCACTGCGACAACCTCCTTGTCATCACTAACTCGCAACAGGAAAAAATCAATTGGAAAGATACCAATATTGTGATTACTCGTATTAACCAGTTTTGAAATCATCTATTTAAGCACTTAAGAATTATGAATGATAATAAAGATTTAATATTAGCAATTTTAGCCGTTTTAGTTCCAGCCGTAGTAGCCTTCATGGGTTATATTATACACCGAAAAACGGAACGAATTAAAATTATGGAAAATCAATTATCTGAAAAGAAATATCTTGCTTATGCTGGAATAGTAACGTTATTCTTCAATATCTTAAAAACAGTAAAAGCAGGAAAACCTTCAGATGATGATTGGGCTGAAAAGATGGTTGATTTAAAAAGGGATATATTACTTTATGGCTCTGATAGTGTATTTTATGCATTTAATAATTTCTTTGACGTCTCTACTAATCATCCTGGAGATATTAAATTGATGATGGATGTATGGCTTAAACTAATACTTGAGATAAGACAGGACATGTGCGGTCATAAATCCAAATTAAGCAAGGATGACATATTATTAAACTTAATGCAAAGTCGAAATGAGTTACAAAATTTTTATAATATATAACCGCATAACAAGCTATGAGAATTAGAAACTAGGAAAGCCAACATATTGAAGAAAATTTATTAACTTTGTAGTACCCAATGAAACAATGGAGAAGAACATTGAAATAGTGCCGTGTGCAATTCGTGAACAACGGATAGTATGGCATTGCAATATTCTGAAAACAACTTAGTTACAACGATATTATCCGGCTCCAGGCGGATCACCAATCAAATAAGCCAAATTGCTAATTCACAGCAGTTTGGCTTATTTCTTTTCTCAAAATTGTCCTCCTTTTGTCCTCCTGCGCATGTTTATGAGAGTGATTTTACTACTTTTTTTATCACCCACAGAATTATCTTAGTCGAAGAGCGCAAAAGTTTCAAAAATTTTCTATAATTTTGCCTTGTCATTTAATTCATTAAACATGGATGATAAGAATTTAAATCGTATCAAAGTAGCACTTGTTGAAAAACGAAGAACAGGCGTATGGCTCGCAGAGCAACTGTCAATTTCTCCAGTTACAGTCAGTAAATGGTGTTCTAATACCACACAACCTACTATTAAAACTTTGAATGATATTGCAACCGTACTTGAATTAGATGTGAAGGATCTACATGTAAGCAATCATCCTTTTAATTCTCTTATAAGGAATGAATAACTATTATGCAATAGATTTGTTCTCCGGTGCTGGAGGATTACACATAGGATTTGAAAACGCTGGTTTTCAAATAAGACTTTGCATAGACAATAATTATATTGTCGAAAAAACTCATCGTCGAAATTTCCCCAACATACCTTTCATAAATGCCGATATTAATCAGATTTCAAGCGATGAAATTAAGAAGTATCTAATTAGTCCAAGCTTAGATATTATCATTGGCGGCCCTCCTTGCCAAGGATTTTCTACAATCGGGAAACGTTCATCTTCGAACCCGGGAAAAAGGTATTCAAAAGATCCTCGCAATGAACTTGTTTTAACTTACGCCCGAATTATAAAAGATTTACAGCCTAAGTTTATTGTCATGGAAAATGTCAAGGGGATACTAACTCTTGACAATGGTCAATATCTTAAGAATGTTTTAAACATTCTACGTCAGGCAGGATATCAAGTGGAATACAAGTTGATAAATATGGCTGATTATGGAGTCCCAGAAATACGTGAACGTGTTATAATATTGGGGAACCGAATCGGTCTGCCAATTCTATTCCCCGCTCCTGACCATTCTTCTGATGTGAATTTTGGTCTAACTCCATGGGAGAATTGTTGGGATGTAATCAAAGATTTAGCAGAACTTGATGATAATCCCGCAATAAATCACGTAGCATTAAAACACACAGATAAAAACATAGCTCGTTATAAGTTAATTCCTGAAGGAGGAAGGCTTCCAGAGAATCAACTACCTCCGGAATTATACCGTAAGAATTTTGGTAATACGTATAAAAGACTTAGTAGAACCAAACCGGCACTTACAATGGTACCTGGGAATGATGCATTTCCGATCCACCCCATCTTACACAGAAGTTTGACTGTTAGGGAAGCTGCACGAATACAGACCTTCCCCGACTCAATTATTTTTGAGGGCAATAGGCGTCAACAAGGGCATCAGGTAGGAAATGCTGTGCCTCCTCTATTTTCAAAGAAATTGGCTGAATTCATCTTGCAGCAAATAGAAAAAGCTAAAAATCTTGGAATTTATGACCGCGATTGATTTATTTTGTGGCGCTGGCGGCTTATCAGTCGCACTTAAGGAATCAGGCTTTAATATTCTTCTTGCAAATGAAATAAACCCTGTTTTTGCAAACACACACAAATTGAACTTTCCAGAAGTTCCTGTGTGTATAAAGGATATTAATCTTTTGTCTCAAGGAGATATAAATCTTATAACCAAAGGTAAAAAAGTTGATCTTATCGTGGGTGGTCCGCCATGTCAAGGTTTTTCAATTTTTGGGAAAAGAAGATTTGTAAATACTCGAGATTATAATCCTAGAGAAGATAATCGAAATTTTCTTGTATATCAATTCATTCGTATTGTAGAACTCTTAAAACCAAAGTTCTTTTTTATGGAGAATGTTAAGGGTTTTACAAATCTTGATAAAGGTTTGTTTATTAATGAAGTAAAAAAGGCGTTCCGAAAAATAGGTTATTCTAATATTTGGTGTGAAGTTATTCATGCCACAGATTACGGTGTGCCACAGGAACGTCAACGAATGTTTATGATTGGCAATCGCCTTGGAATTGATTTCGAAAAGCCTCAGCCGACTAACTTTCGTAAAGATTCTGGGAGATACCCGGAGTATTCTACTGTTGGAGATGCTATTATGGATTTAGTCGGAAAGGAAAATCAGATTCCTAATCACGTTCCTTTAAAGCATAAGCCAATAGTCGAAGCTCGCTATAGCTATGTAAAAGAAGGATGCAAATTGAATGTTGACGATTTGCCTCCAGAACTTGCTATAGCGACAAGGAAAGATTCAAAAACTGGAGTTGTTGCTAATTATAGTCATGTATTCAAACGATTAAGTCGATATGCTCCATCTACAACAATGGTTCCGGGGCATAACGCTTTTCCTATTCACCCTACTTTAAATCGTACCCTTACCGCTCGAGAAGCGGCAAGAATTCAGACATTCCCTGATAGTTATATTTTTACAGGCACACGTCAGGAACAATGTATTCAGGTCGGCAACGCGGTTCCACCTAAAATGGCTCAGCCTTTTTTTGAAAAGATAAAGTATTATATTTTAAACGACAACAACCATGAGTAGCCATAATTCTGAAGCGGCTTACGCCTCGGCTGAAATAGCTAATATTATACAAATGCGCCAAAATCATTTTTTCAATGGTATTGGTACCCCAGGCTCTTGGTCTCTTTTTGCTGGCAGAGAGGGTGGAGCTAAATGGCCATTGGCTGACGGAGTTATCAGTGCATCGAATCCTCGTAAACAATTAAACATAGCATTTGAGTTCAAACGTCTCAATGAAGGACTTCACGGGATTTTGACAGCTTTAGGACAATCATTTGCTTATTTAGAAAAAGGTTACGATGCTTCTGTTATGGCTTTTCCGTCCACATATAGTTCACATTTGTCCCCGGGCAACCATATTCAAAGGATAATCGAATCAACTAGTCCTGATGTGCCTATATGGATTTTTACATATAATACACCGGATTTATCTTCTACCAGGCCATTCCTTGACAAACTAACTTGTGTGCGTGATATAGCGCTTAAGGATTGCAGAGAAATTACCCATACTAGTTCTATAAATACTATTGGACGTGTTCAGACTCTTTGGGCTCATGTAAGAGAGGGGATGAGCCATCCAGATGCGTTTTTTAGATTTTGTCAATCTGCTAAAATTATTTCGTCATTAGGTGAAAACCTTGCTGATTATAAATTCCCATCAGAGTTAATCGAAGCCATACATCGAATTGATCCTTCTGCAGATGTTTATCGATATTTATCCAATACAACTTCAGACTCGTTGTTGGATATGGCATGGCGTCGCACTTGGTTCTCATTTTATTTTTGGGAAAATTTAATCCCAATATACTCAGGAAACGGACCTTATCAAGTAAATGAAATCCCTACTAAAATCAAGATTGATTCAAGATCATATCAGAATTTATTTAGCGGTAGAGTTGATTCAATCAAATCAAAATTGGTTGAAGGTTTGAATAACGGGGGCTTAACCGTAACTCAAGCTTGGGAAGAATATGCACGCAAAGTCAGGAAAGATGCGCATAGTTATAGAGAAGTTATCGACTCCGGATTATCTCATATCGGCTTCATATCACCTGATGGAGAATTGACAGATATTGGATATAAATATGTAGATGCATGTGAGCGTAATAATACTGCTTATGATCCTATGCCTATGGAAATTTTGCGTGCAGCCTTTTTACAAAACGGTCAATTTGCGACACTTCTCCATTATATATATAAACTATCTGAAGAGAAGTTCGATTCGGATTTATACGCATTCACCTCGCTAAATTCAAGCAACCTTCATGTTTTTAATCGGCAAGAATATCTAACGTGGTTACTGGATTATTTTGCTAATGAGCTACATATCGTTCAAAAAAGTTCATTAAGAGCTGGGGGCACAAGGAAGCCATTTCAAGCAGAAATCTCTTATATGAACAAATTAGGTCTAATTCGTTCTGATGCTTCTGGTCGGCCTATTTTCAGAATTGGGACTGGGCTTTGTGTCGATTGGCCTCAAGTTGAAACGAGTTTGCAGTTTGCCAATTCTCTATAAAATTATCATGTTTTGTAACACCATGATAATGAATATCGAAAGAAATAAGATATTATACGTTTCGGTGCCCCTATATTATAAGATCGAGAACTCATCCCCAAAACTTCAATCGCTGATGCATTATGGAAGAATACGGTTTAGACACTTACATTTTTGATGCCGATCACGATATGTGGATGGAAAGTGACTATAACTAGAACGGAGAACTGCCATTAGTCAAGAACGATATTGACCTAGACAATTTCATTGATAACCTTAAAGAAAGGAACTAAAATATGGGAAATCCATTTGAAAGACAAGAAAGAATTATATTCCATTATACAAACTTAAATGCTTTGATTTCCATTTTAAGAAATGAGGGAATCGTTTTATGGGCGACTAACGCATCATACCTAAATGATCCTTCTGAGCTTTTGCAAGGAATCGAACTTATAAATCGACTTGATAACACTTCTAAAATTCAAATTGACGAGTTTAAGGATTATTATTTAACATCATTTTCAGATAATGAAGATTCATTGGTAATGTGGAATCAATATGGTTCCAATGGAAATGGATGTTGCATAGGAATTGATTATAATGCTATCTGCAAAGTCTATGGTCAAGTCTGTAAATGTACATATGGTAAAGAAGAAGCTGAGCAGCATCTTAATAACACTTTGAATCTGTTAGACAATGGTATTACAACTGCTTTTGGTTTGCCCCAACCCTCAAAAGAAGAAGATGAGAAACAGCGAAAATTATCCCGTGAATTATTTTTAAGAGCGACCTGTTTAATGGCAAAAAATGAAGCATATCGTCATGAACAAGAAACGCGCGGTTATGTTTGCCTTAGTAAGGAACAATATGGTTATGTTCAATTTAGAACGGTCAAAGATTTTATTGCCCCATATGTTCCAATCAAGTTAGACAAATCATCTTTGAAAACAATAATTTTAGGACCAACTTTAAATGCAGATATTTCCTTGTCATCAATCAAAAAATTATTGGATATTCGAGGGTACAGTAAAGAAATCTCTGTAAAATATTCGAAGATTCCATTCAGAGGCTAATCTGCATAGAGGGTTGCGACATCATCGCAGGACTATTATATGTGGCTGAGCCATAATGCCTAAAATCTTGACACATCCGGATTGTCTATCTAACTCAGAATACAACGAGCTGCATCATCATTTGTGATTGACTATAGGGTTGCTTTATCATCTTTTACCGCCTATACCGCGTTTCAGCTGAGTTGGTTTCAGCATCTTGTGGGCTTGCATCATGCAGCGGTAGGCGAAGCGGCGGTCATCTTCATCCGGATTGCGGCCCCACGGAAGCGATGTGTCGCTACCACCGCCTCCGCATGACTGGGCGAATTGCGGTCGGTAACTTTCGGCTTCGCCGACCACGCACCGGCCTGCGGCCGACTTTCGCTAAGTTCCGACTCGCGAAACTAACGTATTGTGTTGCGCCATCGAGATAACCGAGAAACAGATACATCGCACATTTCAAAATCTCGTTGGGCTGCTCGGCTATTGCCGTCAACCCCGGCTTTATGTTCGGGTGGCATGGATTCAATCATAGTGCGCACATCAACAACCATTCTGGCAAAGACAGCATCGGTCAGCCTCATGCGCACCTGCTTCTGATGTTTGCTCGTCAATTCAGGTAATCATTTTGAGCATTATCTCGTTTCTCGCTGAGGGAGTCAAGTTCTTTCTGAAGTTCGGCAAGTTGTCGGTCTGCGAGCTTGAGTTTATCGCGGTTCTTTCTACGAAAGCGACCAAAGGTCGATAAGTCGGCGAGTTTCTGTCCGGTGGATTCAAGCAGGGCTTCAAGGGAAGCGATGCGGCAACGCAATTCGGAAACATCACCGGCACCATTCTCTATGTCAGTTCCCAACTGGGCTATCTCGTCATTCAGCTCAGCTTCCTGCCTTTCAAGATTTGCAATCATGGTCGAGAGTCCTTTGACGCGCGTTTCAGCCTTCTTGATTTGTTCTTCAAGTCGGCTCAACTGCCCGGACTTGTCGCTTATAAGAGTTTCGAGTCTGGCGTTTTCACGGTGAAGGTCGCGGTTGTATTCAGCGGTCGAGCGATGGCGTGCGCCAGTCTCGTGGATGTCATCGCCGCGGTCGAGGCCGTATTTACGGTTCACTTCAATTGAGAATGAAATACAATTATCGTTCCCTTTATGTAAAATTCTATTTTGGCGGATGAAAAAAAATGATTAATTTTGCGCCAGTTTTGGCTCGCATAACGCGATTAATAGGGAATCCGGTGAAAATCCGGGACAGACCCGCTACTGTAATTCCTTCAGAACTCATCAATATTATGCCACTGTCGGCTTGACCGATGGGAAGGCGTTGACGAGGGGATAAGTCAGGAGACCTGCCAAGGCAACATATAGTTTTGTAGTTCTCGGGTTTATTACCACAAAACAGCCATTGTTCTCCTAAAGGGAGAACGATTATGGTTTGCTGCGTAATAGTACCCCAATTTAAATTTGCAGCAAACCAAATGAAGAATTGGATACTTATTATCGTCATCTTAGTACTCCACCTGCCTTCGCAGGCGGCTAAGCCCTTTTATACACTTTCGGGAAGAATTTCGGACAGATTGAGCGAACCTGTTTCATTTGCGACGTTAACCTTCAACGATAAAAAATATATAACCACAGTTGATGTTGACGGCAGATATGAAATTAAGTTGGAGAAAGGCGTATACTCCGGAATAGTGTCAGCTGTAAGCTACAGAACAGTTGATTTTAAGATAGAATTGGCAAAGGATACTGTCTTCGACATTGTGATGGAAGAGGATGCGGTGCAACTTCAGTCTGTTAATGTCTATGGTAAGACAGTCGGAAAACAACTTGAGGAGGGCGCATTTTCAGTCAATGCGGTTGAAATAGCTCCGAATCTTAATAAGATGGTCACTCTGAACGACCTTATCGACCGTACCTCGGGTGTGAAAGTTAGGCGAGAAGGTGGGGCAGGTTCTGACTTTGATCTGACCATCAACGGAATGTCGGGCAATTCAATCCGTTATTTTATAGACGGAGTCCCTCTGGAGACAAAAGGCACAGGTCTCACTCTTGACAATGTACCTCTTAATACCGTCGAGAGAGTAGAATTGTACAAGGGCGTCGTTCCCTCATATCTCGGTGCTGATGCGTTAGGCGGCGCGGTAAATATCGTAACCCGTAAGAAACGGCAGAATTATCTTGATGCCTCGTATGGGATAGGTTCTTTTCATACATATTTAGGAGATATCACAGGACAGTATTACATTCCTGGCACACCTGTAGTCATACAACCGACATTCAGCGTCAATTATTCAAAGAATGACTATAAGATGAAAAATGTCGAGGTATGGAGCGAGGAACAAGACCGTTATATTTTTACTAACAAACAGCGCTTCCACGATGATTATTTTTCTCTGTTAGGTCAGGTTGAAGTTGGCGTGAATGATGTGAAATGGGCGCATAAGTTTTTTGTCGGTTTTTCGTATAATAAGCTGGACAAGGATATTCAGACAGGCGCCATGCAGAATAAGGTCTATGGTGAAGCCAGCCGACACTCACATTCCTATAATATTTCAGCCCGCTACAATAAGAGATGGGAACAGGTGTCGACACGTCTTACCTTATCCCATACATGGGATCATAGTGAGACTGTTGATACCGCCTGCCGCAAATATTCGTGGGACGGCACATGGATGCCTTCATCCGGCAATGAAATGAATAATCGAGCAAGGACAATTCGCGTTTATAAACGCCCACTTACTGTTTTGAATACCGGAGTAGACTATGAGCTTAACGAACACAATACTTTTGCGTTCAACTATATGCTTAATCGGCGGGGCAATAACAGATATGATGAAATTGATAAGAACTTCGAACCGTCGAATGATGTTGTTACGAAACACATTCTGTCGCTTACATATTCTCAATCGTTCTTCAACAAAAAATGGCAGACTTCCTATTTTGTCAAAGACTATATTAATGCTCTGTTAATTAAGCAGTCTGATGATATTGTAATCACTGGTTCGGACAAAATCGATAGAAATAATGTGAAGAATTATAGGGGCGCGGGAGTCGGAAGCCGTTATTCTGTTTGTGAACCATTGTCGGTTAAAGGATCATATGAGCACAGCGTCCGGTTGCCATTATCAAGAGAATTACTTGGCAACGGGACTACTGTCTATCCAAATCTTGCTTTAAGCCCGGAAGCGAGCAACAACTATAATCTGGGAATATTCGGCATATATTATTTTGACAGTCTGAATCAACTGAGTTATGAAGCCAATGGATTCATCCGTCATGTGCAGAACTATATCCGTGCAACAGTTTCGGAAAGAGAGGGAATGATGCAGTATGTCAACGAGCCAGCTATTGATATAAAGGGATTTGACGTAGAAGTCTCGTATGTCTGGAATAATTCATTTCAGTTTACAGCTAATGCAAGCTGGAGTGATGCGCGGGATCTGAAGAGATACAAGACCGACGGCAATCTTTCTGCAACATATAAAAACAGAGTTCCGAACCGACCTTGGTTTTTCGGCAATATAGACGCGTCATATACTTTTCGAGATCTTATCATGAAGACCGACCGACTTGGGATTGTAGCGGAGTACCAGTATATCCATTGGTATTATCTGAATTGGGAGGCATTTGGTGCCGCCTCGTCGAAAGCACGTATTCCGACGCAGAATATTACTAATGTATCTCTCTCCTATTGCTGGCACAACGACAGGTATAATGTTTCCTTAGAATGTAACAATATATTTGACCGGCTGGCCTACGACAACTACATGCTGCAAAAGCCTGGGCGGTCATTCGGGGTAAAATTCAGAATATTCATCAACTAACAATCAATTAACAATAAGCAATGAGAAAAATCAAATTTTTACTTATTTCGTTCATGGCGCTTTTCATCGCCTTTGGCATGACAAGTTGCTCGAGCGAAGACGAGCCGGATCAACCGGACGATCCAACAGTCATTCAGGATTATCATTTCGACCTCTGGGTCGCACTTGACCGTCACGGCGGTATGGGGCGCGATGTACAGACTCTTGTACGCAGCGTAAACTCTCTCGAAGCAGGTCAGCCTGAAATTACATTCCAGGGAACAGGTACTGAAGTGAATTCAATTCTTTCGCTTGAGACCATACTAAAGGGCGCGTACTATTATCAGGTTCCTGTTTCCGGCGATCGCTTTGCCAAGTACATCATCAAAGACAATAAGGTTGAGGTTGTCAAAGAACGCCGCTTCCAAACCAACACCTACGCAACCCGCAAGTACACCCATGCTTGGATTAATGACAACACCCTTGTCATAATGGCAGCAACCGGTGACGCTACTAAAATCGTATGGACAAAGCTCAACGCGGATGACATGACTATCATCAGCGAGGGGACTCTTGATGTGCCGATGCCCGAAGGCGGTGAGCTTTTCACTACATCAGGTATCCTTAACTATCGCGCATCCGACAACAAACTGTTCTACTTCTATTTCGCCAAGCAGAGTGGACGCCGCGGCAAGAGGGTGACACCTATGATGACCGCTGTCATCAATCCTGCAACAATGGCTGTTGAAAGCAATACCCCATGCTTCCTCGATTGTGAAATGGTAGGCACTGCATATGGCGAGCTTCTCCAGACAACGACTTTCATCGACGGAAACAACAATCTTTATATAGCTTGTGTGACAGACGATGCCGATGGCAAAGAATACAGCCATCTTCTCAAGATTCCGGCCAATTCAACCTCATTTGACCAAAGCTACGATGGTTTCACTGCCGGTGGAAAGCTGATTTCGGTGATGTATGTTGGCGACAACAAAGTCGTGGCTTATGCGCGTGATGACGCCGCAGGAACGGGCATCGATTCCTTCAGCCATTATTATACTGTAATTGATGTTGTCTCAAAGACAAGCACTCCTATCACTTATAATGGTCAACGTCTTGCTTACAGCAGCGGCCGCTTCTCGTCGCGTATGGCCTATGTCAATCATAAGGCTTATGTAGGCGTGGATACAGAAGGTCAGAAACCTCAGATTTATATCTACGATGTAGAAAAGAACCAGACTGCGCTTGGTGCGACGATGGCTTCAGGCTACTACTTTGAGCAAATCAGAGTTGTAGAAGACGCTAAGTAAACGAACAATTATTCCTTTATATGTCGTTCTCCCGGAACATTCTGCCAAATAAGTTCCGGGAGTACTTTAGCCATTTAATAGATATGAAGAGAAAATTCATAGTGTTTATTATAACTATGTTGAGTATGGCGGCTGCACATGCGCAAAGTTTCGATAGTGTGCCGAAAGAAAAAACAGCGATTCTTATGGTGCATTTCGGCACGACCTATGACGATACCCGTAACGCGACTATCGACGCAATTAATGAAAAGACGAAAGAACATTTTCCAGGCGTAACTGTCGTGGAGGCATATACTTCGCGTATCATTATCAACAGACTGGAAAAACGCGGAATCCATAAACAGACACCGCAAGAGTCCTTACTTCGACTTGCTGCCGACGGCTATACCCATATCATAGTTCAGGGAACCAACGTAATCGACGGAATCGAAGCCGAAGTATTGCGTAATGACGCTAAATTGATGACACCGTTTTTCAAAGAAATACGGGTGGGACGTCCATTGCTTTATTCTGTGGATGATTGTCAGAATGTGGTCGGTATTTTAATCAATCGATATGGAAAAAACACGCAGAAGAACGGAGCCTTAGTATTAATAGGTCACGGGACCTCGACTCCGGCTAACGCTGTTTATTCCCAGATAGACTATATGCTGACAGCCGACGGCGCACCTCAATTTCATGTAGCTACAGTTGAGGGTTATCCTACATATGCAACGACATTGGCACGATTGAAATCGTCAAAGACAAAAAGCGTAACGCTTGTTCCTTTCATGTTCGTTGCAGGCGATCATGCCCGCAATGATATTGACGGCGAGTGGCGCGAGAAATTTGAAAAAGAAGGTTTCAAGGTATCGGCAATCCTGGAGGGATTAGGTCAGATACCCGAGATTCAAGATATTTATATCGACCATATCAAGGATGCCTTTGATGCGCCCGTTCTTGATTCAGCGAGTCAGAAATCATCATACATAAAGGAAAACCTATAATTATGACAAGAGTCAGGAATAAAGTCCTAATAATTATCGGGATAATCATTGTCCTTGGTGGTTGCATCTACAGTGTCCACGTATTGTGGTTCAGGCCGATCTCTGTCCTTGTCGTCAATGCACTTCCGGCACAAGAAGCAGAAATAGTGCTCAACAACGACTGTAGTGATATTGAAGTTTCATGTCGATCGATGGAGGACGCCGGGGATTTCGAGAAGTATGACGCGGTATTGATGTATGGCCGAGGTCTTTATCTTGACTCGTTACAGTTGGTTTCGCTTGAAAGAGCAGCAGAAGAAGGTGTTCCTGTTTTTACCAACACGCTGCGTAATTTTAGTTTTGCCGTCAACCATAATCTTGATTCTGCACAGTGCCGACAACTTCAGAAATATTTCTCCAATCAATGTGGACGAAATTATCGCAATCTTGTCAGATATACAGCTGCCATTGCGGCTCCTCGCAGAATCGACAGTGATTTGTACGAAGACCCGGTTGAGATGCCGTTCAATATGTATTACCATATCGAACCAGGCAAGTATTTCGATAGAGCGGCAACGCTTACTGAATATCTAAAACAGGAAGGCTTATATAACCCGAAAGGAACAAATGTAGCATTCGTATCGGGAGTGAGTTTCCCGGTGGAAAATAATCGTGCGCACATAGATACGCTTATGTCGCGACTTACCCGCGCCGGCTATAATATCTATCCGATTACAGCTACGGGACCAAAGCGTGCCTGGATGATAAAAGAGGTGAAACCTGAGGCAATCGTTTATCTTCCGATGGGACGTTTAGGAAATGATTCACTTATCAACTGGGCATACCGGCAGCAGATACCGCTGTTTATGCCATTCCCTCTCATTCAGTCAAGAAAAGAATGGCTGGATGTAAATAAGCCGATGGGCGGCGGTACTCTAAATGCCCGTATCGTTGTTCCCGAAATAGACGGCGGAATGACTCCTCTATGCATTTCAACGCAGAACGCAAGCCATTCCGGCTATCTGCTCTATACGCCGGAGCCGGAACGAATAGATGCCTTTATGGAGCAATTTGAGCGCTATATGCGTCTGAAAACCAAATCGAACAGCGAAAAAAAAATCGTCATTGCCTATTTTAAATCTCCCGGCAAAGATGCCTTATTGGCATCCGGCATGGAGGTAGTGCCGTCGCTTTATAATTTCCTCGAACGGCTTAAAAAAGAGGGCTATGATGTCAACGGACTTCCCTTAAGAGTAGAAGAGTTTAAACATCAGCTTATGAAGCAGGGGAGCGTCATGGGGTCGTATGCTCCGGCAGCGCAGGAAACTTTCATGAACGAGTCACATCCGGTTTGGATTAATAAAAACGAATATGAAAGATGGGTAAAAGATGTTCTGCTTCCGGAAAAATATAACGAGGTCGAGGAACGTTACGGCAAAGCTCCCGGCAGCTTGTTGGCAAGAGGTGACAGCCTTGCTGTCGCTGCATTGCGTTATGGCAACATCCTTCTGTTTCCTCAGCCAAGACCGGCTCTGGATGATGACGATTTCAGACTGGTTCATGGTGTTGATGTACCACCACCTCATTCATATATTGCGCCATATCTTTATATGCAGAAAGGGTTTGATGCGGACGCGCTTATCCATTTCGGTACTCATGGCAACCTTGAGTTTACACCCGGCAAGAATGCCGGACTGTCACAGGCAGACTGGGCGGAAGTTCTGATCGGCAATCGTCCGCATTTCTATTTCTATACCACCGGTAATGTTGGTGAAGCTATTATCGCAAAACGCAGAAGCCATGCTGTGATAGTGACCCATCTGACACCCCCTTACGTAGAGAGCGGAATGAGAAAGAAATATGCCTCGCTAATCGAAGAAATACATGATGCTATCGCAGACCCGTCACGAAACACAAACGCTCTTAAAAATAAAATCATGGATCTGGGTCTGCAAAAAGACTTCGGACTTGATTCTGTGCCGACAGGAACATATTCCATTGATGAACTTAAGAAAATAGATTCATTTGTCGAAGAGCTTGCTAATGAAAAAATCACCGGCGCATATTATGTTATGGGGGAGTCTTATTCTCCTGCAGATATGACAACCAGTGTCCTTGCAGTGTGTGCGGATAAACAGGCTTATGAAAAAGCCAAAAAAGATTTTGAGAGAGGGAAGATTACAAAAGAAGAACTGCAGGATTTCACTTTCATCGCTCACCGTTATCTGCCGATGGCAAAAAAGGAGATAACAGATTGTCTCAACGGTGTTTCTCATTCCGAAACCGGTGAAGAGGCGCTCGAATACCGCAGGCTGCTGACAGAATCGGCAGGTGCGGAAATTAACAGTATGGTGAATGCGCTGAATGGGATTCCTGTTTGGCCGGCTCCTGGTGGCGATCCTGTATTGAATCCCAATGTCCTTCCTATGGGCAGGAATATGTACAGTATAAATGCAGAAGCAACTCCTGGTCCGAAGGCATGGGATGACGGTGTCGTTCTTGCAGAGCAGACACTGAAAAATTATTTCTCTAAACACGGTGAATATCCCCGTAAAGTAAGCTATACTTTCTGGGCCGGTGAGTTCATATCGTCGCAGGGAGCGACCATTGCTCAGGCAATGAGAATGTTGGGCGTAGAGCCGATAAGGGACGAACAGGGACGCGTGATGGATTTAAAACTTACACCGTCCGAGACTTTGGGGCGTCCTCGAATTAACATTCTCGTGCAGGTATCGGGGCAGTTGCGCGATATTGCCGCTTCCCGTTTAAAAATGTTGACCGAAGCTGTGGAGCTCGCGGCCGGAGCGAAAGATGACATATATCCTAATTTTGTCGCCGAGGGGACGCTGGCGCAGGAGAAAGAGCTTGTCGAAAAAGGAGAATCTCCACAGCGTGCGCGTGAACTTTCCAATATGAGAGTATTCGGTCCCGTTAATTCTGGCTACAGTACCGGTATGCTGCGATATACTGAAAGTTCGGGCGAATGGGACGACAAGGCAGAACTCGTCGACGGATATCTCAACAATATGTGTGCTGTTTATGGCGATGACGACAACTGGGGGACTATGAATAAAGATTTGTTCTCTGCGGCTATATCGAAGACAGATGTTATCGTACAACCTCGTCAAAGCAACACCTGGGGACCGATTTCTCTTGATCACGTTTATGAATTTACCGGTGCGCTTTCGCTGACATCGGCAGCCATTAACGGCAAGGAACCGGATGCAGTCCTTGCCGATTACCGCAATTCCTATCTTCCCAGACTTCAGGATACACGTGAGGCTGTGGCGGTCGAGACAAGAGCAACGATCCTAAATCCTGAATTTATTCGACAACGAATGAAAGGAGATGCGACGACAGCTCAGATGTTCGGAGAAATTTTCAGAAATATTTTTGGCTGGAGCGCTACCAGAAGCAGCGCTCTGCCAAAGGATATTTATGATGATCTATATGAATTATATATCCTTGATAAAGAAAATCTCGGAGTTAAAGACTACTTCGAGAACGTAAATCCTGTCGCTATGCAGGAAATGACGGCGACAATGCTTGAAAGTGCCCGCAAAGGATTTTGGAAGGCAAATAAAGAGCAACTGCTGAATACGGCATCTCTGAATGCGCAGATTACAGAAAATCATGGTGCGCCATGTACGGAATTTGTATGCGGCAATAAAAAGTTGCAGGAATTCATTGGCTCAAATCTTGAGGGTAAGATTTCGGAAAATTTCAAGGATAACATGGCTAAAGCTACTGCAAATCCGGCAGGTGCTAAAGTATTGAAAGAAAACAGCGGCAATATATTGTCTATTTCCGACAGCGATAATATTTCCGGCGTTGTAATATTTATAATTGCCGGCTGTCTGATTTTGATATTTGCGGTTATTGTATTAAAGAAAAGGAGGCGGAAATGAGCTGGATGCTTATATCGTTATGCTGTATCATTTTTTTCTCTTCAGAAGTGAAGATGTCGCTCATGTCCTTGAAAATATCTGTAATATGGTCACTTTTCTTCGGCGTTGCGGGATATCTGGCTACAATTATGTTTTCAGGCATGTCAAGACTTGAAGCTTTAAGCGTTCTGAATACGTCAGATATATCCACTCTTGAATTTGTTGAACAGCTGATAATGTACGCGTATTTCTTTTCAGGCGCACTTCTGAAGAAAATATTAGATTATTATCCCGGTTTGATGCTTTTGGCTCCGGTGTGTGTATTTGCCTATCTTTTTGTGGGTCAGTTCCCCGGAATGGATTTTACTCTTGTCGGAGCAATGGTGGGGTGTATAGTTTTTTCACTCTCCGCAGGATTTGTAGTGCTTCTAAGATACTTGGCAGCGAACTTAAATGTGTTTTATAAGACTGTCCTTGTTGCAACTTTGGTTAATATTTTATTCTACGGCCTTTTATGAAAACTCTATCTGACATTCTCTTCGTAATCTCTAACGGACTGCTCATTCCGGTAATCATTCTCTTGTTGTACCTTGCAATGCGTGCGGTCTGGGTTCTGTTCTGTTTCTATAACGAGTATAAGCAGAAAATGAAGATTGCCGGTATTTTCAGACAGATGATACAGAATTATTCTCCAGAAGAGCTTGATTTAGCTCAAGAGCAACTGGATAGTCCCGGTAAAGACTGTGTGGCGGCATGTTTTCAAAATCTTTTATCTCACAAAGATGATAAGATATATTGCGAGCATCTTCTTGCAGATTTTCAGGTTGATGTGCAGAAACAGCTTTCAAAATACAGAATACTTATAAAGCTCGGTCCCATGCTGGGACTGATGGGTACTCTTATCCCGATGGGACCTGCGTTAGTTGGTCTGGCAAGCGGTGATATTGTTTCAATGGCTTATAACATGCAGGTCGCTTTTGCGACAACTGTTGTCGGAATGGCTGTGGCGGCAATAGGCTTGGCCGCACTGCAAATGAACAAGCGCTTTTATGCCCGTTCGTTTAATGACCTCGATTTTGTTTTCCAAAAAATTACAGCGCAATGAGACAGAATCCGATAATGACAGAAGATGAAAACAGCGACAATCCCTTGGGCATGCTGACAAATCTATTTGATGTCGCAATGGTATTCGCAGTGGCGCTTATGGTTGCATTGGTCGCACATTTCAACATGAACGAAATATTCTCCAAGGAAGATTATACCATAGTGAAAAATCCCGGAACTGAGAATATGGAAATTATTATGAAGGAGGGCAATAAAATTAAAAAATATACCCCGTCGGATACTGAAAACCAGGCAACCGGCTCGAAAGGTCGGCGAGTAGGTTCTGCCTATCAGCTTGAAAACGGTGAGATAATATACATCCCAGAATGAAATAAAAAGAAGAATATGAAACTTTTAGGATTGATTGCTACATTTGTATCTGTTATTCTTACTTGTTCTTGTGGAGGAAGCCATACTTCTTCAGGACAAGGTGATGACGAAAATATGACAGTAGATTCCATTTCCATGGTCTCACCGAAGTATGCCAAAGGCTTCAAAGTGAATTATCTTGACGACATAGTCCTTCTCGATATCAATGATCCTGAGAATCGTGAAGCGGAACGATTTCACTTTGCCTTGACTGATAAAGATTACTCAGGGACTATGCCCGAAGGTTATACCCGCCTTAACATTCCTGTAGAGACGGCAATCTGCATGACATCTCTTCAACTATCTAATTTTATTAAGCTTGACATACCTGAAAAGGTTGTAGGGATAACAAGTACGCGACATCTGCACAATGAAAAAATGAACCGACAGCTCAAAGAGGGCAAGACACATAAAATCGGAATCGAGGGCAATTTTGACAATGAGGTCATAATGGCGCTAAATCCCGACGTAATATTCATATCTCCATTCAAGAGAGGAGGCTACGATGCCATCCGCAACGTTGACATACCGATGATTCCTCATCTCGGTTACAAGGAACTCAGCCCACTCGGTCAGGCTGAATGGATAAAAGTGATTGGCTTGCTCACCGGCAATGCAGAAAAAGCCAACAAAGAATTCAGTGCTATCGAAGGACGGTATAACGACCTGAAGGCGTTGGCAGATACAGTCAAGACCCGGCCTACTGTTTTCAGCGGTGAAATGCGCGGCGGCAACTGGTACGCAGTCGGTGGCAAAAGTTTCCTCGCACAGCTCTTCCGCGATGCCGGCGGCAATTATTTTCTGAAAGACAATACTGAGTCGGGTGGAGTGGCTCTTGATTATGAGACTGTATATACGAATGCCGCCAACGCCGAATACTGGCGCATTGTAAACAGTTTCGATGGCGACTTCAGTTATAACGTACTAAAAGAGCAGGATAACAGATATACGGATTTTGACGCATGGAAAAATCACGGTGTAATATATTGCAATATGAAAGAGGTCCCATTTTATGAAAAAATGCCGGTTGAACCGGAAGTGGTTCTTGCCGATTTTATCCATGTTTTCCATCCGGATATTCTTCCTGAACATACTCCAGGTTATTATCATCTACTGAAATGAACCTACTGAAATGAACCGCAATACAAGGATTTTCCTAATGCTGTTATTGATAGTGTCAATAATAGTCTTTCTTGTTCTGAATCTACTGTTGGGTACGGCCAGGATACCGGCGGGAGATGTTATCGACATACTGTTCGGAGCCAAAAGCGACAATCGGATATGGACTAATATTGTCATGAAATCCCGTTTGCCGCAGTCCCTTACGGCAATGATGGCAGGTGCCGGACTGGGCGTAAGCGGTTTGTTGATGCAGACAGTGTTCCGCAATCCGTTGGCAGGACCGTCGGTACTGGGCATTAGTTCGGGAGCGAGCCTTGGCGTGGCGTGTGTGGTTTTGCTGTCCGGGAGCATCGGTGGTGTGGCTCTGAGCAAACTCGGTGTTGTCGGCGAAGTGACAATCACAATGTCAGCCATAATAGGTTCACTGCTGATTATGGCATTGATCGCCTTTGTCGCCCAAAAGGTCAGAGGCAATGTGACACTGCTTATCATGGGGGTCATGATCGGTTATATCGCGAATGCCATTATCGGCGTTCTGAAGTTTTTTAGTGCCGAGGAGGATATTCGAGCTTATGTAATATGGGGTCTTGGTAGTTTTTCGCGGGTATCAGGTGGGCAGACGTGGGTATTTATAGTCCTCATGCTCATTATTCTCCCTTCAGCATTTTTCCTCATAAAGACTCTTAATCTCTTGCTGCTCGGCGACTCATACGCACGCAATTTGGGCCTCAATATCAAACGGGCGAGATTGCTCGTTATAGGCTGTTCAGGAATTTTGGTGGCTGTCGTCACGGCTTATTGCGGTCCTATAGTATTTTTGGGTCTAGCAGTTCCACATATATGTCGTGGTCTTTTCCACACATCGAATCATGCCGCGATTCTTCCTGCGTCGTTACTCGGAGGAGCCTCGCTTGCTCTGTTATGCAACTTGATTGCCCGTTTGCCGGGATTCGAAGGAGCCCTTCCTGTCAATTCCGTGACGGCACTCGTAGGCGCTCCGGTTGTTATGTGGGTGTTGTTTAACAAACGTAAAAGCGAAGTATGAGTTATAAGATAGAAACTATCAGAATAGTCGATTTAGAGACCGGGTACAGAAGTGGCAGCAGAACCACTGTCATAACCCGCAGTGTCAGTGCTTCGCTTTATTCGGGGGAACTGACTTGTCTTCTCGGTCCCAATGGCGCAGGCAAGTCCACATTATTAAAAACGCTGACTGCATTTCTTCCCCCTATAAAAGGCGAGATTTTCATCGACAATAAACCTTTATCCGATTATTCGGACGCCGAGCTTTCCAAGGTTATCGGTGTTGTCTTGACAGAGAAACTGAACCTCAATAATATGTCGGTAGAAGAACTCGTTGGGCTTGGCCGAAGTCCTTATACCGGCTTCTGGGGGCACATGAATGGAAATGACCGGCAAATCGTAGCGGAAGCTATTTCACTTGTCGGGATAGGAAACCTCAGCGGGCGGATGATTCAGACCCTTAGCGATGGAGAACGTCAGAAAGTGATGATTGCCAAAGCTCTCGCACAAGAGACTCCGGTAATTTTCCTTGACGAGCCGACAGCTTTTCTTGATTATCCGAGTAAAGTAGAAATCATGCTGTTGCTTCAGCGTCTTGCCCGTGAAAAAGACAAAACAATCTTTTTATCCACACATGATTTGGAACTCGCACTTCAGATAGCTGATAAGATATGGCTGCTCGATAAACTTCATGGAGTTACTATAGGAACACCTGAAGATCTGGCGCTTGAAGGAGAAATGAGCAGATATTTCCATCGCGATGGAGTAGTGTTTGATCGGGAAAGGGGGCTTTTCAAAATCTGTCATAAGATGGATAGGGTGGTCAGGCTGATTGGTGAAGGCCCAAGATTCAATATGGTTAAGAAAGCACTTGCAAGACAAGGAATCGAGGCTGACAGTAATCTCTCCAACGAAATTATTATTGAGGTTGATGGAGACAGTTACAATATTAACGGCCGTCTGGTAAAGTCGATAGGTGCTTTGTTGGATGCGGTGAAAGAATTGATATGAAGAAGTTGCTGATAATTATCGACGGTATGGACGATGATCCCCATCATGCATTGGGGAATCTGACGCCTGCGCATTTTGCCTATATGCCTGCGCTGCAGCATATGCGTGAAAATGTTCCTAAAGATTTATGTACACGATCATGGTTTGAAGCATTAGGTTATGGTCTCGAAGTCAAGGATAGAGATTTTTGTCTGAGGTGTAATCTGATTTCTCATCACGATGGCATTCTGACTTCTCATTACGGTTCTGAAGTCTCACCTCGTCAATGTCATGAAATAATAGATATGCTTAACAATCAGTACTGTAGCGAAAAAATTAAATTCATTGACTGTGGTAACTTCAGGAATCTCCTCATTGTGCATGAAACAGAAGCTTCGATTAAGGCAGAAGCACCTGACGAAGTGTCACACATCATAGACACGTGGAAAAAAGTGCGGGTCCTTGAGGATATAGACCGAGAACTTCTTATGTCTATGCTAAAAGAAAAAATAAATCTTGAAATAACTGTACAATCCGACCACGGAACATCTTCTATCTCCGGTCTGCATCTTGACACGCCGGTGGAAGTTGTACGATATATATTAATTAGAGATGAAAAGTAAAATAACAGTCGTAGGTATAGGACCGGGAGGTGAGGGAGATATGACTTCACGCGCAATCGAAGCTCTGCAAAATGCCGGTATAGTAGTAGGATATAATTACTACATTCCTTTTATATCCCATCTCTTGAAAGGAGATGTCGAAATAGTGGAGAATGGAATGAAGCAGGAACAAAAACGCATCGAAAAAGCGGTTAAGATTGCCGAAGAGGGTCGGGATGTATGCGTTATTAGTTCCGGCGATTCAGGAATTTATGGTATGGCTCCGCTCGTCTATGAAATGCTGAAGGAAAAAGAAGTTGATGCCGAGGTGGAAGTCATTCCCGGCATAAGCGCGTTTCAAAAAGCGGCATCATTGCTCGGAGTTCCAGTCGGTCATGATTTCTGTGTAATATCATTGAGCGACCTGATGACACCCTGGGCTATTATCGAAAGACGAATCAAAGCTGCCGTGGATGCCGATTTTGTTACTGCTGTTTACAATCCCAAAAGCACAGGGCGATATTGGGAGCTTTATCGTTTGAAAGAGTTATTCCTGCAAGGTCGTAGCCCTGAGACGCCTGTCGGATATGTCCGTCAGGCAGGACGCGACCAGGAAGAAGTGAGAGTGACCACGCTTCGCGATTTTGATTCTGAGGATGTCGATATGTTCACTGTTGTCATAATCGGCAACTCGCAGTCGTATCAATGGAAGAAAAGCATTATTACTCCTCGCGGTTATTATAGAAACGAAACTAAGGATGATGAAAGACCTGGACAATCAATCATGATTGAAAGTTTCCGCACGATAGAGAAAGAACTTGTCAATCCCGATATACCGATTGGGAATAAATGGCCGTTACTACACGCCATACATACCACGGCGGATTTTGACATGGAGAATATCCTGAGAGTAGACGATAACGCTGTTGAGCGGATTTATACCGCATTGACAGAAGGGAAGGTAAGGACAATTATCACTGATGTCACAATGGCCGCGTCAGGCATAAGGAAAGGTGCCATTGAACGTCTTGGGATAGAAGTAAAGTGTTATCTCAACGATCCCGCCACCACCCAGCTTTCCAAGGGAAAAGGAATTACCAGAACTCAAGCCGGCATACGGCTTGCTGCCAAAGAACATCCGGATGCTTTGTATGTATTCGGGAATGCTCCTACGGCTTTGATGGAACTATGCACGCTCATACATCACAAAAAGGCCGGCCCCTGTGGTATAGTTGCCGCGCCGGTTGGATTCGTCCATGTATGTGAGAGCAAACATATGGTAAAACCCTTTGTCGGTATACCGAAAATCATCGTTGAAGGACGCAAAGGAGGAAGCAACCTTGCTGCGACACTCGTAAACTCAATCCTCTGCTGGCCTGATGCCGAACAGTTAAAACCCGGAAGAGATGTCTGACAAGAAATTCACGGTAATAGGACTATCGGACAGTAACGAGCAGTTTTTCGCTCCTGAAGTACTTGCGGCAATCCGAGGTGGAAAAGTATTTTCAGGCGGAAAACGTCATCATGAGCTGGTGTTTCACCTTATGCAGGCAGATGCAGTATGGATTGACATTTCCGTGCCATTGGAGGATGTATATGATCGCTATCTCCCATACCGGGAGATTGTCGTGTTCGCTTCCGGAGACCCTCTTTTCTATGGTTTCGCGGTCACCCTTCAGCGGGAATTCCCTAATGCCGAAATAGCTGTTTTCCCCTCTTTTAATTCATTGCAGCTTCTTGCCCATAGATTGTTGCTCCCTTATTCCGAAATGGTTAATGTTTCGGTAACAGGACGTCCATGGAAGAATCTGGATGTTGCATTGATCCGAAATCAACAGCTTATCGGTGTTCTTACCGACCGAAAGAAAGGTCCGGCAGAGATTGCAGCCAGAATGTTGGATTACGGATACTCCAACTATGTAATGCATCTAGGCGAATGTCTTGGCAATTCGTCTGAAACAGTGAGAACTCTTGCTTTGGATGAAGCTGTCTCGACTGAATTCAGAGTGCCTAATTGTGTGATACTTCAAATGATGAAACCTAAAGTACGACTTTTCGGAATACCAGAAAATCTTTTCAGCCACCTTGAAGGAAGGGAAAATATGATAACCAAGATGCCCGTCCGTCTGCTGTCGCTTGCCATGATGGATCTGTACGGTAAATCCACAATGTGGGATGTCGGTTTTTGTACAGGTTCGGTTTCTATCGAGGCTAAGCTGCATTTTCCCGAACTGAACATCATATCATTCGAGCGCCGGGAGGAATCGCGGAGATTGTTGGAAGCTAATGCACGTGAATTCGGAACTCCAGGAATAGAAGGGGTTATCTCCGATTTCATGGAATGTGACTTAATCCGATATCCCGAACCGGATGCCGTGTTTATAGGCGGTCACGGCGGTAAACTTGAAGAAATGGTAAAACGTATATTTCATCATTTACGCCCCGGTGGCACGGTTGTGTTTAACTCAGTGAGCGAGGATAGCTGCAGGACATTCACTGCGGCAGTAGAAAGCTGCGGAAGGCAGATCGTGAAGTCTCACATTCTCAGTCTTGATTCCCATAATCCAATAACGATAATGAAAGCGATATGAAACATATAGTTTACCTCAATGAAACCGGGCTCAGTCTGGCGACAAAGATTCAGTCTGAACTTAAGGATTTCCAACTCACGAAAATCAAGGATTTTAACGAAAATATCTTCGACAATAGTCGTGCGATTGTTTTCATTGGAGCCCTTGGCGTATGTGTCCGTATGATCGCTCCTTTCATAAAAAACAAGCATACTGACCCTGCTATAGTTTGTGTGGATAGTGTCGGACGAAATGTCATATCTGTGCTCTCAGGACATATTGGAGGTGCGAACGCCATCTGCAGGGAAGTCGCTCATGTCATAGGGGCCAACCTGGTGATAACTACCCAAAGTGATAATACCGGATATTGGGCTCTTGATACCCTGTCGCAGCAATATGGCTGGATTTGCGAAGCAACCCACGAAGAAATGAATAGGGCCATATCTACGCTTGTTAATGGCGACCCTGTCGCATTGCTTCTGGATGTTCGGGATGACGGAACCGATATGATGGAGAGTAATTTGCCGTCGAATGTAAAAGTGATAGAGGAGATCAAGGGAGCAAAAGACTACAAGTTGATAATCGCAGTTACTCCGTATATATACCATTCCGATTGTTCTATTTTTTATTTCCGTCCACGTATATTGAATCTTGGTGTAGGTTGTCGCCGAGGCTGTTATCCTGCCGGAGTTGCGGACTATATAAATAAACATTTGGTTGATAATGATATATCTCCATTGTCAATCAAGTCTGTTTCAACAATAGACCTCAAAAAAGACGAGGCAGTCGTGAAAGAACTTACTCATTGGAAAAACGTGGAGTCTTGCAATATCTATACCTCTGACCAACTCCGGGATATCGGGGTGCCAAACCCGTCTGAAAAAGTCCGTGAGGTTACAGGTGTCGCAGGCGTTGCTGAAAGTTGCGCCATAAAAGCGTCTGGTGGGGGAAGACTGATTCTTGAGAAGCAAAAAGCCAAAATTACGGAAGCATCCGATTTTACTTTTGCGGTAGCTGTCGACCGTGGTGCCTTGCGCGGCGGTCATATTGAAATTG
>ULXD01050460.1_pt1 | contig 56214 bp, 53 predicted proteins | sample 1960961 | NCBI WGS metagenome assembly ULXD01 (sample SAMEA4835829, study PRJEB28245) | human gut metagenome | biome: gut microbiome; material: fecal sample | place: Denmark | collected 2008 | reverse complement strand
CAGACTTCCCAAGTCAATCGTTCAGAAGGAAGTTGACACACTTAAAGAGCTCGGTGTTAAGGTTGAAACAAATATGGTTATCGGCAGAGTTCTCTCAATTGACGAGCTTATGGACGATTACGGCTTTGAGTCAGTATTTATCGGTTCGGGCGCAGGTCTTCCGAGATTTATGAATATCCCCGGTGAGAACCTTTGCGGTGTTTACTCGGCAAATGAGTTCCTCACAAGAACAAATCTTATGAAGGCTTATAAGGATGACAGCACAACTCCGATTATGCACGCAAAGAAGGTTGCAGTTGTCGGCGGCGGTAATGTTGCAATGGATGCCGCTCGTTGTGCAAAGCGTCTTGGCGCAGAAGAGGTTTATATTGTTTACAGAAGAAGCGAAGAAGAGCTTCCTGCCCGTAAGGAAGAAGTTGAGCATGCAAAGGAAGAGGGAATTATCTTCAAGCTTCTCAATAACCCTGTTGAAATTCTCGGCAACGAAGATGAGTTCGTAACGGGTATGAAGTGCATTAAGATGGAACTCGGCGAGCCTGACGCAAGTGGCAGAAGAAGACCTGTTGAAATCCCCGGCAGTGAGTTCGTTCTTGATGTTGACGCTGTTGTTATTTCAATCGGTACATCACCTAACCCGCTTATCAAGGCTACAACAAAGGGACTTGACACTCAGAAGTGGGGCGGTATCATCGCTGACGAAAACGGTCTTACATCCCGTGAGGGCGTATATGCAGGCGGTGACGCTGTAACAGGCGCCGCAACGGTTATCCTCGCAATGGGTGCAGGCAAAACAGCCGCAGCCGCTATTGACGAATACATCCGGAATAAAAATAAGTAATTTTTGTTCTGAGTTGAAAATGTAAAATTAAGGTCGGCGGTGTGCCACCGCTGTCTATTCGAGAAGATAGTTAGATAAAGAGATTGCATCAGATGCCCGAGAAAGGCTCTGATGCAATTTTTGTTATATAAAATGATATGTTGAGAAACAATGTATTGTGTTAGCTCGCACCGATTTTGCAATCGTTGCGATTGGCGAACGAGGTTCGCCGCTACAAATGAATACATAACATTATAATTTGTGCATGCGGTCATAATTTAATGCTCGACAAAATATGTTGCGGTCGTTATTTTTGGGTACAGAACCTCGGCTCTTCTGTTTTGCACAATAAATTAAATTTGTATATAGTCGGATTCTTTCTATTTTAGTATTGATTTTAGTATAAAATAGGTGTATTATGACTTTGGTATGCGGACGGGTGAATTTTTTCAGTGGTCCGCACCTTGTTTTTAAATATTGGTTAAGAGGAAAATTTATGAGGATTATAATTGTTGGATGCGGAAAGGTTGGCTCTTCAATAGCGTCGGAGCTTAATTTGGAGGGGCATGAAATATCCGTAGTCGATATTAACCACGGTGCAGTCGATAAACTTGCAAATTCGCTTGATGTTCTCGGCATAGAGGGAAACGGTGCAACATATGATGTGCTTATTGAGGCAGGCGCAGAGTATGCCGATTTGCTTATTGCCGCAACCGCAAGGGATGAAATCAATCTGTATTCGTGTCTTATGGCTAAGGCGGCAGGCGTTACCCACACAATTGCAAGAGTGCGTAATCCCGAATACACAAACGACCTTTACAGAATCAAAGAGCATCTCGGTCTTTCTATGGCAATCAATCCCGAACAGACCGCCGCTAATGAAATCAGTCGTCTGTTAAGATTTTCGGGTGCGCTTGAAATTGATTCGTTCTCAAAGGGCGTTGTTGAGCTTATCAAGGTAACTGTACCGCAGAATTCGTCAATTGTCGGAACTGCTTTGAGCAGAGTTGACAACCTCAGAGGTAAGGTGAGAATCTGTACGGTTGAGAGAGGGGATGAGATGTTCATTCCTAACGGTGATTTTGTTATTAACGGCGGTGACAGAATTTCTGTTGTTGCAAAGCCCGAAATTGCCGCAAAATTCTTTAAGCGTATCAGTATTGCAATCGGCAGAAGTAAGGATGTTATCCTTCTCGGCGGCGGCAAGGTTTCGTTCTACCTTGCAAAGACGCTTATTAAATCCGGTGCGAATGTCAAAATTATCGAGAAAAATCCCGAACGCTGCAACTTTCTTTCAGAGGCTATGCCTGAGGCTGTTATAATTCAGGGCGATTGCATGGATCAGTCGCTGTTGCTTTCGGAGGGTGTTGAACACGCTGACGGCATTGCCGCTCTTATGGATTATGACGAAGAAAATATTATCATAACGATGTACCTAAAGGGCATTACAAAGGCAAAATTGATTACTAAGGTAAATAATGCGTCATTTGATCCGCTTTTGCATGATCAGAATTTTGAATGTATTATTCATCCAAAGAGCCTTACAGGCGAATATATTGCAAGATATATCAGAGCGATGCAGAATACGGGCGACAGCAATGTTGAATCGCTTTACCGCCTTAACGACGACAAGGTTGAGGCTCTTGAATTCAAGGTTAATGCGGAATCAAGGGTTACGAATGTTCCGATTATGAGCCTTAATCTGAAGGCTAATCTTCAGATTATCTGCATTAACAGAGGCGGAAAAATTATTCTTCCGCAAGGTACGGATGTGATTAAACCTGAGGACACGGTAATTGTGCTTACCATGCAAAAAGGTCTTAGCAAGCTTGAAGATATTGTAAAGCGTTGAGGGGAGCATAATGAATAAACGATTAATTGTGTATATCCTCGGCTGGGTTCTTATTGTCGAGGGTGCGGCTATGCAGATTGCAACCGTTACTTCATTTATATACGGCGAACACGAGGGACTTTATTTTCTTGGAGTAGGTGCTTTGTCGGCACTTTTGGGCTTGCTTGCCGTAAAAGTAAAAAAGCCGAAAAATCCCGTGCTTTATCAGAAGGCAGGCTTTGCGGCTACTGCGTTAAGCTGGATTCTTATGTCTTTTGTAGGATGTTTTCCGTTCTGGCTGAGCGGTGAGATTCCGAGTTTTATTGACGCTTTTTACGAAACCGTGTCGGGCTTTACAACAACAGGTTCAACTATACTTACCGATGTTGAGGCATTGAGCCACGGAATGCTTATGTGGCGAAGCTTTCTCCATTGGTTGGGCGGTATGGGCGTAATCGTGTTCTTGCTTGCGATTATCCCGAAGCTCGGCGGTCAGCAGAATATTTTCCTTATGAAAGCCGAGAGCCCCGGTCCGATTGTGGGCAAGGCTGTTCCGAAAATGAGAAATTACGCAATGATGCTCTACGGAATTTATTTCGGCTTGACCACACTTGAATTTATATTTTTAATTATAGGCAAAATGCCTGTTTTTGACGCACTTAACATAAGCTTTGCAACGGCAGGTACGGGCGGTTTCGGTGTTACCAACGCAGGTATTGCGTCATACAGCAACTATCTGCAAACGGTTATTGCGATTTTTATGATGCTGTTCGGAATTAACTTTTCCGTGTATATCCTCATTCTTGCGAAGAAGTTTAAGCAGGCTTTCTGCATTCAGGAGTTGTGGGTTTATTTCGGAATTATCGTGCTGTCAACAGCCTTGATTGCATTTAACATCAGGTCACTTTATCCGAGTGCGTATGATGCGGTTCACCAGAGCTTTTTCTATGTTTCGTCGATTATCACGACAACAGGTTTTGGCTTGACGGATGTCAATAACTGGCCTGAATTTTCAAAAACTGTGATTATGATTATCACATTTATCGGTGCAATGGCAGGCAGTACAGGCGGCGGTTTTAAGGTTTCAAGAGTTATTTTGCTCTTTAAGGAAACACGAAAGGAGTTTTCACTCCTCGTTCATCCGAGAAATGTTAAGACCGTTAAAATGGACGGCAAGACGATTGACCACAGCGTTATGAGGTCAACTTCAATTTTCCTTGTGCTGTACATCGGAATCTTTGCGTTAAGCTGGCTTGTGCTTTCGCTTGACCAAACGGATTTTGTGACGAGTTTCACGGCTGTTGCCGCAAATATCAACAACACAGGTCCGGGTCTTGGAATGGTTGGCCCTGTCGGCAACTATTCGGAATTCAGTATTTTGTCAAAAATTATTTTGATTTTCGATATGTTAGCAGGCAGACTCGAATTGTTCCCGTTGATGTTGCTGTTCGCCCCGTCAGCGTGGAAAAAATCGTAAGTAAATTGAAAAGATTATAATAAAGATCGGGAAGACAGTTTGCAAAATGCAAAAACAATGTCTTCCCGACTGTTTTTTATATGCGGAATTGTGCGAATAATTACAATACTACGCTCGGGCATAATATGTTTTTTGATATTTACGAACTGTCTTCACGAACTGGGAAAGACGGCTCGCCGTCAATTTAAAAGCACATCGGCAATTGCGTTGCCTAACAGACTGCCTGAGTAGGTTGCCTCGTCAATGGAATTTGATTCTGTGCCGACTTCTATTAACAGTGAACCGTTGCAGACATATTCATTGTATGCAAAGTAGTCAAAATTCAGCGGTCTGGTCATATCGGGATAGAGTGTTTCGGCTTTGTCCTGAATTTTCAGGGCAAAGTTTAAATTTTCCTCCCAGCAGTCAAAACCCCGTTCACCGTCTGTGTCGCAACCCGCAAGAATCATAATCTGCGCACCCTTTTTGCCGTTGTATGTAAACACGGGCTTAACCTTGTTTTCATCCGTTCCGATTGCGTCACGGTGCAGGTCGATAACAACCTTGATATCGGGATATTTTTCAAGATTTTTATACACTGTGTCAACACTTCGGTCATACGAACCGTTGTAGGATTCATCGTGAATTGTCGTGTCATGAACCGTTTTTATTCCACGCTTGTTGAGCTGTTCGGTGAGTGCATCTCCGACTGCCACAACATTGAAATCGTTGTTGTTTGTGCGTGAATAAAAGCTGTCATAGAAAAAGTCAACATCTTCGTCAAGATATGCCTCGCTTGTGTGGGTGTGGTAGATTAGAACCTGTGGTGAGTTTATGCCCTTGTCAATTGAAAACGGCAGTTTTGCCGAAAGAAGTCCGTCAAAGTCAAGTGACAGTCCCGTTTTGTTTTTGACAAAGCAGTTGTCAACCTGAGTTCCCGTGTCGCCTATGGTGCGTTCCTCAACCGTGTATTTGTTCTCGCCGTCATGGTTGCCGTAGGAATCGTAATAGGTGCTTTTGTCACGCTTGTGATTTTTTTCGGCTACGGGTTCTGTGTCGGCTGATTCTGTGGGCTTTTGGTCGGAAGCTGTCGGCTTTTCCGTCTTTGAATTTTCAAGCTTGTATTCTCCGTTTGTGAGAGTAAAAGCGGCAGCGGCAAGTGCCGCAGGATTCTGTGATTCAAAGCAGAGAGGCAGTCTGTATATAACGCTTAAAACAGCCGTTGTCAACAGTACAACGGCTGTGCTTGTTTTTAAGGCTTTTTTCAGTTTCTTTTTTGATGTTCCTTCATTTTTCACAAAATCACCTGCAATCCGTACATATGTTGGCTATCGGTTTCTGCAATAAATATATGCCGTGCCGTAGGTGAATATGTGTAAATATGCGTGGATTTACATTAACGAGATGAGGTCGGGCAAATCAAATTCATTTTGCAACGCTCCGTTGAGTGCAAAGGCTATGAGCCTTGAGGCTCTTTCCGTGAGCAGGTCAATTTCTCTGGGAATGACTACAAGCTGTCTGCCCTGCGGCATAAGCATTTTCTGCGTTTTTCGGTTGCAGTCATTGCCGAGAATGTCAGCCGCAAGTGTTTGTGCGTCAACAACGGTCGGCACTCCGATTGCAATAACAGGAACTCCGATTGTTTCCTTTGTGATTTTGGTTCGGTGGTTGCCCACCCCCGCACCGGGTGAGATTCCCGTGTCGCTTATCTGAAGTGTACATCCGAGCCTTTCGGTTCTGCGTGAGGCGAGTGCGTCAATTGCAACAACGGCTGTCGGTCTTATCCGCCGTACAATGCTGAGAATGTATTCGCCTGTTTCAATGCCCGTCTGTCCCGTGACTCCCGTCTGCATTACGGCAACGGGGCGAAGTCGGTCAAGTCCCGTTGAACGGGCAATTTCTCCGCCTATGTGACGGGTGGCAAGCACTCGTCGGCTTGTTTTCGGTCCGAGTGAGTCGGGAGTGATTTCCATGTTGCCGAGTCCTGCAACAAGCACAAGTCCGTTTACGGGCAACAGCCGTTTGATTTCATTGCCGACGGTTTCAAGTCGTTTGTCGGTTTCGGTAAAATTGTCGGTGAGTGACGGCAACTCAATTGTAATGTATGTGCCGATTTCCTTGCCGAGTGCCTGTCTTGCCTTTTGGTTCTTTACAATCAGCCGTGAAATTTCAAGACCGTTTTCACTGTATTTTTTGAATTCAATACCGCCTGTGTTTTCTCCTGCAATTTCTCTTGCCTCAATTGCAAGGTCGGTTCTGAACTGCAAAATAATCCCCCGTTTCGCAAATTTGTTTGTATATTGTTATTATTGTGCAATTTTATATTATGTATTCTATTTACAAGACTATTTTGTTTTGTTATAATCTAAGCGCAGGTATCTACTGCTTTTAGGCAGTAGATACTCCCGAAATTCAGTTGACACTGAATTTCTAAGGAGCTGACGCTCCTCTGCGTAGATTGCAATCTATCACAAATTCCGCTCCTTGCAAGCAAAGCGGAATTTGTTCAGATTTAAATTTTTTGTTATAAAGCTAAGCAAAATTAAATTCTTTGTTATAAAGCAAAGCGGAAACTGCTCAGATTTAAATTCTTTATTATGAAGAAAAAGAGAAAGATTATAATTCTAAAACAAACACACAACTTTACATTATATACAGGTGATTTTATGAACAAAAAATTTGTTGAAAAATTTACCGCAGTGGTTTCTGCGGTGTGTATGATTTCGGTCGGCATTGCAAGCGTAAATGCGGCTGAAATTGATGACGGTTTTGAGTCGGTCACAAAGAATGTACAATCTTCGGATTCGTCTTTTCCGTCTGCATATTCCGCAATCGGCTATTCGCTTGTTGACGAAAACGGACTTCCGAGTAATTTCAGCTCAAAAAATCTCGGCTTTGTAACACCTATCAAGGCTCAGCAGTATAACGATTGCTGGGCGGTTGCAGGCACAGAAGGCTTTGAAACAAAGCTTTTGAAGCTTGGCTATCCCGTTACCGAGATGTCACATGACCACGCAAACGCAAGTTCCACAACCCAGACAAACGGCAAGGGCTGGCAGAGAAAATACCGTGACGGCGGATTTACAAATATTTATCCCGGCTATCTCACCTCATGGCAGGGCGGTGCAGAGATTGCCGATGTCGGTAAGATTGATTTTTCAAAAAATATTCACGGCGATGATATGACAGCCGACAAGACTAAATACGGCACAACAAAACTGCGTTATCTTGACGGTGCTGATTCAAACGAAATCAAGCAGGCAATTATCGACAACGGCTCGGTGACAGCGTCATATGCCACATCAAACAAGTGCTTTAACAATGCAGGCACAACCTACTTTATGCCGCAGTCATATGACGGCGACTATGTCGGTCACACAATCAGCATTGTGGGTTGGAACGATAATCTCAGCAGGTACAGATTTTCTAACGGAACAGGTGTGTTGCCGCAGAACAACGGAGCATGGCTTGTGCGCAACAGCTGGGGCGATAACAACACAATGGGCGGTTATTTCTGGCTTTCATATGAGGATAAGTACATTTTCGGCGAAAAGTATTCCCCGAATTTCACAATTGACGAGGTGACGGAGATTACCGACGATATGACATTGTTGCAGGATGAACGCTACGGTGCTACATACAGCTTTAATTACGTTGACAGCAACGACATTACATTCATCAATTGCTTTGATTTTGGCGAAAACAGCCGTACACTTGATAAGGTGCTTTTTGAAACAAAGAGCAACGGTGCGGATTATGAGATTTACTACATTCCCGTAAGGGACGGTGTTCCCTCAAATGATGAGAGCGAATGGAAGTCTGTTGCATCGGGCAAGGTTGCATACAGCGGTTATCAGTCTGTTGATGCAAACGGATTTGTTGCACCGCTCGGAAGAGGTGCAGTCGGTGTAAGAATCAAGACAAATTCAGAGGAATCAAGTCAGCTTGGTGTAGGCGAATGGCTTACAAGTGCAACGAAAATGACTTTTCTCAATGATTCATCTTACGGTAACAGCTACATTAAATATGACGGCACAACATGTGAACTGCTCGACTGGTACAAAACCGAGAGAGATGATATGCTCGGCGGTACATTTGTTATCAAAGCTGTGGCGCTCAAAAATGATAAGATTTTGAACGGCGATGTTGACCTTGACGGAGATATTACCGTCATTGACGCAACCATTGTTCAGAAATATATAGTAAAGCTTGAACAGCTTGACAACACACAGCTTTGCAATGCCGATTGTGACGGTGACGGAGATATCACGGTTGCCGATGCCACGAAAATTCAGAAAATAGTTGTGGGAATTAATTAAAATTGAAAATGGACGGCGAGCCACCGTTCTCGGTTCGTGAATACAGTCGTTTCAAGGCGAGAGCGTAGATGCCCGAGCGGAAGTTTTTTTAAATTGAAAGTTGAAAATGGAAAATTGAAAATTGCGGTCGGGCAGACAGTTTGCAAAATGCAAATCATTGTCGCCCGACTGTTTTTGTATATATAGAAGTTGCGTTTAAATGTATGGGCGAACCGTATACGCCTGCAAGTAATGGTACAAATTATATGTTAAAACAAATTTTATAAATGTCACAAAGCCGTAGGGGCGTTCATTGGACGCCCGCAAGTAACGGTGCAAATTTTATATTAAATCAGATTTTATAAATGGCACAATGTTATTGTTACATTGTAGCGGCGAACCGTGTTTTCCCGTCTGAAATATAGTCGCAATGCGTTGCACATAAATGTGCTTCCTTTTGCTCGTTATTTCAAACAGCGCTTTGCTCCCTCTATCCGCCACCGGCGGCGGTCGCAAGGCTACCAATCGAACCGATTGTAAAATCGGTTCGACTTAACACAAACTATTTGTTAATTAACATATCTATATAGCATAGCAAAAACTGTGTATATGTTCGTTTTGGTTTTGCAACCAAAACGATTGGCGTTCACTGAACGCCGCTACATTAGGATACACAATTTTCATTACATCAAAACATATTATATAAACAAAATCATTTATCAGGGCGGGCGTCCGATGAACGCCCCTACGAGCTGTAACTTTTACTTGACAAAATGTACGAACAAATGTACTATAAGATATATAATTATTTTTACAACAAAACCAACGGCACGGGGTGATATTATGAACAAACCGCTTGCGGACAGGATTCGTCCAAAGACAATTGATGACATTGTGGGACAAAAGCATCTTATTGCACCCGACAGACCTTTGCGTAAAATTATTGAAAGCGGAGATATTCCGAATCTTATTTTCTACGGTCCTTCGGGGGTCGGAAAAACTACGCTTGCCACATATATTGCCAAAAAGACAAACCGTACCCTCAAAAAGCTTAACGGCACAACGGCTTCAACTGCCGACATAAAGGAGATTGTTGCACAGCTTAACACTTTTTCGGGGCTTAACGGAATTCTGCTCTATCTTGACGAAATTCAGTATTTTAATAAAAAGCAACAGCAGACTTTGCTCGAATACATTGAAAACGGCAGTATCACGCTGATTGCGTCAACAACCGAAAATCCGTATTTTTATGTATATAACGCAATTTTGAGCCGTTCGACTGTTTTTGAATTTAAGCCGGTTGATCAGGATGAGGTTGAAAAGGCGGTTTACCGTGCAAGTGATTTTCTTGCCGAGGAGAGCGGTACGGATATTGAAATGCCCGAAGAATGTGCAAAGAAAATAGCATCGGGTTGCGGAGGAGATGTTCGCAAGGCTATGAATGCCGTTGAGCTTTCCGTGATTGCAACAGATGAAATTGACGGAAAAAAGGTTGTAAGACTTGAAACCGTTGAACAGCTTGTGCAGAAAAGTGCGGTCAGATATGACCGTGAGGGCGATGAGCATTACGATATTATTTCGGCTTATCAGAAAAGTATGCGTGGAAGCGATCCCGATGCCGCACTTCACTATCTTGCAAGACTGCTTGAGGCAGGCGACCTGCCGAGTGCGTGTCGCAGACTTATGGTGTGTGCGAGCGAGGATGTGGGACTTGCGTATCCACAGCTTTTGCCGATTGTAAAGTCGTGCGTTGATATAGCGCAGGCTGTCGGACTTCCCGAGGCGAGAATTCCGCTTGCCGATGCCGTGGTTATGGTGTGCAATGCCCCAAAATCCAACTCGGCATATATGGGTATAAACAGAGCTTTGGCTGACATAAGAACGGGTAACTCGGGACCTGTACCCAGACAATTGCAGAACAAGCACTGTGACGGAGATGACAATCCAAACAAGGGACAGTTCTATCTTTATCCCCACGACTTTCCGAACCATTATGTTGAGCAACAATATCTGCCCGATGCCCTAAAGGACAAGAAGTATTATGAATACGGCAGAAATAAAAACGAGCAGGCGTTCAAAGCCTATTGGGACAAAATCAAAAAGAAGTAATCAAATGAAAATTTTTTGACATGAAACTGCAAATAAAGTCAGATGTTGCTAACCGAACATCTGACTATTTGCTTTTATTATCCTGTTTTTTTGCTAATTATTGTTTCATTGTCTATTATGCACAATTTGAATGTGAATAATTTGTGACGCAAGAAATTTTATTATTCTTTAAAGGAAAATTATTAGCGGTTCAATAATGTAGAATTAAAGAGTAATTGTGGAGTAGTGTTGAGTAGCTTCACACGTGCAACAAAAAAATAATTCTGGAGGAAATCAAAATGGTAAAAAGACAACACAAAATCATGTGCCTTGTGCTTTGCCTTATGCTGGCGGTTTCAACCGTATTCGTCGGTGTAGTCAGTGCTTCTGCTGCAACAGGCGATACTGTTTACGTTAGAGTAAACAACGGCTGGTCAAAAGTTAACTGCTACATGTGGACTGACGGTCTCGGCAGCAACGCATCTTGGCCCGGTAAAGCAATGACAAAGGTTGAGGACGGTGTATATTCTTACACTCTTGACAAGGATTACACATCGGTAATCTTCAACGACGGCTCAAATCAGACAAAAGACCTTACATACCCGGGTCACGGTAAAATCTATGACCTTACAAAGGGTACATGGTCGGATTATGCAGGTGCTCCTTCACAGGACGCAACTGCTCAGAGACCTACAAGCGCAACAACAGCAACAACTGCTACAACAGCAACAACTCCCAGCGGTGAAGGCACAACTGTTTACCTCAACAACGAGGCAGGTTGGGCAACACCTGTTGCTTATATGTGGAACAGCAATTCTGACAGCAACGGTTCATGGCCGGGTGTAAAGATGACAAACATCGGTGGCAATGTATATCAGTACACCGCATCCAAGACATATACCAGCTGTATCTTCAGCAACAGCGGTCAGTCACAGACAGGAAACCTTACTGCAAAGGACGGCTATATCTACAACAACAAGACTAATCAATGGTCTGTTTATGATACAAGCCCTCTCCAGGTTAAGGAATTTACTGCTGATCCTGCATCAAACATCTACACAGGTACAGATGTACAGCTTTCTGCAACTGCTGCCAATAAGAGCGGCGCAGCAGTAAGCTACAAGTTCTCTGTTACTAACGCACAGGGCGGAACATCAACACTTTCCGACTTCTCTTCTGCTAAGTCAGTAACATGGACTCCTACAGTTGCAGGTGAATACACAATTACATTTGACTTTAAGGACGCAGACGGCAACACAAACAACCGTACAATGACTCTTGAAGTTAAGGACGACTCAGCACTTGTTAAGCCAATCATCAAGAGCGTTACTCCTGCAAACCTTAACCTTATCAAGGTTAACTCAACTGCTACTGTAACAGTTAAGGCAGGCGGCGGTAAGACAGGTACTAACCTTCTTTTCTACAAGTATGTTGTAACTGATCCTAACGGTGCTCAGAACAAACCTTACTACACACTCAACAACATTTACACATTCGTTCCTAAAATGAAGGGTGAATACAAGGTTAATGTTTATGTACAGAGTTCTGACAACAGCACAATAAACAAGACTTATGCTTACACAGCTGCAGACGATGTTACTGAGCCTACAACAGTTGTTGTTCCTACAACTGCTCCTCAGCCAACAACAGTTCAGCCTACAACTGTTAAGCCTACAACTCCACAGCCCACAACTGTTAAACCTACAACTCCACAGCCAACAACAGTTCAGCCTACAACAGCTCCCGAAAGACTTCGTGGCGATGTTGACGGTGACGGAGATGTAACTGTTGTGGACACAACATATCTTCAGAAGTCAATTGTAGGACTTCCGGATGTTCCGGCTCTCGAAACACTTGACCTCAAAATTTGCGACCTTGACGGTGACGGTGCAATCAGTGTTAAGGATGCAACAATCATTCAGAAAATCGTTGTAAACCTTGAATAATCCAAACATTAAGTAAAAGAAAGATTGGAGATATACCTATGACAAGAATAAAGAAGCTGTGCGCACTTGTTCTTGCTGTGATGATGGTTGTAACCGCAGGAGTAATTTCTGTAAATGCAGCTCAGAGTTCCGACTCTGACGCTGTATCTGCGGATACAACAGAAACAGGCATCACAATTCATGTAAGAATGAGTGACGGTACACAGCCATATGTATATTTGTGGAACTCGCTCCCCACAAACAGCGCCATGTCAAAGTCTTACCCCGGTGAGAAAATGACAAAGGGTGACAAGTGGTATAACTACCATGTAGCAGATGTTACAAAGGTAAATGCCATTGTTACAGACGCTGACGGCAAGCAGTATTCTTCGGAGAAAAAACTTGAATCTGCTGCAAGCGCAGACTGGTACTGTGAAAACGGTAAATGGTCAAAATACAACCCTGACGAGCCGGATCCGGTTGGCAGCGTTGATATGCGTGAAGAAACAATTTACTTCGTTATGACAACCCGTTTCTATGACGGAGATACAGGCAACGATGTTCACTGCTGGGATGACGGCACAGCCGGCAACGGTGATGACGACCCTGCATGGCGTGGTGACTTCAAGGGTCTTGGCGAAAAGCTCGACTACATCAAGGCTCTCGGTTTCAGCGCAATCTGGGTAACACCTGTTGTTACAAACGGATCAGGCTATGACTACCACGGCTATCATGCTATGGATTTGTCAACAGTTGATGCTCGTTATGAAAGCTCAGACTACACATATGAAGATCTTATTCACGATGCTCACCAGAAGGGCATGAAGATTATTCAGGACGTAGTTCTTCAGCACACAGGTAACTTTGGTGAAGCACACTTCTGTGATCTTTTCACAAAGGATACAACTAAAGACCTTGGCAACCTTCAGGAGTCATTGATTCCTACACAGTATCTTCTTGATACATACGGCCTTAAGTCACCTGAGGAATACTGGGCTCAGAAGCCGGGTGTTCAGTATCAGCAGAGACTTAACCTTATGAAGAATGTTACTTACTCAGGCGACAACGGTAACTCAACCGGTCCTCAGCCTGCAGCTCAGGACTTCTCTATGAATAAGATTTCACAGAGTGATACTTACAATCCGAACAACTACTATCATACAGGCTATTTCCAGAGTCCTAACTATGATGACTGGACAACAAAGTTCAGCCAGATTGCAGGCGACTGCGTTGACCTTAACACAGAGAACCCTGCTGTTGCAGAATATGTTGTAGATTCATATTCAAAGTATATGGATATGGGCGTTGACGGCTTCCGTGTTGATACCGTTCGTCACATTCCGAGAGTATCTCTCAACATTATGTTCAATGATCAGCTTATGGACGCTGCTAAGGCAGCAGGCAAGCCTAACTTCTATATGTTCGGCGAAATCTGCACAAGATACACATCAGTTTGGTATCGTGGCCATGCCGAGGAGTCAACTCCTTACTACACATGGAAAGAGTCTAACTCTAAGTGGGCAGACAGCTGGAACTGGGGCACATCAGCTTCAGAAATCAACGACAACATGAACCTCGTTCTTCAGCATTATCTTGAAGAAGATAATTACAACGGTGATATGGATTCTACACAGCCAAAGAGCGACAACGCTTTCCTTGACGGTATTACATATCACGGTTCCGACCGTTCTATGGCATCAGGCATGGATGCAATTGACTTCCAGATGCACAGAATGTTCGGTAGCGCTAAGAACGCTTATAACTTCGCTGTTAACAACGACCAGTATTACAATGATGCAACATACAGCGTAATGTATGTTGATTCACACGACTATGCTCCTGAACAGCCGGATGAAACAACTCGTTTCACAGGCGGTACACAGACATGGGCAGAGAATATGGATCTTATGTTCACATTCCGTGGTATTCCTTGCGTATACTATGGTTCAGAAGTTGAGTTCAAGAAGGGTGAGCTTATTGATAAGGGTACACTTATTTCTCTTGAAAACTCAGGTCGTGCATACTTCGGTGATTATCTTGAGGGTACTGTAAACGCTACTGACTTCAGTGAGTACACAGCATCAGGCACTGTTGCTGATACTCTTGCAAGCCCGCTCAGTAAGCACCTTTCAAAGGTTAATGCTATTCGTCGTGCTATCCCCGCTCTCCAGAAGGGACAGTACACAGCATCAAGCACATATGTAACAGGTGGAGATATGTCTTATGTTCGCCGTTATACTGACGACAACACAGACAGCCTTGCACTCGTTTCAATTTCTTCAGGTGCAACATTCAAGAACATTCCTAACGGCAAGTATGTTGACGCTGTTACAGGTGATGTTAAGTATGTTACTGACGGTACACTTACAGTTCCGGAACTTGCTAAGGCTAACATGAGAGTTTATGTATGCTGCGCAAGCGGATTTACAGGTATCGACGGTCAGATCGGCGGAGATTCTGCTTACGCTAAATAATGCGGAATATTCCACACTCAACACGATTCTGATTCTGTAATCAAAATTAATTACGGCACTCCGAGTAAAATCGGGGTGCCGTTTTTTTGTTATTTTATTTGTTCGTAATATTTTAAAAAATGTGCTTATAATAAAAGTGTATCAGAAGTGTTATGTCAGCTTAAAAATCCTTGACAAAAAATTATATTAAAGATTATTATTTATATTTGTGTTCCGTTTAGGTCACATATTCATCATAAAAATGCGTTCCTGTTTAAAAATACAGAAAAGTCAAAAACCGATTCATCGGGGCTTGATTATTCAAAAACGGTTCTTATCAGACCTGAGGATTATGATAAATATTTAATTGAAAATGCAGTCGTAGATACAATGAATATAAGGCTGTCAGAATGTGTATTTATAAAATTGAAAAACAGATTTTAAAATATATAGAGGACTATGTCAAATCGGTTTCAGATTTTGAAAACGCTGACAAAAAATCTTTTGAATGAAAATACAAATATTCCACGCTTAAATATTTCCATGATATTCTCGGTATAGAATAAGAATCGGGTAGCAGAAGTTTACATTCAGTAAATCTGTTACCCGATTGTTCTCTTATATTTTTTATTGTTATAATCTGCACTCAAAAATTTCGTTGGTGTCGGAAAACCCATGAGATTTATACCATTCTGCCGAATTTTCGCTTGGCCATGCAAAGACAAGTTCGCAGTTGATTGACGAAAGGTAGTTCTTTACATAATCGAGCAGTCGAGTGCCGATGCCCTTGCCACGATATTCTTCAAGCGTGAACACCTTTGTGAGATACGCAATAAATTCACGCTTTGCATTCGGGGTTGGAATTGTCGGAATAAGATATACAAACATTGCCGAAAGAATTTTCGCATTCTCATCTTCCGCAACGAAGATTTTATATTCCTTGTTTGTGTATAAAAAGGCAACGAACTCCTCGATAAATACCGATTTTGTTACACCGTCGGTGTTGTGTTCACCGTAAGTTTCGTCGTCCTCAACAGCATGAGTCCATCTCATTTCCGCAAGCTGAACGAAATCTCTGTCCTGAACCTCTCTTATTACCATGCTATCACCTCATCAAATTATTTTCAACTTAAGTATAACACAGATTTCTGCGATTACAAGGATGCAATTCGTCAGTATTCGCTCTCAATTCCACTCATTACAGTTATTCATTTGGTATTGTTCCTTGGGTATTTTTCTCTTAGTCTTTTTCTATGGGTATTATTAGGCTTCAAATTCTGAAGGGGACGGGTTCAAATTCTGAAGGGGGGAGGTGTAAATTTTGAACCCCATGGGTGTAATATTTGAAGTAGGGGGGTGCAGTATTTTACATGGGGTATGAAGTGATATTCGCAGAGTGTGTTGTTGCAGATTATGAGGTGGCAGAGTTTTCGTTTTTGTAATATTCGACAAGGTTGTCCCTGCCGAAACCTTCGTCATAAAAATTCGGGTTGATCGAGAACAGATAGGACGATGACTGAATCTTGCCGTATTTGCCGACCGTAAAACCGCCCGATTTGGTAATGATTTTTCTTTTGCAAAGGAATTTTATGCTTTCCCTAACGGTGTTGTCGGAGATTGCACAGGCCTCTGCAATGGTGTGTATGGACGGATAACAGGTGTTCGATTCGTCACAGCATTTGAGTATGTAGCATAAAACAGCGAACTGTTGCGGTTTTAGATTGAGGTCAAACACCTCGTTTGGAACCATAAAAAAGTTTGTCATAAAATCGCCTCCGCTTATAAGCTCAAAAGGCGAAAAAATGTATATTTTAATGCAATTTTTGAAAAATTTAACAGAGTTTTTTTATACGGCAAATAATAAAGATAATTTTAGTTATGTTTTCACAATTCAGTAGGTGATCCGATGAACACTTGCAAGTAACGGTACAAATTTTATAGTAAATTAAATTATATAAATGTCGGAAATTTACTGTTATACCGTAGCGGCGAACCTCGTTCGCAAATCAATTCGTGTGCAAGCACGAATTGAATAAAAGCTAATTTCAATTTGGCATTATAATTTTTTTGAAACAAATAGATTGTGTGTTTGTTCGTTTTGGTTTTGCAACCAAAACGATTGGCGAACACGGTTCGCCGCTACATTGAATGGTGCAGACGGTGGCAATGTTACGCTCGGGCATAATATGTTTTGCATTACAGAAACTATCTTCACGAACGGGGTGCGAGGCACTCGCATGCTTGACAATTTTAGGGTTGCGATATATAGTATAGTCAAGGGAAGAGATTAACGGCAAACGCCGTAAAAATTGTGGGGTGAGCAGATGAAAATAACACTTAATCCCGACAAAGAAACAGTAAAGACAGTTAAAGAGGGCTTGAAGAGGACAGGCGGTTACTGCCCGTGCAGAATTCAGCGTACAGAGGAATACAAGTGTATGTGCAAGGAATTCAAAGAGCAGATTGCCGATCCCGATTTTGAAGGCTTTTGTCATTGTATGCTTTACTACAAATCTAAAGATTAAAATAACCGAACAGGAGGATTGTTATGGAAATAGAGCTTTACAAAGAAACCTTTGAGCAGGAGGTTTTGCAGTCGGATATTCCCGTGCTTGTAGACTTTTGGGCAACATGGTGCGGTCCGTGCAAGATGATTGCCCCGATTGTGAAAGAAATCGCTGACGAATATGACGGCAAAATTCTTGTCGGCAAGGTTAATGTTGACGAAGAACCCGACCTTACAATGCAGTATAATGTGTCGAGTATTCCGACTCTTATGGTGTTCAAAAACGGTCAGCTTGTCAATAGGGCAGTAGGCTATCGTGAAAAGGACGAAATCCTTAAAATGCTCAAGTAAATATACCGACTATAACACAAAACCGTGTGTACAAAAAAGTACACACGGTTTTTTTATTTGTCAGATTAAAGCGATTGTGAAAATTCTGAAATCTTATTTTGTATTATCTTTATTGTTTCTTCATTTGAATAAACAATTTCGGAATCAACATTTTAAAACTCCGTTCGATAGGGCAATGCTTAACCTAAAAAATGTTATACAGTTTTTCTGTATGTGCAAATCCTTTTTTTATTATCTGATTTGGAAAAGACGGTTTTTTTGAGGGGGATCAGGCGGATATCTTTGACTATTGATTTTTGGCTGTGAATAATTATTTTTAAAAATATTTTTGAAAATTGCATTAAAGTATGCAATTTTTTTGAATTTTGCAGGTATAAGTGAGGGGCGTTGATAAAGCCTCTCGAAAAACGGAGGTGACGAGATATCAGAAAATTGACAGGTAGAGAAAAGAAGTTTTGCAGTTTATTTCTCGGTTCGGGAAATTCCGAGCTTGCCGCAGAAAAGGCAGGATACACGGGGGATTGTGAGCAGAAGGGGGAAGAGCTTATCTGCCGTCCCGAAATTTCAGCCGAGCTTGAACGGCTGTCACGGCTAAGAGAAAAATCCCTTGCCAACATGGCGGCGGCAGGGTATCAGCGGTTGGCTTTCGGGAGCATTTGCGATGCAATTTCTTTGCTTTACAAAAGTGATCCGAGCAAGGAGGATCTTGAAGGAATGGATTTGTTCCTTGTGTCGGAGATTAAAAGACCGAAGGACGGTTCAATGGAAATCAAGTTTTTTGACAGGCTAAAGGCACTTGAAAAACTCGGTGCAGGCGGTGAGCATGAAACAGGCGCAAAACAACTTTTTGACGCCATTTCAAACAGCGCAAGGGCGGTGAATGACAAGGAAAATGGAAATTAAAACTTTTTCTAAAAAACAGCTTACCGTGCTTTCGTGGTGGAACAGGGAGTCGGCTTTTCGTGACAGGGACGCAATCATCTGTGACGGTGCTGTGCGCAGCGGAAAGACATTTTGTATGTCGCTGTCGTTCATTCTGTGGAGCTTTTACGATTTTGCAAATTCGGACTTTGCACTTTGCGGAAAGACAATCCGTTCTTTAAGGCGAAATATGATTACGCCCGTGATTCCGATTTTGAAATCACTCGGCTTTAGGTGTGAAGAAAAGCTGTCGCAGAATATTCTGACCGTGAGCGTTAACGGAGTGATGAACAGGTTTTATCTTTTCGGAGGCAAGGACGAGTCATCCGCATCGCTTATTCAGGGCATGACGCTTTCGGGTGTGCTTTTTGACGAGGTTGCGTTGATGCCGAGGTCGTTCGTTGAACAGGCATTGGCGAGATGTTCCGTGTCGGGTTCAAGATTTTGGTTTAACTGCAATCCCGAATTTCCTGAGCATTGGTTCTACCGTGAGTGGATTAAAAAGTGCGGTGACAAAAATGCGTTATATCTGAACTTTACAATGCAGGACAACCCGTCTTTGAAGCCCGAGGTTATCAAGCGGTATGAAAGTCTGTATTCGGGTGTGTTTTACGAGAGGTTCGTAAAAGGCAGATGGGTAGCCGTTTTCGGTGCGGTTTATCCGTTTATGGACAATGAAAGGATGTACTGCGATATTCCGTCAGATATTGAAAGCTGGGCGGTATCGTGCGATTACGGTACTGTAAATCCCGCATCATTCGGTTTGTGGGGCAGAAAAAACGGTGTGTGGTACAGGGTTGACGAATACTACTTCAACTCACGCACTCAGGGCTTTCAAAAGACCGACGAGGAGCATTATGACGGACTTGAAAAGCTGATTGACGGGCGGAAAATTGAATGTGTGATTGTCGATCCGTCTGCCGCAAGCTTTATTGAGGTTATAAGGCGTCACGGAAAATACACGGTTGTGTCGGCTGAAAACAATGTTATCAACGGCATAAGACAGACTTCGCAGGCTTTGAAGGACAGAAAAATAAGAATCTGCAAAAATTGCAGAGCCGCAAGAAGGGAATTTTCGCTTTACCGTTGGGACGGCTCGGGGCGCAGTGACGCACCTGTTAAGGAAAACGATCATGCAATGGACGACATAAGATATTTTGTCGCTACGAAAATTTACGGTTGTGACGGATTCTTTGCCGTTGCAACCAAAAGACAGGAGGAAACAGCTTGAGGCTTGGCAGAAAAAATAAAAAGACCGAGAGCATAAAGACGGTGCAGACCGTTTTGAGAGAAACGAGAAATAATTCGCCGATTTTCTCACGATTTGCCGTTCAGACGAGAACGGAAAGGCAGCTGTACACAACTTTGCGTGAGTCTGTGCCGATTATTGATGCGGCACTCTGCAAAATTATCAGACTTATCGGCGGATTCAAAATTGTGACTTCATCGGCTGAAAGTCAGAAGATTGCCGACAGCTTTGTTAAAAATGTCCGCACAAACGGTGAAATGATGGGACTTGAAAGCTTTGTGCTTTGCTATCTTGATTCGCTTCTCACCTACGGACAGGCGGTCGGTGAAATTGTTCCCGATAGTGACGGTGAAGGAATTTGCGCATTGTACAATGCAAGCCTTGATGATGTTGAAATCAGAGCGGATTCTTCTCCGCTGAAGCTTGCGGTTTACACAATCGGCAACGGTACAGCCGAAGAACCTAAGCATCCGGAAAGGATTTTTGCAACCCTGCTTAATCCAAAGCCGGGTACTGTGTGCGGTACTTCCATACTCAGCGGTCTGCCGTTTGTCAGCTCAATACTTTTGAGGATTTTTGAGTCGGTAAAAACAAACTGGGAGAGGGTTGGCGATATCCGTTTTGCGGTTACTCTAAATCCCGATTCAAACGGTTCGGCTGTGAGCAGAGAAAATGCACAGGCGGTTGCCGATGAGTGGAAAAAGGCGATGAGAAGCGACAGCGTGTGTGATTTTGTGTCGGTCGGCGATGTCAGCATTAAGGTTATCGGTGCTGAAAGCGATATGCCCGACTGCGATATTCCCGTAAGGCATATTCTTGAGCAGATTATCGCAAAGCTTGGTATTCCGCCGTTTTTGCTCGGCATTTCGTGGTCGAGTACGGAGAGAATGAGCGAACAGCAGGCGGATATTCTCACAAGCGAGCTTGCCTACTACCGCACCGTGCTTGAACCCGTGATTACAAAAATTGTGTCGGCTCATCTTAAAATGTGCGGTTATAACGACAGCTTTAAGATTGAGTGGGACAAGATTAATCTTCAGGATGCGGTTGAGCTTTCTCAGGCAAGACTTAACAATGCAAATGCGATGAACATTGAAAGACAGATTGGAGCGGAGGTGCAGAATGAAGGATAACAAACTTATTAAAAGCGGTGTTTCGGGCGTTGTTGACGGTGAAAATCAGACTGTCGGCGATGATGAACTCGAACTGATTAACCGCTTTACAAGGCGAAATCTTGCAAAAAATGAGGTGTATGCGTTTTCGGTTGTGTTGTGTGACAACGATGTTGACCGTGACGGCGAACGCTTTACAACAGATTCGCTTTATGAGCTTGAAAAGCTTTTTGTCGGCAAGACAGGAATTATTGACCACAATCCGAGTGCCAAAAATCAGACGGCGAGAATTTTCAGCTGTAAGGTTGAGAAAATTGACGGTCAGAAAACGGCTTTGGGTGACGATTACTACAGGCTCAAGGCAAGGGCATATCTTCCCGTTTGTGAGAGCAACAGGGATATTATCCTTGCGATTGACAGCGGAATTATCAAGGAAGTAAGCGTTGGCTGTGCCGTTGGCAGGGTTGTGTGCAATGTGTGCGGTGAGGACATCTCGATGTGTACTCACAAAAAGGGCGAGGCTTATGGCTCAAAGCTTTGTTGCGGTGAACTTGTGAACCCGTATGACGCATACGAATGGAGCTTTGTTGCCGTGCCGTCACAAAAGAGGGCAGGCATTACGAAAAGTCACAAAATTTTTGGAAAGGAAAATGATATGGAGAAAATTCTTAAAGCCATTGAAAACAAAAAGGCTTTTGCACTTGATGAGAGCGACAGCAGAAAGCTGTGCGAATATATTGACGGGCTTAAAAAGTCGGCTAAGGACGGTGTGCTGTACCGTGAAAGCCTTACCCGTGATGTTGTGGGACTTGCCGCTTTTGTTCAGCCTGATATTTCGGGCGAAACAATGGAGAGCGTTGCAAAGGGCATGACAATTGAACAGCTCAGAGAATTTAAGTCAGCATTTGAAAAGAAAAAGAAAGCAGCTTTTGAGCCTGTTCCGCAGCTTTACTGCAAGCAGGACAAGAGAAATAACACCGTGGAAAACGGTCAGTTCAGTATTTAACGGAGGTATGATTATGAATGTAAATTTTAACGGATTCGGCGAAAATGCCGCAACATTTATTGCAGACAAAACAATTACGGAGGCAGGCGTGCCTGTTAAGATGAAGGACAACGGCACTGTTGCAAAATGTGACGCAAGCGAGAACTTTTGCGGTGTGTGCGTAAGCGTGAGAGGCGGTTATGCGGTTGTTCAGCTTTCGGGCTATGTAAAGGTTAAGAGCGACAAGAAAATCGCCGTCGGCTACAAAAAGCTTTCTGCAACGGCAGACGGCGGCGTGTCGGTTACAACAACCGGCAGAGAGTACCTTGTGCTTGACTCAACAGACACTTCGGTAGGATTTATTCTTTGATAAGGGGAGGAAGATATTATGGCAAATTTTGAAAATATTACAATTGAAAAGGGTATGTATCAGACAAAGGGCGGAATTTCGGGCGCACTTGAAAAGCTTGATCCGTCAGAAAATTACAGAGGTACTGCACTTGAGGGACTTGACGCATTTTCCCGTCAGCTCAAACGCTTTGACATTAAGGTTAAGGGCAGAAACAGCGACTGCGTTGAAAAGTTTTTTCAGAGTTCAAACTCTGCGGCACTTTTCCCCGAATATGTGAGCAGAGCCGTTATGCAGGGCATGGAGAGAGCGGATATTCTCCCAAATCTTGTGGCAACCGTGACAGACATTGAGGGTATGGATTACCGCAGTATTGCATCTGTTCCTAGTGAGGATGACAAGAGTCTTAAACTCGTCGGCGAGGGTGCAAAGATTCCGCAGACTGAGGTTAAGACAAGAGAAAACCTTGTTAAGCTCCACAAGCGTGGCAGAATGCTTGTTGCATCATATGAGGCGCTTCGCTTTCAGCGTCTTGACCTCTTTACCGTAACACTCAATCAGATTGGCGCATATATTGCAAGAGCACAGCTTAAAGATGCGATTGATGTGCTTGTGAACGGTGACGACAATGAAAATCCCGCCGGCACACTTAATGTTGCAACAGGCGGCAAGGTTACATATGAGGACCTTTTAAAGCTCTGGACAGAGCTTGCTCCGTATGAACTCAACACAATTCTTGCGTCAACCCCCGAAATGCAGAAGATTCTTTCGCTTTCTCAGCTTCAGGATTCAAACGCAGGTCTTGATTTTCAGGCTACGGGCAGAATGATTACACCTCTCGGTGCAAGCCTTCTTCACACTCCTGAGCTTGAGGGCGGTAAGATTATCGGTCTTGACAAAAACTGTGCGCTTGAAATGGTTCAGGCAGGCGGTGTTGTTACAGATTACGACAAGCTTATTGACCGTCAGCTTGAAAGAGCCGCAGTTACCTGTACCGCCGGTTTTTCAAAAATCTTTACAGAGGCGTCAAAGGTGATGAGCTGTTAAGGAGGGATTGCCTTGAACATTGCAAACATTACAAAGCGTTTTGCCTTATACAGCGGTATTGACGGTGCTGAAGCATACAAATGGAAAAGCATTATTGACGATGCCGTGGTGTATGTTAATTCAATTGTTACGAAGGAAAATCTTTCGGAAGATGACGAATTAAGACTTGAAAACCTGTGTGCCGTTTACGCTTTTAAGTTGTATTCCCTTTGCAATGATGACAGCATTTCTTCTTTTTCCGCAGGTGATTTAAAAATTTCATCATCTGCGGACGGCGAAAGCCGTGCCGAAAAGCTGTGGAGGGAATATGCCGACAAGTCGCAGGACCTTATCGGCAGAGAAAAATTTTTGCTTGGGGTGATATGATGAATATTTCACCGTCTATCGGGAAAATATTAAACAGATACGGTTGTGATGTTACCGTTAAAAACGGCGATAAATCGGTTAAGACAAAGGCCTTTATTTCACCTTTGAGATACAACAGCAATCAGAATTATGACAGTGTACGGCATAAACTGGGTATGAGAAAAACGAAGCTGTTTTTATTTATTGCACCGCCCGATGTTCTGCTTGATTCGGAAAAAAGCGTAATAGAAAGTGAAAACGGTAAATATACTGTTAAAAGGTGCGAAAAATATTATGTGAAGGACAATCCGATTTATGTAAGGGCTGTTCTGTGTGCATACAGAGAAGAAACGAGGGATGATTTTGAATCGAATTGAGAAACAGGTTGACCGTATTATTGCAGGATTAAAGGTAAATGAGGCTTTGAAAAATGTCAGATTTATAAGAGAATACGGCTCTGATGAAGCACCGTCACCCGTGAACGGAATGATTGCCGTTGTGTCGGTGAGAGATATGTCAACGGAGAAAAGCTATATCGGCGGATACCTTTCGCCGTCTATCAAGGGTGAAAGCTACAATGCAGGAGTTGAAATCAGGGTGTATGCTCCTGCAACCGAGAACGGAAGCGGTCTTTCGGAAGTGGTAAGTGAAATTCTTCTCGGACTTAAAACTGCCGATGCGGAAAAGACGATTACCCACAGCGAGGCGGCGTCAATTGAATTTGATCCCGATATGAACGCAATTTACAGAACGGTGAGTTTTAATATGGAATTCTGCCTTTGCGAGGAGGTTTAAATGGACGGCTTTGAATTTGAAAATTGCGGAAATGCCGTGTTGAAATGTGAGGGAAAAATTCTCGGCGGCGTTGAAAAGGCAACCTGTACAAGAAAGAACTCCTTCACGGAAATCAAGGAATTTTTCAATGACAAGCCCGTTGAAAGGATTGTTTCAAATGAATGGGAACTTACCTTTGTGATGAAGATTACGGATAAAACTCCGTTTTTGGAGCGTGACAGCTTTAAGAGTCTTGAACTTGACCTTGCAAAGAAGAAAATCATTTACACGGATTGCAAAGTACTTGAATTTTCAAGCGTTACTCAGGGCAGCGGAAGTATTCTTGCAACCGTGAAAATCAGTGCCTATGAGAGGAAAATTATATGAATGATAAAAATTCAGACGAACTTTACAGGCTTGCGGAGTCTGAGAACGGCGGTAAAGATACCGAAATGTTCGGTGAATTCCTTGAAAGGGAAAGCCGTCGTTACAGTCGCAGACTTGACGAAGAAGAGGAGGCGAAAAGCCTATGAAACCGGTGCCGATGAAATTCGGTGAATATGTGTGGCATCACAATCCGCAGAATATCAGCTTTGAATGTGACAGGAGCGTTGCAGAAATGAAAAGTCCGTTCGGTGAATCTTCCGTTCAGGATATGGGGCGGAGGAATATGAAAATCAGCGGTTCGGGACAGCTGTACGGCGAGGATTGTGCAGAACAGTTTGAAAGGCTGTTTGAGGTGTTCAGAAACAGCGGAAAAGAAGTGCTCTCCGTGCCAAACCTGCCGAGCATTTATGCTGTGTTTGAAAAGCTTGAAATAAAGGGCGAGCCAAAGCCGAATGTGCTTGAATACAGCTTTGTGTTCCGTGAGGTTATGGAGAAAAAGCAGAAAACGGTAATTACATATTTTGACTGTGAAAACGGACAAACCCTGTGGGACATTGCATACAAAACAGGGGTGAAAATTGACGAGCTTGTGCGGCTGAATCCCGATGTTAAGTTCCCAGATGAAAACCTCGGAACAAGGAGGGTTAAGCTGTGCTGACTTACTTTTTTACTGATAAAAACGGCAAAAGGTGTGAAATTAAAAATGTTCTCACGGCAGAAATTTCGGCAGATGTCGATGTGCCTGCCGATGAGCTTGTGATGACTGTGCCGTATGACGAGAAGTTCGGAAATGCCGATATACTTGAGGCTTATGACGGCAAGTCGCTTGTGTTTGTGGGACAGGCTGACGAGATTGTCAGCATTGTGAAAACCGACGGTGCGATTGTAAGGCTGAGTGCAAGAAGTCTTGCCGGAAGGCTTCTCGATAATGAGGCAGAGCCTGTTACATATGTGAACCCGGCGGCAAAGTTCATTTTTGAAAGGCATTTAAAGCCGTTCGGAATTGTCGGATATGACGGTGACGAACATCCGTTTATGGGTACAATCAAAATTGAAAAGGGCATGACCGAGTGGCAGGTGCTTGAAAAATTCTGTAACGGCAGATACGGCAAAAGTCCGAGAATTACGGGTGCGGGATTTGCTTTGATGTGCGGAACTTACGGCGGTGCAAAGCCGATTGTGTTCGGCAGAAACGGAGTAGGCTACACATCTCTCCGTGAGTACATAAAGCCGTGCAAGGTGATTTCGCAGGTCAAACTACGCACCGAGGAATACGGCGGTTACAAGAGCGTTATAAGCAACAAATGCGTTGCCGACAGGATTAAAAGGGTGAGATATGTAAACGCTTTTCTCGACAACAATGCGGTAAAAACAGCCGACAGAATGATTGAAAGCGGCAACAGGCAGAGCTTTGAAATAATGCTTGAATGTGCAGAATGTCTGTGCGGAGTTGTCGGCAGAAGGGCTGTGATTGATGACTCTCTCATCGGAAAAAGAGAGGGCTTGATTGTGAAAAGCATTAAATATTCACTTGGGAAAAATGGTGAAAGCACAACGGTTGTGCTTGGAAAGGAGAACGGCGATGTGGCTGATGAATTACATAACTAAAAATTCGATTACCGCCCCGAAAGCCGAAAAGGGCGGTGTGAAAAGTTCGGGAAACACGGTTTCGGTGGATTCCTCGGAAGAACACAGGGGGATAAAATGTTGCGTGCCGTATGGCTTTGCAAGCGTTGTTCCCGTGGGAGAGTCGGCGGTTGTTTTGCCGCTTGCTAACGGTGAAGTGAGTCTTGGCGTGCTTGCAAAAAATGTTGAACTTGATGAGGGCGAGGTTATGCTCTCGTCAAAGGGCGGAGCGAGTATTGTGCTGAAAAATGACGGCAGGGTTCTTATCAACGGCAAGGCGGTGTAGTATGAGGGATACGATGATTAAAAACGGTGATATCGTTATCGGCTCTTCGGGCAATACGGTATTGCTTGAGGGGACTGACGCAAAATTCCAACAGGCTGTGCTTTGCATTTCGGCAAAACTCGGCGGATTTGTCTATGACAGGAATTTAGGTTCAAAGGTGCTTTTGCAGGGCAAAACACTCTCGGCAAAGCAGACTGAACTGCTTGCCAATGAATCACTTGCAAAAATGAAAAATACCTATGCAAGCGTTAGGTCGGTTGGCAAAACGATTACGATTGACCTTACGGTTGACGATATTACAAGGAAGGTGCAGATAAATGGAAACCTATGATGAAATTTACGGCAGAATGAAGAATGCCTATGAGCATGAAACGGGTGACAGCTTTAACGAGGTGAGCGACATTGCAATCAGACTCAAGGTGCTTGCCGGCGAGATTTTTAAGCTGCAGACGAATCTTGAATGGTGGAAAAGACAGATGTTTGCAGTGAGCGCAAGCGGTGAATGCCTTGATAAACTCGCATCGCAGAGAGGTATTGAACGCAAAAAGGCGATGAAGTCAACGGGCGAAATTACCTTCAATATTTCTCAGCCGTGCAGTCACGATATTATAATTCCAAAGGGGTGCGTTGTGGCTACTGCTGATACAGTTCCTGTTCGCTTTGTGACAACCGAGGATGAAGAAATCAGTGCCGGCAACACGCTTGTGAGTGTTTATGCCGAGGCTGAACAGGCGGGAAGTAACGGTAATATCGGGCTTAGTTGTGCGGTTGTTCCCGTGAGTGTGCCGACAGAGATTGAAACGGTTACAAATCGTGAGAAATTTACGGGCGGTTGCGATGCCGAAACGGACGATGAACTTCGCAAACGCATAAGAGATACATATATAAACACCTCCAACGGCACGAATGCGGCATATTACGAACAGCTTGCACTCACGGTTGACGGTGTTGCAAAGGCGAGTGCCATCGGCAAAGTGAGGGGTGTAGGTACGGTCAATGTCTATGTTACGGGTGCGGATGCATCATTGGGTACGAATGTTGTTGCAAAGGTTCAGTCGCTTTTAGAAAAGCAGAGAGAGCTTAATGTTGATGTTATTGTGTCGAATGCCCAGCGTACAGCTTGCAATATGAGTGTTGTTGCCTATGCGGAGGACGGATATTCTTCAGGTGAAGTCAAGGAGTTGCTCAAAAATGCCTTTGCGGAATATGTGAATTCAATCCCTATCGGCGGAACTTTCAGATTGTCGGAACTCGGCGCAAGACTGATTGACACGGGTTGTATAACCAACTACAACTGGAACACGGATATGCAGGATGTGACGGTGGCAAAGTCGCAATGTTTTACTGTCGGTACAGTTACGATTGGGGTGAAGTGATGAACAGCTTTGATTCGATGAAAACCAAATTAGAAAGTACGGGACTTTACAAAGTTACGGCAAAATCAAATATCAGAGCGGAACTTTTGGCATATGCAGAGGGTTTGAACACGGAATTTGATATGCTTGAAACTATGGAACGGGAGTTGTTTATTGACACAGCGGAAAACTGCGGAATTACCGAAAGGGAAAGATTTGTCGGTAAAATCAATGCCGATTATCCGCTTGAAAAACGAAGGGAAATGCTTAAAATATCTGAGCAGAAGGTCGGCGGAAAATGCACTCCCGACGATTTCAAAAGAATTGTCAGAGGTTACGGTGTGGAAAATTTTACAATTGCTGAAGCTCCCACAAGAAACCGTGTGGACATTAAAATTTCGGATACAAAAACAGACGCAGAGAAGAAGCTCATAGAAAAGCGTGTGAAAGCAGATTTTCCGTTACATCTTAATGTGATAATTTCTTATGTAAATGCATAAAATCCTGATTAAAATTTTAATCAAGCTATGTTAATAAATTTTGCAGCTTTGCAAAACCATTCAAATAATTAAATAACCATGACCAAAAATAAAAATGACAAGTTGAAAAATCTCAGCTTGTCATTTTTCTGTTTGTGTATTTTATTTTTCAGTATAAACTTTTTGTTGACTTTATTTGTGTGTGGATGTACAATGTATAACAAATGATATATAACTAATGTTATTAAACGGAGTGATAATATGCCGCCAAAGCCAAAGTTCGGCAAAGCTGAAATTATAAATGCAGGATTGACGATTGCTAAAAATGAGGGGTTGGATCAAGTGACTGCAAGGTCAATAGCCAAAACGCTCGGAAGTTCGGTTTGTCCTGTGTTTTCGTATTTTGATAATATGGAACATCTCAAAAACGAAATAGTTGTTGCCGCAAAAGCAGAATATAAAAAATATGTCAAAAAAGGTCTTTGCGAAGATGTTGCTTTTAAAGGGGTCGGCAAACAGTACATACTTTTTGCTGTGCAAGAGCCGAAACTTTTCAGACTTTTGTTTATGAGTGAAAAGGAAAGTGTTCCGAATTTGTCGAGTATTCTTCCTGAAATAGATGAAAGTTATGAGCAAATACTGAACTCAATAGTTGACGGCTACGGATTTTCAACTGAAAAAGCGGAATGGCTCTACAAACATCTGTGGATTTATACGCACGGAATTGCCACGCTTTGTGCCACTAAGATGTGTCGGTTTACAGATGATGAAATAAGCAAAATGATGACTGAGGTGTGCAAATCTCTGATTGTTACCCTTATGAGAGGTGATATCTGATGATTGAAGTTAAAAATTTGACAAAATATTACGGCAAAGGCGAAAGCAGATTTAAGGTGTTGGATAACATAAATTTAAAAATTGCACAAGGGGATTTTGCCGTAATTCTCGGCGCTTCGGGTTCGGGAAAGTCAACATTACTGAATGTTCTTTCGGGACTTGAAAAAGCCGACAGCGGAGAAGTTTGTTTGGACGGAAAAGATATTTGCAGTATGAGTGAAAGCGAACGCACAAAATTTCGCAGAGATAATGTAGGCTTTATTTTTCAGCAGTACTATCTTTTGCCGAATATGAATGTCGATAAAAATGTCCGTATGGGTGCAGATTTGGCGTCAAACAGCGATTACAGAAAAATTATAAGTGCCGTCGGACTTGATGACAAAGTTAAAAAATATCTCGGAGAACTTTCGGGCGGAGAGCAACAGCGAGTGGCAATTGCCAGAGCGCTTGCCAAAAAGCCTACCGTGTTGTTCCTTGATGAGCCGACAGGTGCGCTTGATGAAAAAACAGGCAGACAGGTGCTTGATGTGATTACAAAATTGCAGTCGGAACAGGGATTTACGATGATTATGGTAACGCATAACATTAATATTGCCGAAATGGCGAATACGGTGATTAAGGTGAGTGACGGAAAAATTGCCGAAGTGTATAAAAATGATGTGCGTAAATCTGCATTTGAAATAGGTTGGTGATTTTGTGATTGTCGGAATAAAAGATATAGTAAAAATGGCGGCTATCTCTGTTGTGTCATTATGTGCCGTGTTTGTGTGTGCTTTATTTGTGAATTACGGCATTGATATTGCGTCGGTTGAAGCGCTTATAACAACCCCCGAAGCACAAATGATGTATGATACGCAGATTGCAACATCAAAAGTGATTGTAGGTGCATCGGGCGGCAGTCTTGCATTTACTTCGGTCATTCTCTTGATTTTCTACATTAAAAATTACATAGACAGTCACAGCAAAGAGCTTGGTATATTAAAAGCTTTGGGATATTCCGAGATCAGCATTGCCTGCCGCTTGTGGGTGTTTGCCTTGAGCGTGTTTGTGGGAACTTCTCTCGGTTATGCCGTTGCAAGTGTGTATATGCCTCGACTGTACGAACTTCAAAATAATCTTAGCCTTTTTCCCGAATTTAGTCCGAAATTTCACTTTGAAGTTTTGGTTATTCTCGTGATTTTTCCGACTGTATTTTTTGCGTTGATTTCAATTTTTTATGCTTTTGTAAAGTTGAAAATGCCTGCGGTCAATATGCTGAAAGGAATTGAAAAACAGCCGAAAAAAGTTAAAAAGGTTAAAGTCGATGATTTTAGCTTCTTAAAAGATATGAAGAGAAATACCCTGAGAAGCAGAAAAATACTGGCGTTTTTTGCAGGATTTTCAGCGTTTTGTTTTTCGGCAATGTTGCAGATGTCGGCATCTATGGGCGAATATGCGAGCGATGAAATGGGATTTATTGTGCTGTTGATAGGTCTTACGCTTGCATTTGTGACCTTGTATTTGTCGCTGTCAAGCGTGGTAAAGGCTAATCAAAAGACAATTGCCATGATGAAAGTTATCGGCTACTCGCAAAAAGAGTGTGCAGATTCAGTGATTAATTGCTACAGACCGATTGCGGCTGTCGGCTTTGTTATAGGCTCGTTATATCAGTATTTGCTGATGAATACGATGGTCAATGTGGTGTTTTCCGATTTGCTCGGAGTTAAACCCAAGTATAGCTTCGATTGGAATAGCTTTTGGATTACACTTGTGCTTTTTGTAGTAATCTATGAGGGCGCAATGATGTTCTTTTCACACCAAATAAAAAATCAGTCCGTAAAATCCGTTATGCAGGAATAAAAAACCGCTCTCATATTCGAGAGCGGTTTTTAGGTTAATTCAAAATATATGTCAACTGTAATTGACAATTTGTTCAAGGGAAAAGAGAAGTGTGCCACTTGATTTTGTATCGGCTGTTATCTTTTCATCAAAACCGTTTTCAGAGAACAGTGCATAATAAAACTGTGTCTTTTCCTTCAATGGTGTTAATTTTGCAAGTGTGTTCAGATATTCTGCATAGGTAAATGCTTCTTTTTTGAATTTGCATTCCCCAACTAAATAATTTTCTGCTTTTTGGTCGATACATAAAATATCTATTTCTGTTTCTCCGATTCTAAGTCCGTTTGCTGTGTTTTTATCCCTTATTGTTGTCTTTCCTGTCCACCGTCCCATTTTGGAATATCGGAACGGCAGTTCGTTATTTTTCTGCATTTTCCGAACAAACTCACGGCATACATCTTCAAATGCGACTGATGCAAATTTATGGAGTTCGGGCTTTACAATATATTCGTAAACGCCGTCAACATCGCCGTCCTCAAGCTGTGAAAAATTTGCAAAACCGAATGCATACCAGAATCGGAAGAAGTTATCTGTTAATTTATATGTTCCTCTGTTACCGTTTGCCTGTTCTTTTATCTTTGCATCAACAGAAAATTCTCGTTCCACAATGCCGAGTTCAATCAGATTTTTTAAATAAACGCTTGTTTTGGAAGTATCCTCAATGAGTGACTTTTGACTGATATTGTTTAAAGTTGTATTTCCAAGTGCTACCGCTTCAATGATAGAGTTATATACAGGCGTTTCCCGAAGTTCCTGATGAAGAAGAAAATCAACCTCGCTGTATAGAACACAACCTTTGGTCAAAATGTTTTGTTTAATATTTTCTTCAATAGTTAGTTTCGGATTCCATTGCCTTAAATAGTGGGGGATACCGCCAAGAACGGAATAAGCAATAACTTTGTCCCGTTCGGAATATGCGGTAAAGAATTTAGCTGCATCGTAAAATCCCATTTCTTTCATTTTGAAAATTCCGGTAGCACGACCGTAGAGCGGATTTTTTTCGGCAAGAATTTCCTTTTCAATAAAACTCATTGCACTGCCGCACAAAACAATCATAACATTTGAATCCCGAAGTTGTGTATCCCACAAATTTTGCAGAATAGAAGGAATGCTCTTGTTCCCTTTGCACATATACGGGAATTCATCTATGATAAAGAGTTTCTTTTTATCCCCATACGGCAAATCGAGAACAGCGCCGAAAGCTTTTTCCCAATCGGCAAATTCGGTAATGTAGTTTTTTGCGGGAATGTTTTCTTTTAATATTTGTTTTGAAAATTTTTGAAGTTGCACCCTGTCGGTTGTCTGAGTACAGGAAAAGAATACATGTGGTTTTTCTTTGCAAAATTCTCTTAAGGTTTCCGTTTTGCCGACACGCCGTCTGCCATACAAAACTACAAGCTGTCCGCCATCTGAATTGTATTTATCGTTCAGAAATTTTAGCTCGGTTTCTCTGCCTATAAACATAAAAACACCTCTTATGCTATCTAATCTTGATTTACTAAATCGTGATTTGGTATTATTATACCCAAGAACAAATGTAAAATCAATAGATTTTGCAAAAACAATAAAAATTTTCAAAATACGCCGTTATATAAATTGTGGGAAACCTTTAAAGATTTTTATAAGACATAAAAAGACCTTGCAGAGTAAAATCTGCAAGGTCAAATTTATATCAGGAATAAACTTGTATTAAGTTACCTGTCAATACATCCTGTGTGGATTACTTGTTTGCGATAGCAGCCTGAGCAGCAGCAAGACGAGCAATCGGAACACGGAACGGTGAACATGATACATAGTCAAGACCGATCTTGTGGCAGAACTCAACAGAAGAAGGATCGCCGCCGTGCTCACCGCAGATACCAACATGGAGCTTGTTGTTTACAGGCTTACCGAGTTTGATAGCTGTTTCCATGAGCTTGCCAACGCCTGTCTGGTCAAGCTTAGCGAACGGATCGTTCTCGAAGATCTTAGCATCATAGTAAGCGTTGAGGAACTTACCTGCGTCATCTCTTGAGAAGCCGTATGTCATCTGTGTAAGGTCGTTAGTACCGAAGCAGAAGAAGTCAGCTTCCTTAGCAATCTCATCAGCTGTAAGAGCAGCTCTTGGGATTTCGATCATTGTACCAACTTCGTACTTGAGGTCGATGCCTGCAGCAGCAATTTCAGCGTCAGCTGTTTCAACAACAACCTTCTTAACGAACTTGAGTTCCTTAACATCGCATACGAGCGGAATCATGATTTCAGGCTCAACTGTCCAGTCTGCGTGTGCCTTCTGAACATTGATAGCAGCACGGATAACTGCCTTTGTCTGCATCTTTGCAATTTCAGGATATGTTACTGCAAGACGGCAACCACGGTGACCCATCATTGGGTTGAACTCGTGGAGTGAAGCGATGATTGTCTTAATGTCTTCAACGCTCTTACCCTGAGCAGCTGCGAGCTTCTCGATGTCAGATTCCTCTGTAGGAACGAACTCGTGAAGCGGCGGATCAAGGAATCTGATTGTTACAGGATTGCCTTCGAGTGCCTCATAAAGAGCCTCAAAGTCGCCCTGCTGATAAGGAAGAATCTTGTCAAGAGCAGCTTCTCTTTCTTCAACTGTATCTGAGCAGATCATCTCTCTGAATGCAGCGATTCTGTCCTCTTCAAAGAACATATGCTCTGTACGGCAAAGACCGATACCTTCAGCACCGAGCTCACGAGCCTTTTTAGCGTCAGCAGGTGTATCAGCGTTTGTTCTAACCTTAAGAGTTCTGTACTTGTCAGCCCAAGCCATGATTCTGCCGAACTCACCTGCGATTGTAGCGTCAACTGTTGGGATAACGCCGTCGTAGATGTTACCTGTAGAACCGTCGATTGAAATGTAGTCACCCTCGTGGAATTCCTTGTCTGCGAGTGTGAACTTCTTGTTAGCTTCGTCCATTGCGATATCACCGCAACCTGATACACAGCATGTACCCATACCACGAGCAACAACGGCAGCGTGTGATGTCATACCGCCACGAACTGTGAGGATACCCTGTGAAGCCTTCATACCTGTGATGTCCTCAGGTGAAGTTTCAAGACGAACGAGAACAACCTTTTCGCCCTTAGCGTTCCAGTTTTCAGCATCTTCGGCTGTGAATACGATTTTACCGCAAGCAGCACCGGGAGAAGCGCCGAGGCCCTTACCGATTGGTGTAGCAGCCTTAAGAGCAGCAGCATCGAACTGTGGGTGAAGAAGTGTGTCAAGGTTACGAGGATCGATCATTGCAACAGCTTCTTCTTCTGTTCTCATGCCCTCGTCAACGAGGTCACAAGCAATTTTAAGAGCAGCCTGAGCTGTTCTCTTACCGTTTCTTGTCTGGAGCATATAGAGCTTCTTGTTTTCAACAGTGAACTCCATGTCCTGCATATCTCTGTAGTGGTTTTCGAGTGTCTGACAAACATTCTGGAACTGCTCGAAAGCTTCCGGGAACTCTTCAGCCATCTTAGCGATTGGCATAGGAGTACGAACACCTGCAACTACGTCTTCGCCCTGTGCGTTGATGAGGAACTCACCCATGAGCTTCTTCTCACCTGTAGCAGGATCTCTTGTAAATGCAACACCTGTACCGCAATCGTCACCCATGTTACCGAATGCCATTGACTGTACATTAACGGCAGTACCCCATGAATAAGGGATATCGTTGTCACGACGGTAAACGTTTGCACGAGGGTTGTCCCATGAACGGAATACAGCCTTAACTGCGCCCATGAGCTGTTCCTTAGGATCGTCAGGGAAGTCCTGACCGATTTTCTCTTTGTATTCAGCCTTAAACTGGCCTGCAAGCTCCTTAAGATCGTCAGCTGTAAGCTCTACGTCATAAGTAACGCCTCTCTCAGCCTTCATCTTGTCGATGAGCTCTTCAAAATATTTCTTACCTACTTCCATAACTACATCGGAATACATCTGAATGAATCTTCTGTAGCAGTCCCAAGCCCAACGAGGGTTGTTTGACTTCTTAGCGATAACTTCAACAACATCTTCGTTAAGACCGAGGTTAAGGATTGTATCCATCATACCCGGCATTGAAGCACGAGCACCTGAACGAACTGAAACGAGGAGGGGGTTCTCCTTGTCGCCGAACTTCTTGCCTGTGATCTCTTCCATCTTCTCGATGTACTCGTTGATCTGAGCCTGAATTTCAGCGTTGATTTCTCTGCCGTCCTCATAATACTGAGTACAAGCTTCTGTTGTAATTGTGAAGCCCTGTGGTACAGGAAGTCCAAGACCTGTCATTTCTGCAAGGTTGGCACCCTTACCGCCGAGGAGCTCACGCATGTTAGCATTACCTTCTGTAAAAAGGTAAACCCATTTGTTTGCCATAACTGGTAATCCTCCTAAAAATAAATTAAGATATACGGCTGTGGCAGACTTACCCCTTGGTAAAACCTGCCTGCTTGTATAAGCCTATCGAATATTATAACAAACTTTGGTCAAAATAGCTATATTTTTTTCAAACTTTTTTCTTATAAAAAACGAGTTTTATTTTCGACAATATTGTATAAATCGTTTAAAATGCCTTTTTTTGCCCGATTTTTGTAATTTTCTCTTGAAATTTGTGATTTTTGTGAGATAATATTATGGTATGAACGAGTGCCTTGTGACAGGACTGTCTGCATCTTTGTTGTTTTGTCACAGATAAAAGGAGAAAAAATGAAGAATTGTGCCGTTATCCTCGCAGGCGGCGAGGGCAAAAGAATGAAATCCGACAAACCGAAAACATTGTCGGAGGTGCTCGGCAGACCGATGCTCTGCTGGGTTATGTCGGCTTTAAGGAAAGCCGCTATTGACGACATCTGTGTTGTCAAGGGCTTTAAAAAAGAGTGTGTCGAAGAGTATCTTTCAACCCTCGATTTTTCTGTTGAAAGCGTGTTTCAGGCTGAAAGACTCGGAACAGGTCATGCTGTGATGATGGCAAAGGATTTTCTTAAAAAGCACAGCGGCAATGTTGTTATTCTCAACGGCGACGCTCCGTTTATGGACAGCAAGACTATTGAGGATTCTCTGAAGGCTCATATTGAGAACGGTTGTGCCGCAACGGTTATTTCCGCAAAGGTTGACGATCCGACAGGTTACGGCAGAATTGTCCGTGACGAAAACGGAAATCTGCGTGCAATTGTTGAGCAGAAAGACGCCGATGAGGAAACTCTCAAAATAAATGAGGTAAACTCGGGCGGTTTCTGGTTTGACTGTCAGCTTCTTCTTTCGGTTCTTGACAGAATCAAGTCGGATAACAGCGCAAAGGAATATTATCTTCCCGATGCAATCAAGCTTTTGCTTGAGGACGGAAGAAAGGTCGGAGCATTCACGGCTCAGTGCAGCGACACTGTTTTAGGTGCAAATGATCCGGCTCAGCTTGAACAGCTTAACGAAATTGCAAGAGCAAAGGGTTACAGCTGTTAATTGCTCGGTTAATCATTGGTAAACATATACTACACACATTAAAATTCAAAGGAGTTATTGCAATGAATTTTCACGGTAAGGACATTAAAATTTTCACCGGCAGTTCAAATGTTGATGTAGCTCAGGGAATTGCAGGCTGTCTTGGTCTGCCGCTTGGTAAGAGTGACTGTACACAGTTCTCAGACGGCGAAATCTCTGTTTCTCTTCACGAATCTGTTCGTGGCAGCGACTGCTTTATTGTTCAGTCAACCTGTGCTCCCGTCAACGACAATCTTATGGAAATGCTCATAATGATTGATGCCATGAAGCGTGCATCTGCTGCAAGAATCACAGTTGTTATGCCATACTTCGGCTATGCAAGACAGGACAGAAAAGCTAAGGCAAGAGATCCGATCTCGGCTAAGCTTTGTGCAGACATCATCACCTGTGCAGGTGCTGACCGTGTGCTTACAATGGATCTTCACGCAAATCAGATTCAGGGCTTCTTCAACATTCCTGTTGACCATCTTCAGGGCGCATCACTTCTTGCCAACCATATGAGAGAGAAAATCGGCGGCAACAATGATGATTATATCGTTGTTTCTCCTGACCTCGGTTCTGTAACCCGTTCAAGAAACTTCGCATCAAAAATCGGCACAGGTCTTGCTATTATCGACAAGAGAAGACCAAAGGCTAATGTTTGTGAAGTTATGAACATCATCGGTGACGCAAAGGGTAAGAAGGTTATCCTTGTTGACGATATGATCGACACAGCAGGTACTCTCTGCAACGCTGCTAACGCTATTGTTGAAAAGGGCGGTGCAACAGAGGTTTACGCTTGTGCTACTCACGCAGTTCTTTCAGGTCCTGCAATTGAGAGAATTCAGAACAGTGCCATCAAGGAAGTTGTTCTTCTTGACACAATTCCTGTTCCGAAGGAAAAGATGATTGACAAGTTCACAATTCTTCCTGTTGCTCCTACATTTGCAGAGGCTATCGCAAGAATCTACAACGACAAGCCGTTCACAGCCGCTTTCGGTTGATAGGCGAACAATTTAATTATGTAATTAAACAGGCGGGTTTTAACTAACCCGCCATTTCGCTGTTTTACTGCAAATTTTTCAGCAATAAAACGGTACAATATGTGAGGGTGATTTAATTTTGTTTGGTATAGTTTACGGCTCCGATTCAGATAACAAAATAATGAACCGCTTTGTCGATGAGTACGAATTGTGGTGCAATGAGGGCAAAAATCCGGATATTGCGTCAATCGACCTCGACTTTGCGCTTGACCTACAGAAGAAAAGACTTGACGAAAAGGGTGTAAAGATTCAGACCGCTTTTACCGATAAGGAAACGGTGAAGAATGAAGTCCCCGTAAATGCTTGTACTGCCTACGATATGGGCGAATGTAAGAGTAACGTTGCGTCAAAGACATATGAGGTTACGGAGAAATACTTTAAAGACGGAAAGAAAAAGAAAAAAATCAAGGACAGATTTTTCTTTTACACAATGATTACAAGGCTTGAAAACCGAAATTCCGAGGTTGCGTGTTCGTGTCCGAACTGCGGTGCGGTAAGCAGTGTAAGAGAGCTTCTCAACGGTTGTAAAAACTGCAAAACTCGCTTTATTATGGACGATTTGTTCCCGAAGGTTACAAACTTCTACTTTGTAAAAACCTATTCGCTTGCGAACAAGTCAACGAAAAAAGTGCTTGCTCCGTACCTTCTCGGCGGAATTGCCGCCGTTGCGGCATTTACGGTATGGGTGGTTGTAAAGGACGGAACTTTTGATCCCGCAACCGCAAATATGGTCTATGAAATCGGCGTAAGAGCAATCCCCGTACTGCTCGGCGGACTTTTGGCGGGGTACCTTGCATGGGCATTAAAAACGCTTTTTGGACTTTTTGTCGGTGCGGCAAAGAGCATTCCTATGATAGGTCCGCACTTCAATTGTCAGAAAAGACTTCCGTGGCTTATGAAAGAGGTTAATCCCAACTTCTCATATGAATACTTTATCGGCAAGGTGCTTGCTTTGCTCAAGATTATGATTTTCAGCGATGATTACACAAACCTCGCAGTCTATGAGGGCAATCCGATGAAAAATCCTTTCGGAGATATTGTTGACATCAAGTACAGAGGAGTGTCAAAGCTTAATTCATTCAATGTCACAAACGGCTGTTGCTATGTTGATATGACCGTTTACGCAACGACCGTGAAAAACAAAAATTCTTCATTTAGGGTTAAAAACGAAAAGTTCAGACTTACCGTTTGCAGAAGTGTGAACGCCATGGATGACGGAGTTTTCACAATGAAAAAAGTAACCTGTAAAAGCTGCGGCGCAAGCTTTGATGCAACAAGAGAACGCAACTGCCCGTATTGCGGAAATCCTTATCATCTCGGCAACGATGACTGGGTTGTTGTAAGCTTCGGAAAAGGTTAATTTAAATTTCAGAATACATATAATATAAATAAGAGGAAAACGGATATGTTCGGAAAAAACAAATCAACGGGTTCAATCGAGTACATTGTAGTGGGACTCGGAAATCCCGACAGAAAATACGAAAACACTCGTCACAACGCAGGCTGGCTTGCAATTGACCGCATTGCCGACAAGCTCGGTTGTGATGTGAACAAAATAAAATACAAAAGCTTTATTGGCACTTGCACTGTAAACGGCGCAAAAGTTATGCTGATGAAACCCACAACATATATGAACAACAGCGGTCAGGCAGTTGTTGAGGCGATGAACTTCTACAAAATCCCACCCGAAAATGTCATTGTAATTTTTGATGACATTTCGCTTGATGTCGGAAAAATGCGTATCCGTTCAAAGGGCAGTGACGGCGGTCAGAGGGGAATGCGCAGTATTATCTATCTCAGCGGAAGCGATAAATTCCCTCGTATCAAGGTTGGCATAGGCGCAAAGCCAAATCCCGACTGGGACCTTGCCGACTGGGTGCTTTCAAAGTTCACTCCCGATGAAATGAAAAAGCTTGATGAAATTTTTGACAATGCCGAAAAAGCAATCGAGCTGATTATTGACGGCAAAACCGACCGTGCTATGAATTTGTTCAACTGAAAAGGGACAAAGAAATGAATAATCTCAACTTTCTTGTTGATGTCCTCAAAGAGTCACCCGTTTTCAAAACGCTTGAAAAGAATGTCAAGCCGGGCAGAACGGTCTGTGCTTCGGGACTTTCAACAATTAACAAATCAAATATCATCTATGCGCTGTGCCGCCTCAAGGGCGTCACGGCATTTTGTCTTGCCTCCGATGAAAAAGAGGCGCAAACTTTGTGCAACGACCTTTCGTGCATGGGACTTCGTGCCTATGTTTATCCCGTGCGTGACTTCAACTTTCTTGACTTTCAGAGCCGTTCGCACGAGTACGAGCACGCAAGACTTAAAGTTTTGCTAAAGCTTATCAATCATGAATGCGATGTTGCAATTGCGTGTGTTGATGCGGCGGCACAGCTTACCGTTCCGAGAAATGTGCTTGAACAGTCGGTTATTGAATTTGAAGAGGGCAGGGAGCTCTCGCTTGAAAAGGCGACAAAGGCACTTACTCTGCTCGGCTACGAACGCTTTGATGCGGTAGAGGGCAGCGGTCAGTTTTCGCTGAGAGGCGGTATTCTCGACTTCTTTATGCCCGACAGCGACTATCCCGTGAGATGTGAATTTTGGGGCGATGAAATTACCGACCTCAGCTATTTTGACATTGAAACACAGAGAAGATTTAAAAAGGCTGACAAAATTACGCTTTCGCCCTCAACCGAAATCGTAATTGAGGACAGAGCCGCCCTTGCCGATAAAATTGAACACAAGGCAAAGCTCCTCCGTTCCAAGAACAGCGCCAAAGCCAAGGAAAAACTTTTTTCAGAGGCAGAGCTTATCCGCAGCGGTGCAATGATTGCCAATGCGGACAAATTTATCAATCAGATTTACGATAAACCCGAGTCGCTTTTTGATTATCTCGACAGAAACACCCTCGTTTTTGCGTCCGAATTTACTGCAATTCAGGAACGGGGAAAGTCAATGGACTTTATCAGCAATGAAACCCTTATGCAAGGCTTTGAGGACGGAACTCTTTGCAGAGGTTTTGACCGCTTTGCGCTCACATTCAACGAATGTACCGAGTTTTTGCAAAGTCACGGAACAATCGTGCTTGAAAACTTTGTTCACGGAAGTATGCCTATCAAGCTGTCGGAAATCATCAGCTTTTCAACAAAACAGCTCTCGGCATGGGGCGGTTCGTATAAACAGTTAAAAGAGGATGTTGACGGACTTTTTACCCCCGAAAGCAAGGGCGTTATCTTTGCAGGAACAGAAAGAGCCGCCAAAAATCTTTGTGACACCTTTAACGCAGACGGCATAAACGCTGTTTACAGCGAGGGTGCGGATAAGATTTCAAAGGGCGAACTGCTTGTTATGCAGGGTGCATTGAGTGCGGGCTTTGAGTATCCGTCACAAAAGTTTTTTGCAATAACCTACAGTCAGGTTTCGTACCGTCCCGAAAAGTCCAAAAAAAAGAAGAAAAAGACGGGACAGGAAATTTACAGCCTTTCAGAGCTTGCCCCAGGTGATTATGTTGTACACAATGTTCACGGTATCGGTGTGTTCGGCGGTATAAGAAAAATTGATACTCACGGAGTTATAAAGGACTATATTAAGATTGACTACGCAAAGGGCGATGTGCTTTATGTACCTGTCACACAGCTTGATATGGTTGCAAAATATATAGGTCCGAAAGAGGATTCAAGGGTTAAGCTAAACCGACTCGGTTCGGGCGACTGGCAAAAGGCAAAGGCAAGGGTTAAAACTTCTGTCAAGGACATTGCCAAGGAGCTTATTGAGCTTTACTCACAGCGTATGAAAGCCAAGGGCTATGCCTTTTCGGCAGATAACGAGTGGCAGAGAGATTTTGAACTCAGCTTTGAATATGACGAAACTCCCGACCAGCTGCGTTGTTGTGAGGAAATCAAGCATGACATGATGCGTTCGTCGCCGATGGACAGACTTCTCTGCGGTGATGTCGGATTCGGCAAAACAGAAGTTGCACTCCGTGCCGCCTTTAAGTGTATTGCAGATTCAAAGCAATGCGCATTGCTCTGCCCCACAACAATCCTCGCATGGCAGCATTATCAGACGGTAATCAAGCGTTTTGAGGGCTATCCCGTTCGTGTGGAACTGCTTTCAAGATTCCGTACCGCAAAACAGCAGAAAGAAATTCTCCAAAAGCTAAAGCGAGGAGAAATTGATATGATTGTCGGAACTCACAGACTTGTGCAGAAGGATGTTGAATTCCGTGACCTCGGACTTGCAATCATAGATGAGGAACAGCGTTTCGGTGTTGCCCAAAAGGAGAGATTCAAGGAACTGTGCAAAAATGTCGATGTGCTTACGCTTTCGGCTACTCCTATTCCGAGAACCCTCAATATGGCGATGAGCGGTCTGCGTGATATGAGCGTTATCGAAGAAGCACCGACAAACCGTCAGCCTGTTCAGACCTATGTGCTTGAACACGATGATGCGGTTATCAACGAGGCAATCCGCCGTGAACTCCGCCGTGGCGGTCAGGTGTTCTATCTTCACAACAATGTTGAAACAATTTCTTCATGTGCCGCAAAAATTCAGGAGGCTGTTCCCGAGGCAAAAATCGCAATCGGTCACGGCAAAATGAAAGAGGGCGAACTCAGTGAAGTTTGGCGACAGATGCTTGAACAGGAGATTGATGTGCTTGTCTGCACGACAATTATCGAAACGGGTGTCGATTTGCCGAATGCCAACACCCTTATTATAGAAAATGCCGACTGTATGGGACTTTCACAGTTGCATCAGCTCAGAGGCCGTGTGGGCAGAAGTTCACGAAGGGCATATGCCTACTTTACCTTCAGACGGAACAAGGTTCTCACGGAGATTCAGCAGAAAAGGCTTGCCGCAATCAGGGAATTTACAGAATTCGGCAGCGGCTTCCGCATTGCAATGCGTGACCTTGAACTGCGAGGTGCGGGCAATATTATGGGCGCACAGCAGCACGGGCATATGGAATCGGTCGGTTACGATATGTACCTCAAGCTTCTTGATGAGGCAGTAAGCGAGGAAAAGGGCGAGCAGAATGTCACAAAAGACCTCGACTGTCTTATTGATATTTCGGTTGACGCTCATATTCCCGAAAGCTATGTTGAAAGTCTTACACTTCGTCTTGATGTTTACCGCAGAATTGCCGATATCCGCAGTAATGAGGACGCAGACGATGTTATTGACGAGCTGCAGGACAGATTCGGCAAGATTCCGAACTCGGTTCTCGGACTTATCGACATTGCCCTTGTGCGTAACAAGGCTTACTCAATGGGTATTTACGAAATCAGACAGAACGGCACAACACTCATGCTCTTTGTAAACGAACTCAAATCCCCTCAGGTTGCCGACTTGCTCATTGCTTTGGGCGGAAAGGCAAAGCTTGTTGCCGGAGCAAAACCGTGCGTTGCGGTTGAGTGCAAAAACAGTTCCGCTCCGCTTGAAATCCTCACCAAAATTTTTGGTGTGCAGTAATTTAACGGTATGAAGCCGTAATTTGTTAAGAAAAAACCTCCCGAAACTACAAAAATGCTGTTTTTCGGTGGAAATTCTCAACAAAATTTTATAAAAATGTAGACAATGACGATTTTTTTGTGTATAATCGTAAGGTACATTATCCTGTGAAAGTGTGTTTGCAGGACACTTTGCATTTAATTTTTCAGAAGGACGGTAAAAAACTATGAAGCCTAATATCAAGGTTGGTTCATTTTTACTTGCAATTGTTATGATGTTCTCAGTTTTTGCAATTGCAGGTTGTACACCCACAACTCTTAACAAAGAATGGTCGTATAAGACAAGCGACAACGAGCTTGCCATCGGCGTTTATATCTACTCACTCAATGCAGCTTACAGTCAGGCTGAGTCATATGCTAAAAAGCTTGACGATTATGATTCGACATCTGACAAGTGGCTTGATGAAAAAATCAAGGACGATGACGGCAACGAGCAGGTTGCAAGAGAGTGGATTAAAGATCAGGCTAAGAAAATGTGCCTCAGCTACCTCGTAGTTGACGAACAGCTTAAAAAGGAAAATGTAAACATCGGTCAGGCAACTCTTGACTCCGCAACAAGTCAGGCTGAATCATACTGGAATGTCGGCCCGTATGCGTCACAGGGTTATGTAATGCCGATGAAGAAGCAGTATGAAAAGTACGGCGTTTCACTCGACAGCTTTGCATACTGCACAACTCTCTACAACACAAAGTATGAGGCTCTCTTTAAAGCAGTTTACGGCAAGGGCGGTTCAAAGGAAGTTTCCGATGCCGACCTTACAAAGTATTTCAAGGAAAACTATACGGACTACTCATATCTTCCCGTGAACCTTTATACATCAACAAAAGATGAGGCAGGTTCATCAAAGAATGTTGCAATGAGCGACAAGGAAATCAAGAAGGTTGAGGATCAGCTTAACGGCTACAAGAATGACCTTAACAAGGGCGGTTCTTTTGATGATGTTATTGCATCATACAAGAAGTCAAGCGGTTCGGGAACAGATTCTTCTGTTTCAAAGGTAGAAGTTCTCGACAAGAGCTCAATCGGTGACGAGCTTAAAAAGGCTATCGGCAAGCTTGAAACAGGCAAGGCTGAAACTCTCAAGGTTGGCAGCGGCGACAGCGCAATCTACTATCTCGTTTATAAGAAAGACGTCAACAAGGATGTTGACAGCTATATCGGCAACGAATCAAACAGAGCCGGTGTACTTGCGTCAATGAAGTCAGACGAATTTTCAAAGTACATTGACAGTCTTGCAGAGAAACTCAAGTATGAAGAAAACACTTCGGTTATTGACAAGTATAAGCCCGAACTCTTCTTCGTTGCGGTTGAGCCTACAACATCGGCGTCAACAACATCGGCATCCGATAAAAGCTCAAAGTAATTGATATCGGACATACAACAGACGCATTTTCAGATTATTCTGAAGAAAGGGGCTTTTATGAAAAAACATTCAAAGCTTTGCGCAATTTTTCTGACGGCACTTTTGAGCATTTCTGCTGTGAGCTTTTCCGTATCGGCAGTCGGTGAGGAGGTTGATCCCGGCGGAGATTCAAGCGTTATTGTTGATCCCGTAGAGCCGGAGCCCGAACCGGAACCATCACCGGAACCATCACCGGAGCCTGAGCCACAGCCGCAGCCCGATCCTGTGTATCCGGATTCTTCGGACAATTCATCATATGTAAATCCCGGCTATTCGTCAAGTGATTCGTCATATGACAACAACTATAACTATGACAGTAGCTATGACTACAACAATAACAGTTATGACAATAATTACAGCAGCAGTCAGACTTACTACTACTCTGAGCCGTCATATGTAGGCGGCGGTCAGTCCTATGTTGCTCCGTCAAATACTGCTCCGTCAGCGTCGCTCATCAAGTCTGACGATAACATTGACGAAAAAACTCTTTCAAGCAACGACTGGTCGGATATCGCAAAAAATCTTAAAAATACCGACACATCGAGTTCTGACGGTGATGACTTTAACTTCATCAAGAACAATAACAGCAAGGGTGACAACGGCCATTGGATGTTCTATGTTTCACTCGTTTTACTCTCACTCGGTGTTGCAGGCATTGTGTACTTTGTAATTTCAACTGTTCTCAACAGAAAGAAGAGAGTCACAGTCGGCGGCAGAAGTAACGCTCCAAAGAGCAAATCTGCACAGCCACAGCTTTACAGCAGTAACGATGATTATGCCGATGATTACTCATCTTCAGGCAGAAAGTCAGAAAGACGCAGTAAGTACGATACTGCCGAAATTCAGCTTCCAAAGAACAACCAAAAGGGCGGAAGAAGATACAAGTAATTAGATAACTTTATAAACTTTATAAAATAAAAGCAGTTCCAAAATCGGAACTGCTTTTTTGTTTGACTGTGTAATTAAATTTTCGCATGACTTCTGTTTGAATGTCAAAATCAGTTTTTGTCATACGGCTTTTTGTATGCCTCTTTGAACGGTTTTACAGTGCCGTCCTTTTCTTCAACGCTTACATTGTCAAGTGTTGCGTTGAACTGTGTGCGGATTTCGCCGAGATAAATTTTGTACAGCTCTTTCTGCTCTTTTTGCTCAGCCTCGGTAAGTCCCTGTTCCTTTTTCTTTTTTGCAAGCTCGTTAATTCTGTCAAGCATCTTTTTATCCATAAGTCAATCCTCCCGACCGTTATTTTGGTTTTGAGAGCAATCTGCTCCAAAGCTATGATATCACACAATCAGCCAAAGTGCAAATTTTCGATTTGTTGGTTGAAAACAAAAATTTTTTGTGCTATCATTCAATTAAAGCCGTTACACGGCAAATTTTTTCGGCGGTGAATTATGGGAAATTTCAGCTTATTACACCCGACAAATTCAAATGCATCCTACAGAACTCTCAACAAAGAGGCGCTGAATGATTTGTCGGTTGATTATATATGTGACGCTCTCACAAAAGAGCAGTATGAACGCAACAGCATAAAGCAGCTGCTGATAAATATTACGGATGACGAGGAAGTTATAAAATATCGTTGCGATGTTTTTGAGGATTTTCTTCGTTTTCCGAAACTTCGTGATGATCTATCCGCACTTCTTGTAAAGCTGAACGATTTGCGTGAAATTGAGCGCTTTCAAAAGGATACCGAGGCATCTTCCTTGTGGCAGCTTGTAAACCGACTTCGTGAAATGGATGGCTATGTCGATTGCATTACAAGAATAAAAAACACGCTTGAAACAATTGAAGTAAAGTCGCAGGGCCTGCTTGAGCTCAAGAAAAATGTTCAGTCAATTTACAATGACAGCGGTTTTCCCGAACTAAAAAAGGATATAATAGATACGCTTGCAAAGGCTCAAAAGCTTAAGAGCATTACACTCGGTGTGAATCTTGACGATTTGCTCCGCCCAAAGAGTGTGGGTGTAATCTCACTCAATGACAAAGAATTTACCGACAGCGGTATTCTCAAAAGATTTATGAAGTTTACAAACCGTGACAGCGAACTGCATCACGGCAACGATGTTTCGGGATTTTTAAGCTTTCATCCGGCCAATCCGTCAACCTCTCAGTTCGGGCTGGGACAGTTTGTTGTGGGCGCTCAGCAGGATGTAAACCACACTATGAACAGCTCGCTGACCGGCGCAGATCCTATGTCTGACGCACTCAAAAATGTTGTGACCGATATCCTCCGCAGAACCGTAAATGACATAAAATCAATGCTCAACAGATATGTCAATGTCAACGGCTACTCGTTCGTTTCGCTTATGCCCGAAATCATTTTCTATATTCGTTTTGCAGAGCTTTGTGATAAGATGAAAAAGAAAAATCTTCCGCTGTGCAAGGCAGAAGTTTTGCCAAAAGAGGACAGAAACTGCTGCCTTAGAGATGTTTACAACCTCAAACTCGGCATAAAATCGGCAAACGGTGAGAATTTGGATATTGTCACAAACGATATTGATTTTAACGATGACAGGCGAATTTACATTCTGACAGGTCCGAATCGTGGCGGTAAAACCACGATTACTCAGGCGGTCGGACTTGCGTTTCTGCTTGCTCAGAACGGGATATATGTTCCCGCAACGCAGATGAAATTCAGCCCATGCGACAGCATTTTTACGCATTTTCCTGCCGATGAAAACGATACCGTTGACCTCGGCAGACTCGGTGAAGAAAGCAAAAGACTTGCCGAAATTTTCTCCGCGGCAAGCCGTTACAGCCTGCTTTTGCTCAACGAAAGCCTTGCAACAACCAATGTTGCCGAGGGCTTGTACATTGCCCGTGATGTTGTCAAATCAATGCGATATCTCGGCACAAGGGCGATTTTTAATACCCATATGCACGATTTGGCTCGCAATCTTGACGAGGTGAACACAACCGTAAAGGGCGACAGCAAGATTGAAAGTCTGGTAACAGGTGTCGAAAACGGACAGCGTTCGTTCAAGGTTTTCATCGCTCCGCCTCAAGGTGTAAGCTATGCCAAAGACATTGCCGAAAAATACGGTGTAACCTTTGACAAAATCAAAAAACAGATTGACCGGCAGCGTGTTGCTGCACCCGGTTCGGGAAGATAGTATGTAATATTAAAAGCATATTATGCCCGAGCGTAGTATTGTAATTGTTAGCACAATTCTGTAGGGGCGTTCATTGGACGCCCGCACGGCGAGCCGCCGTTCCAAATTCGTGAGGAGCTAAAAGCTACTGATACAACGGCGTGGATAGGCAAGATGAACAATGTCAGAAACCGGGCAGCGGAAGTCGTAAGCGAAGAGATTATCTATAAGTAAAAACTGTAATCGGAGGGTAAGGCAACGAGCTTTATCCTCCGATTTTTCAAAACCGCTTGACAAATCCAAATGACAATAATATAATACATTTTGACAACCATACTTGTCAGATAGACAAAGAAGATTGTCGGACGGAGGTGCTGTATGATACTGCGAAATCGTTTGAAGGAACGCAGAGCTGCACTGAATGTCAATCAGCAGGAAATGGGACGCTTATGCGGCGTATCACGGCAAACGATCAGCCTGATTGAGCGGGGCGATTATTCGCCGTCGGTCACCCTTGCTCTGACGATTGCAAAGGTCTGCGGCGTTACGGTAGAAGAAGTCTTCTATTTACAGGAGGAAACTGAAAATGAAAAATGACGAAATCAAACAGGCAAATCGAAAAGCTCTGCCTAAATTTTTGCTTTTTGCGGTCGTATGTACGATTGTCGGCGGCGTGGTCGGTTATTATTCCGGTCACAGTGCAGCAAAAGGCGGGTTGGATCAACTGGTTGGCACGATGAAAGAAGCGGGAGCGTTCTTCGGAACGCACATCGCTCCGTGGGATGGCGAGGATGAGGACATCTCGGATACGGTTGACAGAAAGCTGTCTGCTGTGATTTGGATTACAAGCGTAGCCCTTATCGTCTCCTATTTTCTTATTGCCGCATCCTATTCCGGTGGCTTTGCAACATTTGACAGTAAGAACAGCACAATCATCTTTTTTATCGGCGTTGTTGCTTTTTTCGGCATAATGGCTGAGGCGACGATTATTCAGCAAAAGTGCGTGGACACCGCCAAGCAGACAAATCCCGAAAAGAAAGCATCCGTCTATGATATGCGGTTTCAAAAAAAGTGGATTGACGACTGCGATGAAGCCGAGAAAATTATGATTGGCAAATGTGCGTTCAAAGCATACTCCGCAACAAATGTGGTCTGCACGGTTTTGGCGATTGTGCTTGCGGTCTGTGCGCTTGTGTTCGACATTGGTTTTCTGCCCTCACTTATGGTTTGCCTTGTCTGGATCGTCAATCTGTCGGTGTACTGCAAGGAGGCAATGCGCTACTCAAAAGCTGGGAATAAAATCTCCTAAATATAATTGTGGGAGGAATACGCAAATGGACAGTCTTTATCTCATTTTGCTTGCCCTGTTCCTTCTTGTGATTATCCCACGGATAATGCAGCGAAGGAGATTGGCGGCAATCAGACATATTTTGAACCGAAAAATGCGGAACAAGGAGAACATTGAAATGAAAGAGTTGGCAAAACGGTTTATCGGAGAAGAGTGCATTATTTATACGATTACTTCAAATGACGGCAGCGTACAGGGATTGATAAAAGAAATTGATGACGGCGGTATGGTCATAGAGAAGAAAACAGGCGAACTGGAGATTATCAATCTGGATTTCGTCACCCGTATTCGGCAGTATCCGAGAAAGAAAAACGGGAAGAAAAAGGACATCGTATTGGACTAAAATCAACGAACCTGCTGAAATAGCACTGTATAGCACGCGAAAAATGCGTTTCGCTGCCTGTGGGCAACACATTCGCTGTTTGCGGGGAAGAGTTTTTACGGAAAATGCGCTATACTTTTCTTCGGAGGTACATAAAGCAGATAGTTTGTAAATGTCAAAAAGCATATTATGCCCGAGCGGAAGTTTTTTTAAATTGAAAGTTGAAAATGGAAAATTGAAAATTACGGTCGGGCAGACAGTTTGCAAAATGCAAATCATTGTCGCCCGACTGTTTTTGTATATATAGAAGTTGCGTTTAAATGTATGGGCGGATGCTACGGTGTTGCAATTATTTTGTTATATTCAGAAAATTCGTATAAAAGAAAACGGAGTGCATTACGCACTCCGTTTTCTTACGCCCACAAAATAATAAAAAAAGAAGGAAATAGCTGTTTAATAAAGTAACAGTTTAACCTTGCAGTATTTCAAGTAATTTCTTGCAAACCATTACCCTATGCGAGTATTCTAACACTAACAGTAATAAAAGTCAAGACTGTTATACTATTTTTTGTTATTGATAGTAATAATATCGTTTAACTTTACACATTGAATAAATCATGTGTCTGAAATTTGTGCGGATTATCAAAAGAAACCTGCCTGTCTGAAGAAGAAAATCCACAAAAACATCGTGAAACACGCTAAAACCGAAGTGAACACAACCGCCGCACCTGCAAGTTTGAAGTCGCTGTCCATTTGCTGAGCCATTGTGAATGAAGAAACCGCACACGGCGATGCAAAAAGTCCGATAAGCGACACAAAGTCAACTCCTCTGATTCCTATAAGCGCCGCCGTACCCAGACAAAGTGCCGGCACAACAACAAGTCTTGCGATTATGCAGATTATGAGGTTGCGTGAACAGCCTTTTATGCTGTCAAATGTGACAGACGCACCGAGTACAATCAGCGCAAGCGGAGTTGCAACCGCCGCAATATCCGAAACCGTTTTGTCAATTGTTTCCGGAAGGCTTATATTGAACGCAACAGACAAAAGTCCGAGCACAGAGCCGATAATCAGCGGATTTTTGGCAATGCCTTTTAAAATTTTAAGCACATTTATCTTTTGCCCTCTGAAAATTTCAAGCGTGATGACGGCAAGCATATTGTAAATCGGAACAACAACAGCAACAAGCACGGCTGTCATGCCAAGCTTATCCTTGCCGAAAATATTCGCCGCAATCGGAAGTCCCATAAGTACAAAATTACTGCGGTAAATCGCCTGAATCATCGCACCACGGCTGTAATTTGACTTTTCAACAAGGAGTGTAAACCCGATTGACAAAAAGTAAATCGTGAACACGCCAATAACCGCAAAGGCAAGCAGTTTTGGACTGAAAACGCTTGAAAAATCTGAGCCGTAGATGTTATTGAACATCAGAAACGGAAAAAATACATTGAAAACAATTTTGTTAAGCTGAGGCAGAAAGCTGTCCTGCAAAATTTTTAATTTTCTCACAAGAAAACCGATGAAAAGCATTATGAACATCGGCAGAACCGCATTAAGCGCAACGAAAAAGCTCTCCATAAAATCACCTCTTTTCAGCATACCACATTGCAAAAATTTTTTCAACAAAGCATATACCCGAAAATGTACATTTGTTCAAGTTGAAATATGTAGATTTGTGTGTTAAAATATTCTGTGAACGATTTAAAATGAAACAACGAGGTGTGTCCATGAAAAAATGTGAATTCTGCGGAAAACAGATATCGTATTTTGACCAGTATTGTGATGATGAGTGTCATATTAAAGCAAATAAATTTTACGAAAAGGGCGAGCGTTTCGGCAAGCTGTTTGCGGTAATCAATATGATTTGTGTGTTCGGAATTCCAATCGGACTTTTTATGCTCTCGTTTGCAAGAGAGGTCGGTCTTACCGTTGCACTTGCAAGCTGTGTAATTCTCGGAATTATGCTCATTATTCTTCCGTTTCCCACGGAAAATATGATTTCAAAATTCAAAATTCAGAAAGCCGTAAAAATCACAAGAATGATTGGCGGTGCGGTAATTTTCCTCGGAGTGCTGATTTTGCTCCTTGCATTGTTAATTAAATTCTGATTTAAATTGAATAAAACGAAAAATTGCGTCAATACTATTTTCAGCAAATACAAAGGAGGACTTTGAATGCTCGATAAAATAGCATTGACGCTTCTTATTATCGGCGGACTCAACTGGGGAAGTGTCGGCATTTTTCAGTTTGATCTTGTTGCGTGGATTTGCGGCGGACAGACAGGAATCATAAGCCGTATTGTTTATATCCTTGTCGGACTTTCCGCAATCTGGTGCATTACACTTTTATTCAGGGACACAAGCGACACCGTGACGGACGGAACAGTTACCAATTCGTAGATTTTATGAATTATTGTAATGTAGGGGCGAACCGTGTTCGCCGGCCGTGTGTGTTGCACACGGTTGAACGCAATGCGTTCAAATTTAAAAATACGGATAAGAAATAACCATAAACAAAAAACAGGCTGTCATATGACAACCTGTTTTCTTATGTAATATTTACTGCGTGGCAGATTTATTTCAATTAAAGTGCCTCAACAATGGCTCTTGTATCTCTTGCGATAACCATTTCTTCGTCGGTTGCAATGAGTTCAACTCTGATTGCAGAATCAGGAGTTGAGAGTGTGCCTGTAACACCGCATGTAGCCTGCTTGTTGAATTCCTTATCCATCTTAACGCCAAGGCATTCAAGATAGTCGCAAACCTTTTCACGGAGCATAGGCTGGTTTTCACCGATACCCGCCGTGAATACGATGCCGTCACAACCGCCGAGCGCTACATAATAACTGCCGATGTACTTTGCAATCTGGTAGTAAAGCATTTCGTGGGCAAGGTGAGCTCTCATATTGCCGTCTGCCTCGGCTGCACAAACATCACGGTCGTCAGACGAAACGCCTGAAATGCCCAAAAGTCCCGATTCCTTGTTGAGAATCTTTGACATTTCCTCGGGAGTGAGATGCTCTTTTTCAGCGATAAATGTGATAACAGACGGATCAAGTGAACCTGAACGGGTACCCATCATAAAACCGCCGAGAGGAGTAAGTCCCATTGTAGTGTCGATAACCTTACCGCCCTTTACGGCTGTGATTGAAGAACCGTTGCCGATGTGACAGGTAATAAGCTTGAGCTCTTCCTTTTTTCTGCCCATAAGGTCAGCCATTTTTTCGGAAACATAACGGTGAGATGTGCCGTGAAAGCCGTACTTTCTTACACCGAACTTTTCATAATACTTGTAAGGCACTGCATACATAAATGCTTTTTCGGGCATTGTCTGGTGAAAAGCAGTATCAAAAACCGCAACCTGCGGAACTTTCGGACCGAAAACTCTTGTGCAGGCCTCAATGCCCTGAAGGTGTGCAAGGTTGTGAAGAGGTGCAAGAGGAGCAAGCTCTCTAATTTTGTTGATTACCGAGTTATCTACAAGCACCGACTTGTCAAAGTACGCACCACCCTGCACAACTCTGTGACCTACGGCGGAAACCTCGGACAAATCGCTGATTGCACCGTATTCGGGATCTAAGAGTGCATTCTTAACAGCCTCAAAAGCCTGAGTGTGATTAAGCATCTGTGTTTTGCGGTTGATTTTTTTGCCGTCGGGTGTTTTAAAACCAATGAAAGCACCGTTCTGACCGATTCTTTCACAGTTACCCTTTGCGAGAACTGCCTCGTTGTCAGTATCAATAAGCTGGTACTTGAGCGAGGAACTGCCTGCGTTGATTACGAGAATTTTCATTACAATCGTCCCCTTTGGTAGTTGTTTTCAGTTTAAAATATAAGAAATATATTTGCCTGTCGTCATATTTTATACTATAATGTAAATCAGAAAAAGACTTTTCAAAATTGACAGGTCACACATACATATGATACTCCAAATTATGTATGTTTTCAAGTGTTTTTTACAATATGTATGCGAAATAAAGGCTTCGGAGGAATAGTTATGGCAACAGCTGTCATCTGCGAATTCAATCCGTTTCACAACGGTCATAAATATTTGCTCGAAAGTGCAAAAAATGTGCTTAAAGAGCCGGTCATAGCAATTATGAGCGGCAGCTTTACCCAGCGTGGTGAGGTTGCCGTGTGCGACAAATTTGTCCGTGCAAAATCTGCCCTTGAAAACGGTGCGGATTTGGTGCTTGAACTGCCTGTTGTGTTCTCACTTTCGGGGGCTGAGGGCTTTGCAAAGGCAGGTGTTGCGATTGCGTCGGCTTTTGAATGCACAAATCATCTTGCTTTCGGCAGTGAAAGCGGTGACTGCGAACTGCTCAAAAAATCCGCAAACGCTGTTTGTGATGAAAGGGTACAGGCTCTTGTGCGTGACAGAATGAAAAACGGCGGATACTACCCCCGTGAACTTGAAAACGCCGTCAAAACGGTTTTCGGAGATGAGATTTCGTCCGTACTCTGCGAACCGAACAATATTCTTGGCGTTGAGTATATAAAGGCATTGAACGGTACGGGTGTTGAGCCGTTCTCGGTTGCAAGAACAGGTGTTACACACGACAGCCGAATTGCGGGCGAGGGCTTTGCGTCTGCGTCACACATAAGAGAAATGCTGCGTAACGGTGAAAATGCGAAGAAGTACGCTCCGTACATTCCCAATGAAATCACATTCCCCGAAAATCTTGACAGACCGTTACTGTACCGCCTGCGTACTATGACAAGAGAGGACATTGCAAAACTGCCCGATGTGGGTGAGGGGCTTGAAAACAGAATTGCCGATGCGGCAGTGCGTTGCAGTACCTCATCAGAAATTGCCGACCTTGTAAAGACAAAGCGCTACACTCATGCACGCATACGGAGAATACTCGCCTGTGCATTGCTCGGAATTGAAAAAGCTCATACGCAAATCCCGATTGAGTATGTCCGTGTTTTAGGTTTTACAAACGAGGGGGCGGAATTGCTCAAAGACTGCCGACTGAATATTGTCACCTCTGCAAGCAACGGTATCAGAACAGGCGGCAACACAAAGGCATTGCTTGAAAAGGACATTTTAGCCTACGATATTTCGGCACTTGCGTATGAAATTCCAAAAAGGAGCGGTCTTGATTTTACAACGCCTATTGTGAAAATATGACATTGGTCGATTGATTCGTCAATGATATGCCGAAAACGGCAGCTTTTGAGGATTTTTCTTACATTTTTTACCGCAAAAAACAGCGGATTTTACGGGATTTTTATCTTTTTTGTGAGAAGTGCAACAATAAGTGTGTAATCTTTTTGTAATTATTATTGAACCCGATAAAAGTAGAAAAATGGTCAAAAAAACATTGACAAATATTTAACAAAGATGATAAAATAGAATCAATCGAGAATTAGCTAAATTCTGAAACAACAATTGAAAGGATCCAGAAAAATGAAAAGAATTCTTTGCTTTCTGATGGCATGCACAATGTGCGCATCAGCAGCGGTCGGACTCTCGGGATGCGGTTGTGACGACAACACATCATCAAACAGCAGTAAGCCCGGCTACAAGGTTGAGCCGACAGAGCCTGACCTTACAAACGGAGATTTCGGATTTTTCATTATCAATAAGGAAGAACTTATGATTACAAAGTACACAGGTTCTGACACGGTTATTGAAATTCCCGAAAGCTACAAGAACTACAAAGTTACCGTAATCGGTGCAAGCGTGTTCAATAACTCCAAAATTACGGAAGTAACAATTCCGTCAAGTATCAAGCAGATTGAAGATTATGCCTTTTCAAGCTGTCACAGCCTCACAAAGGTAAATCTTACCGAAGGTCTTGAAATCCTTAACAACAGCGTGTTCTTTAACTGCTCTGAGTTAAGAGAAATCAAGCTTCCGAGTACACTCAAAGAAATCGGACCGAGAGCTTTTTCGGGTGCGGCACTTAACAATGTTGTTCTTCCCGACAGCGGTAAACTTACAAAGATTGATGAATATGCTTTTTATCAGTCGCGTGAGCTTACAGACATTACAATTCCGGCTTGTATTACAAATATTCCCGACAATGTATTCGCTGAATGCAGTAAGGAAGTTACAATCCACGGAGCAAACGGTTCGTATGCCCAGAACTATGCTAAGAAAAACAACCTTAAATTCAAGGCTGACTTAGGCAGTTCTTCAACAAAGGCAACAAAGGCAACAAAGGCAAGCGGTAAGGCTGCCGAGAAAGCCGAGTAATTGAGGCAAATTAATTTGATATCATTTTCAGCTTTGCTGAATCTAATATAATTATGCAAGATAAGAGGTAGATTAAATGAGTACAAAAGAGTATCCTATCGTAGATAACGCAGAAAGCTTTGAAGCTGCCCTTGCAAGAGTAAGAGAAGCTCAGAAAATTTTTGCTACCTACACACAGGAGCAGGTTGACAAGATTTTTCTTGCTGCCGCTACTGCTGCTAACCAGATGAGAATTCCGCTCGCTAAGATGGCTGTTGAAGAAACAGGCATGGGCGTTGCAGAAGATAAGGTTATCAAGAACCACTTCGCATCTGAGTATATTTACAATGCTTACAGAAATGTTAAGACTTGCGGCGTTCTTGAGGAAGACAAGGCTTACGGCATTAAGAAGATTGCTGAGCCAATCGGTGTAATCGCTGCCGTTATTCCTACAACAAACCCAACTTCAACCGCTATCTTCAAGACACTCGTTTGTCTTAAGACAA